>Ga0116110_1001338_pt1 | contig 13281 bp, 10 predicted proteins | sample June2015DPH_8_50_FD_89719 | JGI IMG/M metagenome (GOLD analysis project Ga0116110, IMG submission 89719) | Peatland microbial communities from SPRUCE experiment site at the Marcell Experimental Forest, Minnesota, USA - June2015DPH_8_40 | ecosystem: Environmental > Terrestrial > Soil > Wetlands >...
AAGCTGACCGGCATCGACTTCACCATTCTGGACCCCAACAAGCGATTCTTCGACCGCCTGGATGCGCGCGCCTATGGCTGGGGCGGCGATCCCTACAGCACGGCCCACGTGGATGCGCGCAAGCTCGGCATCTACGATTTCAGCTTCGACTACAGCAACATCGCCTATTTCAACGCCCTGCCCTCGTACTCCAACCCGCTGGCGCCGGCCGGTTTTGACGAGCAGTCGTTCGATACGCACCGGCGCAACACCAGTTTGAGTCTCGATCTGCGTCCGGGGAAAACGATCGTCCCCTACCTGGCCTTCGACCGGAATTCCGGTTACGGCCACGGGATCGACACGTGGGTGCAGGATTCCAACGACGAGTTCGCCGTGCCGACCCTGCTGCGGGATTCGACCAACAACTACCGGGGCGGTATCCGCATCGAGTGGTGCAATTGTCTCCACGTCACGCTCGAAGTGGGCGGCACCACCTTCAAAGACGACGACCAGGCGACGTTCAGCGGAGCCAATTACGGCGACAATACGACGCCGCTGCTGGGCCAGACCCTGGAGCTGACGAGTCTCCAGCAGGCCTACGGCATCCGCGGCAGCAGCATTTACACTAAGGCGCTGGCCACCGCCAGCCCGTTTTCGTGGCTGAACCTCTATGGCCAGTTCCTGTTCAGCGAGCCCAGGATAGATGTGCACTATACCGATTTGGCGACCGGCAACTTCGCCCTGCTGAGCGAGTTGCTCTTCTATAGCGGCCAGCAGAATATAGGCACCGGCGCCGCCAATCAGCCGCACACTTCCGGCAACGTCGGGTTCGAGATGCGGCCGTTCCGCCGGCTTCGGATCATCGAGTCGTGGATGACGGACCGGTATCACGACGCCGCATCGCCGCTGGACGCCGAACAGATCCTGCTGACCCCCAAGACGCTCGGCCCGGACCTGATTACCGCGGCGAACTACAGCCAGGCTGTCAACTACAACCAGCAGCAGACCGACGTGCTGTTCGACCTCACCTCGAGGCTCACGCTGCGCGGCGGCTACCGCTACGTGTGGGGCGACGCCACGGTGCTCGCCGGGCCGCTCAGCCAGTCGGGCCCTCTGGCCTATGGCCAGTTGAGCCGCAACGTGGGGCTGGCGGGCTTGACCTTCCGCGCTTCGCAGAAGCTCTCCGTCAACCTGGACTACGAGGGCGCTTCGAGCGACCGCATCTACTTTCGCACCAGCCTGAACGACTACTACAAACTGCGCGCGCGGGCGCGATACCAACTGGCCGCGTCGCTCATGTTGCAGGCCAATTTCCAGGTGCTCAATAATCAAAACCCGAATGCGGCCATTCAATACAATTTTGGGAGCCGCGACAATTCCCTGGCCGTTTACTGGACTCCCGCGGGCGGCAAGCGCATCAGCGTGATGGGCGAGTACGACCGCTCGACCGTCAGTTCGAGCATCGACTACCTGGGGCTGTTCCTGAGTCCGGCAGTCTCGGCCTACCGGGAGAACGCGCACACGGCCAGTTCGGCCATCGATATCGCGCTGCCCGGTTACGCGGGCCTGACGCCCAAGTTCACCGCCGGCGGATCGCTGTTCATCTCCTCCGGCACCCGGCCCTCGAGCTACTACCAGCCGCTGATGCGGCTTTCGCTTCCGCTCCAGAAGCATGTATCCTGGAACACAGAGTGGAAGTATTACGGTTACGGGGAGCAGTTCTACCTGTATGAGGGTTTCCGGGCGCACGTGTTCATGACCGGGCTCCGGTTATCGAGATAGGAGGGCAGCCAATGTGGATGCTTCGAGTGGTTGCCGCGGGCGCGCTGGCCGCCTGGGGCGCGCCGGCGGCCAATATCGTTCCCGGCGACGCGCGCCGCGGCGAGCAACTCTTCAAAAGCGAGCAGTGCGTTCTATGCCACAGCTTCAAGGGCGTGGGAGGAACGACGGCGCCCGACCTGTCAAGCCACATCGACCGCGACTATACGCCGGCGGTCATGGCCAGCCTGATGTGGAACCACGCTCCCGATATGTGGGCGGGCATGAAGAAGCAGGGCATCGTGAAGGCCGAGCTGTCGCCGGAATCGGCGGCCGACCTGTTCGCCTACTTCGTGTCGGCGCGCTACTTCGAGAGGCCCGGCGATGCCAGCCGCGGCAAGCAGGCGTTCATCGCCAAGCATTGCGCCGCGTGCCATGACATTGCCACGTCCAACTCTTCGGGCGCGCCTCCCGTGGATAAGTGGGAGTCTCTGGCCGACCCGGTGGTGCTGGCGCAGCAGATGTGGAACCACGGCGCCCGGATGCGCGAGGCGTTCGCCGCCCGAAAGCTGGCCAGGCCGCAAATCACCGCGCAGGAGCTCACCGATATGCTGGTGTACCTGCAGAACCTGCCTGAGACGCGCCACCTGGCGACCAACTTCGCGTTTCCGCCGTCGGATTCCGGCGAGGCGCTCTTCCAGTCCAAGGGCTGCTCCGGCTGCCATACCGGCAAACTGGCGTTGGAAGGGCTTTTGCGCAACCAGACCCTGACCAATATTGCGGCGGACATGTGGAACCACCAGCCCAGCATGAAGCAGCCGCCTCCCTCGCTCTCGCAGGAAGAGATGCGGCAGATCATCAGCTACATCTGGGCGCGCCAGTACTTCCGCGGCAACGGCAACGCGGAGCGCGGCCACAAGGTCTTTGCGGAGAAGAACTGCGCGACGTGCCACAACGACCCATCGAGCGGCGCCCCCAAGCTGGCCCAGGGCAAGAACGCGTATTCCGACATCACCCTGGTGTCCGTTCTTTGGGAGCACGGCCCCCGCATGTTGGACCTGATGAACGAAAAGAAGCTCGTCTGGCCGCGGTTCACGGCGCAGCAGATGTCGGATTTGATCGCGTATCTGAATTCGCTGTAGAGGCAGCGGGCGAGTGCCGGTCTTCAGCGATAGCGGTACAGCTTGATCTTCTGGATCGTGTAACGGTCGCCCTGGAACCAGAGGCCCCTCCAATCCGGAGTTTCGTCGCCGTTCAGCCGGCGTCCAGGGACCCAGCGGCCGTCGACGTATTGGCCTTCTTCGACTGTGGCCAGTCCCACGCTTTGGGTTGGGTCCGCGGCCGATTCGAAATAGACACTGATGCTTCTGCCCACAATCGCGAAGTCATCGGGGCCTAGCTGAATGAACACGCCGGCCACGCGATCCACCGGGGGAGCGACGGGCGCATTGGGGTCTTGACTGCGCAACGCGTAGCGGGCCTCAATCGTGTAGTCGCCCAACCGCACTTTGGAGCTAGGGGCATCCTTATCCACCAGCACCGCCGTCACCTTTCCAAGGCCCTGCCTTTCCAGGATCAGTGGAGCTACCTGCGACAGAACCTGGTAGCCTTTGCCGAGCTCGCCGTCCGGGGACACCAGCCGGTCGATACCGAAGGGCGAGTAGCCGATGGCGTCATACCTGGCGGCGGCCGACATCGCCTGCGCGACGCCCCGCGCGTCTCCCCGGGACTCGGGGATGAACAGCGGGTTGCCGGATTGCGTGTACCAGGTGCACCAATCGTCGAAATTCGGGACGTGGACGTCCGGCGAGAGTATGTCGATGGCCGGCCCTCCGGCCCGCCAAGCGTCCATCACCCAGGGCAGCGGACCGCCGCTCGGATAGCTGCCGGGCTTCTCCTTGTCGTTCTGGCGCAGCCAGGTATTCACAAACATCGGCAACGGATATTCGGCTTTGCCGGCCGCGGCCACGTGGCCGATGTAACGGCCGTAGTTCCACGCCATGAACAATTCGTCGGTCCCGACACCGGCGCCGAAGACCCCTTCCCAGCTTCCGGACGTCTTGAAGCCGGCGGCTTCCCAACGCTTGCGCAACTCGGGAATCAGAGTGTCTTTGTGCTGCTGGAGGTAGTCCATGAACTCCTTCGGCACCGGCCCGGCGAACGCCTGGTTGGCTACGGGCGAGTGGTCGCGCGACAGGCCGACCACTCCGACTTCGTTCTCGACCTGAATCATGAGGACCGTGTGGGCGTCTCCGTCCACCTCGCGGATGTGCCTCATCAACGCGGCAAACGCGCGCGCATCGGCGTCGCGGTTGGCGTCGCTCAGCGTGGTCAAGGCCGGCAGGCCCTTGCCCTTCTCGTCCTGGATGATTGGAAACCGCTGCTGGTTGGTCTTGACCCACACCGGCTGGTAGGTGGACTTGCCGTTTTTCCAGCTTCCGAACCAGATCACGATCAGGCGCAGGTTGTACCGCCGGGCATCTTGAATCAGCCCGTCCACCAGACTGAAGTCGAAGCGGCCTTCCTCGGGCTCCAGCAACTCCCAGGACACCGTTGCCAGCACGGTGTTGAGGTTGGTGGCCGCGATTTTGGGCCAGAGCGGCCGCACGTACTCCATGCTGGAGGCGCTGGAGTTGTTCAATTCCGCGCCCAGGACCAGGTACGGTTTGCCGTCCACGATCAATTGCGTGGCAGTTCCCTGCTTTTGGAGGTGCGGGATGTTGGTGGACGGCTTCGCCTGCGAGAAGGCTGCCGTGGACGAAAGCGATATCAGGATTGCCGTAGCAACAAGGGTTCTTAGTTTCATTGGCTCACGACAGTATAGCTCCCGGCTCGCCCTGAAACTCGGCCAACGCCTGCAACAACAGGTTGCCGACGCCTGGAACGGGCGGTGGCGCGGGGCCGCGGAGACCGGTGAAAATGTTCCGCGCCGGCCTCACGCCCGCGTTTCTACCAACGATCAATAGACCATACGGTTGCAGATCCGAACCCTTCGGAAATACGCCGTGCCCGCCACGCTCCAGGAACCGGACCACCTCGCGGTGGTCCCAAGGGCCTACGACGACGCGGCCGAGGCGCGCGCTGTTCGTCGGAAACCACCAGGGCCACGTTCACCGCTTTCTTAATACGAAGAGTTTTTGGGTGCCATAATCTCCCGCAGCCGGTAATTGCGAGAACCAATGGTTCCAGTTCAGGTTAGGGTCGGCGACGTCCACGTCGATGTTCAATGCACGGATCAACAGCGGTTTCAGAACGCGCGTACCCACGAAGTAGGTGCTTGCGAAATTAACTACATCAACCGCGTCCAACACACCCGCCGTTTCCGCGAGCAAGCGTTCCTCGTTCAGGTAGTTGTTGAACGGAGGCATCTGGATGTCGGGGAGATTCCATTCCCTCCGAAATGAATTCATCCGACGCCAACCCTGGAGCGTCGCCTCGGACATCAATAGCAGGCCTCCTGGCTTCAGCACGCGCACGCATTCCATAATGCCGCGTAGTTGATTAGTCCATTCGCCAAGATTAATGATCACCCTAGTCACGATGACCTTGTCAAAAACCCCGTCATCGAGATCGAGTGCCGTGATATTACCTACCCGAAATGAAGGAGTTCCCTTGAGCTTGGGGCCACTCGTCAGGCGCCGCCCCGCTTGCTCAATCATTTCGGGAATGTAATCGAGTCCTAACACGCGAATTCCCCGGGCGTTGGCATAGTGCATCGTTGAATAACCATTTGCGCAGCCCACATCCAGAACCTCATCACCATCGCTCAGATAGTTGGATATATTCCGAATCTCCAGGTCGATCACTGGCGTGTCGGACCAGGAGGCCGCTGAAGATTGTCCGTGTTCCACCGCCTGCAAGCGCCAGAATTCGCGTACCTGGTTCTGGTCGTATCTGGGCGTTCCGGTTCCGGCGGGGCCAGTAACGGGAACACCAATCTCGTTTCTTAGGAATTCAGCAAACCCGTCGTCCGCATTGTTCTTGAGTTCCATTCTGAAGTCCTTTACCTGCGCTACCAGTCGAGATTCAAAACGCCGCTGCCGCCTCTAAGAGTATACGCCGAATCGCCCGGACCACGTTGGCGCAGCCCACGCACCAATGGATGCGAGAAGATTGGTTTGTTCTGCGCCACGGCAGCCCCCACCTGCCAGAACCACCGCTGGGCCTCGGATGGGCTGTCCGCTCTACGCACGCTCACCGAAAGGACACTCGGCAACGCCCCGATGCGCCCCGCGCTGCCTCACTCCGCCTCTTCCCTCACCTCAAACCCGTGCTCGGCGATGCCCGCGAACAGGGTCTCCGATTCGTGCCCGTGCAGGCGGAAGATCTGGCGCACCAGGTCGCAAACGCTCTCGTAGCCGCGCTCGAAGAATACCAGGATCGAAGGGCCCGCGCCGCTCAGAGCGCAGCCCAGGAGGCCGGGCGCGCGCAGCTTCAGGATTTCGCGCAAACCGGGCACCAGCGCCTCGCAAAAAGACTGCCTCAAACTAAGCGAGGAACTCAGCCTCAAACTCAAGCTGCTTGGCGAGGATCTTTCTGGCTTGATCCTCAGTGATAGTCTTTCCGCGCCGCTTGGCGTCAGCGATGATGTTCTTTATTGCGCTCGCTTCGACCGTGGCCGGGTCAACGCTGGCAACGCGGTCACGGGCACCTTCAGCCTCGGCTGTCGCCTCCACCAGAATGTGGGAGGCAAGCTTCTGTGTGAACGATTTGTCGAATTTGAACAGGCTGTTGCGCAGCAGATCCTGGATGAGCAGGAAAGCCGCGATCACATCGAGTTTCCTGAACTTCATCTTAATTCTCTTCTTGCCGCCGGCGCCCGTCTTTGTGAAGGCCACGAAAAACACTTCACTCGCGATCTTCAGGGCGTCTTGGAATCGCTTCGCCGCCTCTCCTTCGGTATCGAAAGTCGTGTTTTCGTGATAGACCTTGTCCAGCTCGTTCGCGCCGATGCTTTGCTGCGAAAGGGGGTCGCGCTCGCGGGCCAGAAACAGGCACAGCAATTGCGCGCAGAACTGCCGGTCGGAATCGTAGGGGTCGCTTTCCTCTTCGTTGCGCGTGCCGCGACGGTCAATTTGCTTGAAGAGCGTCACGGACGGGGCGCGATTCAGTTTGCCCGCGAGTCGTTCAATAAACGGGCCTACGGCGCCAGGCCACGCATCTCGAATCTGCTGGCGCGAAAGAGCGGTGCCGGATTGAAGACGGATGAAGAGATCCCGAACCTCATCGGCATCCACCAGCTCGCTGATGACGAACACGTCGATCTCTTTCGCCCGGAGTTCATTTCGGAGCCAATCGTCGAGTTCTGAAAAACGCCGCTTGCCCCACGGCGCGGGCAGCTTGCGCAGGCTGTTCGGAAGTCGGAGCTTCCTGTCCGATGCCTCCAGCAGCGGAAACTTGCCCGAATGGAAGTCCGCCAGAGAGCGAATCCGCTGCTGTCCATCGACAAATTTCGTACCTCGTCGATTCGAGCCCGCCCAGCCCCTTGGCGCGTATCTGGTGCAAGAAAATCGGCGGGATCGGGTATTGCCGGAAGATGGAGTCGATAAGCCCCTGCATCTGCGCCTGCGTCCATGAGGCCCCTCGCTGGTACTCTTCGTTGATCTTTAGAGAGCCGTCTTTCCAGGCGGCAACGAGATCCTCAGTTGAGAACTTCTTCGGCGTGTATTCCATATTTGGACTCCCTTAATCCAGCCAGCGTCAACACCCAGGTCGGGTTCGGCGACGTATGGAATAGCATGTTCGTCACCGCGGAGCCGTCCGACAATCTGCCTGTCGGCGCTCTCGTCCGGGATGATTTTGACCGAGCCACTTTCTCCACCGGATACACGACATTTGCCCGAACGCTCTCTCGCCACGCTTCCGAATTGGGCGGAACCGGTATCAGCCCGTCCAGCATGTCTTCGGCGGCCACCCCACTGGATTTCCCGACCCCGATCGATAGACATAAAGATGTATACTGGTATAGTGGAGCGCGTGGTGAAGCCGGTTCGCTGGATTGGATCGTCCAGGAAAGATCTCAAAACCTTCCCCAGACCGGTACAACGCGACGTGGGACAGGCTCTTTATGCAGCTCAGTGCGGCGAGGAGTACCCCTCGGTCAAAGCTCTCCAGGGTTTCGGCGGGCGCGCTGTGCTTGAGATCGTGGCCCCCCATGAAGGCGACGCATACCGGGCCGTCTATACGGTCCGTTTCCACGATGCAATTTATGTGCTCCACGCGTTTCAGAAGAAGTCGAAGAAAGGCATCGCTACACCTCAAAAAGAGATCGAACTCGTCAAACAGCGGCTCGCTAGGGCAGAACGGGACTACAGAGAAAGGCAGAACTGAGATGAAGAAGAACAACAGAATCCGGGTCGAGGAGGGTAGCGGCAACGTCTTTGCCGACCTCGGCTTTCCCAACCCTGAGCGCGAACAGCTCAAGGCCCGCCTCACGCTGCAGATCTACCGGCTTATCAAAGACCGTGGACTCACACAGGCCGAGGCTGGCGCGATTCTGGGCATCAAGCAGCCGCACGTTTCCGGTCTGATGCGCGGGCGATCCGGCAACTTCTCCGTCGAGCGCCTGATGGACTTCTTGACCGCCCTTGGGCAAGATGTCGAAATCACGGTGAGGCCGACCCGCAAGGAGCATGGCGGTGTTTCCCTCGTGCTCGCGTGATCCGGCGGCCCCGGGTCACTCCGCCTCTTCCCTCACCTCAAACCCGTGCTCGGCGATGCCCGCGAACAGGGTCTCCGATTCGTGCCCGTGCAGGCGGAAGATCTGGCGCACCAGGTCGCAGACGCTCTCGTAGCCGCGCTCGAAGAATACCAGGATCGACGGGCCCGCGCCGCTCAGAGCGCATCCCAGGAGCCCCGGCGCGCGCAGCTTCAGGATTTCGCGCAAACCGGGCACCAGCGCCTCGCGGTAGGGCTGGTGAAAACGGTCCTCCAGCGCAGCCGGAAAGGCGTTGGTGGCGCCCGCCGCCAGGGCCGCAATCAGCAGCGACGCGCGCTGCACGTTGAAGATGGCGTCTTCCCGGCTGTAGCTGGAGGGCAGAACCGCCCGCGCCTTCACCGTCGGCAGGTCGAAATCCGGCACCACCACGGCCAGCCCGAACCGCCGCGGCAGGTCCAGCCGCACGGCCCGCGTCACCCCGCCGGAATCGATGGCGCTGGCCACAATCGAGCCCAGCGCGCATGACGCCACGTTGTCGGGGTGGCCTTCCAGGCGCGCGGCTTCGTCCAGAATGCGCAGCGGCTTCCAGCGCAGGTCCAACAACTGGTCGGCAATGATGACCCCGGTGGTGAGCGCCGCGGCGCTCGATCCCATCCCTTTGCCGAGCGGGATGTCATTTTGAATATGCAGCTCGATGGGCGGCATCTCGGCGCCGTGTTTTTGCGCCACCGTCACCGCCGTCTGCCAGATCAGGTTGTCCGGACCCGCGGGAATGCCCGCGGCGTCGCGCCCCTCGACGCGGATCACCAGAGCGCCGCTCCGCCGGAAGCGGCACGTCAGGTACACCCCCAGGGCCACCCCCAGAGCGTCAAACCCCGGCCCCAAATTGGCGCTCGAGGCCGGTACACGGACTGTGAACCATGCCATTACTTCCGTTCCGCCGCAGCCACCCGCGCTTGCGCGCGTTCCATGGCCGCCAGCGCGACCGCCGGGTCCTCGCCGCCGATCTTGCCGACCTCCTGCTGGGCGCGCTGGAGGGCCGCCCGGGCGCGCGCCGCGTCGATTTCTTCGGCGCGCTCCGCCACATCCGCCAGCACGCGCACGTGGCCCGGCAGCACTTCCAGAAATCCGCCGGCCACGGCCAAATCCCGCCGCTGGCCGCCCGCCACATAGTCCAGCACACCGCTTCCCAACCGGCTCAGCAGGGCCGCGTGGCCGGGCAGAATTCCCATGTAGCCGTTCTTGCCGGACACCTGCACCTCGGTCGCTTGCTCGCGCACCAACAGGCGCTCGGGCGTGGCCACTTCCAGTTCGAGAGAGTCCGGCATGGTCAGGCTTTCTTCAGCGCCTCGGCGCTCTCCAGCACTTCTTCGATGGTCCCTACCATGTAGAACGCCTGCTCGGGCACGTCGTCGTGCTTGCCGTCCACAATCTCGCGGAAGCCGCGGATGGTGTCGGCCAGCTTCACGTAGCGGCCCTGCACCCCGGTGAACTGCTCGGCCACGTGGAAGGGCTGGGAAAGGAACTTCTGAATCTTGCGGGCGCGCGCCACGGTCAGTTTGTCTTCATCGGAAAGTTCGTCGATGCCCAGAATGGCAATGATGTCTTGCAGGTCCTTGTAACGCTGGAGCACGTTTTTCACGGCCGACGCCGTGCCGTAGTGGTCCGGGCCGATCACGCGCGGATCCAGAATGCGCGAAGTCGAGGCCAGCGGATCCACGGCCGGATAGATGCCCAGCTCGGAGATGGCGCGCGAGAGGTTGGTGGTGGCGTCGAGGTGCGCGAAGGCGGTGGCCGGCGCGGGGTCCGTGTAGTCGTCCGCAGGCACGTAGATCGCCTGCACCGACGTGATGGAGCCGTTCTTGGTGGAAGTGATGCGCTCCTGCAACTCGCCCATTTCGCTGGCCAGGTTGGGCTGGTATCCCACCGCCGAGGGCATGCGGCCCAGCAGCGCCGATACTTCCGAGCCGGCCTGCGTGAAACGGAAAATGTTGTCGATAAAAAGCAGCACGTCCTGGTGTTCTTCGTCGCGGAAATACTCGGCCACGGTCAGGCCCGTCAGGCCCACCCGCAGGCGCGCTCCGGGCGGCTCCGTCATCTGGCCGTAAATCAGGGCGCACTTGGATTTGGTCCAGTCGTGCGGATCGATCACCTTCGATTCCTGCATCTCGAGCCACAGGTCGTTGCCTTCCCTGGTGCGCTCCCCCACCCCGGAGAAGACCGAAACGCCGCCGTGCTTGGTGGCGATGTTGTTGATCAGCTCCATGATGATGACGGTCTTGCCCACGCCCGCCCCGCCGAACAGCCCGATCTTGCCGCCGCGCAGGTAGGGTTCCAGCAGGTCGATTACCTTGACGCCCGTCTCGAACATTTCCAGGCGCGTCGACTGGTCTTCAAACGAGGGCGACGGGCGGTGGATGGGGTATTTCAGCTTGGTGTTCACGGGGCCCATGTTGTCCACCGGCTCGCCGATCACGTTGAGCACACGGCCCAGCGTCTCCTTGCCGACGGGCACTTCCACCGGGCGCCCCAGGCTCTCCGCTCTCATGCCGCGCACCAGGCCCTCGGTGGGCTGCAGCGCGATGGTGCGCACCCGCCCTTCGCCGATGTGCTGCTCCACCTCGCAAATGATATCGATCGGGCTGGGCCCCTCGAATCCCTCGCTGGTGATCCGGATGGCCGTGTACACCAGGGGGATGTGGCCCTCGGGGAACTCGCAGTCCACGGCCGGTCCAGCCACCTGGACTACTTTGCCGATGAGAGTCGCGTCAGTCGTTGCCATAATATCCTTATTCCGCGGCCGCCGCGCCGCTCACCACCTCGATGATCTCCTTGGTGATGCTGGCCTGGCGCACGCGGTTCATATACAATGTCAGCCTATCGATCATGTCGGCGGCGTTCGAGGTGGCCGCATCCATGGCGGTCATACGCGCGGCATGTTCGGCGGCGGCCGATTCCAGCAGCGCGCGGTAGAACTCCATTTCCACGCACTTGGGCAGCAGTTCGTTCAGAATCTCGGCCGCCGGCTGCTCGAGAATATAATCCACGGGAGCCGATTGCTCCGGCATCTCCAGCGGCAGCACGCGCGCCAGCGTGAGCTTCTGCGACATCATGCTCTTGAATTCGTTGTACAGCAGGTAGACCGCATCCGTCTCGCCGTTGCGGAACATCTCGATGGCTTTGCGCGCGATGGCCGCCGTCTCGCTGTACACCACCTTGGCCGCCAGGCCGATGTGCTCGCCCGCTATGGCGGCGTCGCGTTTGCGGAAAAAATCGCGCCCCTTGCGGCCGATCAGCTCCAGCGTCACCGCAGCCCCGCCGTGCTCCGCCGGGAATCCCAGCGCCCCCTTGATGAGGTTGGTGTTGAACGCGCCGGCGAGCCCTTTGTCGCCGGTAACCAGAACCAGCAGGATGCGCTTTTCCGCGCGCTGCGCCAGCAGCGGGTTCTCGCCCGCCTGCTCGTCCGCCTCCTCGGCGGCCGCGGCCGCGGCTACGTCGGTCAGCACCTTGCGCAGCAGGGCGGCGTAAGGACGCGCCGCAATCACCCGGTCCTGCGCGCGCCGCAGCTTGGCCGCCGAGACCATTTTCATGGCCTTGGTGATCTGCTGCGTGTTCTTGACCGAGCGGATGCGCCGCCGGATGTCAATGAGGCTAGGCATGTGCCGGTTCCGCAGGGGGGGCTGCCGCGGGTTTGGTGCCCTCCAGGTCCGCCACAAAGCGTTCCTTGAACTCATCGATGACGGCCGCCACCTTGGCGCGCAGCTCGTCGCTCAGAACCTTCTTGGTCCGGATTTCCTCCCACAGCCCGCGCTGCGTGTTGTCCACGTACCGGTATAGCTCCGCTTCGAACTTCCGGCAATGCTCCAGCGGCAGATCGTCCAGAAAACCGTTGGTTCCGGCAAAGATGATGACGATCTGCTTTTCCACCGGCAACGGCTGGTATTGGTCCTGCTTCAGAATCTCCACCATGTGCCGGCCGCGGTTGAGCTGCGCCAGCGAGGCCTTGTCCAGATCCGAGCCGAACTGCGCGAAGGCCGCCAGCTCGCGGTATTGCGCCAGGTCCAGGCGCAGGCGGCCGGCAATCTGTTTCATGGCCTTGATCTGGGCGTTGCCACCCACGCGGCTCACCGAGATGCCCACGTTGATGGCCGGCCGCACATTGGAGTTGAACAAATCGGCTTCCAGATAAATCTGCCCGTCGGTGATGGAAATGACGTTGGTGGGGATGTACGCGGAGACGTCGCCGGCCTGGGTTTCGATGAACGGCAGCGCGGTCAGCGATCCGCCGCCGTTTTCGTCGTTCAGCTTGGCGGCGCGCTCCAGCAGCCGGCTGTGCAGGTAGAAGACGTCTCCCGGGTACGCCTCGCGCCCCGGCGGGCGCCGCAGCAGCAGCGAGATTTCGCGATAGGAAGCGGCGTGCTTGGAAAGGTCGTCGTAGATGCACAGCGCGTGCCGCTTGCGGTCGCGGAAGTATTCGCCCATGGCGCAGCCCGCGAAGGGCGCGATGTACTGCATGGGGGCCGGGTCGGAAGCCGACGCGCAAACCACGATGCTGTATTCCATGGCGCCGGAATCTTCCAGCGTCTTCACCACCTGGGCCACGGTCGAGCGCTTCTGCCCGATGGCCACGTAGATGCAGATTACGTCGCCGCCCTTCTGGTTGATGATGGTGTCGAGGGCGATGGCGGTCTTGCCGGTCTGCCGGTCGCCGATGATCAGCTCACGCTGGCCGCGCCCGATGGGAATCATGGCATCGATGGCCTTGATGCCCGTCTGCATGGGCTCTTTCACCGGCCGCCGCGCCACCACCCCCGGCGCCAGGCGCTCGATGGTGTTGAACTCGGTGGTGTGGATGGGACCCTTGCCGTCGATGGGCTGGCCCAGCG
>Ga0116110_1001344_pt1 | contig 13230 bp, 9 predicted proteins | sample June2015DPH_8_50_FD_89719 | JGI IMG/M metagenome (GOLD analysis project Ga0116110, IMG submission 89719) | Peatland microbial communities from SPRUCE experiment site at the Marcell Experimental Forest, Minnesota, USA - June2015DPH_8_40 | ecosystem: Environmental > Terrestrial > Soil > Wetlands >...
AGAAGGCCGCCTTGACACTATGGCGGGCCCCGATTTCCTCCAGCAAGAAGCAGCCGCAGTCGATATCCAGGTCCAGCAAGATGGCGTAACCCAGGACCGCCAGAAAGATCAGCAAGAGAGAGGAAATGACGGCCAGACTGCCTCGCACCTGGAGGACCAGGCCCAGGCCCGCCAGTAATTCCAGCGCTGGCAAGGCCAGGGCCACCACAGGCACCAGGGCGTCGGGCAACAGGTCGAATTGGGCCAGGGAGTGGGCAAAGGCCTGAGCCTGGAATAGCTTGGCCACTCCAGCATAGATGAAGATACCCCCGAGGCCGACCCGGAGCACCTGGTAAGCCCAGGGATAGAGACGGTCCCACAGGGGCCGTCTGGCCGGGCATTCCCCGGGATCATGGCCCCCGGGCTTTCTGTCTAAAATTTCCCGTTCCATGGGCGGTCGCGGCCTGATGTCCGGCGGGAAAACGCTGCCGGAAAAATCAGCCGCGGGATGGAATCGGCGGGATGATGGAAAGATCTTCGGTGAGCTAAGGCTTCCGAGCGCCGAACCCCCAAACCCTCTAAGGGGAATGGACTTAGGCGGGAGGCCCTCCCGGGGAACAGTACACCCCGGCTGGCCAGGCTCCCTCAGATAGCGGCGTGCGCAGCGGTAGGCCGGAAAATGATACGAGCGGTGAACCTAATTCAGGGAAGGAGTGGCCCGGGAGCGGACCTTAAACGGCAGGTGTCCGGGTGAACGACCTGTCCCTGCTCCGGCCTCCGGTTATAGAGCCTTACCAAGGCTCCACGGACGCCGATTCTTCAGGATTTTACGGGAGCAAATCTCACCGGCCGATTCACCAGGATCACCTCCTTTTCTAGTTCTCGGTGGAGAATATAGCGATAGGGTACAATTGTCAACAGATTTCTGGTCTGCTTACCGGCTACTTGGTTCTCTTTGCTAAGTTACGTACAGCTACAATAAACACTTAGCAGTGGGGCGCGCAAAATTGCGGATTGGCCCGCTCCACCTTGGCCAGCACCAGGCGCAGCACCCCGTCGCCAAAGCTATCTCCAAGGATGCTTTTAAACTTTGACAAGAAGAAGGTAAGCCTCCCGGTGATCTCCAAACTCCTGCGCCACCAGAACTTGCAGACTACCGAGAGGTATCTTCAGGCTATAGACCCCCGGTTCCGGGACACCATGCGGCTGTTGGAGGGCAATGTTTTATCTCTCCTGGACACACTACTCACCAGCGGCTCAGAACAGCAACCTGCTCACCACCTACTCACCGATGCGCTCGCCGCTGATGCGGGTTTAAATCCTTGAACCGGAAACCATTGATTTTACTGGTGCCGAAGCGGGGATTGACTGAGCAGGTGATAAGTTGCTAAAATAGCTACAAGCCATTTTTCGATTTCGGGGCCAGGGCTGCCTCATAATTTGGGTCAAATATCCGGGGTGGGCACATCTTTCCACACTGTGTCCTTGGCCACCTGCTTGATTTGGACGATTTTTCCGGTTTGGCTGTCCAGGTCAATGAAGCCCACCGGGGTCCTGACGGTGCCGCTGGATAGCAGGCTGCTCCCGGAGATATGCCCCGCCTGGTCGTGATCTATCTCCACCAGGATAACCCGCCGGTAAGAACAGGTGTCGCAGGACATATCAGGCAGGTCCAGCCCTACCGGGCAGTGATGCCGCCGGGCCATCGCCGGGTTGACCCCCTTCATGGCCGCCATAGGCGGTGAGTCCCAGGGGCAAAAAAGCACGAAAAATTTCCTTTACATCCGATCCCAAAACTTCTCCGTCCGAACGCTTCGGTTAATCGAGATGCAATATTACGGAAAAACTATTGAACATGGCCCAGACCGAATCATTTTCTTTGAGAGCAAGGCGGCTGCTGTTTTCGCCGGTCACCAGGGAGCACAGTATCGTCCCGTCTGCAATACGCACGGCGTACTCAGTAGTGATCTGGCCTTTATTGATTCGGTCAATGGTTCCCTTAAACTTATTTTCCGCAGTGCATCTGGGTTCCTCATCGCCTTTTTGCAAGACCACCCAAGGGGCTTTAACTTCGGCTGTGATCAGCATTCCTGGTTTGAGACCAAGCCTGGCCAGGCTGTCATTGGTGATCAGGGCGGTTACTTGATCTCCGCCGATGGTTAATAGTTTCACTTTCGCCTGGATATCTCCCCGTTGGATAGCGCTGATTTTACCGAAAAAAGTGTTACGGGCACTAGTCTTCCGAGAAGCTTCTTTTTCAAGAAAAAATTTGGCCACTTGTTGAATATCATCATCAGAAAACGAAACAAATGAAGCAGTTAAATTGGGCGTAGAATGCCCCAGAATTTTTTGAACGACCGGCAAAGGCATGTTGTTTCGCATCAGTTCCACTGCACGGGATTTCCGAATTGCGTCCGGTCCTCCCAGTTCTTTGGGAAAACCACAAGTTACGGCGCGTTCATAAAACTTGCGGCGGACGTGGCCGGGGTCCACGTTAAACAAACCATCCCGAGATTTCTGGAAAGCGGTATCATCCAGCGCCGCCTGAATCTCTCGAGCCAGCGCTTCCGGTATTTGTACTTCCCGCGCTGGGCGATCAGGGGTAGCATCCGGTTTCCCAAAAACCACCGATTGTCTGTCAAGGTTGATTTCCCGAAGTGGATTAAGAGCCGACACCTCGTTCAACTTGGCGCCGGTATAACGGATCAACAAAAAAATTAGCAAGATGCGCTTACGGGATAATCGCACATCCGACCTGGGCGTGCCCTGGGCCCACTCGCGGAATGCCTCTTCCAGCTGGTTGAGCTGAACCGGGTCCAGATACCGGCTCCCCTTTGGTACGGAAACGATGCGCGCGTGACTGGTGCGCTCCTGCATCGACAAAGTCTGACCTTCCAATCTCTTCGGCTCCATATCGTATTTTTTTCCATCCATAATCACCTCTCAAGGGTCTGCTTCTCACCTCATCCGGTACCATTTTTTCCTGTAATTTTAAGATATTTTGTAATTTTGGCAAGCCGACCAAAATCTTCTTGACACCTCTTTGAACTCATTGATAAAATTGACATGAATTATATATTATTCGTGTCTCTTTGTCCAATAAAAATTTTCCGGGCCGGGGCGGCCTTATCGGGTTAACACTGCAGCGTTGATTGTTAAGAAACCGCTTAAAGCCTGGAACCATTGTCCACTGCGGAGCACTTAGGAATGGAAGAAGTTGTCTTGATGAAGGTGCCAAAGCCGGCTACGACGGATGAAGTGCCCCGGGTAAAACTCTGGCATATCGCCCGCACCTTTCTGTGTATCGGACTGACGTCTTTCAGCCTTGCAGCCCTGGGAGAGGCCAAGAACTGGATGACTAAAAAGAGGCGGTGGTTCAGCGACGAGGAATACCTGCAGGGCCTGGGACTGGCTCAATTGATGCCGGGTGCGCCTACGGTCAACCTTTTTTGTTATCTGGGTTTCCGGCTGCGAGGCTTGCCGGGGGCGGCGGCAGCCACGGTTTGTTTTTTGATCCCCTGCTTTCTGCTCATGCTGCTGCTTTCCCACCTTTACTTGAAATATGGCGATATGCCTGTAATTTCCGGCCTTTTCCGCGGCCTGGGAGCCCTGGTCGTCGGCCTGGTTTTTAATACCATCCTCAACCTCTGGAGATCCGGGGTCAAGACTATCTTCAACTGGATGATGGCGATCATCGGCTTTGCCATGGTCTTCTGGTTCAAGATGGGGGTGATCAAAATACTGCTCATCGCCGGAGGCGCCAGCCTGATGATGGTTTTGCTGAATCACCGCCTTCCAGGGTTGACCCGCTGGACGGGCAGTTGGAGCGGTCTCTGGAGAAAGAGCGCTAAGCTCTCAGACACCCCCGGCAGCGGCGGGGGCAAACAGACCGCGGCAGGGGTTGCCGCTGGTAAATCCAACTCACAGCAGCCCAGTCCAAGCAAGATCAGGAGGTTGTGGAAGACAAAAAGCAGGCAAGCTGCCGGCGTTGTTGATACCGAATATATCTCCGTCTGCAGCCAAATGCCCTTGCCCCTGCATTGGCGCAAGATCACAATGCTCGTCATCTGGTTATCTTTATTCCTTGCCGCCGACCTATTTTTAATCAGTCTCAAGCCGGAGTTGATGCAGATGGGCAGCAGATTCCTGGGGATCGGCGCCCTGGTCTTCGGTAGCGGTTACGCCATGCTTCCCTTCATCCAGGACACCGTGGTCAATCAGTTCAACTGGCTTACCAATCAGCAGTTTGCCGTCGCCCTGGCTCTGAGTCTGATCACCCCTGGCCCCGTGACCATCATCGGCACGTTTATCGGTTACAAGGTGGCCGGTGTTGTTGGCGCCTTGGTGGGAATGGTGAATATGTACTTCCCTGCCTGGGCTATGACCACCATAGTGGCCGCCCCTTATGCCAAAGCCGGCCAGGTTGGTTACGTGAAGCAGGTGATCGGGGGCATCGTGGCCGCCTTCATCGGCACTCTCGTGGTTGTGCTGATTAAACTGGCCGGGGGAACCCTGGTCGATATCCCTGCTATTTCCATGGCCGCTGCAGCCTTTGTGGTGCAACGCTTCATAAAGATAGACACCGTTTGGATTGTTTTAGGGGGCGCGCTGGTGTCGCTGCTGGCGTTCCGATGATTTGTAGCCGGAAGCGAACCTAGTCTGATACGATGTGCACTTCAGACCTGAGGAGAGCGATATGGATTCTCAAGTATGCCCGATGGAGAGAATGGAGAGGTTGCTGGTGGCTACGGACTGGTCCGAATCCAGCCGGAGCGCGGTGGAAGAAGCTATCCAGCTTGCCAAGGCATGTTCCAGTAAATTGATCGCCATGACGACGGTATTAACCAACATCGAAAATGTCACGCCTTGGGTTATCGAACGGGCGGAAAAAGAGATGCAGGAGAAGCTTGAATCCATCAGGGGGATGGCCTCGGAGCAAGGCATTGACTGCGAGACTTACGTTTATCGGGGTGAAGATCCCTATATGGACATTGTCAACGCGGCAGTTATGGAACATGTCGATATGATTGTGATGGGCACCCACGGCAGGAGGGGAATCAAGAAGCTCATCATGGGTAGCGTTACCGGGAATGTCATAGGGCATGCGCACTGCAATGTCTTGGTCGTTCCTCCGGATGCAAAGACTGACTACAGGAGCATCCTCATTGCCACAGACGGCTCCATTCAAAGTACTGCAGCCGCTTCCGAAGCAGTCGCCATTGCCAAGAGATATGGAAGTTCGCTGATCATCGTCTCCGTTGCTCCTTCAGCCGCAGAAGTTTCATTTGCGGGAGAGAATTTAAAGCAGGTCATGGAGCTTGCGGAAAAAGAGGGCCTGAAAAAAGAAGGAATGGCCTTACCGGGCAAGCCGCATGAAGTCATCCTGGAGATTGCAAAACAGAAGCATGTAGGCTTAATAGTCATCGGCAGTCATGGGAAAACGAGCCTTATGAGCTGTTTAATGGGCAGCGTGACCGAACGGGTCATTAGCCTGACTGAATCCGCTGTTCTGATCGTTAAAGCTTCATAACTTCAAAGGAAGCCCGGGCCTGGCCCTGGCCGCGCTCTTCGGCGTCGGCGGCTTCTGCGGCATTTATATCGGGGTCAGGTTGCAGAAGTTCATCACGGCAAATATCATCCGCATTGGCCTGGCCTGCGGGAGATCCGGCTGCACGATATTCGCCACACCTTTGGCAGCCTGCTCCTAAGCGATGGGGCCAGCCCGGTCTATGTCAAGGAGCAGTTGGGCCACACCAGCATACAGATGACCGTAGATATTTACGGCCACCTCATTCCGTCCAGCAATCGGGAGATGGTGAACCGGCTCGATTCGCAACCATCGGCAACCTATCCGCAACCCGCCCAAATAGAAAAGGCGTAATCTGTTAAGATTACGCCTTTTTCATATCAACTGGTGCCGAAGCGGGGATTTGAACCCCGACGGGGAAACCCCCACTGGACCCTGAACCCAGCGCGTCTACCAGTTCCGCCACTTCGGCCTGATGCCAGGCTCCTGCCTGGCGTTTTTCGAATAATTAATTTATTATAGACTATTAGGCTTGTCAAGGTGGCCCACTCTACCTTAGTTCCCCTCCCCGGAGGAATAGTGGCTGTTTAGCTCTTCGGGGGGAAATTCTGGAAGACGACGGCGGGCAGGGAGCTCAGGGAGATTGCTTCGGGCAAATTATGGCCCCGGGAGAGCGTTTGGGGGCGGTTCGTTTGGCGGCTAGGCAAAAGGCCGGATTTTCAACCAAAACTGACAACTTCAGGGATGCGTTCCGGCAAACCTGAAACGAAACCCAGGGCAGAGGAGGCAGGGGTGAGGGTCATTGAGGATCTCCCTCCGGGGGAATCGCCCTTTGGGCTTACGGTGATCACCATCGGCAATTTCGACGGGGTCCATCTGGGACACCAGGCCATCCTGGGCCGGGTTTGCCAGCGGGCTCGGGAATTGGGGGGCCAGGCGGTGGCCGTCACCTTCGATCCCCATCCCCTGAAGCTGCTGCGGCCGGAGATGGATCTGCCGCTGCTCACCACTCCGGCGCAGAAACTGGAACTCCTTAAGGGCTGCGGACTGGACGCGGTGGTGGTCCTGCCCTTTACCCGGGAATTTGCCGCCCTGTCGGCCCGGGATTTTGTTAGCGGGTATTTCTGTGAGCGGCTGCGGGTGCGGGAAGTGGTGATCGGCCACGACTACTGCTTCGGGCGACACCGGGAAGGCAATGTCGACCTCCTCAGAGAGATGGGCCAGGTCTGCGGGTTCACGGTCCAGGTGGTGTGGGCCGTGGAGAGTGACGAGGCGGTGGTGAGCAGCTCATTGATCCGGGCTCTGCTGCGCCTGGGGAAAGTGGAGGAGGCCCGCCACCTCCTGGGACGTCCATACGGGGTGGAGGGCCAGGTGGTCCGGGGCAAAGGCTGGGGGGGCAAACTCCTGGGAGTGCCCACCGCCAATATCCGCCCGCTGAACGAACTGCTGCCCGCTTCGGGCATCTACGCGGTTTGGGTGCGGCGGGGGGCGGAAATCCTGCCCGGGGTGGCCAACATCGGCACCTGCCCCACCTTCGACGGCTGCGAATTCTCCCTGGAAGTGCACCTGTTGGAATTCGACGGCGATCTGTACGGCGAGGACCTGGGGGTGGATTTCGTGGCCCGCCTGCGGGAAGAGCGGCGCTTCCCCTCGGTTGAGGCCCTGGCCGCCCAGATCCATGCCGATATAGCCGCAGCCCGGCAATTTCTGTAAATTACCAGTAGTGTCCGGCAACAAAATGGCGCGAGGAAACTTATACTTAGTCGCACGGCCTGGGTGAAGCCGGGGGAGCCGGCGTCGTATCGAATCATAGAAATCAAGTTTCGCACCAAGTATTAAGGGGAGCGGATAAAGAGATTAAATTACCCCTCACCCGGTGTCGTCCCCCATTAAGGGAGAGGGGATAAAGATGGAACCCCTTCCATGCTTCCGTTAATAACTGACTACACAGGCCAGAGGCCCAGGCTACCAAGTCCAGGTAGTTTAGGCGTCCTGCCTGTGTATTAAATTCAGGGGTGCGAAACTTGAGATGGAAGAGCGGCTCGGGCGATTATATCCTGGAGCCCTATCTGGATTACTGCACCAAGTGCAGCCGAAATTTCTGCAGCTTCCCCGCCGGGTACCTCGACGGCCTTGGCGGCGGCTGGGTCTGAGACCTGGAAATTACGGCGGCCGCAGAGGCTGCTACCGCTGCCTCTACCAGAGACACGCTTGACTTCTGCCAGCAAATTTAATAAAAATAAAAATTGAGCGGGCATAGCTCAGCTGGTAGAGTACAAGCTTCCCAAGCTTGGTGTCGCGGGTTCGAATCCCGTTGCCCGCTCCAGCCCGGGGGCGAGCAGGCGTTAAGGGGCCTGATCGTTTAGCCGGGGGACCCGCTTCCCCCATCGAGGTGGACGGCCAAAAGGGGCAGGATGGCCGGCTTACTTTGAGGGCGGAGTTGAGTAGTTGCTCTGGGGCGCCCCGAGATTAAACAACGTCTTGGAATTTCCCGGAAGTGGGCTACAAGCCCACTTTTTTTGTGACGGCAGTTGGCAAGAGAAGGTGGTAAATGGGACCATTCACGCCAGGTGAATATTTCTGGCTCATCGGACTGGGGGTGGCGGTGGGGCTTTTCGGCACCCTCATCGGCGCCGGGGGGGGCTTTGCGTTGATGCCGATACTCCTGCTGGTGTATCCCCAGGCAACCCCTGACGAACTTACGGCCATTTCCCTGGCGGTGGTTTTTTTCAACGCCCTGGCCGGCTCCGAAGCCTATGCCTTTATGGGGCGGATAGACTATAAGTCGGGCCTGATTTTCGCCGCGGCCACTATCCCCGGGGCGGTTATCGGGGCGCTTAACACCTCCATAGTGCCCCGGCACCTGTTCAACGGCATCTTCGGGATACTTTTAATGGCCGTGGCTATATTTCTAGTCCTGCGCCCCGAAATCAAACCCCGCTCCGAGCTGCACGTACACCGCGGCCATACCTGGCGCGTGGTGACCACAGCCGACGGAGAGAGGCATTATTACAATTTCAATCTCTACGTGGGCATAGGGATCAGCTTTGTGGTAGGCTACCTCTCCAGTTTTCTGGGGATCGGCGGCGGCATCATTCACGTGCCGGTCCTGATTTACTTCTTAGATTTTCCGGTGCACATCGCCACGGCAACGTCCCATTTCGTTCTGGCCATCATGGCCTTGACCGGCACGGCGGTGCACCTCTGGCATGGTTCGTTTCATACGGGAGTAATAAGGCATACCCTGTGCCTGGGCATTGGGGTTTTACTGGGGGCGCCCATTGGGGCGCAACTATCCAATCGCATACAGGGACCCTGGATCATCCGCAGCCTGGCGCTGGCCTTGGGGCTGGTGGGAATACGCATTTCGATCATGTTCTTCGAACATTAGAGTCAGAAAACCCGAAAATCTAGGTGAATGGCCATAAGTGATGTAATTTGTTATAGTAATGAAAGATGCAAACTAAGGAAGAGATTATTACCCGGGTGAAGGAGCTGGTAGAGCCGCTCCTGGAGGCCCAGGGAGTGGAGCTGGTGGACCTGGTATACGCCCGGCCGCGCCGGAGCCGGGCCACCCTGCGCCTGTTTCTGGACCAGCCCGGCGGCATCTCGCTTGAGGTCTTGACCCGGATCAGCCGGGTGGTAGGAGAACTGCTGGACGTTCACGACTCTATTCCCGGATCCTACCATCTGGAAGTCTCTTCCCCGGGGCTGACCCGGCCGTTGCGAAGGCCGGAGGATTACCAGCGCTACTGCGGGCGGCTGGTGCGTCTCACTACCCACACTCTCTGGGAAGGCCGTCAGGTGCACCGGGGCATCCTCCTGGGCCTGGAGGGGGAGACGGTTTGCCTGCGGATGGGGGAGGAGACCTGCCGCATCCCCTTGCAGGAAATCGCCCGGGCCCGGCTGGAGCTGGATCTAAAAAATCACCGCAAGGAGGGCTAGCACCTCAAATGAACCTGGAATTAAAACGGATCATCGATCAAGTCAGCCGCGATAAAGGCATCGACAAAGAGGTGCTGATCAGCGCTATCAAGGATGCCATTCGTTCCGCGGCCAAGAAGAAGTTCGGGCCCCGCTTGGAGATTGAGGTGGAATACAATGATGACACCGGAATGATCGAGGTCTTTCAATACAAAGAAGTGGTGATCGAGGTGGAGGACCCCAGCCAGGAGATTTCTATGGCCGAGGGCCGGGAATTGGACCCGGAATGCGAAGTGGGGGACAGCCTGGGGATCAAGATGGACGCCTCGGCCTTCGGGCGCATCGCCGCCCAGTCGGCGAAACAGGTGATCATGCAACGCATGAAGGACGCGGAGCGGGACCTGGTTTTTGAGGATTTCAAAGACCGCAAGGGCGAGATCGTCAACGGCATCGTCCAGCGGGTAGACCCCGAGGGGATCATCGTCAACCTGGGGCGCACCGAGGCCCTGTTGCCCCCATCGGAGCAAGTGCCTCGGGAGGTGTACCACAAAGGAGAGCGCATTCGAACCTTTCTCCTGGACGTCAAGCGGCAGACCCGGGGGCCCCAGGTCATCCTTTCCCGTACCCACCCGCAATTCCTGATAGCCCTCTTCGAGGCCGAGGTCCCGGAGATTTCCGAAGGGATCGTCCAGGTGTTGGGCTGCGCCCGGGAACCGGGAAGCCGTGCCAAGTTCGCGGTGGCCTCCCGGGAATCCGACGTGGACCCGGTGGGGGCCTGTGTGGGCATGCGCGGTTCCCGAGTGCAAAGCATCGTCCAGGAGCTCCGGGGCGAGAAGATCGACATCATTCCCTGGCATCCGGATGCGGCCAAGTTCGCCACCAATGCCTTGTCCCCGGCTCAGGTGAGTCGCATCATCCTGAACCAGGTCTCCCAGTCCATGGAGGTCATCGTCCCGGACGACCAGTTGTCCCTGGCCATTGGCAAGCGGGGTCAGAATGTACGACTGGCTTCCCGACTGGTGGGCTGGAAGATCGACGTCAAGAGCGAGTCCAAGTACTCAAGGTCTTTGAAGGAAGGCTATCTCTCCTTGCTGCGGATTCCCGGGGTGGGGGAGATCACCGCCAATCTGTTGCATGAGGGCGGCTATAACTCGGCCAGGGAAGTGGCGGAAACGAGTTTGGAAGAATTAATTCAGGCCACCGGCCTGAGCGAGAAAAAAGCGGGGGCCCTGATTGCCTCAGCTCAGGAAATGATACGAGGCGCGGCGGAGGAGGAGACCGGCGAGGAGGCCGCTCCCCAGGAAATCCAGGAAGGATAAAGGTTGATCTGAAGCGTTGGCAACGAAACCAGTTTTGGGGGTATGGTTAGTATATGGCGAAGACCAGGATTGCCAATTTGGCCAAGGAACTAAAAATAGACGTCAAGGAGCTGATCCAGCGCCTGAAAGACGATTTGGGACTGCAGGAGCATTTCACCTATCTCAGTTCTTTGGATGAGGCGACGGTGTCTCGGGCGCGGCAAAGCCTCAGCGCCGCCGCCACGCAGATGGAAGAACTGCGGGTTGGGGAAAATGTCAAGCGCCGCCGCCGGGTGGCCTCGGCGCCGCTGACTTCGCCGGCCCCGGAGCCAGAGCCGCAGGTCGAAGCGCCGCCGGCCCCTCCTCCCAGGGAGGAGGTCAAGCCGCGTAAGGCCAAAGAAATGGCCCGAATCGTGGCCTTACCCCACAAAGAAAAGGGCTCGGAGAAAGGTGCGCCACCTTCTGAGGAAGTCGAGCCCGCCGCGGTGGCCGCGGCCGCGGCGCCCAGGGGTCCGAGCCAGGCCTCGTTGGCCGACTCCGGAACCGCCCTGAAGCGCCAGCGCGGCAAAGCCAGGAAGAAGGAGGTTCCCGCCCGGATTATCAGCCTGCCCAGCGAAAAACCGGCGCCGCCTTCGCCGCTGCCCTCCAAAGAGGGTCCCGGGGATGGGGTTCGGCCGCGGACCTCCGCGGGCAGGTCCAGCCCTGGGGCGGCTAAACCGGGTACCGGCATTACCCAGCCGCTGCCCGGCGCTCTCAAGCCCGGGTTGCCGGAAGAGAAGAAAGAAATCAAGGGTAAGAGGAAGAGCAGACGCCCGGAAACTCCTGAAGCCATGCGGGCCAAGCCGCTGAAGAAGCGCGAAGTGCGGGAACGGGCGGACCTCTACAACATCGCCGAAGGCGAAGTCCGCGGGCCCCGGCGCAGAGGCCTGAAAAAGGCCATCAAGAAGATAAGCAAGGGCGAACTCACCGTGCCTAAAGCCATCAAGCGCCGCATCAAGGTGGGGGAATCCATCACCGTGGGCGAACTGGCCAAGCGCATGGGCATCAAGAGCAGCGAAATCATCAAGCAGCTTCTGCAGATGGGGGTGATGGCCTCCCTCAACTATGCCATCGACTTCGAATCCGCAGTGATCGTGGCTAGCGAATTCGGTTATGAAGTGGAACATGCCACCATGCAGGAAGAGGACCTGCTGGCCCTGGCGCCGCGCAAGGAAGGGACGAGCAGGCCGCGGCCGCCGGTGGTCACCATCATGGGCCACGTGGACCACGGTAAGACCTCTCTGTTGGATGTCATCCGGCAGACCCGGGTCACCGAAGCGGAAGCCGGAGGTATCACCCAGCACATCGGCGCCTACCATGTGAAGCTCCCCGGGAGCCAGGGCGAGGTGGTCTTCCTGGACACCCCGGGCCACGAGGCCTTCACCGCCATGCGGGCCCGGGGTGCCAAGGTCACCGACCTGGTGGTCCTGGTGGTGGCCGCGGACGACGGCGTCATGGAACAGACCGTGGAGGCCATCAACCACGCCAAGGCCGCAGGAGTGCCATTAGTGGTGGCGGTCAACAAGATTGACAAAGCCAACGCCAACCCCGAGCGGGTCAAACGGGAGTTGGGGAACTATGGGGTGGTTTCCGAGGAATGGGGCGGCGATGTCCTGTTTGCCGAGGTATCCGCCAAGAAAGGTATCGGCATCCAGGAGTTGCTGGAGAAAATTCTACTGCAAGCGGAAATCCTGGACCTTACCGCCTCTCCAGAGGCGCCGGCTTCCGGCCGCATCATCGAATCCCGGCTGGACAAAGGCCGGGGCCCGGTGGGCACCGTCCTGGTGCAGCAAGGCAGCCTGAAGGTGGGCGACTACTTTGTCTGCGGTTCCCAGTACGGCCGGGTGCGGGCCATATTTGACGACCGGGGCCACAAGCTGGATGAGGTTACTCCAGGACTGCCGGTAGAGGTTCAGGGATTCAATGGCATCGCCGAGGCCGGGGACGAGTTCATGGTCCTGGAGGATGAGCGCCGGGCCAAGCAGATCGCCATGATGCGCCAGCAGAAACAGCGGGAGGCCACCTTGGCCCGCATCAGCCGCGTGACCCTGGAGAAGCTCTACCAACAGGTGAAGGAAGGGGCGGTCAAGGAGCTAAAGATGGTGCTCAAGGCCGATGTCCACGGCTCCATCGAAGCCCTGGCCAAGGCCCTCTCGGAGCTGGGCTCCAGGGAGATCAAGGTTAACCTGATCCACGCCGGCATGGGGGAGATCACCGAAAGCGACATTATGTTGGCTTCCGCCTCCGATGCCATCGTGGTGGGCTTCAACGTCCGGGCCAACCCCAAGGCGATCTCCCTGGCGGAGGCGGAACAGGTGGACGTGCGCTACTATGAAGTCATTTACAACCTGCTGCAGGATATTCACGACGCCCTGGAGGGCCTGCTGGAGCCCGTGGTCGAAGAAAAGGTCCTGGGCCGGGCCGAAGTGCGCCAGGTCTTTAGCGTCAGTAAGATCGGCACCG
>Ga0116110_1001348_pt1 | contig 13209 bp, 16 predicted proteins | sample June2015DPH_8_50_FD_89719 | JGI IMG/M metagenome (GOLD analysis project Ga0116110, IMG submission 89719) | Peatland microbial communities from SPRUCE experiment site at the Marcell Experimental Forest, Minnesota, USA - June2015DPH_8_40 | ecosystem: Environmental > Terrestrial > Soil > Wetlands >...
CCGCTGAGGGGCGTGTGGAAGTGGTGCTCCGGAATGGGCGGAGCCTGTGGGTGGGGCGAGGGTTCGACGCCGGGCACGTGCGGGCGCTGGCGGCGGTGCTGGAAAGCGAGGCATGAGGGGGCTGCCGAGCTTGCGGGCGCTGGACGAAGACGCCACGGGCGGGCCGCGGGCGCGCATCTGGCTGGCGCGTGAGGCTCAGGACATGCGCTGCGGGTTCGACCGGTTGGCGGAGCGAGTGCAGGTGGTGATTGGCCAGGATCCTTGGAGTGGCCACTGGTTCGTTTTTCGCTCGCGGCGGGGGAATCGCCCTTCATTGTGCATCCTCCGTCAAAAGCCTGGCAGTTTGAGAGTCTTATTTTCGTAAAAAGTCAGCAACTTAGCTGGTCTGCGCGCGATAACATCTCGCACGCCTATCTTCACCGCTTCCGACTCCAGCGCCTGCACCGATATCCAACGGGTAGGCGAATGGACCTCGGAGTGATTGTCGTTGTTCGCTTTCCAACCCAGTCAGTCCGCTCGACACCGATCTTGCCGAGGTATTCCTCAGTGCTCAGTGCGTGATCGCTGAGTTCATCCACTCGCGAAGCAATATCGATACATTTAAGGTCAGCTCCCTGCTCGACGGACACATACCCTGAATCTACAGCAGCGTCCACCAAAACCTTTGGCTCAACATGTGTGTCCGCGACGAGCTTTGCGAGTGAGTCAGCGTTCAATGCGTTCCATTTAATGTCGTGAGACTGAGCAATATGAAAGAGAACTTCCTTCGGAATCAGCACCTCTTGAGAGAAGGCCTGGTCTCTCATCTTGATAACGTCTTACGCAAGGATTTCTTCCGTGAAATGAAGCGAGGCACCTGTGAAGCGCTCAAATATAGAGTGACCAATCTCATGCATCAGCGCCGAGTTGCGTCTAAACCAAGTTGAATGGTGGGTATTCGTGAAGACACACGGTCGAGGGGCATTGCCCGCGCCAACGTAGAAACTACACCCCTCGATCCGAGACTCTTGAATTGGTGTCTCTACTACAAGCACCCCCAAGGCCCTCAACACGCCCCGAAGTACCTCGCCAGATCCCTTAGCGCCATGAGCCAGCGATGTGGATTGTCTGAAAATTTGAGCCGCCGCCGTTCCCTGCTCGCGCAGCGGTGCTTGCATATTGACGTTGCTTCTGATGGCCTCAAATAAAAACTTCCACTGGACAGATTTCTGCCGTGTTACCTCCTCAAGCTCGTTGAGGAAGTGGCCGACCTGGCGAATCAGGATCACGAGTTCCCGGTCCGCGTCAACGAGTTCGCGCTTGCGAAACTTGTACCAAAATCGGAGGAGTGACGTCCGCATCATCGAGGCAGCGAGCGCTCCGAGGTGAAATTGCGAGCAACTCCTGCGGTGCACTTAGAACCGCAGATAAAAGAGGGAAAACGGACTCTGGTATAGGGCTCTGGCCAGAAGACCACTCCCGGAAGACATCCGGGCTGATCCCGAGCAGCAGAGCGCACCTCTCGGCTTCAAGTCCTGCCGAGTTCAGCACCCTTACCAACATGTGTTGGTTCCAAGCTCTTCTTTAGGATTATAAGCGACCTATCACTTTTTGTCTGCAACGTGTGAGGGGATTAAACACCCCTCAGCGCTGGAAATCAATCGGATTTTACACAATCGGGGTCCCGCAGATCCCCGCACGAAATAAGTAGACACGCCGGGTGCCCATTGGGTTTCTTTTCGGAGGTTCAATCTTTCTTGGTTGAGTTCTTCAGATCACCTTTCTTCCCCGAAGTGTGGGGCACTGCCAGGAATCCAACAGGGGATTCGAAGCCCGAGCCCCCACTCGTGTGTCGTCGAGCGAAATCACCGGCGTCCCCGCCGAGTGCCTTGTCGGCTACCTTTTCCATCTCGATGAGCTGGCCAATCAGACCAATCATCGCAGTCCTGTGTTTCTGCGTCGATTCACGGCTTGCTTTCATAATTCGGTTCCCGCATCGCAGTGGCGACGCAAAGTCACCGCTACAAGTTTTTCGGCATCCTGATAGTGCACCGCTCAGAGCAGGCCGCTACCGCAAGCTGAGACACTACCGAATTTTTCGGAAGCTTTTCCCCGCCCGCTCTGCTAGAATTATAGCGCTTCAAACGGCGTAGGGTTTCGATGAATTTAGGACCAGAGGCCTGTCCACTCCGCGCGAGCAGACTATGCGTCTTGGTCTGATTGCGCGGCGATCGGCCGGTCCCAATGCTCCTGTCTGACAGTGCCGTGGTGGATACCCTTTAGCGATGTCTTCAGGGGCGGGACGACTGGGTGCACCCCAGACACAAGCTGACTCCGACCTCACGGCCGGATATGGTTCCTTCTCGATCGAAATGACAGGCCCTTGTATCGGCAACAATTCCTAGAGAAACCTGACGGAGGTCTGGGCCGAGGCAAATCATGATCCGGCTGGTAGTAGCGAATCAAAGAGGTGGCGTGGGAAAGACGACCACTGCGGTGAACCTCTCATGGTACTTGTCGGAGCGTGGTTATCGAACACTCTTGATTGACACCGACAGCCAGGGTTCGATCACGCTCATGCTCGGCTTACGACCCCTTCACTATTTCGCCCAATTCTTGCTCGGCAAGTGCTTGTTCGACGAGAGCGTCGTGCACGTCAGACAGAGTTTCGACGTCATGTGTGGAAGCAAGCACGCCCTAGAGGCGGAATCGGCTCTCGCTCAAATCGCCGACTGCGAGTCCGCTCTCACGGCTCGTCTGAAACCCTTCGAAAGTCGATACGAAGCGGTGATCCTCGATGCTTCGCCTTCTTTGAGCCTGGTGCAAACCTGTGCGCTCCTTTATGCGCGGAATGTGCTAATTCCAGTCAACATGGACTTCCTAAGTCTCAGCGGCGCGAACGCAGCTTACGAGACCATTCAGTTCCTGAACAGTCTATTCAACGCGCAGATCCGGTCCCTCGGTCTTCTGCCCTGCCAGGTGAACCAGCGGCTCTCGATAACCAGAATGATAGATCAGGGCCTCCACACTATGTCTCAAACGCTCGGAGTGCCGCTTCTGCCGGGAATCCGGACAGACCAGACCGTTCACAGGGCATTTCGTGCTCGCAAGGCCGTCCTGGAATACGATCCCGAGGCAAGATCCGCGCAGGATTACGTATCGGCTTTTGATAAAGTCCTCGCGGTTCTCAAGGAGTTGGGCAATGGCAAAATCGAAACCACCCTCTGAACCCTTTGATCCCTTCACTAACCTTATTCAACCTGCAAGTGAAGATCTCAAGAGCACTCTGCCCGCCGCGATCCAATCGCGACGGAAGAAAGTTGGTGATCCGGCAGCGCCGGATCGGGTCCAATCGGAGCCTCCATTTGCAATTGTCGCGGTGAAGACTCTGTGCAAGGACGAGGCCCGATCTGTCTTTTCGTGGGATGAAGACGCGCTCGAGCTGGTCATTGACGCAGCCGTAGCCGCTGGCCTCGACCCTGCCATTCGCTTCGACGCAAACTTCCAGGTGGTGGATTATGCGACGAATAACGTGCGAAAAGACATTTGGTCGAGGGGATTGCGACCACGGCCAGGAGAAACCTTCCCGATCCGTCCGGGCGATAACGGGGACATGACGCCGGAGAGATGGGGGCTGAGCGTCGGACTTTATTTATTTCGGGCCATTCTTGAAATCAAAGAGTTGCATCTCTTCTGTTCCTCACAACAGGGCGCGCTATTCAGAGTTCGGTAGAGGTCTGTAGAATGCATTCCCGCTTTGGCGGGAATGACCTGTAGTTCGTTGGGCGTGTAGTTCGCAATAATGCCCCTATCCCGTGACATATGCCCTCGACATCCGCTTGCAGATTGCGGGTTTTTTAGTTATACTCAAGGCTCAATATCTCAGGATGTACTCCCGTACGATCGCGCACGGTCATTAGATGTTTGTCTAATCCGCGACGTTAGGGGACAGATAGCGGGCTGAGTTTTTCTGATTGGGTGAGAGCGATGTTTCAACTCACTCGGACCGCACGGAACACCACCTCTACGGACAGGCAGCCGAGCGCGTGGAACGATGCGCGCGGAAAAGAGCGCCCACGTGCGCGCCTCCGCTTGATTTGCTTTCCGCATGCGGGAGGGAGCGCTTCTGTATTCAGCGGCTGGCGGAATTGGTTGATGCAGGATGTCGAAATCCTGTGCCCCGAACTACCGGGTCGAGGCAGCAGAATCCGTGAATCACCGTTCACTGATTTCGATGCGCTCATTCAGACCTTGCGACGTGAACTCCAGCCTTTCCTGGGCCTGCCGACTGCTTTTTTTGGCCACAGCATGGGCGGCCTAATCGCCTTCGAACTCGCCAATGAAATTCGTAAGCAGGGCCTGCCGGAACCTCTGCATGTTTTTGTGTCAGCACGGTGCGCTCCTCAGCTCCGAAACGCCGACGCTCCCATTCATCGGCTCCCTGACTCCCAATTCTTAAGTGAGCTGCGCCGTCGCTACGGCACCATGGGGCACTTACTGGAATACCCCGAACTTCTCGAAGTCCTCGTGCCTCTGCTGCGCGCGGATTTTTCTGTTTGCGAAAGCTACGTATATCGCCCCCGTCCGCCGCTAGAATGCCCAATCTCGGCGCTTGGTGGTGCAGCGGACACCAGGCCGAGTGCGCACCAGCTCGCGGCCTGGAAGATTCATACGTATGATCGATTCAGACTTCAGATCTTCCCCGGCGATCACTTTTTTCTTCATCACGCCCGTCATTCTATACTGCGGCTCATTAACCAGCAGCTCCGGCAAGTGCTCGATCGTGACCCCGTGGTTCGACCGCGCTTTCGACCTCTGCGCCTTCGCCACATGGAGAAAACCGCTTCCGCAATAAAACCGAGGCCTGAATTTGCCGATCCGCTCTTCATCCTCTCGCTACCGCGTTCGTTCTCGTCGGTGGTTTGCGCGATGCTTGGCCAACACCCGCAGATGTATGGTCTGCCCGAGACGAACCTCCTCGCGGCCGACACCTTGGGCGAATGGTGGACGGATTTCCATTTAGGCCTAGAATATCCGCGCCACGGGCTTTTGCGCGCCATCGCCCAAATTTACTTCGGCGCTCAGACGGAGACCACTGTGCAGAGAGCGGCAGGTTGGCTCCGGAGACGCGCCCATTTTTCGACGGGATACTTGTTGGAGGTTATTGCCGAGACACTGCGGCCAATGAGGATCTTGGAGAAAAGCCCTAACATCGTTCGGCGCATCGACTTTATGCAGCGTGCCTACAGCATGTTTCCGAAGGCAAAATTCCTCCACCTCGTGCGCCACCCTGGCGGCCAGGGGCAATCGATGTTGAGATTTTACGAGCACAGAAAGGCGCATGGGCCTATGCTCCCTTCGCACTGGATGAGCGCGCTGATGACGGAGCCCATGTCGCCGGGCGAACGTCGACAGGATGTGCCGCTCGATCCACAGCGCGGCTGGTACGTTCTCAACGCGAGAATTTGCGAGTTTCTTTCCTCGGTCCCCCGCGAGCAGCAGCTACGGATTCGGGCCGAAGATTTGTTGACCGATCCCGACCAGCACTTCCGCCAGATTGCGGGCTGGCTCGGGCTGCGGACGGATGCCGAAGCGATCGAGGCGATGAAACACCCCGAAAACTCGCCGTACGCGGGCTTTGGCCCGCGTGGCGCTCGTTACGGTAACGACCCGTTCTTTCTCAACGAACCAGCGTTGCGTCCGGCGCGAGTGGAGCCACAGAGCCTCGTTGGCCGCGCGGGCTGGAACCCGGACGGCCGGGGCTTTTTCCCCAAGGTGCGCGAGCTTGCAGAGCAATTTGGCTATCAATAATCCGAGCCACAAACGTCTCGGCCAAGGGTTGTCCATGCGGGCGCTCGTCGATAGCCGTGTGCGACCGCAAAAACCGAGACTGATCAAAGTCACGGATCGCGTGTATTGCGGGCATGGCTATTCCGTGAGCAATGTGATGTACGTGATCACGGGAAGATCCGTCGTCGTGATCGACACGACCGAAGGCATCAGCTCGGCGCGGGCATCCTGCACCGAGCTTGCAAAGATCAGCGACCTGCCGGTGAGCTACATTATCTTCACTCATTTTCATGGGGACCACATTCGGGGGGCGAAAGTCTTCCACCGGCCCGGCGTCAGAATCGTCGCCCAAAAGCGGATGCCCGAGGAACTCGCCCGCAACAAGATGCTGCTGCCTTACCGTGAACGCGTGAACGCAATCCAACTCGGCACGCCTTTGCCGGCAGTCACGGGGGGCTCAGTGCTAAATGACCCGGAAGACGGTTACGTGCCGCCGGAGGTTCTTATTGAGGAACAATTGCGTTTCGAGGAGGGCGAGGTAGAATTCGAGTTGTTCCACACTCAGGGCGAGAGTGTCGATCACCTCATGGTTTGGCTGCCGCGCGAAAGGGTGCTGTTTCCCGGTGATCTTTTCTTCACCTGTTTTCCCATGTTGAGCAACCCGATGAAGCCTGACCGGCCGGTCGCGAAATGGATCGAATCACTGGAACGAATGCGAGTGCTCCGGCCCGATTACCTGGTGCCGTCGCATGGTCTGCCCATAAAAGGGGCGGCAGAGATTGATTCCACGCTCGGCAATTACGCCAAGGCGATCCGCCACGTCCATGATGAGACGGTGAAGGGCATTAACGAGTACCTGACCTTGTCGCAAATTCTGGATCGGGTGCGGCTGCCGGACGAACTGAAGCGGCTGCCATATCTGGTGCAGCGCTATGGGACCGTCCGCTGGGCGGTCAAGGGCATTTTCCGGCAATACACCGGCTGGTATGATTTCAACCCGGCACACTTGCATCCTAGACCGCGGGCGGTACGTGCGCGGGCTCTCCTTGAGGCGAGCGGCGGGCCTGGGCCATTTCTCGCTCGCGCGCAGCGTGCGGTCGAAGCTAGCGAAAACCGGATTGCGCTCGAATTAACTGAGATCGTTCTCGATGCCCATCCGCGTCATCAACAGGCCTGCGCTTTGCGGTTGACGGCGCTCAAGCGCCTCGCCAATGCCGCGCCAAACGCTCTCGAACGAAACATCTATCGGGCTGCCGCGAATGCTGCGTCGCAAGCGTTCGCAGACGAATCATAAAATGACCAACCTAGTGAAAGAGGGGACGGCGACGGATGCCTTCGCGCTCAGACCTGGCAACGGCATCGGGGAAATGCGAGAGGTGCTTACCGACCCTCTCTTCGTGCTCGCGCCTCCTCGTTCCTTCACCTCGGTGGTCGGTACTATGCTTGGCCAGCATCCGCAGATGTACGCGCTGCCCGAGACACACCTGTTAAGCTGCCAGACGATGGCAGAGTGGTGGAGAACCTGTGAAGAGCAATCGTTCCCGAGAGGCCACGGACTGCTGCGCGCCGTGGCCGAGCTGTTCTTCGGCGGGCAGACAGACCGCACGGTGAGGCTCGCCAGCGGCTGGCTGCGACGCCGATCGCATTTCACCACTGGCCTGCTGATGGAGGCCCTCGCGGCGCGGGTCCATCCACGGATAATCGTGGATAAGAGTCCCAGCGTGGTTTACAGCGTAAAGTTCCTGGAAAGCATCCACAGCCTCTTTCCCAAAGCCAAATTCATCCATCTCCTGCGCCATCCGAGAGCACACGGCGAATCCGTGCTGAGATTCCTCGAGGAGCGCCGCAAGCGAGGTCCAGTCCCGGCTTCGCATTGGCTGCTGTACCTGGCGACTTATCCGGATCTTTCGGATTCGAGCCAAGCGACCGAGCGCAGCCGCGAACTCGATCCGCAAAAGGGCTGGTTTGTGCTGAACCAAAACATTAATGAATTCTTCAAATCACTGTCCAATGCGCAAAAGCTGCGCGTGCGCGGCGAGGATCTGTTACAATCACCCGACGAACCGCTGCGGCAGATCGCTGAATGGATGGGCCTGGCAGCGGATGAGACATCGATCGAGGCGATGAAACATCCCGAGCGCTCGTGCTACGCATGTTTCGGGCCGCCTAGCGCCCGATACGGCAACGACGACTTTTTCCTTCAGAGCCCGGCGCTGCGTCCCGCGCGCGCACAGCCGCAGTGTCTCGAGGGGCCGTTGAGCTGGCGCAACGACGAACAGGGTTTCTTGCCGGAAGTCGAATCACTCGCGCGGGAGTTCGGGTACGAATGATGCCACTTAGCGGTTCACGCCACAAACGGCACAAAACCCAGCCGCCCTGGATGGCCACCACTCTGATGGTGGACGAGAGCAGGCCGCGAAAACCAGTCATTATCAAAATCAGCGATGGCGTCTATTGCGCGCATGAATACGCCTTGGCCAACGCATTCTTTATAGTCACAGCCGATAGTGTCATTGTGATCGACACGACTGAGAGTCTGCCGGCGGCGTGCGCGGTGCTGAACGAGCTTCGGCAGATCAGCCCATTGCCCGTCAGCCATCTGATCTACACGCACCATGACGGCGACCACACCCTGGCAGCGAAAGTGTTTTGCACGGCTGCGACGAGAATAATCGCGCAGCGGCTGCTGCCGCAGGAAATTGCCCGCAAACATCTCCTCCTGCCCTATCTCCAGAGAGTGACTGCCCATCGCCACGGGCAGGTGCCGAGGTCTGCTCTCGATCCTGCGGCGTGTGCCGACATGACCCCCGAGCGAATCGATCCAGGCTATCTGCCGCCAGGCGTCACCTTTGACGACAAGTACTGCTTCGAACAAGGCGGAGTGGCGGTCGAGTTGTTTCACGCCCCAGGCGAAACAGTCGATCAGACGGCGGTCTGGCTTCCGCAAAAGAGGGTCCTTTTCCCCGCTGATCTCTTTTACGCGTACTTTCCGAGCAGCCCCTTAAGGACGGACCGGCCAGTGGCCGCGTGGGCCGATTCGATCGAGCGGCTGCGCGCGCTGCGCCCGGAGCATCTCGCGCCCTCGGCCGGTCGGCCCGTGGCCGGCGCCGCAGAAATCGATGAGATGCTTGCAAATTACAGCAGAGCAATCCGGCACGTGCATGATGAGACGGTCAGGTGTATCAACGCCGGGCAAACTGTAGAGGAGGCGATCCAAGAAGTCAAATTGCCAGAAGATCTTGCGAAGCTTCCCTACCTGCGGCAGAAGTACGGGAAACTAAGCTGGGCCGTACGGGGACTTTTCCGGCAATATACCGGCTGGTATACGTTCAATCCGACTGACTTGGATCCGCGACCCGAGCCGCTGCGTCATCGCACTCTCGTTAGGGTGTGCGGCGCAGCGCCGCTCATCGAGCGAGCCCAGAAGGCCCTTGAGGAGAGACAGTATCAGCTCGCTCTGGAGCTGACCGACATCGTGCTGAGCGTGCAAGCTGATCATCCCTTTGCCGCTCGATTGAGGCTTGGAGCGCTGCAAAACCTGGCCGGCCAAAGCCATAACAATGTCGAGCGCAACCTATACCGAAACTCGGCGAAGGTTGCGCGCGCCGCGCTTCAGAGAAGGGAGAGAAACCGTGGCGAGCAATTGCTCTCCCGGTGAAGAAAGCTAGCGATGAAACCGCCATACGCCAGTACAGAGGCCATGCAAACCCCAGATGGCTCATCCTACGTTTCGGCGCCCGTCGCCGATCCCGTGGTCATCCTCGCTCTGCCCCGTTCGTTTGGGTCGCTCGTGGGCGCGATGCTCGGACAGAACCCGCAGATGTACGGGCTGCCTGAGACCCATCTGTTCCTTGCGGACGCCCTCCGCGAGTGGTGGGACCTCTGCGGGCAGTCTTCGTTCAATATGGCACATGGGTTGTTGCGCGTCATCGCGCAGTTGTATTTCGGCGACCAAACTGAAGACGACGTCCAGCTTGCAGGGGCGTGGCTGCGACGCCGGCTGCCGTTCACGACCGGCTATATCCTCGAACTTGTCTCGGAGAGAGTCCATCCGCGCATCATCGTGGAAAACAGCCCGAGCGTTGTGTTTCACCTGGGCTCGATGCAGCGTGCACAACGCATGTTTCCGCAAGCTAGGTTTATCCATCTCGTGCAGCATCCGCGCAGTTACGGCGAGAGCGTAGTCGCCGCCGTGAAAGAGGCAGCCAGCCACGGCTCAATACCCCAATGGCTGCTTCAACTCGCGTGCTACTCTGTCGCGACCGCCGATTCAAAGTTGCAACTGGGGTCCGAGATCGATCCGCAGCGGGCCTGGCATGCTCTAAACTCCAACATCTGTCAATTCCTTGAAGCGGTACCAAGAAACCAAGTGCTGCGGTTTCGCGGCGAGGATATCCTCGCCAGTCCTCGGGCGAGCCTTCGAACCATTGCAAACTGGCTCGGTGTGCGCAGTGATGAAGGAGCGATGGAGGAAATGGAACACCCGGAGCGCTCACAGTATGCCTGCTTCGGTCCGTCAAGTGCGCGATTCGGAAACGACCCGGTTTTCCTACAAGGCCCCGTGGTGCCTCCCGCGCCCGCAGAGCCACAGAGCCTGGAAGGATCGCTGACTTGGCGAGAGGATGGAGAAGGATTCTTGCGTGAGGTCATGCAACTTGCACGAGAATTTGGGTACGAATAACGAGCGGGTAACGGCACTATAAATCGGTAAGTTATAGAAAATACAGCAAATAAAAAGCTTGACAATTTGGCAGCGATTGAATATCCTGTTCGTGAGCCCGGAGTCTGTAATCCAAGCGGAGATCCCAGTGGCTAATTTCAAGTCATAGAAGGAGAAGGCTTATGCCAGTAGCGCCGAAAGTGGTTAGGCAACGCGCGTTGAGGCACGAAAAAATCGCAAGGGTGCAAATCCGACGAGCTTTGGTCCACCTGAGACGAGCAGCGAGACTACGGCTCCGTGCCACCAAGAGAGCTCGAATGCTGAAGGGCTAATCGAGCGGCAACCGTTTCACGGGGCGGCCAGATCTCCAGGTCCTTCGTTATTGTGCGGAATGACTACTGCTAAGGAAGCGAGGCACACGGGTTGCGAGAAGAGCCATCAAAAACGGACGAACGAAAAAGCAATGAGATCAACCGTAGAGAGCAAGAAGTGACCAGCGCCTTCGAGGCCGAGGAGTTGGAAGGTGAAACGCTGAGGTCCGGGCCGAGAGATCAGCTTAGGGATTGGCCTCTTGGAGGACAGCCCCAAGTATTTCTTAAGAGGTGGAGGCGTCGCTCCGCTTTTCGGAGAATTAAGCTGGTTCAGGAGCTTCTGCTGACACCTCTCGGCCCTCGGCGGCTGAAAAAGCTCGAGATGATGCTGCGCACTCTGGAAGGCAGGAAGGCTTGGCTGGAAGCCAGGTTAGTGCATACGATTGGCTTGGAAAGCATCGTTCAGGCCGCGATCCAGCGACAATCGCGAAACCACCGAGGGGACCGGCAGAACGAGTTCCGGGAGAACGGTCGACGCGAAGGCAGCATTCAGGGAGGAGGTCAACCCTGACCGACGAACTTCGCCCAGGTCGTCAACGCACCCCATCGCACCAGCCCTCCGGTCCGGCGTCAGAGGGGCCGAGCCGTCCGGGGCAAAAGGGGGAAGGCGACAAACCACCAGGGGGGCCAGACTCTCCAAAAGCTCCACCGGGCCGGGACGGACCAGGCGAGCAGCCGCCGCGCAGGCCTGGCGGGCCACCGAGGACTATGAGCTTAACACCACTCATCGGCAGCGAGCGGACGTTAGCCACAAGCGCCTCAATTGTGGGCAGGTTGAAGCCTGGGCGGCTTGTTCGGATCACCGTCTTGGTCAGGCCTGAAAAAGACCCCGAAAGCAACGAGCTCGCGGGGTTTGCTACGCAATTAGCTAGCAGCCCATTGAGAGAGCGCGCCCCGTTGAGCCGCGAGGCGTACACAGCCACGTACGGCATCGCTCCCTCTGACGTGCGGAGGGTCATGCAATTTGCGCGCAAGTACGGGCTGCGTGTGGTGGGTCAGCCGAATCGCGGTGCTCGGACCGTCGATCTTCAAGGCACTGCGACCACCATGGGTCGGGTCTTTGGAGTTGAGTTGGTGCGGGTTCAAGAGCAGGGAAACATCTACCGGAGCTACACCGGACCCATCAGCATTCCGAGCGATGCCGAGAATCTTATCGAGAATATCTTCGGCTTCAGCACGCGTCCCCAGGTCAGCCCCAGAATTGCCTATCTTCCTCGCCCCGGGATAGCCGCTCCCCACGTTGGCGCAGCAGCGTTCACAGCCGATCAGGTCGCTAAGGCTTACAACTTTCCTGCAGCCACGGGCAAAGGTCAAACGATAGCCATCCTCGAACTTGGAGGGGGCGCCAGAGTTCGAGACTTGGTTACCTACTTCAAGTCGCTGAATATCCCGAAACCCACAATCATCTTCGTTCCCGTGGGTGGGGGCTCGAACTCTCCTACAGGCAATCCAGACAGCGCCGACGGCGAGGTTATGCTGGACATCGAGGTGGCCGGCGCCGTCGCTCCCGGGGCTAAGATTGTCGTTTACTTCGGTCTGAACACCAACCAGGGTTTTTTCAGGCTCATCAACAGAGCGGTTCATGATAGAAGGTATAGCCCGTCAATCGTCTCCATCAGTTGGGGTGGGCCCGAAGACACCTACACCGCGCAGGACCTGACCTCGTTCAACAAAGCTTTTCAAGCCGCCGCGGCCATGGGCGTCAGTGTTTTTGTTGCCGCCGGCGACCAGGGATCCACGGACGGTGAACCTCCGGTGGCACACGTCGATTTTCCGGCTTCCAGTCCCTTTGTTACGGCTTGCGGCGGAACCCGGCTTCTAACAGGTGCCGGCGGGGCGGTTACTTCTGAGACGGTTTGGAATGACGGCGCCGCGGGCGGAGCCACGGGCGGCGGCATCAGTGCAGTTTTTCCCGTGCCGGATTATCAGCAGAACCTCTATATGCCCCAGTCGCCCAATCCTGGCGCGGGTCCTGGCCGTGGGGTGCCCGATGTTTCCGGGAATGCCGACCCGGTAACCGGCTATAAAATAATCGTCGACGGAGCGAGTATTGTAGTGGGTGGAACGAGCGCCGTCGCCCCACTCTGGGCGGGGTTGGCTGCCTTGATCAACGAAAGTTTGGGGCAGTCGCTCGGATTCGCAAACCCGCTGCTCTACTCTACTACGGTCGCGGCTGCCCCGGGAGCGCTGTACGACGTAACGCAAGGTAACAACGACACGACAAATCTTGGAGCTTACTACGCCGGGCCAGGCTGGGATGCTTGCAGCGGCATGGGCACGCCGAGGGGAACGGCGCTTCTGAATGCTCTGCAATCGACGTAGAGTTAGAGCCGCACTAGCGGTCGCCTACACCGCACGAGAAAGTCGGTGCGGATCGCACAGGGCTAGGGTTGCTTCACGTAATGCGGA
>Ga0116110_1001358_pt1 | contig 13106 bp, 20 predicted proteins | sample June2015DPH_8_50_FD_89719 | JGI IMG/M metagenome (GOLD analysis project Ga0116110, IMG submission 89719) | Peatland microbial communities from SPRUCE experiment site at the Marcell Experimental Forest, Minnesota, USA - June2015DPH_8_40 | ecosystem: Environmental > Terrestrial > Soil > Wetlands >...
AATGGCGAAAGAAAAGTTTGAGCGGAATAAGCCGCACTGCAATGTCGGGACGATTGGTCACATCGATCATGGCAAGACGACGTTGACGGCGGCGATCACCAAGGTATTGCAGAAGCACAATCCGAAGATTGTGTTCCGGTCGTTTGATTCGATCGATAACGCTCCGGAAGAAAAGGCACGCGGCATCACCATTGCCACGGCGCACGTCGAGTATGAGACGGCGAACCGGCACTATGCGCACGTCGATTGCCCGGGACACGCCGATTACATCAAGAACATGATCACGGGCGCGGCGCAGATGGATGGCGCGATCTTGGTTGTGGCGGCGACCGACGGTCCCATGCCGCAGACGCGCGAGCACGTGCTCTTGGCGCGGCAAGTGGGCGTTCCGTATATTGTTGTTGCTTTGAACAAGTGCGATGCGGTGGATGATCCCGAGTTACTCGACTTAGTCGAGCTCGAAGTACGCGAGTTACTCAAGAGCTATCAGTTTCCGGGCGACGATGTGCCGGTGGTGCGGCTATCTGCTTTAGGGGCTTTAAACGGAGAAGAGAAGTGGGAGAAGCAGATTGACGCGCTGATGGAGGCGGTCGACAAAAGCGTTCCACAGCCGGCGCGCGAGTTGGATAAGCCGTTCCTGATGCCGATCGAAGATATTTTTTCGATTCAAGGGCGAGGCACGGTGGTGACGGGGCGGATCGAGCGCGGCAAAGTCAAGGTCGGCGAGGAAGCGGAGATTGTCGGGTTCCGCGAGACGCGCAAGACGGTGGTGACAGGCGTCGAGATGTTCAAGAAGCAGCTGGACGAAGGCATGGCGGGCGACAACGCTGGATTGCTCTTGCGCGGCATTGCGAAAGAAGATGTGGAGCGCGGGATGGTGCTGGCGAAGCCGGGATCGATTACTCCGCACACCAAGTTCAAGGCGGAAGTGTACATTCTGACGAAAGAAGAAGGCGGGCGGCACACGCCGTTTTTCAAGGGGTATCGTCCGCAGTTTTATTTGCGGACGACGGACGTGACGGGAGTGGCGGAGTTGCCGGCGGGGACGGAGATGGTGATGCCGGGAGACAACGTGAGCCTGGTGATCGAACTGATCACGCCGGTGGCGATGGAAAAGGGATTGCGGTTCGCGATTCGCGAAGGCGGGCACACGGTGGGCGCGGGCACGATCGCCGAGATTGTGACGTAAGGCAGGTCAGAGGTAAGAGGTCAGATTGCAGAAGTGAAAAAAACGAGTGAGCGGCTTGCAGCTTGCCGCCAGATCTTTCTTCCCAGGGCTTCGAAGTGAAGACCGCCGGGAGGGGCAAAGAGAGTGACACTGTGACTGGAAAAGAAAGAATTCGCATCCGGTTGAAAGCCTACGACTACCGCATTCTGGATCAGTCGACGGGCGAGATCGTGGAGACGGCAAAACGCACCGGCGCGCAGATTGCGGGCCCGATTCCATTGCCCACGATGAAGAACAAATACTGCGTGCTGCGGTCGCCGCACGTGGATAAGAAGTCGCGGGAGCAGTTTGAAATCCGCACCCACAAGCGGCTGCTGGATATTCTGGAGCCAACGCAGCAGACAGTCGATGCGCTGATGAAGCTCGATCTGCCGGCGGGCGTGGATGTGGAGATTAAGGCGTTCGGGAAAGAGCATAAGTAGTCGTGTGGTAGCGCGGCTTTGCCCCGCTTGGACGGGGCGAAGCCCCGTCACCACACAACCTGAGAGCGAGAGCTCCTCAGCCAATAGTCGCCAATAATAATTGGCGAGCCATGCTGGGAACGGAGAAGGAAATGGCGAGAGTCACGGGAATTCTGGGCAAGAAGGTCGGCATGACGCAGCTCTTCGATTCGAAGGGCGATGTGCGGCCGGCGACGGTGTTGCAGGCGGGACCGTGCGTGATTACGCAGCACAAAACCCAGACCAAAGACGGTTACGAGTCAGCGCAGATTGGACTCGTCGAGTTTGTGAAAGAAAAGAAGCTGACCAAGCCCATGCGCGGACACTTCGCCAAGCACAACCTGCCGCCGGTGAAATTTCTGCGCGAAGTTAACGTGGAAGTCGACGCTCCGGGCGAGACGACCGAGGGCGTGATCAAGGTTGGCGACCGGGTGCTGGTGGATATTTTCGAAGGCGAGCGCTTCGTCGACATCGTTGGAGTGAGCAAGGGGCGCGGCTTTCAGGGTGTGGTCAAGCGGCATCATTTTGCGGGCGGTCCGAAGTCGCACGGCTCGATGTTTCAGATTACGGGTTCGATTGGCTCGTCGGCATTTCCGTCGCGCGTGTTCAAGGGCATGCGGATGTCGGGTCACATGGGCGATGTCCGGATTACGACCCGCAACTTGAGGATTTTGGGCGTAGATAAAGACGAAAATCTGCTGGTGGTCGAAGGCAGCGTTCCGGGCGCGAACGGCGGCTACATTGTAATTAACAAGGCGAAGAAACCGCCGCGAGAGCGCCGAGGATTCGCGGGTTCGGCGACGGTCGATCCGTTGAAGGCGGCGAAGCGCGCGGCGAAGAAAGCGTAAGGGCAGTTGCCAGTGCCCAGTTGCCAGTTGTCAGTGATTAGGCAGTCGGCCATTGGGTTGCGGCAGCGGTTCGAGATTAAGACGAGAGAGATATGGCAACTATTGATATCTACAATCTGAACGGAGCCAAGGCCGGGACGATGGAACTGGCCGAGGAAGTTTTCGGCGCGGTCAACGAAGACTTGCTCTGGGAGGCGATCACGCACTATCGCGCCTCGGCGCGGGCGGGCACGCATGCCACCAAGAACCGCTGGCGGGTTTCCGGATCGGGCAAGAAGCTGTGGAAGCAGAAAGGCACGGGACGGGCGCGTATCGGCTCCATCCGATCGCCCTTGTGGCGTCACGGCGGCACCGTGCACGGGCCGCAGCCGCGCTCCTATGACTACGCCTTTCCGAAGAAGAAGCTGCTCGGTGCGTTGCGCTCGGCGCTGGCCTCGAAGTTTGCCGACGGCAAGCTGATGGTGGTGAAGGCATTCGACGTGAAAGAGCTGAAGACAAAGTCGTTTCGCGAGTCACTCGACAAGCTGAAAATCGAGGGCACGACGCTGCTAGTCGATGTTTCGACCACGGAAAACAAGAACCTGGAGCTCAGTTCACGCAACATCGACGGCCTGGAACTGGTGAAGGCGAACGAAGTGCATCCTTATCACATCATGCGCTACACCCACGTCGTGTTTGCGCAACCGGCGCTTGAGAAGCTGCAGGATTCGCTGAAGAAGTCGGCTACGCGGCGTAACCACGAGGCGGAGCCGGTGCCGGAAAAAGCAAAAAAGAAGCCGGCCGGGCGTTCGCGTAAGCCGCAGCCGGAGGTGGCCTGATGAAATCCGCATATCAGATCATTCAGAAGCCGGTGATCACCGAAAAAGGTTTGGGCATAAAAGAGACCCAGAACACGCTGGTGTTCCAGGTGGCGCCGAAGGCAACGAAGACCGAGATCAAGGAAGCGGTGCAGGCGATCTTCAAGGTGAAAGTCGCTTCGGTGCGCACCGCGAATTATCCGGGAAAAGAACGGCGGCGCGGCAAGTTTACGGGCTACCGTCCGGATTGGAAAAAGGCGTACGTGCGCTTGAAGAGCGGCGAAAAGATGCCGGAATACGCGCAGAATTTGTAAGGCGCTCGCTCGTCGTTGGTCGTTAGTCGTTGGCAGAATCGAATCGCGAACGACTAACGACTAACGACCAGTGACTAACGACAAGAAGTAGTGAGCTAGATATGGCCATAAAAACTTACAGACCGACAACGCAGACGCTGCGCTATCGCACCTCGGTTACGACCGACGATATCACTTCGTCCACGCCGCACAAGGCGCTGGTGGAAGGCAAGATACGTTCCGGTGGGCGGCGCAATTCCGGCGATACGACCATGCGGTTCCGGGGCGGAGGCAACAAGCGCAAGCTGCGCACGATTGACTTCAAGCGCGACAAGCCCGGGATTCCGGCGACGGTCGAGACCATCGAATACGATCCGGGCCGCTCGGCGCGCATTGCCCTGCTGAGCTATGCCGACGGTGAGAAGCGTTACATTGTGCAGCCCGATGGACTGAAGGTGGGGCAAAAAATTCTAAGCGGACCCGAGGCCGACATTCTGGTCGGGAACGCGCTGCCGTTGCGGAATATTCCCCCGGGCACGACCATCCACAATATAGAACTGAAGCCCGGAAAAGGGGCGCAGATGGTGCGTTCCGCAGGCGGTTCGGCGCAGTTGATCGCCAAAGAAGGCGACTACGGATTGGTGAAATTGCCTTCCGGCGAGACCCGCAAGGTGCTGCTTGACTGTTTAGCGACTATCGGGCAGGTGGGCAACACGGACCACGAAAACGTAACCTGGGGCAAGGCGGGACGCACGCGCTGGGTGGGAAAGCGTCCGCATAACCGCGGCGTTTCGATGAACCCGGTGGATCATCCGCATGGCGGCGGTGAAGGTAAGACCTCCGGCGGACGTCATCCGGTGACCCCGTGGGGCCAGCCGACGCGAGGATATAAGACGCGGAACAATAAGCGGACCGATGCATTTATCGTGAAAGACCGCAGGAAAGGCTAGTAGCTGTCAGCTCTCAGCTATCAGCTGTCAGTTAAGGCGATGGAGAGGCTGGGAGATGAGAGCGGGTTTAGAGTTTCAAGGTCTTGAGAAAAACAGCAGCTTTGGTTCGGCACGACTGAGAGCTGAAAGCTGAGAGCTGAGAGCTGACTTATGGCACGTTCAACAAAAAAAGGACCGTTCGTGGATGCGTACCTGGCAACGAAAGTGGAAGCCATGAATGCGCGTAACGAGAAAAAAGTGCTGCGGACCTGGTCGCGGCGCTCGACGATTGTCCCGGAAATGGTGGGACACACAATTGCCGTGCATAACGGAAGGAAGTTCATTCCGGTGTATGTCACCGAGAACATGGTAGGGCACAAGCTGGGCGAGTTCAGCTTTACCCGGCAGTTCAAAGGGCACTCCATGAAAGCGGCGACCGAAGTTGCGGCAAAGCCGGCCGGCATTCCCGGCGGGCCTGGAGCGATAGTGCCGTCAGCGCCGGCAGCGCCGAAGGCATAAAGGAACGTAGGAGACCGGACGATGGAATTTCGAGCGCAAGCCCGATACATGCGCGTCTCGCCGCAGAAGGCGCGGCTGGTGCTGAACCTGATCAAGGGACGGCGCGTGGAAGAGGCGCGGAACACGCTGGCATTCACCAAGAAGCGCGTGGCTGCGACGGTCGGGAAGCTGTTGCAGTCGGCGATCGACAATGCGAACTTCCTGAGCTCCGAAAAGGGTTTGGATGTCGATCTCGATAACTTGTATGTGAAGCATGCCATAGCGAACGATGGACCGCGCATGAAGCGAATTCGTCCAGCGCCCATGGGGCGTGCCTACCATTACGTGCGGCGCATTGCGCATCTGGAAATTGTGCTGGCGGAAAAAAATCGGAACGGCGTGCCGGTAGGAACAGGGACAACGACGGGCGAGAAAGCGGCGAAACCTGCCGCGCGTCCAAAGCCGAAAGCAAAGGCTAAGGCTAAAGCACCGGCGAAGAAGAAGGCAGTTGGCAAGAAGGCGACTGCGAAGAAGTAGGAAGAAGCGAGGTTTCAAAGTTTCAAGGTTTCAGAGTTTCAAAGAAAAGACGTGAGTTGCGGAGGTTTCACTTTGAGACCTTGCAACCTTGAAACTCTGAAACCTGCGGTTAAGGAGCAATGATGGGACAAAAAGTTCATCCTTACGGATTCCGGCTGGGCTATACCAAGCCGTGGAAATCGCGCTGGTTTGTCGAGAAGGACTACGACAAGCTGTTGCTCGAAGACTATAAGCTCAAGACTGAGTTAAAAGAGAAGCTCAAGTCGGCGGGCGTGAGCTCGGTTGAGATCGAGCGTCCGGGCAACAAGCTGCGGATCATTATCAAGACGGCGCGTCCGGGAATCATCATCGGGCGCAAGGGCGCGGAAATCGACAAGCTGAAACAGGATCTGCAGAAGAAGACAACCCGCGAAGTGCATGTCGATATTCAGGAAGTGCATAAGCCTGAACTGGACGCACAACTGGTCTCGGAATCGATTGCGTTGCAACTGGAAAAGCGGGTGGGCTTCCGGCGGGCGATGCGCAAGTCGGTGGATTCGGCGCTGCGCTTCGGTTGCAAGGGGATCAAAGTTCGCGTGAGCGGGCGGCTGAACGGCAATGAAATCGCGCGTTCGGAGTGGTATCTGCAGGGGCGGTTGCCGCTGCATACGCTGCGCGCCGATATCGACTACGGCTTCACCGAGGCGCGCACCACCTACGGCGTGATTGGCGTGAAGGTCTGGGTTTATAAAGGCGAGATTTTACCGGCCAAGAAACGGGAAGCGACGCCGGCGCGGGAAATAAGCACGACGGGAGCGTTCTAAGGTTAGAGGTCAGAGGTTCGATTGCAGAGGTTTAAGAGCGGCTGACGGGGAGATTTTCCTGAGAACTGACAGCTGAGAACTGAGAACTGATTTTTATGTTGATGCCGAAGAAAGTTAAGTACCGCAAGCAGCAGCGCGGGCGCATGACGGGGAAGGCCTGGCGCGGAGGCACGCTGGCTTTCGGTCAGTATGGCCTGAAGGTGCTCGAACCGGGCTGGATCACCGACCGGCAGATCGAAGCGAGCCGGGTCGCGATGACGCGTTTTGTGAAACGCGGCGGCAAGATCTGGATCCGGTTGTTTCCGGATAAGCCGGTGACCAAGAAGCCAGCCGAAACCCGTATGGGCAAGGGCAAAGGCGCGCCCGACCACTGGGTCGCGGTGGTGCGGCCGGGAAAGATTCTGTTTGAGATGGAAGGCGTTACCATCACGGACGCAAAAGAGGCCATGCGCCTCGCCTCGCACAAGCTTCCGTTGCGGACCACGTTCGTGAAACGAGAAGTGCTGTAAAGATTGCAGAAGTCAGAGGTCAGATTGCAGAGGTGAAAAGCGTCTGACGGAAAGATTTTACCGAGAGCTGACAGCTAGGAACTGAGAACTTTATGAAGGCAGAAAAGATACGCAACTTAACCGACGCTGAGCTCAAGCACCAGGAGCGGGATTTGGCGGACCAGCTCTTCAAGCTGAAGTTCCAGATGAATATGGGACAGACCGAGAGTTTGAAAAAGATTCGCGGGCTGCGCCGGGATATAGCGCGCGTCCAGACCGTCCTGCGCGAGCAGGAACTGGCGGGGCAGAAGACGCAGACCAAGACCGAGGCCGGCAAGACGCAGCTCAGCAGTACGGAGAAACGATAATGGCGGAAATCAAGGGCCAAACTGAAAACGCCCCAGCCGAGAAACACAGCGGCCGCAAGATCCTGATCGGCACGGTGGTCTCGAACAAGATGCAGAAAACCATTGTGGTTGAAGTCACGCGGAAGAAGGCGCATCCGATGTACAAGCGGGTGATCTCGATCCGGAAGAAGTTCTACGCGCACGATGAGAAGAACGAAACCCATCCCGGTGACGTAGTGAAGATCGAGGAGTCGCGGCCGTTGTCGAAGCTGAAGCGCTGGACGCTGAAGGAAATTGTGCGGAAGACGGCGCTGGTGCCGGAAGTGGACGTCGATGCCGGTACGGGTATCGGGCGCTAGCTGCTGGTTAAGCTAGCTGCCGGTTAAGAAAGTCCGCTAAGAATTAAGCGGCGGAGAAGGAGACGAACATGGCCGTAATGATGAGGTCGATGCTCGAGGTTGCCGATAACTCCGGCGCGCGCAAGCTGCAGATGATTCTGCCGCTCGGCGGCTCGACCGGTCTGCGCGCGGGCCTCGGCGACGTAATCACGGCAAGCGTGAAAGAAGCTGCGCCGGACGGCCAGGTGCAGAAGGGCAAAGTGGTGAAGGCGGTTATCGTGCGGACGCGAAAAGAGCATCGGCGGCGCGACGGAACCTACATCCGCTTCGACCAGAATGCGGCGGTGCTGATCAACGAAACTGGCGAGCCGGTAGGAACGCGCGTATTCGGCCCGGTGGCGCGGGAACTGCGCGAGAAGAAGTTTGTGAAGATTGTGTCGCTGGCGCCGGAAGTGCTGTAGCGCTGGGGTAGAGACGGGGCTTGCCCCGTCTCAGACGCGGCAAGCCGCGTCTCTACGCGAAGGGGTTGGAAGGATTAAGTATGGGAACAGCAACTACGGCCGAACATAAGCGAGTGGATATCCGCCGCAATGACACGGTGAAGGTGATGACCGGGCGGGATACGGGAAAAGAAGGGCGCGTGTTGCGCGTGTCTCCCGACAAGGGCACGGTGCTGGTGGAGCACGTGATGATGGTGAAAAAGCACGTGCGGCCGAATCCGCAACGCAATATCAAGGGAGGAATTGCCGAGCAGGAGCGGGCAATTCCGCTGTCGAATGTGGCCCTCGTGTGCGCGACCTGTGGTCCCGTGCGGATCGGGCATGAAATGCGCGGCGAGCGCAAGGTGAGAATTTGCAAGAAGTGCGGGACGACGCTGGATAAGTGACGCCGTTCAGCGGGCGTGAGCGAAGCGGGAGCCTGCTGGCGTCATCCTGAGCGTAGCGAAGGATCTGGCGGCAAGATTTGACGACTCACGAACCGGTAACAATCCGACACCGTGAGAGACAAGGCAGCATAGGCAATGGCAGACGAGCAGAAAAAAGACGGTCAGAAACACGACGGCCAGAAAAAGGGCGAGCAGCAGCAGAAGAAGCCGAAGGGCGATAAAGGTCATGCGCCGGTCGAGGCGAAGCCCGGTCCGGAAGCTCCCCGGCATGCGGCCAAAGAGCGGCCGCGGCTGCGGTCGCGGTTTGAAAAGGAAGTTTCCGTGGCCCTGATGAAGGAACTCGAACTCAAGAACCCGATGGCCGTGCCGCGGCTGAATAAGATCGTCGTGAACATGGGCGTGGGCGAGGCCACCCAGAACGCGAAACTGATCGACCCGGCGGTGAATGAACTGGGACAAATTACGGGACAGAGGCCGGTGATCACGCGGGCGAAGAAGTCGATCGCGGCGTTCAAGGTGCGCGAGGGCATGCCGATTGGGGCGATGGTCACGTTGCGCGGCGACCGCATGTACGAATTTTTCGATCGCCTGGTGACGATCGTGCTGCCGCGAGTGCGAGACTTTCGCGGCGTGTCAACAAAATCGTTTGATGGGCGCGGCAATTACACGCTGGGTCTGCACGATCAGCTGATTTTCCCGGAGATTGACTACGCGAAGGTGGACAAGCTGAAAGGCATGAACGTGACCATTGTGACGACGGCGCGGTCCGACGATCAGGCGCGGTCGCTGCTGAAGCATCTGGGAATGCCGTTTAGAGCGTAAGTCATAAGTCAGAGGTAAGAGGTCAGATTGCAGAAGTAAGACCGGAGTTCGCAGTCAACGGGTTGCTAGAAGCTAGCAGCCAGGAGCTAGGAGCTAAGTTGGCCACTACAGCAAAACGAGTGAAGGACGGCACGGACAGCAAGACGAAGCCGCAAAACGTAAAGAAACCGAAGTTCTCGACGCGCAAGCATAACCGCTGCAAGATCTGCGGACGCCCACGGGCCTATTTACGCAAGTTTGGCCTGTGCCGTCTGTGTTTTCGGCAATTGGCGCTGCGGGGCGATATCCCGGGAGTTTCGAAATCGTCCTGGTAGAAGACAGTTGTCAGTTGTCAGTTATCAGTTGTCAGTAGTTGCTTACGACTGACGAGTAGCGGTTAAAGATGGAAAGAAGCAAGCTGCTGACAGGTTCTCCGCTGATCGTTAATTAACGATACGGAGCGAACGGGCGGCTCGAGGAGAAGCAAAAGATGAGGTTGACCGATCCGGTCGCAGACATGCTGGCGCGCATCCGCAACGCGATCCGCGCACGGCACCAGAAAGTGGACGTTCCAGCTTCCAAGCTGAAGACGGAGATTGCCCGCATCCTGAAGGAAGAGGGCTACATCGCTAACTTCAAGCCGGCCGAAGAAGAGGGCCACAAGGTCCTGCGCGTGTATTTGAAGTACGGCAACAACAACGAGGCGGTGATTACGAACCTGGCGCGCGTGTCGCGTCCGGGTTGCCGCGTCTATGTGCGCCGCACCGAGATTCCGCGCGTCCTCGGCGGCATGGGAATCAACATCCTGACCACGCCGAAGGGCGTGATGACGGGACGCCAGGCGCGGCGGCAGGGCCTGGGCGGCGAATTGTTGTGCGAGATTTGGTAGAGAAGCGTTATCAGTTGTCAGTTATCAGTTTTCAGTAACTGCGACAACGGTTTTACTGACCACTGACCACTGATAACTGACAACTGACAACTGAGAGCTAAAAAGCTATGTCACGAATTGGAAAAAAGCCGATCGCGATCCCGAAGGGCGTGACGGTCAAAATCGAAGGCAATACGGTGATGGTCCAGGGGCCGAAAGGCAAGCTGGATACATCGCTTCCGTCCGGCATCACAATGGAGCAGAAGGACGGCAACCTGGTGGCGATCCGTCCGGACGACGCCCATTCGGCGGTGCATGGACTGGCGCGCGCGCTGGTCAATAACGCCGTCGATGGCGTAACCAAGGGCTGGACGAGGGAGCTGGAAATTGTCGGCATCGGCTACCGTGCGGAGATGAAGGGCAAAGGGACGGTGGTGTTCAGCCTGGGTTATTCGCATCCGATCGAGTATCCCCTGCCGAGCGGCGTGGATTGCGCGGTGGACGCGAAGCTGACCAAGCTGACCCTGAACGGGATCGACCGGCAGAAAGTCGGCCAGGTCGCGGCGGAGATGCGGTCACTGCGTCCGCCCGATCCGTATAAGAACAAGGGCGTGCGTTACGCCGGTGAGCGGTTGAAGAAGAAGGTTGGGAAGACGGGAGCTAAGTAGAGAATTTGTAATTGGTGATTTGTAATTTGCGATTTAATATCCTCGGTTTTCAATTGCCAATTACAAATTACCAATTACAAATGGATTGAGGGTTTCAAGATGCTAAGGATTAGTTCAAAGAACCAAACGCGGCAGCGGGTGCATGATCGTATCCGGAAGAAAGTGATGGGTACCGAGGAGCGCCCGCGGCTGAATGTGTACCGGTCGCTGAACCACATCTACGTGCAATTGATTGACGACCTGAAAGGCGTTACGCTGGCCGCGGCCTCAACGGCGGACGACCGAAAGGGTGCGCGCGCGACGGGCGGCAACGTGGCGTCGGCGAAGATGGTTGGAAAAAAAATTGCCGAACTGGCCAAGCAGAAGGGTTTCACCAAGGTGGTATTCGATCGTGGCGGCTACATCTACCATGGCCGGGTCAAAGCGGTCGCTGATGCGGCGCGCGAAGCGGGACTGCAGTTCTAGAAACAGTTCTCAGTTCTCAGTTCCCGGTTCTCAGTAAAGGCTGAAAACCGGGAACGGGTAACTGACTAACTAGAGAGTTACAGGAATCAGAATGCCTAGAGTTACTAAGAAACTCGATGCGGGTTCGTTCCAGTTAAAGGACCAGGTGGTCTCGATTAACCGGGTGACGAAAGTGGTCAAGGGCGGCAAGAACATGTCGTTCGCGGCGCTCGTAGTCGTCGGCGATCCTTCGGCGGCGGTGGTTGGTTTCGGATCGGGCAAGGCGAAGGAAGTTCCGCAAGCCATCCGCAAAGGGATCGAGTCGGCGAAGAAGAACCTGATGCGGATCAACCTGACGCAGACTTCGGTACCGCACACCGTGCTCGGACGCTTTGGCTCGGGCATGGTGCTGCTGAAGCCGGCGCCCGAAGGCACGGGCGTGATTGCGGGCGGAGCGGTGCGGGCGGTGATGACGTCGGCGGGCATTCAGAATGTGCTGACCAAGTCGATTGGGACCAACAATCCGCACAACGTGATCAAGGCGACATTCGAGGCGCTGAAGAAGCTCAAGAGCCGGGAACACGTCGCGGAGCTGCGCGGCAAGTCGGTGGAGGAGTTGTAATAATGATGACAACCAAGGCATCGAAATCGACGCCGAGCGGCATGATTCAATTGAAGTGGGTGCGGTCGATGATCTGCACTCCGGTAAAACATAGACTAGTGGTCAAGGGGCTGGGTTTTACACGGCTGAACCAGGTGATTGAGCGGCCGGACACGGCGGCGATCCGCGGCATGGTCAAGAAGATCCCGCACCTGGTGGAGATTGTCGAAGGGTAAAAAGCAGGTCCTTCGCTTCGCTCAGGATGACAAAGGTTTGAGAGTTTAGAGAGAGTTTATGAATCTTTCAACAATCAGAGCACCCAAGAAGTCCACGGAAAAGAAGAAGCGGGTCGGACGCGGCATGGGGTCCGGCATGGGCAAGACTTCGACGCGCGGGCACAAAGGGCAGTGGTCCCGCTCGGGTGCGCGGCTGATACGCGGATTCGAAGGCGGCCAGATGCCGCTGCACCGGCGCATTCCGAAGCGCGGCTTCACCAACATTTTCCGCGAGGAATACGATGTCGTGAACCTGGACCGGCTGGCCACGCTCGGCGAAACTGAAATCACACCCGACGTGCTAAAGAAGGCGGGCGTGGTGAATGGCAAGCAGCCGGTGAAGATCCTCGGCAACGGCGAACTAAAGACGGCGATCACCGTACACGCGCACAAGTTTTCGAAGTCGGCGCAGGAAAAAATCACCAAGGCTGGCGGCAAGTGTGAGGTCTTGCAGTAATGCTCGAAAAGCTGTCGAACATCTTCCGGGTTCCTGATCTTCGCAAGCGCGTGTTATTCACGCTTGGCCTCTTGGCGGTGTATCGCATCGGCGGCCACATTCCGACGCCGGGAATCAACGGCGACCGGCTGGCACAGTTCTTCGAACAGAACCGGGGCTCGGTGCTGGGCTTTGTCGATCTGTTCAGCGGCGGCAATCTGCGCCGGCTCACGATTTTCGCACTCGGCATTATGCCGTACATTACCGCGTCCATCATTCTGCAGTTGCTGACGGTGGTGTATGAGCCGCTGGCCAAGCTGCAGAAAGAAGGCGAGATGGGCCGCAAGAAAATCACCCAGTGGACGCGGTACCTCACGGTGATTTTGAGCGCGGTGCAATCGTTTGGCATTGCCATCAGCCTCGAGAAGGCGGGCGATTTCGTCAATACTCCCGGGCCCGGCTTCGTCCTGATGACCATGCTGACGCTGACTACGGGCAGCGCGTTCATCATGTGGCTAGGTGAGCAGATCACCGAGCGCGGCATCGGCAATGGCATGTCGCTCTTGATTTTCGCCGGTATC
>Ga0116110_1001359_pt1 | contig 13099 bp, 8 predicted proteins | sample June2015DPH_8_50_FD_89719 | JGI IMG/M metagenome (GOLD analysis project Ga0116110, IMG submission 89719) | Peatland microbial communities from SPRUCE experiment site at the Marcell Experimental Forest, Minnesota, USA - June2015DPH_8_40 | ecosystem: Environmental > Terrestrial > Soil > Wetlands >...
ACTCCGACCTTCCTGCTGGTGTTCTGGCTGGCTAGCACCGGCCTGACGATCGGGAGCCGCCTCTGCCTGAGGTTCTTCCTCGAGGGCATTCGGCGTCGCGGACGGGACCTCCGCAACGTCCTCATTGTGGGAACGAATCCGCGAGCGGTAGAATTTGCCCGCAAGCTTGAGTTCAAGTCGGAATCCGGATACAGAGTGATTGGGTTTGTCGACGTACCTTGGAGTGGTTTCGACAAATTCTGCCGGAGCAATTCTCCTCTGGTGTGTGATTTCAACGGGCTCGCAGAATTCCTCCGCAAAAGCGTCGTCGATGAAGTCGTGATCGGGCTTCCCATGCGATCCTTCAATGAGCGTTGCTTGGCCGTCGCGGCGATCTGCGAACTGCACGGAATCGTTGTGCGGTTCCTTCCTGGAATCTTCAACCTGAAGGTTGCGAAGCCGCGAGCAGAGGAATTCGGAGGAGACTCCTTGATCACGCTGTCGACGGGGCCGATCGATGGCTGGCCCGTTGTGTTCAAGCGCGTCTTGGACCTCGTAGTGGCCTCACTGCTGCTCTTCCTGCTGGCGCCCTTGTTTCTGGTTGTCGCGCTCCTCATCAAGCTGGGCTCCGAGGGCCCGGTCTTCTTCACCCAGGAAAGGCTGGGGCTGAACAAGCGCCGCTTTCGCATCTTCAAGTTCCGCACCATGGTGACGGGCGCGGAACAGAAGCAAGCTGAGTTGGAGCACCTGAACGAAGTCGAAGGCCCCGTCTTCAAGATCAAGAGCGACCCGCGTGTAACGCTGGTGGGGAGGGCTTTACGAAAAACCAGCATCGATGAACTTCCGCAATTGCTGAACGTTTTGAAAGGCGAGATGAGCCTCGTGGGCCCCCGGCCGCTGCCCGTAAGGGATTACGAAGGCTTTGACCAGGACTGGCATCGACGGCGATTCAGCGTCCCGCCCGGCCTGACCTGCCTTTGGCAAATCTCGGGAAGAAGCTCCATCGGGTTCGACAAATGGATGGAGCTGGATATGCGCTACATCGATGAATGGTCCCTGTGGCTTGACCTCAAAATCCTCGCGGGTACCATTCCTGCCGTCTTGAAAGGAGCAGGAGCGGCTTGAGGCGCCCCTCAGCGAAGGAAAAAAGCAGGAGGCATCATGATCGGGAGACTGCACACAACGGACTATCTGAAAAAAATCGGGGTACGCGACTTGCCGGCCCTGACGAGCCCTTTTGATCCCGGCTACGACCCCGTCACGCTCGAAAGCCATCTTGAACAAAGCTCGCACTTGTTCTCGATCCTTAAAATCTCGATGAGCTGCTGGATGATCGCGAGCGAAAGCGCCACGCGCCATAAGATCGAAGCCGCCCGACGGTGCGACGTGCCGGTGGTCACGGGAGGCGGGCCATTCGAAATCGCGGTGGCGCAAGGGGGGTTACCGGCCTACCTCGATCTTTGCGCCGATATGGGTGTCACCAGGATTGAGTGCGGCGAAGGCTTCACGGAAATGCCGCTGGAACCTCGCCAAGTGATCGCGATGGCCGCGGAAAGGGACCTCGACGTTCAGTTCGAGCTGGGCAAAAAGCACGAAGGCCCGTTTAGCATTCAAGGCGTCGAGGCGTTGATTCTTCAGGGCCGGCGTTGGCTGGATGCGGGTGCCGTTCAACTGGTGGTCGAAGCCCGGGAGAGCGCGCGCGGCGTGGGGCTCTTCGACGGCGCGGGAGTGTTCAATCCCGCTTACGCCGATCGCTTTGCCGAAGCATTTGGCTTCGGCACGGTCATGTTCGAAGCTCCCAATAAGCCCAGTCAATTTGCGCTGCTGGACCATTTCGGCCCCGAAGTGCACCTATGCAATGTGCGGCTGGAAGAGGTGTTGCGGGTCGAAATATACCGGCGGGGGATTCACTCTGACGCTTTTGCCAACCAGCGGCTACGGCCTCGCCGCTCTGTCGAGGGTTCGACTACAGCCCTTCAGACCTTGGGGATTTCCGCATGACAGGAAAAGTGGTCATCGATTTCTTTCCCGAAAGCGTCCTGCAATACAGGAGCGGATATGGGGTGGTCGCCATCGACGTCATCCGCGCCAGCACTACCATCGCTACGGCAGTGTCGATGGGGCGCCGGTGCTTCCCCGTGCCCTCGCTGGAAGAGGCGCGGCGAGTCACCGCAGGCTTGTCCAACCCCTTGTTGGCCGGGGAACTTGGCGGCGTCATACCTCGCGGTTTTCACATGAACAACAGCCCGGCGGAATTGGCGGCGCGAACCGACGTCTCTCGCCCCTTGGTCCTGCTGTCATCCTCGGGAACGAAACTCATTCATTTGGCACGCCAGTGCGAAGCCGCCTACGTCGCTTGTTTCCGGAACGTTGAATTCCTTTCCCGGTATCTCGCCGGCCGCCACTCACACGTCGCTCTGATTGGCGCGGGCAGCCGCGGCGAACGCCGCCTGGAGGACCTGATATGCTGCGCGTGGATGGCGCGTCAACTCATCGATTTGGGTTATGCCGCCGAAAACAGGGAAACCGATAAAACGGTTGAGCGCTGGGGCGTCGCGACTACGGACAGGATCCTGTCCAGCCGCAGCGCCGACTACCTGATGCGAAGCGGCCAAGGCCGGGACCTGGTGTTCATCCTCACACACATTGCGGACCTTGACTGGGCGTTCACGCTTCAGGGTGACCAAGTGGTGGGGTTCAGGTCCACGGAAGAAAAGTTTGCTTATTCCGGACAGGTTCTGGAGGGCGCGACGATGGGTGATTCGAGTTAGCGATGGGAATGTCACGCCTCTCAATTGGCGCCCTCGCAAAGTCTGTAATTCCAATTTCAAATCCAAAAAACCGTCATTCACCAATCACAAATCATCAATGATCCCGCTTAACTACAACTCCATACCGGTATTGATCCTAAAGTCCGATAGCCATGGCGGCCTGAACATTATGAGGAGCCTGGGGCCGCTTGGCGTCGACGTCTACAATCTGGACCCCAGCGTCATCGCGCCTGCGAATTTCTCTCGCCATTGCCGCGGCCGGTTTGTTTGGGACATTGAGCACGCTCCGGACCGGGAATCCCTGGCATTTCTATCGGAGGTGCGGCGAAAGATTGGACGGCCCTCAATACTGATTTCCACTACAGACCGGACAGCGCGTTTCGTCGCCCGCTGGAGCGCGGCGCTCCGCGACTCGTTCGTTTTTCCTCAGCAGCCACCCGGCTTGGTCGATGCGCTCGCCAGCAAGCACGGAATGTACGGCCTTGCGATCCGCCACGACATTCCCACTCCTAAATGCGTGTTCCCGACTTCTCGTGCAGAGGTCATTGATTTTCTGGCCGGGGCATCGTTCCCAATCATGTTGAAGGGCATCGATGGGCAGCGGTTGTGGGAACGAACCGGAAAGAAGATGTTCGTCGAACACTCTGCCGCGGAACTGCTGCGTACCTACGACCGCGCGGAAGACCCGGAGTGCCCCAACCTGATGCTCCAGGAGTACATTCCCGGCGGCGACGATACAATCTGGATGTTCAACGGCTACTTTGATGCGGCGTCTGAGTGCCTGGTGGGCTTTACCGGCAAGAAGATCAGGCAATGCCCGGTTCACACCGGCTGCACCAGCCTCGGCATTTGCCTGCCCAATCCAGACGTAGAGCAAACCACTCGTCGCTTCATGAATGCCATCGGTTATCGCGGCATCGTGGACATCGGCTACCGTTACGACGCTCGCGACGGGCTCTACAAAGTTCTCGACGTGAATCCCAGGATCGGGGCGACGTTCCGCCTTTTCGTCGGCGTGAACGGCATCGATGTGGTACGCGCCCTCTACTTGGACCTGACGGGACAGCAAATAGTTCCCAGCGCCGCCCGCGAGGGCAGGAAGTGGATCGTTGAGGATCTGGATGCCGTTTCTTCGTACCGTTACCTCCGCGAGGGCAGCCTGACCATTAGGGAGTGGTTTAAATCCCTCTCGGGCGTCGAGGAGGCCGCTTTTCTCTCGTGGCGTGATCCACTTCCCTTCTTCTTCATGCTCTTCAATCGCATTCCGGAACTCCTGAAGCGTGGATACCAACGGTTTCGTTGGCTCACGCTCAAAATGAAGCAGAGAACTGGCGCTGCGCTTGAGCCCAGGGCTCAGAAACTGTGAACGAATCGGCACGGCGTGTCATCCCGACCCAGGCATGAATCCGCTGTTTATGAAAATTGAAGGGCTGAAGTTGAGCCTGCGAAAATGGTCAGGCCGCGGGATCTTTGCAATCCTGGATCAAGGGCTTATTTCGGGATCGAATTTCCTCATCGCCATTCTGCTGGCGCGCTGGCTGGCCCCGCAGCAGTACGGCTCATACGCTCTGGCATTCGAGATATTCCTGTTCATGGCCGCCCTGTATGGCTCTCTCATTCTCGAGCCGATGAGCGTGTTTGGTCCCTCGGTTTACAGCGGCAATCTGACCAGCTACCTGGGCTGGCTTCTTCGCATTCACTGCGTGCTTTCGTTTTTGATGATGGCGGCACTCTTCGCAACCGCAGCGGCCCTCCACGCAGTGAAACCCACCAGTTTGTTGCCTGAGGCCCTGGTGGGAATCGGTCTTGCCACACCTTGCCTGCTGCTCTTCTGGTTGGCCCGTCGCGGCTTTTACATTGTGTTCTTGCCCCAGAAAGCCGTGCTCGGGGCCTGCGTTTATTCCGCGCTGCTGCTGACTGGCTTGGCGCTCCTCTACAGGTTCAGGTCCCTGTCGCCGTTCTCAGCTTTTCTCTTGTTGGCCGCAGGCGCAATAGCCACCGGGCCTCTGTTGCTCCGCTGGCTCAAGGCCGGGCTGGTTGAGACTACGCCGGGTTTTCCCCTCATGGAGATTGTGCGCAGGCATTGGACGTATGGCCGTTGGGCGGTCGCGAACTCGGTGGTGATCTGGTGTTCTCTGGCCATTTACTACCCGCTTTTGGGAAGTTACTTTACGCTGGCCGAGGCTGGAAAGTTCAAGGCACTGATGAATCTCGCGTCGCCGATCGGTCAGGCATTTGTAGCCATCTCCCTGTTGAGCTTGCCCCTTGCCTCTCGTGCCCACCACCAGGATGGGAGCGTGGCCGGCCGCATCGTTTGGCGTTTGACCCTTCTCTACTTCGGGGGAACGTGCTTGTACTGGGCCGTACTGCTTCTGCTGCGGGGCCCGATCGTCCACCGCCTTTACGGCGGCAGATATATGCACGTCGTGAACCTGCTCCCCTGGGTTGCGCTGGGATCTATTCTGCGAATCTCCGGGAGCGCACAGACCCTTGTGCTGAAGGCCATGCACTCACCGGCGAAAGCGTTTGTCGCCTATTCAGCGGCTTGCGTCGTGGCAATTACAGTCGGAGTCCCCTGCACACGCTGGTTCGGGTTGCGCGGGGCGCTTTTTGCGTGGGCGCTTTCAAGCGCCGCGGCCGTGACTGGAGCACTTTTAATCCTGCGCCGCGAGTCAAGGCGAGCGAAGATTCCAGAGGAAGTTTTCACCACGTCTCTCCCTATGCAGGAAGAAGCCTCCCTCACCACACGAGGATGAAATTGAAAACCGATGCTTACAACATTGAAAATGCCGTTACTTCATCTCCGGCCATCCGCCGCAGAAGTGCAGTACTTACCGGCCCCGGCCGCTTGGATGATGCGCGCGGTCGAGTGGCTTCTGCCCTGAACACCCCGGCCAGCCTTGTGAGCATCGAGAGCCATCGCATCGGCTCTGCCGGATGGGTCCTTCAGTGCACAGGGAAGGCCGATGGGACACGGTTCTTTGCAAAAATACTGCTGGTGGACCCCTTTCCCGTCCCGCCTCGCTATGCAACTCCTTGGGAAGAACTGGCAAGTCCGGAGAAGCCGCAAAGACCGGTAGAGGAACAAGTCGCCGCTGAATGGCGGATGGCTCGCGAAATGCGCTCAATGGTTGGTGGCGAAAGCATACCCGCTCCGCTGGGGTACTCATTGGACGACCGAACCTTGGTATTCGAAGAGGTGCGCGGCATTCGGCTGGACCGCTTTGTGAGTTGGGCATGGTCGAAGGGCCAAAAACTGAAGTCGACGCTGGCGGCGATCTTTCGAGCCGGGGTTTGGCTGAGGCGCGTCCACGAACTCTCTGCGCAAGGGTGCGAGACCCTGGAACTCCGCGACATGGAGGAGGCGTTGCACGCCCTGATCCGGAAGAAAGAATTGGAAGGGACGCATAATGGTGAGTGGGCACTCAAAGCGATCGAACTCCTGGCACGCAACCTTGGTCCTCGCACCTCCTTCCATGTGCCCGTGGCACTCAACCATGGTGATTTCTCATTACCGAACCTGATCTGGGACTCCGGCCGTGAGCACCTGTGGGTAGTGGATTTTGAGCTGTCGGCACGCAAGGCCGTCCTCCACGACTTGTGCACCTTTATCTTTGAGCTTCGGAAACCTCTGCTCTATCCGTTCACGCCCCAAGCGACGGTGCAGATCTGCGAGCGCGCCTTCTGGGCAGGCTATGGCGCGATCCCCGAGGATCTCTTCGTTTGCGTCAACGCGCTGGCCACGGCACGGCTCTTTTATCACAGTCTCCCCCGGATCTCGACGTTGCCGCAACGGCGTGGGTGGAAAGGATGGCTCAAAGCCACTCTATACAAGGGGCTCTTCCAACGCTATATGACCGCGCGCATCCTGCAAGGCGCTGGGTTTTGAGAGCTTGGGGCCGAAGGCGGGAAGCTTTACCCACTCCCCAGCAGCCAGAAACTAAGGCCCGAGATTTGAGAACTAATTATGCAACTGTCTGACGAAGTCCTTGCCGAGGGCGTTTTCGAAGGCGAGAAGCCAAGCGGGCAGATCGTTAGTGCCAGGATGTTGGCGTGGCTTGGAAAGGGAGTCCTGGCGATCATAGACCAGGGACTGCTCTCCGGTTCGAATTTTTTGCTGGCTATCCTGTTGGCGCGCTGGCTGAGCCCCAACCAATATGGCGCCTTCGCCTTGGGATTCTCGATTTTTCTCTTCCTCTCAGGCCTTCACAATGCCTTCTTCCTGGAACCGATGAGTGTGCTGGGGCCCGAATCGTACCCGAATTGTCTCACTGCCTACATTAAGAAGCTGCTCGGACTCCATTTTGTTCTCGCTTTCCTGCTGTCGACGCTCACCGTGGCGGCCATCCCTTTCTTGCACATTTTCGCAACCGACCCAGCTCTCGCCTCCGCCCTGTGGGGAGTTTCAGTGGCAGTCCCATTGATCCTTTTCCATTGGCTTTGCCGGCGCGCCGCCTACCTGCGACTGGCTTCTGGACTCGCGGCAGTGAGCTCCGCCGTCTATTGCCTGGCTCTAATCCTGTTGCTACTGGTCTTTAATAAGCAGGGTTGGCTCTCGCCGTTCACCGGCTTCCTGGTCCCGTCGCTGGCGACGTTCCCCGCTATTCTGATGTTGCTGGTGTCGCTGCCGAGAGGGACAGACTCCACGGCGGGGCCTGCGAGTTCCGAAATCGTGCGCCGACATTGGCAATACGGACGGTGGGTCGTCGGAGGGACTACGGCCAACTGGCTTTCTGGAAATGCCTACTACCTCATCGTCGCGGCATTGCTCCCGATGCGGGATTTGGCGGGCTTTCGGGCCCTGCGCAACTTCACGGCGCCTTGTACACAAGCCTTGGTAGCAATTAACCTCCTTGTCCTTCCTTGGGCCTCCTCACGTCTTGCAAGGGGCGGTATTCAGGGCCTTCGACAGCGCACCCGGCAGCTCACGTGGCTGTTTGGCGCCGGCGCACTTGTGTACTTGGCCGCCATCTGGTTGTTCGGGAGCAAGGTCATGAACTTTCTCTACGCGGGACGCTACAACGAGTTTGCACCGCTTCTGCTGCTGTCAGCGGCGCCTCTGTTCTTCACCGCGGTCGCAATGGGTTGCGAAGTGGCGGTTCAAGTAATGCAGGCCCCCTCCGAGGTCTTCCTGGCTTACAGTGTATCGGGCGCTCTAACCGTGCTGACCGGCGTTGCCTTCACCCACTATTGGGGTCTCGCGGGCGGATTGGTGGGCCTGCTGATTTCGGCGATTGCCTTTTGGGCGGTCATTACCTACCGCTATCACAAACGCTCGCGAGCAGCCAATCTCCAACCCAAACAACCGGCGGGCGTCTCCCGCGGTGACGAGCGCGTCGTCTGGCTCATGCCCAGCGTCGCGGGCGCGTATTACTGGCAACCGGTGTTCAAGGAATTCACTGCCCTCGTGCCGAACACAATTATTTTTGCAGGCTCCTGGCCTGGTAGCCTTCCAAACTACCGGGGAACGTTCCAGGTTCGTCCGGTGCGGGGCGTTCGATTCATCACGTTTGGGAAAGGCGGTCCCGGTTATCCCAGGGGTTTCACTCTCGCTCTCCCCACCATCTTTTGGCAGTTATGCCGGATGCGTCCCAGTGTCGTCCTCACCAGCGGGCTTAATCTGTGGTCAGCGTGCACCTTACTGTTCAAGAGAATCACAAAATGCCGCGTCGTGCTGATCTGGGAGGGCGTCTCTCCCTCGATTGCGGGTTTGAATTCTCCTTTGCGTCTGGCAGTGCGCCGCATCATGGCCAGGCAGTTCGACGCGGCCATCAGCAACACCCGCGCCGGCGTGGAGTACCTCCGGGATGTCTTGGGGATGCCCAGCGACCGGGTTGTGCAACATCCCATCGAGGTCGCGGAGGCTCCCGCCCTCATGCACGGCAACGGCGACCTCTCCCTAATCCGGCATGACGACCCGTTCGCGTTCCTCGTTGTCGGGCAACTCATCGAGCGCAAGGGGATTCATCGCTTGTTCGAGGCCGCAAGGCTTCTCCAGAACCGCGGCGTGCACGAGTTCACGATCCAGATCGTTGGAACCGGTGAGATGGCTGGGCCGCTGCAACGGCAGATCGCCGGTTCTTCGCTGGACAAAGTCGTTCGGTGGATCGGACCGGTCAGTTACGAGAAGCTTGGCGGATGCTACGAAGCCTGTGATGCCGTCGTCTTTCCGTCCCTCGAAGACACCTGGGGAATGGTGGTCCTGGAGGCCATGTGCCTTGGAAGGCCAGTGCTGTGTTCCAAGTATGCAGGCTCGAAAGAAATGATCCAGGATGGCGAGAACGGGTTTGTGTTCGACCCCCACCAACCCGAAGAGTTGGCAGACCGAATGGAACTTCTCCTGCGAGTGCCCGGGCTCGCCGAGAGACTCGGAGAAAGGGCGAAGGAGATCATTAGTCCTTACACGGCTCGTCTTGCCGCGCAGGTCCTCGCCCGAGTCGCCACGGGATGTGGGCGATTAGATTCCCCACATGTCACCAGCGAGGGTCTCGAGGGCGCATTTCGCAGACAGTAGGCAGCGGGCATACGAGTGTAGTCCGTGACTCACGGCCCATTGACATGCAATCCGTAGAAAACAAACACGGGAGGCTCCCATCGCATCGCGGAAGGATCTACTGGTGGATTGTCGTGCCCCTGGCGATCCTCGGAAGCCTGGCACTTTCGGAGCTGTTCCAGGCCTCCTCGCATTTCAACCACTCCGGACTTGTGCTGATCGCAGGGGCAGTGCTCGGAATCCCAGTGCTTGTCCTGTTGGGCTTTGCCCTTCGACAGGGGCTCGGCCACGCGCGCACGCTGGTATCGTCTTTGAAGTGGTGGCATTTGCTCTGGGCGATGTTGCTGTTTGGCGCGTTAACCTTTCGAATTCGCGGAGCGAGCGAGATCGCTTCCGAGCCCCTGGATGCCTGGGCGGTGTTTCGAATCGCCATCGATATGCTGGTGGCTTTCGTTCTCCTGGTGCGGCTCACCCTGCGCAGGACCCACTGGCCCGCTTCGATGCTTCGCGGCGTCGTCGGCGTGCTGACCGTGTACGGCGTGGTTTGTCTGGCATCCACTGCCTGGTCGGTCTTCCCGCCCTGGACCTTTTACAAATCCTGGGAATACTTGATCGACATAGCGCTGGTGGCGGCGATTCTCGAAAGCGTCAACTCAACCGAGGATCTTCGCAGTCTTTTCAACTGGACGTGGACGCTTTATGGGGTACTCCTGCTCAGCGTCTGGAAGGATGTCCTTTTGTTTCCACAAGAAGCCTTGCACGGCCAAGTCCTCCAAAGCGGGGCAGCCTTGGGAATCCGTCTGGAGGGTGAAGTACCGGCGATTAGCTCCAACGATGTGGGGACCTTTTCGGCCCTCATTGCCCTGATCAGCCTTGCCCGGCTGTTCCCGTCCACGGGGCGCCGTTCTCACACGTCATGGTATATCGTCCTGCTGGCGGGAAGCATGGTGACCATGGTTCTGGCGCAAACCCGAAGTGCGGTCCTGGGCGTGATGTTTGGAGGTTTCGTCATTTTGCTGTTTTCGAAAAGGGGCGGAAGGCTTGGGGCCTTGCTTACATTCGTTGTGGCGCCCGTCGTGGCGCTCTTCACCATGGGTGGAGTTATCTGGTCGTTCCTTGAGCGAGGCCAAAGCGAGGCACAAATCGCCACTCTAAGCAGTCGCGCTCAATGGTGGGGTTTCGCCTGGCAAACCTATCTGGAGCGACCGCTCACCGGCTTTGGGGCCTATGCCGGCGGCCGTTTCGCAGTGCTGGCGAAGTTGGGCCTCGGCGAGACCTCGACCATGCATAGCGACTATCTGGAGGTTCTGGTTGGAACCAGCATTTGGGGGATGATTCCGCTCGTGATCGCCCTGGCAGCTACTTGGTGGCTCATTCTCCGCTACGCGCGGCATCCCTGGAACCCGCAAGAGCGGCAACTTGCCGTTGAGGCTATCGTCATCTTGGCTATGCTTACCCTTCGTTCCGTTTTCAATAACATGTTTACCTGGCACCCCCCGCTGCCTTTTTTGGCCATCTTGGGTTACGCGGAGTATCTACGGCGCGAAAGACAGGCGGCCGTTCGAGTCGCCGCGCCCGTGCTTCGAAGCCGCGTAGTAGATGAGCCAGACCCCCAGTTGGAACTAATATTTCGCTAATCGGCGCCATGGATACGACGGTAATTATTTGTTCGCTTGGCAGGTCCGCAGTTTTGCACGAGACTGTCTTGGGGCTTCTGAAACAAACCGTCCAACCAGCTTCAATCATACTTTCGCTCGGTGAGGAGCATTCCGCACTTCCTGAAACCGAGGCACTGCCGCGCGTACTCTGCATCGTCGGCGCGCGAGGATCCTCTATCCAGCGCAACACAGCAATTCCCTTTGTGCGCACGCGCTACTCGCTGTTCCTCGATGACGACGTGGAGCTTGCTACCGACTACATCGAGCAGATGGAGAGACTTTTCGCTGCCGACCCGACGATTGTGGGCGCCTCAGGAGGCGTCGCGGCGGATGGGGCGCCGGCTACGTTGGCGATCGACCGGCGAGCTGCCGCTCGAGCGATCCGCGAATATACCGGCAGCCGTGACTGCGTGCCGTTCAAGGACGTGTACGGGTGCAACATGTTTGTGCGGAGCGATGTTTTGCAAGTGGAGAGATTTGACGAGCGGCTGCCGCTGTACGGATGGCTGGAGGATCTCGATTTCAGTCTTCGGTTGAAAAAGCATGGAAGAATCGTTCGCCATCGGGGCGCCTTGGTAGCGCACCTGGCAACTCGCTCCGGAAGAACTTCAGATCTCCGGTACGGGTATACAAAGATCGCGAATCCTTGGTACTTGTGGCGAAAGAAGGTGCTCTCAAGCCTGCCGGAAGTGATCGTAAGGTATTGGGTAAAAACAACGCTCGCGAATCTCCTACGCGCTTTCCTTTCAAACGGAGCCCGAGGAGTCGACTACAGAAAACGGCTAATCGGCAATCTGATGGCCTATCGCGATTTGACGCTTTTCCGGCTTGATCCTCAAAACATCCTCAACATCGATGATTCAACAGAGAAGCCAGTAAGAACGCCGAGTGTGTGATCTTCGATGTCAACAATTCCACCCAAACCACTCGCCGGGTGGAAGCACGGTTGGAATCATATGACTGCACATAAGGCGAATGGAACTCGAAGACGACGTTGCGCCCCGACCACGTGGCCGGGCGGGCTACGTGCAAGCGCCGGCCTGGCAACGCTGGCACTTCTCTCTCTCTTCACGGCCCCTCGCGCAACCAACGGACGTCCTCGGAGCGACGGGCGGACGATCTCCATTAAGCCGGGCGACAACCTAGCCGCCATCGTAGACAGAGAACCGCGCGAGACTACGTTCGTACTTAAGGCAGGTGTCTACTGCATCCAGCCCATACGCCCCAAGGACGGCGATTCCTTCCAGGGCGAGGCTGGGACAATTCTGAGCGGTGCGCAGGTCGTGAGGGAATTTTCGCGGTCCGGCCAAATGTGGGTAGCGCAAACGGGGGCCGCGCTCAGCGACTCCCACCCGGGAAAGTGCGATGACAAGCATCCTGCCTGTCAATATCCCCAAGACCTTTTCATCGATGACTCGCCTTTGGAGCGAGTTGACAGCCTCCAGGCGGTCGGCCCGGGCAAATGGTATCTGGATTATTCAGCCGACAGGGCGTATCTGGCCGAGAACCCCGAGGGACACCGGGTTGAAATGAGCGTCGTTCCACATGCTTTCTGGGGCCCTGCCCAGAATGTGAAGATCGTCGGTCTGACCATCGAAAAGTTCGCCTGCCCGGCGCAGGATGGCGCGGTCGATGGCAGAGCGGGCAGCAACTGGCTGATCGAAAGCAACCTGATCCGCCTTAACCACGGAATAGGAATCCGGCTGGGAGATGGGATGCAAGCACTCCGCAACAAGCTTCTCCGGAACGGGCAACTCGGCATCGGGGGAGGGGGAAGCAACGGCATTGTGGACGGGAACGAGATCGCCTTCAATAATTTCGCCGGTTATGACTACGGTTGGGAAGCCGGCGGTAGCAAGTTTGCCTTCACCAAAAACCTGGTGGTCCGCAATAACTACGCGCATGACAACAAGGGACCCGGACTTTGGACCGACATTGAGAATGAGAATACTCTTTACGAGCACAACCACACGAAATCCAACCAGGAAGCCGGCATACTGCATGAAATCAGCTACCGAGCCATAATCCGGAACAACCTGATTGAAGACGACGGGTTCAGCGACTCAGGCAAGACGGAACCTTGGTACGGGGCGGGGATCATCATAGCGGGATCTTCCAGTGTGGAAGTCTTCGGCAACACTGTTACGGGATGTATGAACGGAATCATCGGAACCCAGCCTCATCGTGAACCTAGCCGG
>Ga0116110_1001360_pt1 | contig 13094 bp, 8 predicted proteins | sample June2015DPH_8_50_FD_89719 | JGI IMG/M metagenome (GOLD analysis project Ga0116110, IMG submission 89719) | Peatland microbial communities from SPRUCE experiment site at the Marcell Experimental Forest, Minnesota, USA - June2015DPH_8_40 | ecosystem: Environmental > Terrestrial > Soil > Wetlands >...
GCTCCAGACCAGCGGGATGAGGAGCAGCAGGAGGAGGGCGCGTCCGTAACCGGCGTCGCCCAGGATGTCTTCCAGGCCGTAGGGGCCGCCGGCGACCATGAAGTAGGTGGCTGCGATGAGCGGGAGCAGACGCATCTTGCTGTGGGGTTTGCGCAGGCGACGGCCTCCGGGGAAGATTTGCTGTTGAGGAGAATTTACCTGAAGCAGGAGGCGAGGCGCAGGCAGATCAACAGCGTGGGTGAGATTCCGAGGGTAAGAAAACTGGAAGGGAGGCTTGATTCATGACGCGGGATCGGGGAACTGTTTATAATCGGGGGGTCCCGGCATGCGCTCAGGAGCGAGTTGCGGGGAGTGTTGGAGAGATGGCCGAGTGGCTGAAGGCGGCGGTTTGCTAAACCGTTGTAGGGTCAAAAGCTCTACCGGGGGTTCGAATCCCCCTCTCTCCGCCATATAATTCATCCTAAAGATTTTATTGGGACATCAATCAATCGCAGAGCGGACGCTCTGGCGGTTTGAGTGTCCGATTGGTGTCCGATAAGGCGATCTCGACTCCGCGACGCGATCATCGATATGAGACTCGGCCGTCAGATTCCAGGCGCGATGCCGACATTCCGTTACCGATCTGAGTTTCGCCGGAGCGGACGGGCAAGAGTGCCAGGCGAGTGTTGCGATCAATCGACCATAATCTCGTGTTCCAGATGAATTGCGTGCGCAGGGAAAAGACCTCTCGACAGACGAACATTAAATGACTTGAGCCACGCTACAATGGATCGTCTTAATCTGAGCTTCCGAGGGCCAGTTGAAGAGATTGACTTTGCTCCGTGTGTCGGCGTGTCTCTGTGTGTCTATTGGTGCTGCGCTCTCTTCCAGCATGGCGCAGCCGGCCAGGAGCGGCGATGCGTCGCCTGTTCTGGCTGTCGCAAAGTCAGAGGTCGACCGCGACTTCGCAGCACTGAAGGACCAGCCGGTCGCGGCCTACTATCTCAGCTATGAAATCGCCGACTCGAAAGTTGATACGGTCACCTCGTCCTTCGGCGCCCTGGTCAGCAGCGACTCCAGCCATCATCGCGTGGCGCATGTCTCGGTTCGCGTCGGCGACTTCGCGCTGGACAATACCCATCCGATCCGCAGCATGGAGGGAAAGATCGCCGCGGCCGTTTCCGGAAGCCTCTCGCAGGTCTCCGTTCCGTTCGATGACGATCCACTGCCCATCCGTCTCGTGCTCTGGGACGAGACGAACAAGGTCTACAAGAGCGCCGTGACGCAGTTGGCCGCCGCGAAGACCGACAACGGAATCCAGATCGAGCAGGAGGACAAGTCCGACGACTTCTCCCACGAGCGGCCCGAGAACTCCGTTGAGCCGATTCCGCCGATGCCCTTCGACCGCAAGCTGTGGGAGGAGCGAACGCGCCGCTACACCCAGCCCTTCCATCGCTACGGAGACCTCTACAACGCCACGGCCACAATCACCGCAGACCAGGAGGCGCGCTGGTTTGTGGATAGCGATGGCGCAGCGATACAAAGCTCGACCACATACTATCGCCTGATGATTCAGGCCACCTCCAAGGCCGACGACGGGATGATCCTTCCGCGCTACGAGTCCTACGCCGCCTTCACCGCCGAGGGACTGCCCGACGACGCGACCGTTCTGAAGGCCGTCGACAAGATGATCGCCGACCTGAAGGCGCTGCGCGTGGCTCCGGTCGTCGATCCCTACACCGGCCCGGCGATCCTCTCTGGCCGCGCCACCGCGGTCTTCTTCCACGAGGTCTTCGGCCATCGCGTCGAGGGCCAGCGCCAGAAGGGCGAGGACGAGGGCCAGACCTTCACCAAGATGGTGGGCCAGCCAGTTCTTCCCAGCTTCCTCACGGTGGACTTCGACCCCACGCTAAAGCACTACGGAGGCGTGGATCTGGTCGGCTCCTACAGCTTCGACGACGAGGGCGTGCGAGCGCGGCCCGTCGTCGCAGTCAAGGACGGCATTCTCACAAGCTTCCTCATGAGCCGCGCACCGATTGCCGGTTTTCCCAACTCAAACGGCCATGGTCGCGCGCAGGCCGGAATGAAGCCCGTGGCGCGCCAGTCGAACCTCGTCATCGTCAACTCCAAGCCCGTAACCCGCGAGCAGTTGAAACGGCTTCTGATCGCGCAGATCAAGCAGCAGAACAAGCCCTTCGGACTCCTCTTCGACGATATTCAGGGCGGATTCACCCTCACCATACGGGCCCTCCCCAACGCCTTTGAGGTGCTTCCCATCATGGTCTATCGCGTCTATCCCGATGGGCGAGAGCAGTTGGTTCGCGGTGTGAATCTGGTGGGAACCCCGCTCGCGGCCTTCAGCAAGATCGTCGCCGCCGATGACGAAAAGGCCGTTTTCAACGGGGTCTGCGGCGCCGAGTCGGGCTTTGTTCCGGTCTCGGCCAGCGGCCCAGGAATTCTGATCTCGCAGATCGAGGTGCAGAAGAACACCAAGTCGCAGGAGCGTCCGCCGATCCTTCCCGCACCCCTGGCGGCGACCGCAGGAGGCGCGCGATGAACAAGCCACTGCTTGCCCTTGCCCTCTGCCTCTTCGCCTCGGTCCCACTCCATGCGCAGTCCGACGACGTAGTGACTCGCGCCATGAAGGACGAGATTGCGCGCTCGATGAAGCTTCTGCAGCTGCCCTCGATGGACCGGCCCTACTACATCGAGTACAAGATCGTTGACCAGCAGAGCGTCATCGCGCACGCCCATCTCGGTTCGCTGACCTCGAGCGAGCAGACGCATACGCGACAGCTCACCGTCACCGTGCGCGTGGGCAGCTACGAGTACGACAACAGCAACTACAGCGGTGCGGGGATCGGTAAACTCCTTTCGCTCCTCACCTCGATGGCCAGCGGCTCGAATGCGCTGCCTCTCGATGACAACTACGACGAGCTGCGGCGCAATATATGGATCGCCACCGACAGTGCCTACAAGCAGGCCTTGCAGGACCTCTCGGCCAAGAAGGCTGGCGATGCAGGCAAGGACCTGAGCAAGCGCACGCCGGACTTCAGCCAGGAGCCAGCGCATCTGGAATCCGAGACGCTGCCCCTGGTCGTTGCAGATCAGGCCAACGCCGAGCATCTGGTGCGCGTCTCTTCGGCCGTGCTGAGCAAGGAACCGTCGATCCGCAACACGACCGCCGTCTTCGAGATCGACAACGTCATCGAGCACCTGGTCAACAGCGAGGGCACCAGCTATGTCCGTCAGATGCCGGAGATATACCTCCACTTAACCGCTACGCTGCACGGAAAGAACGACGAGAGCTACACCGACGTCTACAGCGCGCATGCACGCACGCTCAGCGACCTGCCCCGCGAGGCGGAGATTCTGGCCAGCGCCCGGCAACTCGGCGAGCGTCTCACGGCGCGAGAGAAGGCCAAGCCCTTCAAGCACTACAGCGGCCCGGTGCTGGTCGAGGGCAAGGCCGCCGACGAGATCTTCGCGCACAACTTCGCCAACAACTTTCCCGTCCGTCCCCGCTCCGGCCTCAAGCTCAATACCTCGGTGCTGCCCGAGTTCCTCAGCGTGGTGGATAATCCGCTGGTGACAAGCTCCGACGGCCAGCCCCTCTTCGGCGGCTACAAGTTCGATGAAGAGGGCGTGCCTGCCCAGGAGACTCTGCTGGTCGACGCAGGCATAGAGAAGACGCTGCTCAACTCGCGCCAGCCCGCGCGCAACATGCCCCACAGCACCGGCAACATGCGCCTCGGGGGCGTACTGCCCAGCAACGTGATCGTCAACTCGACGAAGAGCTACAGCAACGCCGAGCTGCGCGCGCAGATGATGGACGTGGTCAAGACGCGCGGGCTCGAGTTCGGCCTGATTGTGCGCCGACTCTCGGGATCGAGCGCCATCGAGGCGGTTCGCCTCTACCCCGACGGCCACGAGGAGGCGGTGCGCGACGCGCGCATCGTAAGCGTTCCCTTCAAGAGCTTAAGAACGATCATGGCCGTCTCCAAAGATCGCACCGTATACAGCGAGTACGCCAAGGAGCCGGAGGAGAATCCCGCGCAGGGATTTCTCGTTCTGCTGGGCCTCTCCGGACTGGCAGGCTCGACCAGAGCCGACCTGGTCAGCTACGTCGTGCCGGACCTGCTCTTCTCCAACCTGGAGGTCGATCACAGCGCGGAGGTCTCCAGCGAGAAGCCCCCCATCCCCCGCCCATAGCACTTGACGCAACGGGGAGATGCAAGGACGAGTAGCGCCAGGCCGGACGACTTTTCCGGGACAATTCGCATGACCCCCTGTTTCTCAACCCACACCTTTTTGGAACAGAGCTACGCATCATTTTCGATCATCTCTTTTCAGCAGATTGCAAGGGAAAAGCTGGAATTCCGGGTTGACACTAAGCGTTTGCCTGTCCAGGAAGCATGAGGCATTGAAACGGTTCAGACCTGTGCGAGGCCAACTCGCCCATGCGGCGCAGGATCGCCGTGATATGGCCCGTACTGAGCATTTCAGCCAGGTGGCCGTCGACAAACCGCTCCCTGCGGATATGAAGGGTCAGCAGTTTGACGCATGTCCTCATCTGCGCCCTGCGGAGGAGATCTGGGTTTTCGAAGATGCGGACGGCCTGCGGCTGCTATGTCATCCAGTCATAATCCCGGATGAACCCGTGGTCGTAGAGCGCACGCTGGAACTGCCAAATGATGGGGTTGTACTCACCGCGTCCGAGCAAGACTTTGCATCCACCAGGCTCGTTGCTCCATATGCGAAGCTGTTCAAGTATGTCTTCGGTATGGTGGTCTTCAAGGGTGTATTCGGGGTGGCCTTCGACGGATATTCGAGGCTATTTGCTCCAGATGCCGTCCGGAATCAGCGCCTCCAGCCGCGGAAGGCAGGGGAGAACCGCTGCAACATCTGCACAAGAGACGTCTGCATTCACTTCAAGTAAATTCATGGGACCTCCCAGCACAGAGAGTTGGGACTGCCGGCCATTGGTCGATTCTCTCGGATGCCAATCACTGGATGCTGAAGTGCCCGGCAGTCGCGGGCTGCTGCAACAAGTTGACAGCGCCTGACTGGATGTGCTCACCCTCGGTGAGGTGATCTTGCAGCTTCGTCTGCCCCAAACGCGCCGGACACAACAAGCTGCGGTTAGCCGATGTGCGGCAGGACGCTTGCACCGATCCCGCTTGCAACTCAGCAAAGGTCAGCGCTCACGTGCAGGAGACCTCGCATCACAAGCAGAAGTTGGAGGAGTTTCTGTGTGGCTGTAGGTGAAGCGGATACCGGTAGCCCCCTGCATGTTCAATATCGCCTCACGGAATACGAGGCGTCACCGCTTTCTTGACAGGTTGCCATGTGCTATATTGTTCGCAACACCTATCCGTATCCTCGCCGGATGTAAGCGGAGCATGAAGATGACTCCGGCAACGTGGGCTCCCGACTTCAGTTTATTGAGTTTTACCTGCATTCGCGGGGACGGTGTGGAAAACAGCTCACCCAAGTGAGGATAGCGAAGCTTTGTCTGAAAGCTGGCATAGGGGCATCGATCAAGCGAGCAGCCGTACCCTGGACTCCTTCCCGGGTGGGTTCTGCGCGCCTGCGCCCTGTGCGCCAAAATGGTTTGCCGTCTACACAACTCCGCGCCATGAAAAGCGTGTGGGTCAACACCTGGAGATGAGGCAGATTGAGCATTTTCTGCCCCTCTATCGCACTCATCGCAAGTGGAGTGACGGATCGAGGGTCACTCTGGATCTTCCCCTGTTTCCCGGCTACATCTTTGTTTGCATCCAGCGGAACGAGCGCGTGCGTGTGCTGGAAGTGCCGGGCGTGCTGTCGGTTGTGGTCGGCACGGGCGGCGAACCGGCATCGTTGCCGGAGGGTGAGATTGACGCGCTGCGATCCGGTCTTTCTCAGCGCAACGCCCAACCGCACCCTCTTCTGAAGGTGGGGCAGCGGGCCCGCATTCGGTCCGGCGCATTTGCCGGAATGGAGGGGGTTGTGGTGCGAATGAAGTACAGTTATCGTGTTGTTCTCACGCTGGATAGCATCATGCAAAGTTTTGCCGTCGAAGTTGACGACGAAGAACTGGAGATACTGGCCCCCCAATCATCCGTGTCTGCCTGCCCCGCAACTTCTGCCGCGTAGCGGGTTTATCTTTGTATTAACGTTTCATCGTGATAGGAAACAGTAGCGGGTATAGGATACGAACACAGGAGAAATCAATGTCCCCCATACCGCTTCCAGCGCGGTACTATAGCGCGAAGCTGATCCGGCATCGTGTTCTTGTTAATCTTCTGGACTTGGCTGCATTTGCCTTTTCCGGTTTTTTTGCGTTCGGGCTGCGATTTGACGGCGCGGTGCCTGCGCAGTACTTCCACGCGATGGAGGTGGCGCTCTGCGTATGGGTCGTCGCAAAGTCGCTGGCCTTCATTGCCGGCAAGCTGAATCGGGGGAATTGGCGGTATACATCCACCTACGATGCCGTACGGGTTATGTTCGCGAACTCGGCGGGATCAATTCTGGGCGGAGTGGTTCTGCTGGCGGTGTTCGGACCAACGGGAATGCCGCGCTCGGTCTATATCCTCGATTGGCTGCTCTCCTGCTTGATGACTCTGGGGGCCAGGCTGGCCGCTCGCATAATTCTTACCGCGCGCAGGGGGAACGGTGCGGAAGGGGTACAGACCAGGACGTTAATCTACGGCGCCGGGGTAGCAGGGCAGGCCCTGCTGAGGGAGCTTCGCCAAAACCAGTCTCTGAAGTGTGATGTCGTAGGCTTCATCGATGACGATCCATTGAAGGCTTACGTGATCTTGCAGGGGATACCGGTGCTTGGAACCGGAGAAGCCTTGGCAGAAGTGGTGCGAACGCACGCCATCAAGAGAGTGCTGATCGCGGTCCCCTCCGCGACTGGGCCGCAGATGGTGCGCATTTTGAAGCTGGCCCTCGAAGCGGGGGCGGAGTACAAGATGGTGCCGGGTTTGGCGGACCTCATTCAGGGCGCGGAGTTGGACAAACAGATCCGGGATGTGGCTGTCGAAGACATACTCGGCAGAAGGCCGGTGCATCTCGATCAGGGCAGTATTCGCGAGCGCATCGAGGGAAAAGTTGTGATGGTGACTGGCGCCGCGGGCTCGATTGGATCGGAGCTCTGCCGGCAGATCGCCCGGTTCCACCCGGCAGCTCTCATTGGCTTCGATGAAGCGGAAACTCCGCTCTTCCACCTGGGCAGAGAGATGGCCAGGAACTTCCCCGATCTGGTGTTCCACTCAGAGATCGGTAACATCACCCGTGCCGACACGTTGCAGCGGGTCATGCTGCACCATCAACCTTCAATTCTCTATCACGCTGCCGCCTACAAGCATGTTCCCATGATGGAGAGGCACGTCTTTGCCGCGGTCGAGAACAACATCCTCGGCACATGGCATGTTGCCCGAGCGGCGGTAAGACATGGAGTGGAAGATTTTGTGTTGATCTCCACCGATAAAGCGGTGCGGCCGACCAGCATGATGGGCGCTACAAAGCGCGTGGCGGAGTTGTTGATTGGCGCGTTCCAGAAGGAGTACGGCACTAAGTTTGTGTCGGTGCGCTTCGGCAACGTGCTGGGGAGCAACGGAAGCGTGGTCCCGATCTTCAAGGACCAGATTGCCGCGGGCGGACCGGTGACCGTCACCCACCCGGAGATGCGCCGCTATTTTATGACCATCCCGGAGGCGGCCCAACTGGTCTTGCAGGCGTTCTCGATCGGCAAGGGCGGAGAAGTCTTTGTCCTCGACATGGGGGAACCCGTCAAGATCGTCGATCTTGCCAGGAACCTCATTCTGCTCTCCGGGCTTCAACCGGACCATGACATCAAGATCCAGTTTACGGGAGTGCGTCCAGGGGAGAAGTTGTTTGAAGAGTTGAATCTACAACATGAGTCTTTGGTCCCGACTTCGCACAGCAAGATCAGAAGCTACGTCTGCAATCACCATCTGGATGAAGTGCAGATCAAGGAAATCATGCATCGGCTGCAGCAAATTGTTGAAGAACAAGACGTCACCGGCCTTTTGCTGATGCTCAAGGAACTGGTTCCGGGCTACAGTCCCGGATCCAAGATTCAGAAGGCCGCCATGCCGGTACAGCCTATCCATGTCAAACCGGGCACAATTCAGGTCCCTTCCGGGCAGGTTGAGAGCGTTCTATCGGCGAGCCTCACACCGCTTTCCCGCGTCAACTGACGCATTGCATCAGCAGACCCGCACAGGAATGGATGCGGTTGCGGAGCGCGGTTCCAGTGGGTTGCCTGGTATCTCGCCATTCCGCAGATGCGGAAGAACTCAATTATGTTGTCAAAAGGTCACAGGATGAGTGAAGTAGTGCTTGATAACCAGGGGAATTCCGGCTCCACGTGGCGTCGCAGCCGGGTCGGCTTGCTGCTGTTTACCGCAGTTGTTGCTCTACTGTGTAAACCCCTGCCTGCCCAGAATGCTGGTGGGACAGCTTCTGGCTCGGGTAGTAGTGGTCAAGCATCTGCAGCGGGCAGCGGTGGCCAGGCGACCGGACAGGCTTCCTCTGCCCAGGGCGACAATGCCCAGGCGCCCGCCCAAAGTAGTGACGCCCAGACGAGTGGGAATGCGCAAGGAACCGCCCAGAGCGGGAATGCGCAAGCTCCCGCCCAGGGTGGAAGCGCCCAGGCGCCCTCTGTGCAAGGTGGAAATGCACAAAGCCCCGCGCAGGGTAGTAGCGCTCAGGGCGCAGGTTCGCGCGCAGCAACCCCTGCAACAAACAGAGTCGAGTCGCCGGAGGACATACCACAGGAAATACAGCTTCCCAATCCTTACGGGTTGCTCTCGCTGCGCGATCTTTACACGCAGATTCCATCTGCTGGAGGAACGCTGCGGCGCTTCGGCAGCGATGCTTTCATTCTTGGTACGGGCAATGCGAACGAATTGCCGATGGACCTTCCTGTCGGCCCCGACTACGTTCTTGGTGTGGGGGACAACATTGCTGTGAACATGTGGGGCGGCCGGTCGGATCGCCTGAGCCTGACGATCGACCGCCAGGGTCAGATCGCGCTCCCCGAGGCGGGCACCGTCACGCTGGACGGACTCACGATCGCCCAGGCGCAGAGCGCCATTCAGAAGGCCCTCAGTACGCAGTTTCAGGGGGAGCATGTCGAAATCTCCCTGGGCCGGCTGCGCACGGTTCGCGTGTATGTGGTGGGCGACGTGCAGCGGTCCGGCGCCTACGATGTCAGCTCGATGTCCACGCCGCTGAGCGCCCTGTACGCAGCGGGCGGCCCGACCAGCCGCGGGTCGCTGCGCATCCTCAGACAGTACCGCGGCACACAAATGGTGAGACAAATTGATCTGTATGACTTCCTGCTGCATGGCGTCCGCTCGAACACAGACCGCCTGCTGCCGGGTGACACCATTATGGTGCCGCCGGTAGGTCCGCAGGTCACGGTGGAAGGAATGGTGCATCGCCCCGCGATCTACGAGCTGAACGGCGAGACGACGCTGAACCAGGTCCTCGATCTCGCCGGCGGCGTGCTTGCTACGGCGAGTTTGAAACAAATCAACGTGCAGCGAATTGAAGCCCACGAACGACGCACCATGCTGAATTTGCAGCTTCCGGGAGATGCGGACGAGGTGAAAAAGGAGATCGCCGGCTTCCAGGTGCAGGGAGGGGACGACGTCGTAATCTCGCAGATTCTGCCCTACAACCAGCAGGCAGTCTATCTTGAGGGGCATGTCTTTCGTCCGGGCAAGTACCCCTACCGCGATAGAATGACCATCAACGATCTGTTGAAGTCATACCAGGACATCATGCCGGAACCGGCCGTCCACGCCGAGCTGGTTCGCTTGCAGCCGCCGGACTTCCGGCCAGAGACCATCAGCTTTAATTTGCCTAACGTGCTGATCGGGAACGATGCAATCCCTCTTCAGCCGTTCGATCTTATCCGCATCTTCAGCCGGTACGAGATCGATTCTCCCAGGGTTTCAATTGAGGGGGATGTCCTTCGCCCCGGCGACTATCCGATGTCTCAGGGGATGACGCTGGCTGCGTTGGTGCGCATGGCGGGCGGCTTTACGCGCAGTGCCTATCGGGACGAAGCCGACCTTTCCAGCTATGTGGTGCAGAATGGCCAGAAGGTACTGGTCAGCCATAGCATCGTCGAAGTGGAGAAGGCGCTGGATGGCGATAAGAATGCAGATGTGGCGCTTAAGCCAGGCAACGTCGTCAGCATTCGACAGCTGGCCGGCTGGCAGGACATCGGCGCTTCGGTGACGATTTCCGGCGAGGTTGAACACGCCGGCAGCTACGGGATTGAACAGGGAGAGCGCCTTAGCTCGGTGCTGAAGCGGGCGGGAGGTTTCCGAGTGGATGCGTATCCGGCCGCCGCCGTCCTGGAGCGTGTGCAGGTTCGAGAACTGGGCGAGCAGGCCCGCCAGCAGATGATCCAACGTATCAATACCACACCGGTCGATCTTAGGCCAGGGACGATGACCGCACAGGCTGCAACAGATATGCAGCAGTCCCTGCAACAGCAGCGACAACAGGTTCTAACAATGCTTCGCAGCCGTCCCGCAAGCGGCCGGATGGTGATCAACATCTCTGCGGACGTCGGCAAATGGGAAAACACATTGGCAGACATTGAACTGCGTGCCGGAGATACTCTGTTCATTCCCAAACGTCCGAATTTCGTGCTGGTAAGCGGCCAGGTATATAACCCAATAGCGATAAGCTACGTCCCGGGCAGGGATGTCGACTGGTATTTGCGGAAGGCCGGCGGGGCGACGCCATCTGGCAACAAGAAATCTATTTATGTCCTGCGTGCCGATGGATCAATTGTGCCGCATGGGAGCATCTGGACAGGCAATAATTTAATGAACCTCCGATTACGGCCCGGCGATTCCGTGTTCGTTCCCGAGAAGATTATCGGCGGTTCACAAGTCTGGCAAAATATACTAGGTACGGCGCAGATCATGTCGGCAGCCGCCCTGCCCATCGCCATCGCCGGAACCTTCTGATTGCACTTATGCAGTAGGACAACCGTCGATGAAACATTCAGGGGCCACCAGGCTCGTAAATCTATCCTTTGAATGGCGCAATAGCATTTCCCTTACTCATTGAAGGTAACCAATGAGGCCCTCCTGGCCGCAGCGGTCCATAAGGCTTCGGGTCTTGCCTAATTCTATTGAATTGGCTTCTTGTTCCATAGGAGACGATACATTGAGTACCGCAGAAGAACACAATCAAAGTGCGGCCGAAGATACATCGGCTCCGATAGAGATTCCAGTCGCTGATCTCCTGATGGCAATTTGGAAGCGCCGTCGATGGTTAGCCATGGTAACTGGGATAGGCATGTTACTCGCAATCGCCTATGCCTTGTCGATTCCAAATGTATACACCTCCACGGCACAATTGATGCCACCCGATCAGCAGGCGCTTACCACTACGTCCATGCTCAGCGCTTTAACCGGGACTGGTTCTATTGGATCGAACATGGGTGGGTTGTTGAGCTCGAGGACCCCCGGTGGGACCTTTATCGGGATTCTGGACAGTCCAACTGCACAGGATGATATCATCAATCGCTTCGACCTGAAGCGCGTTTATCATTGTAAGCTCTACGCCGACGCCCGCCTGGCGCTTTCAGGACAAACCGCCATCGTAGAGAACAAAAATAGCGGAATCATCAGCATCAGCGTGACAAATCATGATCCGATTTTGGCCCGCGACATTGCCAAAGCGTACGTCGAGGAACTTGATAAACTTCTCAATACTTTGAGTACCTCCTCGGCCCGCCGCGAACGGCTTTTCCTGGAGGATAGACTGAAATCCATCAAGAGTGATCTGAATGCCAGCTCTGTTGAACTGAGTCAATTCTCCAGTCGCAACGCGACCATCAATCCGCAAAGCCAGGGCCAGGCGCTGATATCCGCTGCTTCTGCATTGCAAGCCGAATTGATCACAGCTCAAACTGATTTATCCGGGCTGCAAGCCATGTATAGCGATGATAACGTGCGTGTGCGCCAGGCCCGCGCCCGCGTTGACGAGCTGCAAAGTCAATTGCGGAAGATGGGCGATGCAGGAGGAAAAGTGGGTTCAGGCGATAAAGAAACAAGCCAGTTGTATCCTTCCATCCGCGAGCTACCCATCTTGGGAGTTACTTACTCTGATCTTTACAGGCAAGCGAATATGGAAGAGTCAATCTATGAAACTCTAACCAGGCAATACGAACTCGCAAAGGTTGAGGAAGTGAAGGAAATACCTCCGATCAAGGTGTTGGATGAGCCGCAGGTGGCAGAGAGAAAGTCATATCCTCACAGAGCAATCATAACCCTGCTCGGCATTTTGATTTCCGCCCTTGCAGGCATCGCCTGGATAACGGCGATTAAACTTTGGGACATTACTCGCAACTATCGCAAGTGTAACTTCCTTTTGGGAGGTAACAACAGTATCGTCTCTTGAATCTGCGGTTGTATCACCACAGCAAAAGAAACTCTGGAGATGAATGGTTACTGCGTATTTCATAACATTCGCATCCAGTAAATCATTGCCTACAACCCATCTCATAAACATTTCGGGATCTTTTTTCTGCGAAACTGGGGTTGCTCAAGGCGTCTCCGCGGACTTGTATGGCGGGCCGTTGGGAACTAACAGACGAACAGTGGGAAGTGGTGGAGCCGATCTTGCGTCCGGAGCGGCGCGAGGACTACCGTGGCCGTCCCTGGCACGACACGCGCGCGGTGCTGAACGGCGTGCTCTGGATTCTGGGCAGCGGTGCGCAGTGGGCCGAGATGCCGGCCAAGTATCCTCCCTACCAGACCTGCCACCGGCGCTTTCAGCAATGGGTTGGCGAAGGCAGAATCGTGGAGGCGTTGCGCCTGCTGGCCAAACATCTGCATAAGCGAGGAAAGCTGCATTTGGACGAAGCGTTTGTGGATGCAACCTTTGCGAACGCCAAAAAGGGGGCTTTGCCGTTGGTCCGACCAAGCGTGGCAAGGGCACCAAGATCGTCGCTATCGCCTCTGGCGACGGTCTTCCTCTCGCCGTATCTGTCGAAAGCGCTTCGCCTGCCGAGTGTCGGCTTGTGGAAGCTGTTCTGGCCGGATGCTTCCTCGACGAGCTGCCCGAAA
>Ga0116110_1001365_pt1 | contig 13063 bp, 9 predicted proteins | sample June2015DPH_8_50_FD_89719 | JGI IMG/M metagenome (GOLD analysis project Ga0116110, IMG submission 89719) | Peatland microbial communities from SPRUCE experiment site at the Marcell Experimental Forest, Minnesota, USA - June2015DPH_8_40 | ecosystem: Environmental > Terrestrial > Soil > Wetlands >...
AATAATGAGAGCTTAATCTTGACTATTGCCGCATTTTAACCGAAGATCGGAGCCTTGGATATTGCTTTCTGGCACAACGCTATCTTATTGCAGTACACTGTTCGAGGAATCAGGATCCGACTATTTCCCTCTACTGGAATGGCGTCTGCCACAAAAAAGTCAACTTGCCGTCACCCCATGCTGACCGTGAGATTGAGTTCTTCTTCGCGATGATTTGGCCTCGCACAGGGAAAGAAGGACGCATCAGGCAAGATGCGTTCGTAGGAAATCCGGGATTTGGGCTTGGCCGCAGAATTCGAACGCTAGCGAAAGGCGGCTTTGCCTATTACCGTGCTCTAGTATTGGCCTAGATGGGACCTTGCCTAATCGGTTTTCCCTGAACCAAGATCAAACCTCAAGCTACGAGCCTGCCACTTCTTCAAAGCCGGTCAACGTCTCCGGTTTTGGCCTATGACCTCCTCCGCGATTGCTTAATCAGCTCTTCTCCCACGTCATCGATGTCCTGGCCTACACGCTCCCGGAGATCCCGCCACGTCAACCACGCTGTGATGCCCAGCCCTGCTACCATAACAACAACTGGCCAAAGCCAACCCCTTGCTTGTATCTCGTAGGCGATATTGGACACAGCATAGGCCAAAGAACCCAGCCCAACAATAAAGTAGAACGGCGACTGTAGCCTTGGCGCCAGAAACACGACGCCGACTGAGGCAATCAGCAGAACAGGAGCCCACGGCGTCAAATTCTCGACTAAGAACGGAGGCCTGTTCTCGAACCAGATGCCTCGGTCCAGAATTCCGATCCCTGTGAGAAAGACCACCGGCGCAAGCCGAGCCAGCACGAGGTATGCCGTTGCTCCCTCGACTCGGAAACGGTTTCGCAAGTATATTGATGAGCCAAGATAGACAACGCCCAGCAGGATCTCGAGTAGGGCGGTTCCCAGAAGAGGATACTTCCACTCCCAGGTGTTCGGGCCTCTCAGAGCGATGGCTTGGCTGGCAAGAATCGCCACAACCATAGCGATGGCGAAAAGAGGCCTTGATTGGCCCGTTGGTTCCGGTCTCTTCGCAACAACGATGCCTGCCAGGCCCAGAATTCCTGCCGCGAAAAGTATCCAGAGCCCACCATATCCGAGCCCGTCACCGAAGAGGTAAACTAAACCCCTGACGTCCAGGACGGTTATATACAGCAACACGAAGTGTATGCCCGCGATGGTAGCGCTAGTCAAAGTGCGTGACTTGATCGCCACGTATATATCCCAGGCGAGCGCCACCAGGAGCGCCAAGGTAATCTCGGGGATCGGCACGTTGGTGGGCAACTGCTGTTTAGGATCTCCCAAGGCCACCAACTTTCGCAACGAAGCGAGTCCACCAAACCTATTACTTGAATCCGGCGCATTTGTCGGTTGGGTAGCTATACCCCAAGTCGACTTCGTGCGTGTTTGATGCATCTGAAGTCGTTCCGCGATAACCTAACCTTTGGTGAGGTAATCGCGGAATGCGCCATTCACCTAGAAATCTGCGAATCGCCTGTGATCATCGTGGTTTGACGCACTTTGGCGGTGTGTGCTTCTTTCATGAGTTTCTTCAGGTGCTGCAACTACGGCATTTCTTGGCTCAAAACCTGACCTATCCCCGGCGCAACCGACGCTACAGCCTCTCCCAGATGGTCCTCGCTCTGGTCTACCCTATCGTGTTAGGTCTGGACCGCATCCAGACCGCGTCTTTCCTGCGTTCCAACGGCACCTTCCAATATCTGACGGGCCTGCCGTGTTTCCCCGACCCACAAACCTTGCGTCGCTTCTTACTCGAAGCTCCTGACTCGTTCCGGGAGCAAATGCACCGCGTGAATGACCGACTGCTGCAGAATTTCATCCATCTCCCAAACCACCGATCTCGTTTGATCTTGGATCTCGACAGCAGTGTGGTCACGGTGTTTGGACGTCAGGAGAATGCGGCCGTCGGTTACAATCCCCGTTATCGTGGCAAGCGCTCTTATAACCCCGTGCTTTGCATTGAGGCCAACTCTTCCTACCTATGGGATAGCGAACTCCGCGCCGGCAACGCGGGCACCTGGGAGGGCAGCGTCGAATTGATGGCCTCCTGCTTCCTGAACGTACCGCCGGGTATCCGCGAGCTTCGAGTTCGCGCCGATGCCGGCTTTGGTTTTGATCCGGTCTTGGAAATCCTCGAAGCCAGACCTTCGCAATACTCCGTCGTGGCACGCCTGACGCAGGCCTTCAAGCGAGTGCTCCCGGGCTTGCGTTATGAATCCGTCAACCGCCAGTGGGAAATGGCCGACTTCGAGCATCGTCCGCATGGCTGGCCGCAGGCCCGTCGTTTCGTCGTGGCGCGACGATTCATTCCCGAAGACGAATCGCAAACTACGCTCTTCGCTCTGGGGCGCTACGTCTATCGCGCCTGGGTAACCAATATGGACCTCACGCCGGTCGGCGTCTGGCTCTTCTACGACGGCCGCGCCGGGATGGAACCGCGCATCTGCGAACTGCGCGAAGACTTTGCCCTTCGCGAGATTCCCACCGCCGCGTTTGCAGCTAATGCGCTCTACCTGGAAATCATTCGGCTTGCCTACAATCTGGTCACAGCGTTCCAACGGAACTGCTTGGAAGAATCTTGGCACAATCTGACACTCCAAAAGCTGCGCTACAAACTTTTCTTGCTCCCCGGTGAGCTGACTCGCCCCCAGAACCGCCCGATCCTTCGCCTCAGAGAATCCCCGATCTTACGAGACCTCGCGCACAAAACACTCGAAAAGACCCATCGACTGAAACCGCTCTACTCCTGATCATCGTTTTCACGCCGGATTCAGGTATTAGCGAGTTCGTATACTGCCACCCCAACGGCAAACGGCAATGATATGAGGCCTACAACCATGGCTGCGAAGGCGAAGCGATAGCTGCCCTTTCTTGTGAAGAACAGCCATAGCCAGTTGGTCAGCAGAACAGGAAGTAGTCCTATGGCCACGCGAAAGAACGAAGAGTTTTCGACTATCCCCAAGTGACTGACTAGTTTCAAATAGTAAAGGATGAGCCACATCGCGGCTCCCGCCAGAAACAGCCAGCTGCCAAGATAGAGCGCCAACACTGACCGATGAACTAGGCGCGATTCGCTGACAGCCTTCAGACCCGACCGCGTCAGTGGCTGGTATGCCCGGCGAAGTCGTACGTATTCGCTCTCGGTGATCAGAGACTTCGTGTACCACTCCTCGATTTGTCCGACATGATCTTTGGCAGGGCTTTCGATCAAGTTGTTGTAATAGCTCGGGCGGACCAACACTGGCTTCCCTTGGCGATAGCGCTTGAGGTCTTCGCACATCTCGTGAACAGAGCTGTACCGATCACGGTTCTTCTTCTCAAGTGCCTTAAGGCAAATACGCTGGAGCTGTTCGGGCACCTTCTCCTCCCTGAGAATGGGCAGATCCGGCGCTTCGTGAAGCTGTGCTGCTCGGATATCGTGGAGGTTGTCGGCCGCGAACGGTGGCTCGCCCGTCAATAGTTCGTAGAGAATGGTGCCGAGAGCGTAGACATCGGTTCCTGGTCCAGGTTCCTCCCCTCGAACCTGCTCCGGTGCCATATAAAGCACTGTCCCCACTGCTCCCATCGAGCTGCGCCTGGAGGGATGGGTATCGTCGTCCAGGAGCCGACTTGATCCGAAGTCAAGAACCTTCGGCCTCTGATCGGGCAGAATGAGGATGTTGCTGGGCTTGAGGTCGCCGTGGACGACTCCCTGGCGATGGGCGTACTCGATCACATCGCAAACCGCCTCAAAAAGTCGTGCCTTTGTATGCCAATCGGCGCCCTCGAGCGCTTGGGTGATGGGCTGCCCATCCACCCACTCCATGATGAAAAAGGGCGGGCTCGCTTCCGCAGAAACCTCCAGAACAGAGACGACGCCTTCGTGGTTTAATCGCCCCGTGACCTCAGCTTCCTGCACGAGCGACTCCCTGTCAGCTGCACGCTTGTTGTCTGCGACCGTTTTCAACGCGACCGAGCGATCATCGGCGAGGCGTTTGGCCCGATAGACAATACCAAAGTCACTTTGACTTATCAGTTCTTCGATCGCGTAGCCGAGAGACTTCACTCCCTGCACTAGCTTCGGATCAAAACCCCTTCTCTCGGCTTCGCGCAACGCCAAGCTCGCCTCCAGAAACTGCATGGTGCTCTGGAATTCGCGGTGGTAGAGCGCGGCCCATGCTCGGTTCGGGTTGTTCTGGTCGCGCCAATCGACTGCCAGCTGCAGCTCCGGGTCCCGCCAGAGGCTAGCCTTGTCTACAGCCGCCGTGTCGGCCAGGCGATTAAACATCTGAACAGACCGTGCTTCCTCATCCGTCCACACAACCAGCCGCTGCCAGACCCGCATCAGGCTTTCATGTGAGATGTCAATCACCGTATCCGCTTCACACGTTTCCCCGGCTGGCGGCATGAGAAAGGAGCGACTCGGTTTGCGAAACACCCCCATGACCTCCGCGACTTCTTCTTCGGTTGCTTCGGTGAGGTCAAGCAATACGCGCATAGTCGTGGGACGCCGAACTCCATGCGGGTCCGTCGCTTTGTTCGTGAGGGCTTTGAAGAGCTTCTCGCAGATCTTCTTCTGCCGCGCGGAGTGCAGTTCGGAATACGCTTTTTCGGCATGCTGATCCAGCGCAGAGGCTATGCCGCCGATGGCCTCGTAGTGCGAGAGGTCCAACGAGCCCTCGGCGCCACACTCATTTTCCCAGTAGGCCCAGGTGCGATTTAGCGCGTGCTGAAGAATGGACAGTTGATCGGGATCGTCGCCTACGTCGTTGACCAGGCGTGTCAGCAGCACCGGCGCGATTGATGCCCCACCGACGCCAACGGGCCCCGCGATCGCCGCGCGGCGCTCGTCTCGCGTCATCCGCGGCACCAAGTACTGCCCCCCGTTGATAGCTTCGGGGAGACCGCTGAACAAAACGCAATCGCCGAGGAAGTCCGAGCGCATTGTCAGGACAACGTAGATCGGGCGGGTAGTCTGGTTCACCGCAGCCAGCAGCAGGTTTGCGAAGGTTTCGGCTTCCTCCCACCGGCGGCCGGAGACGCGCTCGTTATGACTTCTTTGGAGTTCCCGATAGCGGAATAGCTCTTCGAACTGATCCACCACCACAAGCAGGTTGACCTTTTCATTCAGCCTTGCCTGGTCGTAGATATCAACCAATCCCAGATTATCCACGCGCAAGGAGGTCTCGATGACCTCCGCGAGCTTCAATCCTCGCTCCTGATAGTCGCGGAATAAGACACCCTCCTCGGCCAGCGCTCGGGCCGTCGCGCGCAGGGGGTTGTTGCCCGGCCGAAACTGGGCCACCCTCCAACTCGTCCCGGCCGGTGCCATCAAGCCTCCGTGCAGGGCAGGGCACAGCCCGCAATTGACCAACGAGGATTTGCCGCTGCCGGACGAACCGACGACCGCCAGGAAACGGGTTACCGCCAGTTTATCGACCATGGAGTCGACCTGGCTCTCACGTCCGAAGAACAAATGTTCCTCGCCCTTATGGAACGGCCTCAGGCCGGGAAACGGATTCCGGTGTATCGCCTGGGTTGCTGACTCGCTCATTAGACCGCTCCATTGGCCTTGATGGCTTTCAGAAAGATATCCAGTGCCGCTTCGGAAAACTCACCCCGCCCATCGATCACATCTGGCTCTTCTATATCGAGGAGGTCCTGTTTTGCACTCGTCCACGGATCCGCCAAGTAGATCAGGCTTGGCACTTGCGAGTGTCCGCCGCGGCGGCCAGCCATCTTCTTCAACTCGCCGATCATCGCGCGCTTCCATAATTCCTCGCCAGCGCCGTAGAAGAGAATGATGGCGTCACAGCGATCCAGAAGCCCCTGGTTTGCTTCGCGAACCCTGGTGGCGTTTCCCTCGAAAACTGGTATCTCAACGGGATAGCCCCGCTGCCTTAAGAACTTGCGGATAGGCACCGTGGCCTTGACATCCTTCTCATCGCAGATCACGTAGAGCAGTCCGGGTCCACTTTCCTCCCGTTCCGCCCTCGGCTCTGCGACCTTCTTCAACGTCTCGCGAATCGAGGTCATCAACTCTTGGATGTTGCCTCGGATCAGGTCCGCCCCGAACTGTGCACCGGAATCACTGTCCAATGCCTTAATGAACGCCTGCTGCCGCTCGTCCTCGGAGCATGCTCCACTGGGCAGCCAGAGCAGACGCGGCAGCTTGACCGTCTTGCTCCTCTCAATGGCGAGCGCATTCTGAAGCACCACCGCCGACTTCTGGTTGGGCCCTGTGAGCATGGGATCGTAATGACCATCCACAAGGTGTATGGCTAGCATGCACTGTTCCAGCATGCGCCGCACCTCGGAGGCATACTGCTCCTCGTGGCGCGGCAAATCCCGGTCAGGCAAAACCAAATAGCCCCGGCGTACTAATTCCCGTTCCAGGAGCTTCCTATTCTCCCACTGATATCCGCTGCATTCGGCGAGGTAGATGCCTTGCTTTCCATTGTCGAGGTCGACGGCTCCGGTCGTCAATGTGTCCAGCAGTTTCGCGATGTCTTCGGCAAGCAGTCGGACTCGAAGACGGAAGCGTTGTCCGTATTCCTCGCCGTAACCCGGCTCCAGTTCGAGGTTCTTCCCCTCCACATTTACGTAGAACTTATATCCTATGGCGTCTCTCATCGCGGCGGGTGACTACTCCTGCGTTCTTACCGCAGCTTTCTCCAACTTGAAGATCCTGGCTTTGTTCCTGACCACGGTGCCGCCGCTCTCTTCTGCGCGCCGGCAGAACTCATCGACCTCTTTCGCGCACCACTTGGAATTGAGAAACGATGGTGTCAGCACGGTAACGAGCACGGCCGTCTGCGCGAACTGATCAAGAATCTCTTTGGAGAACACGTCGTTTCCTTGCAGATTACTGTCTCGCCAGATTCGAGCTTCAGCGCCCTTAAGCTGGCTTAGGAAAGTGAATAGGGCTCCATGAAATTGCGTAATCCAGCCCTGCCGATCTGCGGTCAACGGCTGGTCGTCGATATGGCTATAGCTAATGAATAGATCGTAGGCGAAACCCATCGTACCGCCTCCAGGTGAAAGGAGAGTAAGACGCGCTCGCGGACCGTGAAGCAGGATAAAGAATATCAGAGATCGCGCAACGCGACTCCTCTCGCAGTTGCTGCAGCCCAGCCGCTCCCCTGCGCCAATAGGCGTAGCGGAGCAGTCGTTTCAGCGCCTCACAAGCCGGTCAAGGCTAAAGTTGCGGTCAGTCAGACTATCGATGCCGAGAGTTTTTTGTGAATGTCGTACCCCCAGCTCGAGCTACTATATTCGCTTGACGCACTGACAACATCGCGGAAACCTTTCTTTTATTTTATAAACACTTTTCCGGAAGGGCAAGTGGCAGTCATTAATTGCGTCTCGGTAGTCCGTACGAATTTGAGCAAGTCTTCGTCCGCTTCCTTTTGGGTCGGATCGACCGCCGAATCGTACCACGGTATGCTTTGCAGATCTCCGCTGATCTTGCCAGCATACGAGATCTCAGTGGTCGTTCCGCAGGAGGCCGACTTCGGGCAGGGCCCGGTGGGGATTTTGCTCACGTCGCCTAATTGTGTTAGCAGAAACCTCAGCGTTTTTGTATCGACTGTACTGGGAGGAAAATCTTGCGATCCCGGGGGGACGTCGAGACGCCCGTCAGATTCTTTCGTGGCGCTGCCGTCGTTGTGTATCAGAATGCGGTAGCTAGCAGTGTTGGTGGAACGGGACTCGATGATCGTAGCCAAATCACCGTCAGCTGTCTGGTTCGTAGCTGACATGTAGCACCTCCTAACTGATTTTACCGAGATCACCAGTATCTCTAAAATAAAGGTTTAGTCGCGATTACAACTTCGAAACCGGTGCGCGGACCGAAGTTGGTTGATTCACGGGATTTGTTAGTTCCACGGACCCGCAACGTGAACCGAAGGTTGACCACTCTCCCCGGCTGGATTCACCGTGCCAGACGCAGTCTCAGACACCTCCTTCGAGCAACACAGAGAGTTTGCCTGTGTCGAAGAATTTGTTTTGTAAGCAGATTGATTAGAAGTATCCGGGGGTAGATGGGAAAGCAGTAGTGATAGGTGGCCTCCGCGTTCCATAAGGCGCCCCTAGCGTTGCGATTTACCAAGATTTCATAGCACGAATTTATACTAGGCGCAATGATGTACGTCAGTATCCCTAGTGACGCTTGTCAAAAGCAAAGAAACTTATCCCCTGCCCTTAAGACGAGGGCGAGCATCTACGCCAAGCTGGAAGGCGGGAATCCCAGGGGCTCCCACGGAGTCCACGAAGCCGCGTGGGATTCGTCCCTCGACTCGCCTTTCGCGGAAAACAAAGTGCAGCCGAGATTAAGTGTTGGGAAATCCGCATGTGTTAAACAATGCCCGCACAGGAATCCACCTTGAGTCCGCCGCGGGCGCATAGGTAAACGCTAGCCGACTACTCGTTACTAATGCCAAGTCGGCGCAGGTTTGGTCCATTTTCAAAGCTGCTGTCGTCCCATTTTCTGGGTCGGGCGTTTTCCGATCCAGCAATGCAGTGGGCCCGACCGGCCAGGACACTTCTCGCCCCGACCGCCAGACAGGAGTGATGCACTACTCCCACATATGCGCAGGCCGAGCGTTTTCATCGCCTACGCCTGGAAGGACGATCAGCCTTTCGTTGAGCGCCTGTACAACGACCTCGAGAGGCTCGGCTACGACCCGTGGATGGACAAGAAGAACATGCCCAGCCGCGGTCGCACGCTTCCGCAGGAAGTCGTCAGCAAGCTCAATGATTGCGACCGCGTCGTTGCCGTGATTGGCCCAGAGGCACTCAAATCAGAAGCCTGCCAGGCTGAGCGTGAATATGCCTTCGACAAGGGCAAGGTGTTCACGGCCATCCTGCGTCCAGGCGACTACAAGTCGTTACCGCCTCAGGTTTCCACATTCTTCGTCCCTGACGTCCGAGCCTCGCGGCCTTATAAAGTAGCGCTGGATGAGTTTTTGCGCGTACTCGCGGATCGTCCGGTCATCCCCGGTCGGCTGTTCGACGTGCCGCCGCCGCATCTCCAGCACCGCCCCGAGGAGGTGCGCGCCCTTTGCGATGCCCTGACCGCTAAGAAGCTAAAACCGATCGCCGTTACCTCTCCCGGCTGCGTTGGATTACAGGGCATGGGCGGAGTGGGGAAGACCGTAGTGGCAGCGCTCGCGGCGAGGGATTACACGGTGCGGCGTACCTTCAAGGACGGCATCATCTGGCTTACCCTCGGCCAGCGTCCTGACTTGCCGGCCGAGTTACGGCAGGCCGGAGCAGCCCTGCGTGAAGACATTGCGGCTTGGACTTCCGAAACCTTGGCGCGAACGCGGCTCTCCGAAGCGCTCGAAAATAAGGAGTGCTTGCTGATTCTCGACGACCTCTGGAACGTACCGGACGCCGAGTCTTTCCGCGGGGCTCTCAGTCCGAGTTGCACGCTGCTCGTTACCACCCGCAATCTCGATGTCGTGAGGGCGATTGGGGCTGAGCCGCTCCAGTTGGGTTTGCTCACAGACGATCAAGCGTTGGAGTTGCTTGCGCGGTGGTCCGGACAGTCTACCAGTACCTTGATGCCGGAGGCTCGCCGTGTGGCAAGCGAATGCGGCAACCTGCCATTGGCGCTCGCGATGATTGGGGCCATGGTGGGACCCGATTCACGCCGTTGGGCAAACGCCCTCTACAAGCTCGAGAGCGCCGACCTCGAGAAAGTCCACCAACAGTTTCCGGATTATCCCTACCCCAACCTCATGCTGGCCATCGAAGTGAGCGTTGAGGCACTCGGGACTCCGCTGCGGGAGCGGTACCTGGATTTGGCCGTTTTCAAGAGGATACCCTGGTGCCGGAGTCCGTCTTCGAGACCTTCTGGGCGCCGCTTGGCATCGACAAATACGAGGCTCAAGATACCCTCGACCGCTTCATCGCACTCTCGCTTGGCCGGCGCGACGACAAAGGCCGTATCAGCTTGCACGACCTGCAATCCGACTATGTCCGCAAGAAGACCGGCGAGTCGAATCTTCCTGCGTTGCACGAACGCTTGTTAGAAGCGTACCGGCAAGCATGCCCTGATGGCCGGCACACAGGCCCAAACGATGGCTACTTTCTGCAGGCTATTTGTCGCCATCTTAGCCGAGCCTTGCACAACGCAGAAATGCTTGCCTTACTCACCGCCTCGTCGCAATGGATGGATGTAAAGCACCGCACCCTTCACAGCGACGAATCGTTTGCTGCCGACTTGGATTACGCATCTGGTTTGTTGGCTGTTTCGCAACAGGGCAGGTGTCTAATAGACTTGGTGCAGCTGTACACAGCAAAACAAGTGGTATTTCAACGTGCCTGTCAGTGGAATGAAGACCTTGGTGTGCTTGTTCGATTGGGACGAATCGGAGAGGCTATTGGGCAAGCTTGACTGCGCTCTACGAAAGAAGAGCGACTCGCCGGCCTTATATCTATTTGTGAGATCCTTCATGAGGGACGGCAAAACTTTGATAACTTGCTTAACGAAGTCACGATGTTGGTTGCTCAAGCCACAGAAGGTCCATTTTCGGACTGCAAGGGGCGCGTGGCGGCTCTTCTTTGGCATGCGGGGCAACAAAGGGCGGCCATCGGCCTTGCCAAATCCATCCGGCACGACGTGATGCGGGCGAAAGCCATCCGAGATGTAGGCGCGCTTCATGATCCGCAAGACCATGGGCTTGCGGAATCGAATCTGTTCCGTGAAGCAATTGACGCAGCCCGCGGGATTCGCAGCCCCCACGACCGCGCCGAAGCTCTGCTGGAATGGGCAAAGGTGTTATTCGAGAGAGATCAGGCTGAGGCTAGACTGGTGTTGCAGGAATGTTTGGAACTCGCACTTTCGATCGAGGACCGGCAAGACGTAGTGGCTCCCAGGGCGGAGCGAATCCTGTGTGATATTGCGTCGGTCTTCAGCCGTTTTGACCAAGTGCGCGCCGTAGCACTCCGGTCCGAAATTCTAAGACGCGCACACTTGCTTTCGCGTTTCACGGGAGATTACATCCTAAGCGATTTAGCAGAGAGCTTCGTAACGACGGGTCAGTTCCAAGAGGCCCTTGACGTCACCGACTCCGTCGAGAGTCGCATCGTCCAGGAACACCTAATCCTTGCGATCGCGGTGGGTATGGCAAGGCAAGGCGATAGTCGAGCGGACCTGTTCTTCGACCAAGCGATTCAAGCGCATCTAGAGGATCTGACCAGAGCACGGCACGAAGTCGAAGGCGAAACATTCGAATTGAGCACGGGGCAGATTTCCACTTCACTCTGTCACACGGTGCAAGCCCTAGCGCAAAATAACCGGATCCAGAAAGCGCGAGTCACTATCGCTCACATTCCTGACGTTGAGCGACGCGCCTTGGCCGAGTCGTATCTCGCGCAGGCTCTCTCTGGCGTGGGGCAGTTTCAAGAAGCAATTGAAGCAGCGCAGCAGATCGAAAATGATTACTGGCGAATATCTGCACTTCGGCAAGTTTGTTCTGATCTAGCGAAGGCTCGAGATTCTCGCGCCACAGCATTATTTATCACTTACCGCAAGCTCGAACTCAGTAATCGGAACTCAATAGGCGCGATCACGCTCCTCGAGTTGGTGAAGGTGCTCGCAACTAACGGAGCGTTCCATAGTGCCGGCTTATTGGCCACTAGAATAGAGCCCCCACGAATTCGCGTCGCCGCAGAGTGCGCGATTATACAGCATTCCCAGCACGTTTCACCCACGGATAAACATTCGGATAAACATTCAAGGTTGGATATCGCCGAAAGGGAAATAGCAAAGATACCCGATGCAAGCGATCGTGTTGAGGCGTTGTGCGAACTGGGTGCAACATTGTTCCCGGCAGACCAGGTCAAAGCGGCCACACTTTTGAAAGAAGCGGGATCGGTCGCGTGCACCATACAAGATCTCAACAGAGTCAAAACTGCAAAAGCTCTTCGTCATGTCGCCGTAACCATGATTGCTACCAGCGATCCATCAGCGGACAGAATGGTGGAAGAAGCAAGGGGTGTGGCTGAAAAGGTTAGTGGCTACACCGATTGGGCCGAAGAACTTTCACAACATGCAGAGCTGTTGGCACGGCGCGGTGATCAAAGAGCCGAACGTTTATTCGGACTAATTGCCGCACGCGTGCCCTCTATGGACCATGACTTCAGCCGGAACCGTTCAATGAGCATTCTCGCAGGGGCACTCGCACGCGCAGGAAACCAACAGAGGGCTGTTGAGTTGGCGGCGTCGATTTCCGACCAGGAAGAGAAATCTGGGGCCTATTTGGAAATCGTTAGAGCACTGACAGCGGTGCAACAGAACGATCAAGCCGCGAAGATCGCGGGGATTATCGACTCCGACTGGAAGCGCGCTGAAGCTTTAACTGTTGTGAGTTCAGCTCTGGCAAGCGCCGGTAAGGCGGAAGCAAATGCTTTCTTCAAAGAGGCAATCTCGGCCGTTGAGTCGATCGAAGATCCAGGGCGGCGGCCGCACCCGCGAAAAATATTAGCAGACACTCTCGCAGCCGCTGGACGCTTCAGCGACGCTTTATCAATACTCGGCCCTCGCGATCTAAACGAATTTGTTTGGATTTTGGCTCAGTGGAATGTTGCTTTTGACAGGCTTGAACCCGAACTTTCGACAAAACTTCTGCGAGAAGTCTTACGGATCAGTGGATGGATCTCTGCTCAGTTCGAAGAAATCGAAGGTGTATTCGCCAGGGGAATCCGGGGACAGACATAATACTAGTTTTCCACCAATCCCACAGCCCAAACCATAACGGAATATGTTCCGTCTGTCGCGAAGATTCCCAAAAAAAACTAGTGTAGCATCCCGTCTGGAACCCGTGAAAAAATTGTCCAAAACCTCCTCACCGCAGAGACGCGGAGGCGCAGAGGACTGAAAATAAAGGTCATGTTCTCTGCGCGTAGGCACCTTTGCGGTAAGAATGCTATTTCTTCACAGCTTCCTGTCCCGGGTTTCCCAAATGGGGGCGTCCTGCATAGCTGTTTGAAAATCCCCATGTGTTAAGCAACAGACAGACGGAC
>Ga0116110_1001368_pt1 | contig 13048 bp, 7 predicted proteins | sample June2015DPH_8_50_FD_89719 | JGI IMG/M metagenome (GOLD analysis project Ga0116110, IMG submission 89719) | Peatland microbial communities from SPRUCE experiment site at the Marcell Experimental Forest, Minnesota, USA - June2015DPH_8_40 | ecosystem: Environmental > Terrestrial > Soil > Wetlands >...
CCGCACCTTGGAGGATCTACATTCAGCCTTGGCAACAACCCTCGATTCCTTCTCTGCCACACACTGTCGAGGCTTCTTTCGTCACGCCAAATATGCGTCTATCTAAATAGAAAATGCTCTAGCGCCAGCGGCTTCTTTGTTTATTGTCTTGACTTTATCTTAAAGAAAAAGTATATTGCCGTCAACATTTTTCTTTAAGAATAAATATGAGCACAAAATTAGGCCGTCCGCCAGTGCCAAAAGACAAGGCCAAGACCGAGTTTTTAGGCGTCTTTGTTGACCCGCAAGAATCCCAAAGAATCCATCGCGCCATTGCCGAGTCGGGAATGAAAAAATCCGATTGGACAAGAGAAGCCCTTCTAACCAGAGCCAGACCATTATGGTTGATTTGTAAGAAATGGGGCGCAGACGACCTTCATGGAAAGACCGTTGAATTCAATCTTGAGGCGAAGAACGGGAAAAACTTTATCCGTGGGCTAGGCCGATTTTGGGTGTTGAAACACAAAGACGGAATACGATTGGCCATTGAAATACACGCAACCAAACTTGGTATAACGGATTCCTCAGATTTGAGAATTTTCCTCGACCAAAAGCTGGCCGAACTTATCGAGAAACATTCCGACCGCAGGGTTGCCGAATTCCGGCTTTTTTCCGTCGTAAGCGGCGTTCGAGATTTGGGCTGATTTCAAAATACGCGCCGGGAGGCGGATTGAGCGGGCGCAATTCATGTGAAAATGGATTGACCACAAATCTCACGCCATTGCGTTTCACCGTTTTCATTGGTTCAATTAGAACAGTGGTTTTCACGGTCTTGAATGGTATTGTTTTCATTTGTTGACCTGTCGAGCGATTTGAGGATTAATCATCGCACTATGCCATTGCCCCAAGATTTTTGGCAGCAATTGCCGCTTAAAACGGATGTAGAGTTGTATGACATGCTTGACCACCAAGAGGACTGGTTGCCGGAAGCACTCGCCGCAGCCAGAGAGGAATTGAGGAAGCGAAATCTTTCGCCTGATAAAATCACGCAGATTGAATCTGCTGCACAGTCCCAAAAGGCAGCAATGAGCACCAAAGCCAACGAACGCTTGGGCTGGCCTATGCGGATTTTCCTTTTCATTTTCTTCGCTGGCATTTTTGGGGCTGTGCTCGCTGTTTATTACGATCATAAAGGATATAAGCGAAAGGCATCAGATTGTTGGATTACAATGTGCTTCAGTTTGGTGTTTTATTTGACCGTTGGTGTGTTTCTGGTGCTGGCAACTTAGAAATTGATTTATTATGAGCGCATATTGGATGGTCGTTATTACTGAATCTTCGGAGGCGGGGAAGCGGGATGTTCTTCGCTTGGTCGCGCAGACCGACAAACCAGACCACCCATCGGTGAGCGAGATATTTGAGGCGCAAAGCCATTTCATTACGCGACCAACCGAGGGGTGCACATATTTCCCCATAACCAGTAGTTATCAGCCTAATCGGAGGACTTTGGACGGGTTGGCCACGCTTCCAACATTTAGCAGCGGCGGTGCTAAATTTTGGGTTCTCAAGAGTGCCGAGTAACCACACTTTTACATAGGCTTTGTCTGCATCAATGATGATGGTTTTTTCTTCTGTGTTGCAGTGAACATCGGCGGACACATCAAGAGCAGAAAGGGTTTGACGGACGACGACGGATATTTCATTGCACAAGAACTTCCCCGGCCTGCGGCAACGCGCCGAGTCCTGTCCTGTTTTTTCTTTTTCGCGTAGGCTCCCCAAGCGGCTTGGGAAATGCCTGCCGTCATTGGCAAATCTGAAAAAGCTGAATTTTAGCTCCAATCAGATAGAGCATGACCGGGTTCGCGCATGGGGTAAACACCCCATGGCGCCCGCCCGGTTTGCATATGAATAGTTATCCAAATTGAGTGAATTCGGGCTGAGCAAACAACAATTACCGCAAACGCAACAACGTTGTTCGGCGCGGACAAGTGGACAACAGAGAAAGGAGTTTTACTTTTGCAGCGTGGACAGTTATTTTTTCCCAAGATGTACGGATGAAGGCAGACCTTATTGATCCAATCGCGGAGTTTTCCACGCTCGTCGAAATCCTTCGCTGGCGAGCGCTGCAGCAGCCTGGACAGCGGACCTATACCTCCTATACCTGTCTGGTGGATGGCGAAGCAGAAGGGGATCATCTGGGCGGTCCGGCGTTGGACTGCCAAGCCCGGAGTATTGGAGCGCTGCTCCAAAGCTGCGTAGCAGGTGGGGAGCGGGCGCTGTTGCTTTATCCAACAGGTCTCGAGTTCATCGCCGCGTTCTTTGGCTGTTTATATGCCGGGGTGATTGCCGTCCCGCTGCCTCCGCCCAATCTGGCTCAGCCACAGCGGAGCCTCCCCAGGCTTCGGGCCATCATCAGCGATGCGCAGCCTTCGGTGGTGCTCACCACGTCAGCGATTCTCTCCAGCACGGAGGGTCTGTTCACGCAAGCTCCCGAGTTGCAGAAGATGCGCTGGGTGGCCACCGACAAGGTTGCCGGCAGCCTGGCGCAGGAATGGCGAGACCCGACCGTGACCAGCAACACCGTGGCGTTGCTCCAATACACTTCCGGCTCCACCGCGGAACCGAAGGGCGTCATGATCAGTCACGGGAACCTCCTCCACAATTCGGCTTATATTCACCGCCTCTTCGCGCTCATCCCGGACAGTGTCACCGTCACCTGGCTGCCGGCCTTCCACGACATGGGACTTACCAATGGGATTATCCAGCCGGTGTACAAGGGCGGTCCGTGTTACCTGATGCCGCCGGCATCCTTTCTCATGCGGCCGATACGTTGGCTCCAGGCCATTTCGCGCTACAAAGCCACGATTAGCGGCGGCCCCAATTTCGCCTATGAATTGTGCACCCGCAGAATTACTCCCGAACAACGTGAAACTCTCGACCTCAGCAGTTGGGATGTGGCTTACAACGGCGCAGAGCCAGTCCGCGCCGACACCATGAAACAATTTGCGGCCACCTTTGCCTCATGTGGTTTCCGCCCCGGCGCCTTCCATCCCTGTTATGGACTCGCCGAAGCCACATTGCTGGTTTCCGGCGGTTCATTAAAAGATGAGATGTTCCGCACGATTCAAGTGGCAGCGTTTGAACAGAACCGCGTCGTGGAGGCCTCCGCCCAGCACCAGAATGTGCGGACACTGGTCGGCAGCGGCCACGCCCTGCAAGATACCAGGATTGTCATCGCTCATCCGGAATCGTTGACCGCTTGTGCACCAGATGAAGTGGGCGAAATCTGGGTGTCTGGCCCGAGCGTGACTCAGGGGTATTGGAACCGGCCCGAGGAAACAGAACGCGCTTGTCGGGCCTACCTGAAAGATACCGGGGAGGGACCGTTTCTCCGCACCGGGGATTTGGGATTTATGAAAGAGGGCGAGTTGTTTGTCACCGGTCGCCTGAAGGATCTGATCATCATCAGTGGCCGCAAGTTTTACCCCCAGGATATTGAATTGACGGTGGAACAGAGTCATCCGGCCTTACGGCCGGCTTGCTGCGCGGCATTTTCGGTCGATGGCCCCGGCGAAGAACAACTGGTCATCGCCGCCGAAGTCGAGCCCCGATACCAACCGGCGGTTCGCAACGCGCCGGATGGGGAAGCGCGCGCGCATCCAAACGGGCGTTTGCCGCTGGATGTCGAGGCCGTGGTTCGGGCCATTCGGAGGGCGGTGGCCGAAGAGCATGATGTGCGAGTCCACACGGTGGTGCTGCTCCGGGCTGGGCGCATTCCCAAGACCACCAGCGGCAAGGTGCAGCACCATGCTTGCCAGGCTAGTTTCTTAAAGGGGACGCTGGAAAGACCCGGTGAGGAGTGAGCGATGGCTGAGAATTCCACCAACGCAGAAATCATCCAGGCGTGGTTGGTCTCCAAACTTTCCGAGCGGCTGGGAATCGAGTCTCACGAGATTGATGTCCGGGAGCCCTTCGCCAGCTACGGACTCGGGTCAACGGAGGCGGTCAGCCTGGCCGGTGAACTCGCCGAGTGGCTGGGACGAAAACTTTCTCCGGCTCTGGTCTATGAGTACCCCACCATCGAGGCTCTCGCCCGGCATTTGGCAGGATCACCGGACGTGTCGGAGTCAGCGACCAGGGCTGGGCAGGATCGGGAGGCGAAGAACGAACCGATCGCCATCATCGGCATCGGCTGCCGGTTTCCCGGCGCGAACGACCCGGCAGCGTTCTGGCAGTTGCTGCGAGACGGAGTGGATGCCATCCGCGAAGTTCCCGCGGATCGCTTCAACCAGCATGCGTTTTACGATCCCGACCCGGCGGCCCCGGGCAAAATGAACACTCGCTGGGGCGGCTTTCTGGGGCAGGTGGATCAGTTCGATCCCAATTTCTTTGGCATCTCCCCTCGCGAGGCGTTGCGCATGGACCCCCAGCAACGCCTCTTGCTGGAGGTGACCTGGGAAGCGTTACAGGACGCGGGGCAGGTGCCCGAGCGTCTGGTCGGCACCCAAGCCGGCGTATTCATCGGCATCGCGACCAACGATTACGGCCGGCTGCAGTGGAATGATCTCGAGCGAATTGATGCCTACTCCGGTACCGGCAATGCCTCGAGCATCGCCGCCAACCGAATCTCGTACCTGTTCGATTTCCGCGGGCCGAGTCTCGCCATCGACACGGCCTGTTCCTCGTCGCTCGTGGCCGTCCACCTGGCCTGCTGCAGCCTGCGGAACGGCGAGTCCACGCTGGCTCTGGCCGGGGGCGTGAACCTGATTCTTTCGCCGGCGATTGCGATCAATTTCACCAAAGCCGGCGCCATGTCGCCGGATGGGCGCTGCAAAGCGTTCGATGCCCGGGCCAACGGCTACGTTCGCAGCGAGGGTGCCGGTGTCGTCGTGCTGAAGCCCCTCGCGAAAGCCCTGGCGGATGGGGATCCGATTTATGCCGTCATTCGCGGCAGCGCGGTGAATCAGGACGGACGGAGCAACGGGCTTATGGCGCCGAATCCTTTGGCCCAGGAGGCGGTCCTGCGCGAAGCCTACCGGCAAGCCGCCGTCTCGCCCGGCAAGGTTCAATACGTCGAGGCCCACGGCACGGGCACATTGTTGGGCGACCCCATCGAGGCGAAAGCGCTGGGTACAGTGCTGGGCGTCGAACGTCCACCGGGACGGCCTTGCGCCCTGGGGTCGGTCAAGACCAACGTGGGCCACCTCGAGGCCGCCGCCGGTATCGCGGGCTTGATCAAGGTGGCGCTGGCGCTCCGGTATCGGGAGATCCCGCCGAGCCTGCACTTTGAAAAGCCCAACCCGCATATTCCTTTTGACGAGCTGCCTCTCCGGGTGCAAACAACGCTGAGTCCATGGCCCGCGGCGTCCGGTCCAGCCCTGGCCGGAGTCAGCTCATTCGGCTTCGGCGGCACCAATGCTCATGTGGTTCTGGAAGAGGCGCCCCCGGCCATTATCGGAATGCCGGCTGCAGAACGGAAACCCGGCACCCACCTGCTCCCGCTGTCGGCCCGTAGTCCGGAAGCACTCCAGGCTCTCGCTCGTGCCTACCAAAACTTCCTCGCCACCCCGGAGTCCGCGGCGTCGTTGCCGGAGGTTTGTTACACGGCCAGCGTGCGGCTGAGTCACCACGATCACCGTCTCGCCGTGACCGGCAATTCGCCGGCACAACTGATTGAGAGCCTGGAAGCTTTTTTGCGGGGCGAGGCCCGTCCCGGCTTGTCGTCTGGCCGCAAGCTTTCCGCGCGCCGGCGAAAACTTGTTTTTGTGTTTCCGGGGCAGGGGAGCCAGTGGTTTGGCATGGGGCGGCGGCTGTTGGAGCAGGAAGCCGTTTTCCGGGAGGTCATCGAACGCTGTGACCGGGCGATGCGACCGTACGGAGATTGGTCGTTGCTCGCCGAACTCACGGCCACCGATGCCGCCCGGTCGCGGTTGAACGAAATCGATATCATCCAGCCGGCCCTCTTTGCGATTGAAGTCGCCCTGGCCGCCCTGTGGCGCTCGTGGGGTATCGAGCCGCAGGCCGTGGTGGGCCATAGTTTGGGAGAGGTCGCGGCCGCGCACGTCGCCGGCGCGCTGAGCTTCGACGATGCCGTCAGGGTCATTTGTCATCGCAGCCGGTTGTTCAAGCGCACCATTGGGCAAGGGGCCATGGCGGTGGTGGAACTTTCCATCGAGGAAGCTCGACGCATCCTGGTCGGCTTCGAAGACCGCGTGTCGATCGCGGTCAGCAACGGTCCCACCTCGACGGTGTTGTCCGGAGATCCGGCCGCGCTCGCCGCCATTCTGGATCAGTTGCAGAGTCGCGACATCTTCTGTCGCATGGTGAAGGTCGATTTTGCCTCGCACAGCCCCCAGATGGAGCCGTTGCGCGCCGATTTACTGCAGGCTTTGGCAGGGCTGCAGCCGCGGGCGGAATCCGTGCCGATCTACTCGACGGTGACCGGCCAGGTCAGCCACGGGCTGGAATTCGATACGCTCTATTGGGCGAGGAACATGCGAGAGCCGGTGCTCTTCTCCACTGCGGTTCAGCGTCTGGTGGAAGATGGGCATGACATCTTCCTGGAAATCAGCCCGCACCCCATTCTGCTCAGCGCCATGCAGCAAGGGTTTCATCACTTCGACCAGGAAGGCGCCGTGCTTCCTTCTCTGCGGCGTGAGGAAGATGAACACACGATCCTGCTCGGATCGCTGGGCGCGCTTTATACTTTGGGATACCCGGTCGACTGGAACCGGATCTATCCGACCGGAGGCCGGTGCGTTCGACTCCCGTTATACCCGTGGCAACGGGAGCGTTGTTGGCTTGAGCCTTCAGCCGGGGACACCGACTTTCACCGGGAACAAGTCTCCCGGAGCGGGACAGGGAACCATCCTCTGCTGGGCCGGCATTTCAAATCGGCGCATCCGGCAGGAACCCACTTCTGGGAAACCACGCTGGACAAGAATTCCCTGCCTTATCTGGATGACCACCGCATCCAGGGCGTCGCCGTGCTGCCCGCCTCGGCCTATGTGGAGATGGCTCTGGCTGCCGCGGTTGAAGTCTTCGGAGCGCAATCCGTTGCGCTGAAGGATATCGAATTTCGCAAGGCGCTTTTCCTGCCCGAGGGCGGAACCCACACGATTCAAGTGATTCTCTCCCAAGGCGCAGATGGAGCGGCATCCTTTCACATCTACAGTTGCCCGGGAGGGGTGGCGCACTCCGGTAAATCATGGATGCTGCATGCGACCGGCAAGGTCTGTCTTCAACCGGACAACAGCATCATCACCCCGGAGGCCGGGCCGGAGACGCTCACGGAGATGCGAACTCGATGCGCCGAGAAGATCTCCGGCCAGGACTATTACCGGAAACTCGGCGAAAGCGGCATCCACTACGGTCCTTTCTTTCAGAGCATCGCCCGGTTGTGGCAGAACAACGGAGATGTGTTGGGTGAAGTGCAGGTGCCCGATGGGCAGGAGGCAGAGTTTGATGGCTTTCAAATTCACCCGGCAATTCTCGATGCCGGGTTACAGGTTCTTGGTGCTGCGGTTGCGGTAGAAGCGACTGAAAATGGCCGACACGGAATCTACCTGCCGACCCGCATCGCCCAGTTCCGGGTTCACGGTCGTCCGGGCCGTCATTTATGGAGTCACACCCGGGTGCAGCATCGGGAGGCGGATGCCACGACGGGAGAAGTACAACTCCTCGATGAAGCGGGACGCGTGGCGGTCGAGATTCAGGGACTTCGCTTTGAATACCTGGGCGAAGACACACCGCGCACGGCGGTCGCTAATCTCGACGACTGGCTCTATGAATTTCAGTGGCAGCCCAAAGAGCGCGCGGCAGGAAAACCTTCCGCACCGGCCAGCCGGGCAAGCTGGCTGATCTTTACCGACAGCGGTGGCGTCGGTGATGCACTGTCCGCGCTGTTGGAAGCCCGCGGTGAACGGAGCATTCTGGTCTCTGCCGGGGAATCGTACGAGCAAACGGACGGCGTGCATTTTCGCATCCGTCCCGAACGACCGGAAGACATCCGCCGGCTCTTCGAGGCGGCTCTGGCATCGGATCAGCCGGGCTGTCGTGGAATTGTCCATCTCTGGAGTCTTGATGTTGCCCGTCCAGAGGAGACCACCGTGGCCTCTCTGAATGCCGCCCACATTCTGGGCTGCGGCAGTGTCCTGCTGCTGGTGCAAGAACTGGCTCGATTGGAATCGCCTGACCTCCCGCGACTGTGGCTGATCACGCAGGGTGCGCAAGCGGCCGGAGAAAAGCCCGCGCCGTTGTCCGTCGCTCAGTCACCGCTTTGGGGATTGGGTCGCGTCGTTGCTCAGGAACACCCGATATTCTGGGGCGGGCTGGCGGACCTGGAACCCGGGGCATTGCTGCGTGACGCTGCCGCTCATCAGTTGTGGGAGGAAATCTCCAATGCGGATGGAGAGGATCAGCTTGCGTTTCGTCAAGGGCGGCGATACGTGGCCCGTTTGGTCCGCCAGCGCCCATCGGCCACGCAATCACCTCCCCTCCGGTGGCGGACGGACGGCAACTACCTGATCAGCGGAGGACTCGGAGACCTTGGTCTTTTGGTCGCGCGTTGGATGGTCGAGCAAGGGGCGCGGCGGTTGATTCTTTTGGGGCGCACCAAACTCCCGCCGCGCGCGAACTGGCCTTCGGTGGAAACCGGAAGTCGCCTGGCCCGTCAAATCACCGCCATTCGGGAACTGGAATCTTTGGGAGCATGCGTGCATCTGGCATCGGTCGATGTGGCGGACGAAGGAGAGTTGAGCGGCTTTCTGGACGAGTTTCGCGCGGAGGGTTGGCCGCCGATCCGGGGTGTCGTGCACGCGGCGGGCGTGCTGCAGGACGGACTGCTGGTGCAACTCGATGCGGCGGCACTGAATACGGTTTTGCGGCCCAAGGTGATGGGTGGCTGGCTGCTGCATCGCCTGCTCCAGGACGATCCCTTGGACTTCTTCATACTCTTCTCTTCAGCCGGTTCCGTGCTGGGCCAGCCCGGTCAGGGAAACTATGCCGCCGCCAACGCTTTCCTGGATGCGCTGGCGCATCACCGGCAAGCCCAGGGCCAGCCGGCCCTGAGCATCAACTGGGGCGCCTGGGCCGGTGAAGGATTCGCGGATTCGGTTGGAGGCAAGCGTCTCGCCGCGCGCCTCGCGCTCCTGGGAATCAGCAGCATCGCCCCCGGGCAAGCGCTGGAAATACTGGGACGACTGCTCGGGCAAAGCGCCACCCAGGTCGTGGCGGTGCCGGTCAACTGGAAGCAATATCGGGAGTTTTATCCGGCCGGCATCCCGCCTTGCGGGACGCTGCTCTCTGAACTGGCGCGTGAGGAAGCCGAAGTCCCCCGGCCAGCGGGCCGCACGAGCGAAAGGAGAGATGCCCTGCTTGCGGCCGAACCAGCGGAACGCCGGTCGTTGCTGCAATCCTACCTGAGCGAGCAAGTGGCCCGGGTGCTCGGACTCAGCCCATCCAGGCTGGACGTCCAGCAACCGTTGAGCCATCTCGGACTGGACTCCTTGATGGCCGTCGAGTTGAAAAACCGGATCGCGGTTGACCTGAAGGTGAACGTGCCGGTGGTGAAATTCCTTCAGGGCTTTAGCGTTGACCAGGCTGTCACGCAGGTGCTGGATCAACTGACCGCCGGGGCCGCCAACCCGACGACGCCTCTGGCCCCGGCAGTTACACAGCAAAAGGAGCACATAGACAAGGGGAATGCGGAACGTCTGTTGGCAAACCTTGATCAGCTTTCGGATGAGAAAGTGGATTCATTGCTCACCGATATGTTGGGTGAGGAGAAGGACGGTTCCATGCTATGAGATGGCAAAAGGGAAGCGTCGCAATCTGCCTGGGGCTGACATGGCTGAGCTTGGGACAAATCTCTCAGGCCGCGGACGATCAGGAGATCGTGGACCGGGTGGCGCGGCTGTTTATCAGCCAATCCAGCATCGCCACGGTGGAAATGCAGATTACCAGGGAAGACTTCCAACGGAAGATCTCGATGCAGTTCTGGTCGCTCGGCGGGTCGAACATCCTCGTCCGCGTTCGCGGTCCGCAGGAAGATGCGGGCACGGCCATCCTGAAAGTTGGCAACCAAACCTGGTGCTATCTGCCGAAAGCGAACCGCACGGTGAAGATGCCGCCTTCGATGATGATGACCCCGTGGATGGGCAGTGACTTCACCCTCAATGACCTGGTGAAAGAGAGTCGCCTCACCAACGACTACGTGATTGCGACCTCTTTTGAAGGAAAGCGGGATGGGGTCGCGGTGACTGAATATACCCTGACACCCAAGCGGGCAGCGGTGGTGGTGTGGGGGAAAATTACTTTGGAAATCCGCCAGGCCGACCAGATGCCCGTCCGGCAGCGCTACTATGACGAGGACGGGAAGCTGGTCCGGGAACTGACCTTTTCCGAGTACAAAACTGTGAGCGGGAGGCTCATTCCAACGCGCCTGGTCATGCGACCCTTGGACAAGGCTGGTGAGAAGGCAAGTGCGGGTGACGGTGTTTTAGTTGATGGGGTGAGGCAACCTCCGGACCAGGCGGTTGAACAGACGACGATCACGTACGAAAACATCGTCTTCGACGAGCCGATTAGCGAGGAGACGTTTTCCCGGAGGAATCTGAAGCAATGAGCGGACGGCTTCTGCAGCTCGCGTGGCGCAATCTCTGGCGTAATCCCCGGCGGACGCTGATCGCCATGGCGGCGATCGGTTTGGGCTACGCCATGCTGCTGTTCGTGGCGTGCCTGATGGCCGGACTGAGGCAGCAGATGATCGAGAGCGGCACGGGCCTTGTGCTCTCGGATATGGAGGTGCACGCTCCGGATTACTACCCGGACCGTCCCACGCACCAGACCTTGGGCGGGCGAACCGGGACCGATGTCAGCGCGCTGCTTGCCGCCATCGCCGCCGACCCCCGGGTTCAGGCTGCGAGTCCCCGGGTGTATGGCTACGGCCTGGTCAGCGCGACCCATCAATCGGCCGGGGTGCAACTCCTCGGCGTCGTCCCCGATCAGGAACAGAAGATTACTGTGCTGCAAACCCGGATGGTAAAAGGGAGCTACCTGACCGGACGGATGCCCAAAGGTGTCGTGATGGGGGACAAACTCGCCGCCACGATTGGCGTCGAGGTGGGGTCGGAAATCGTCCTGTTGACGCCGGCGGCCGATGGTTCGACGGGAAATGACCTGTACACGGTCGCCGGGATGTTTCACACGGGGCTTGACGACCTGGACCGCGGTTTGGTGCTCATGTCTCTCGCTTCTCTACAGGAGCTGTTGCGCTTGCCGCCGGGAAGGATCCATGAAGTCGGGATCAAGCTCCATGACATCACCACGGCGACGGCGACGGCGGCGGCGCTGGAGGTGCAACTGGGCAAAACCCTTCCGGTTCGGGTGCGGGCCTGGCCGGAGCTGGCGCCGGAGCTGGCCGACTACGTGCAGTTCAATCATCGTGTCACCTTTATCCTCTTTTTCATTTTCTTCCTGTTGGCGGTCATGGGTATCGTCAACACCATGCTCATGGCGATCATCGAGCGCACGCGTGAACTCGGCATGCTGATGGCCGTGGGCATGCGTCCAGCTCAGGTGGTTAATCTCATCGTGGCTGAGGCGGCAAGTTTGGCGGGAGCCAGTCTGGTTTTGGGAGCAGCGCTTGGGGCGCCACTCCTCTGGTATTTGCAGGTTCATGGTCTGAACCTGGGTGGCGATCGCGGCGCGGTTTCCCTGGCCGGAGTCGTGGTGGGTCCCATCTGGTACGGTCGGCAGGATTTCACTACTTACACTCAGGCCGCTTTGGGGCTGGCCGTCACGGCTCTGGTGTCGGCCCTCTATCCCGCGTTGCGAGCGGCTCGCTTTCGGCCGACGGAGGCCCTCCGAAAGGTTTAGCGATATGGGTGTTCTCTTGCTGGTGAAAATCGGGTGGCGCAATCTCTGGCGCAATCCCCGCGGGACCCTGCTGACGGCGCTGGCCTTGGGTTTGGGTCTGACCTTGCTGCTGATTTCCTTGGGATTGCTCGATGGCAGCCACGAGCAAATGGTTGGTAACGGGGTGAGATTCGGCACCGGCCACGTCGTCATCCAGGCGCATGGGTACCAGGACACCGGCTCTCAGGAGTTGTTGCTGCCGGCCCGGGTCGTGTCCACGACTGAGGAGTACTTGCAATCCGAGGCCATGAAGCCTGTTGTACGAGGCGTGAGTCCCCGGCTGCTGGCCTCTGGATTGCTGAGTTCCGCAGCCAACGCCAGTGGCGTGAGCATGATGGGGGTCATCCCCAAAGAAGAGCGGGCCGTATCCCTGATTCCCCAGCGCATGGTCGAGGGAAACTATCTCAATGACGACCAACAATCGGGCGTTGTCATTGGCGCGGAGTTGGCCCGCAAGCTCGTGGTGAAGATCGGGGCCAAAGTCGTGCTCATGACGCAGGCAGTGTCACAGCCGGACGCGAAAACGACGGACGCCGGTGGCGGAGAAATGCAGAGCACTCTGCTGCGAGTGAGCGGGATCTTTCGCACGGGTGTTCAAGCGATCGATGCCCACGTCATCCAGTTGCCTTTGCCCGAGGCCCAAGTACTACTCGGAGTGCCCGGCCGGGTTACTCAGGTCGCGGTCCTCCTTGAGCGGGAGGGTGACTCGCTGACGGTGGCCCGGGGGTTGCGGAAGCAATTGGCGGGAGTGCCGGTTGAAGTTCTGCCTTGGCGGGAATCCATGCCGGCGCTGGCTCAACTCTTCGTATTGGACGAGGCCTTTAACTACGTCATGAACGGGGTGGTACTCGCGATGGTCGGGTTGGGGATACTCAACACGATTCTCATGCGAGTACTCGAGCGCCGCTATGAATTCGGCCTCTGTTCGGCTCTGGGCCTGCGGCCGGTGCAGCTTGCCGTCATGATCATTGGCGAGTCTCTGGCGCTCACAGCGATCAGCCTCGCTCTGGGTCTGGTGCTGGGGTTGAGCGTCCAGCATTATTTCGCCACCGCCGGGTTGGATCTGCGCTGGTTCTTCCCCAGCAGCCTTCCTACCGCTCTCGTTTTTGACCCGATTATCTACTCGCGCTTGAGCCTGACGCGAATCGCTTCG
>Ga0116110_1001371_pt1 | contig 13023 bp, 14 predicted proteins | sample June2015DPH_8_50_FD_89719 | JGI IMG/M metagenome (GOLD analysis project Ga0116110, IMG submission 89719) | Peatland microbial communities from SPRUCE experiment site at the Marcell Experimental Forest, Minnesota, USA - June2015DPH_8_40 | ecosystem: Environmental > Terrestrial > Soil > Wetlands >...
CGCAACTACGTACAGCGTGTGTTGGAGAACCTGCAGGTCTACCGTGCGCGCTTCGGTGCCAGCGCCGCGATGGTCGAGCCTAACCTGCACCGCGCGGCGACTGTCGAGTCGCGTGCCGAGCCGGCGTTGGTGGACCAAATTCCGCAGTGACCAACTAAGCCTGCCTGGGCGCAGCGGAATGCCGGGAATAATTCGTGCCGGATCGACCCCTGACTTTGCTTCGCGCGATTGGGGCCATGGTTGCTTCAGCATGGTTGCCATTTCCAGAACGAAGCGGTCTTTCGTGACACCAAATAATTGCGCTTGACGCAAACCAAGCGGCATGTCGAGTCGACTGGGGCCGCTGCATGTGATTCGGATCGCTGTCTGCGATCGGTCGGAATCGTGTCCGCCTTGAAAGCGGTATCGAGAACGCATCCGTCGGGACCGGCAATGACAAAGGGCAGGCGTGGTCGGCCGAGAAAGCCGGGCGAGCGCTATCCATCGGGACAGCGCAAGCTGGAGAAGAAATATTGGGGGTGCGCTGTGGCTTCGCATCGTGGATGAGGGGGCTCACAACCACCTTTACCGAACACGAACCGAGTGGAGGCGTCGTCCCGAGCCAACATCCGAACGCAGTGCGGCCCAAAAAGGGCCATCCACTGTCAAATCCAAAACGGGCCACTGACGGGAAAACCGGTCAGCACCCCCATGGGGACATGCTTGCTACCGGCTAGCCTTTGCTCTGGGCCGTGCGGTTACGGCGTTTCCGAGAGAGTATCGCTAGCGTATTGGGGAGATGTGCTTCCCGCTTCTTACAAAAAGATGGAACACTTGATCAAAGACATTCGCATTACTACAGGAGAAGGCGGGAAGGAAACCTACGTCGACTTGCGGCGCTTTTGTGAGAAGTGGTCGCCAAATGATTTCCGCTAATTCGGTGCTGTTGCGAAATGCCATTACACTCATTCCGTGTTGGACGTTCGGTGACGGGGCTTGGACTGTTCGCTACCAAGCCCATTAGGCGGGCGGCTTACATCGCGACCTATCGCGGTCCGCGCATATCGTCGGAGGAGGCTGACCGGCGCGAGGCACGGGGCGCAAAGTTTTTGTTCGACGTGAATAGCCGTTGGACCATCGACGGCTCCCCGCGATGGAATGTGGCGCGTTATATCAATCACTCTTGCCGGCCGAATGCGAAACCGGTTGGGCGGAAAGGCCGCATCGTAATCGTGGCCTTGCGCCGTATTGAGCCGGCGGAAGAGATTACTTATAGCTACGGACGAGATTATTTTCTTTCGCTCTTGCAAGATGGGGGCTGTCGTTGCTCGTCGTGCCGTGCAAAGGCAACCAATCGCCGACGGGAGAAGATGGCCGCGCGCAAACCTGAGTGAATAATCAACCCAGGTTGCGGGGAATTCCGATTCGCCTAATGACACATTACGGAATAGTCGCGCTGCCGCTTGCCGAGTTTATCGGAAGCGGTGCGTGGTCGTCGCGGCACTTCACGGCGTCAGCGTGTATAACGGCGAACAGGCGCAGGATTGCTCGGATGATGCGAGTCCGCTTTGCCTTCGTAAGCCGACGAAATGCGGCGTCGCAGCTATCGACGCTTTGGGCCAATAAAGCAATAATCAACCTTTGCGCTAATCCCGCGCGGAAGCATTGTAATTTGCCAATCCGCTTCAAAGCGGATAGCGGTGAGACGAAATGTCGACGATAAAGATTGCGAAAAGCAAGATCGCCGCGGGAATCTATCTGCTTCGTTTCAAGACTCAATATGAGCTGGCGACGACCTTCCTACGTGTACAGGAACACTACGAGTCGCCTCGCTTTCACGGCCGCATTTTCTCGCTGGAACAATTCATGGATTGGTATGCCAAGCGATACGGTAACTTCACCTACTATCAGGACTGGACGGGGTTCAACGTGCCCTCGACGGCGCTTCAGCCGTTTTACCAAGGCAAGTTCGATCCACTCAGCGAAAAGGAGAAGGCACTGCTGCGGCTATTCAAAGGCCTGCGCCGACGATTCTATGTGATCGGTATCTATGGCCGCGGCGCAAAAGATAGCTTCACTCACGAGCTGGCTCACGCGCTGTTCTTCATGGACGATCGTTATCGAAAGGCCGTGTGCGAGTTGATGCGCGGTTACGACACGACGAAGCTCGCTAAACAGATAGCCGATGTAGGCTACATAAAGCATGTCATTCCCGACGAGATTCAAGCCTACCTAATCGCACCCTCCGGAAAGGTCGGAGCGCTTCCCACGCTCGCGCCATTGCGGCAAGACCTGCGCGCACTCTTCAGACGACATTGCAAGGATCTGGCTATTTCTGGGATCAGGCGAATTTCTCGCTGATGTAATCGATTGTTTGCGGCTGCCGGAAATAGTTGCAGTGCCAAACGTGGCCGGTGGTCCCGAAGTTGTAGGGCTGATCGGCAAGGTGGAGGTTCGGGACACCGAAATCGATCATAGATTTGGTATCGACCACCAGGTCATTCTGCTCGGGGAAGATGGCATTGGTGGCCATATCGGCAAGGTTTTCCTTGCGGAAATATTGCCAGAATTTCCATCCGGGATCGTCGGTCTCGAAGTTTGACTGCACCGCATAGTAGCGAGGCTCGATGGCGCAGGGGCCAAGCCGCAGGAGATTGATCTCGAGATTGTTGCTGACCAGCGATTGTCCGGAAAGACCTGGTATGAGCGCGACGACGCCGTCCACCAAAGGTGTCCTCGCAAGGGCGCCGGTAGCGGACACAACGACTTGCACGAGCTTTCCGGCCACCCAAATGAACGGGTTGGCGGGGCCGACCAAATTCAGCGTCGCCTGCATGAAGGATCCGATGTTGGACAACAGGCTCAGCGCGCTCTGAAGCTTGTCGGGGGCCGCGAGGGACGTGCCAGCAAGTGGTGAGCCTGCAAGGACGGCGCGTACTGGGGCAGCCGGCAGAACGTTCAAGGACTTTCCGAAGGCCTCGAGCCACCACCGAACGACCAATCCGCCACGGCTATGAGCGACGATGTCGATCTGTCCTGAGGCATTTGCAAAGAACCGTCCGAGTTCGAGCGCATTGATCACCGGGCTCACCGCCAGCGTCGCATGCTCGAAGAACACGACGTTGTCGTACGGGTTTGCACCGCCCATCGCAGCGTGGAGGAGGCTCAGCCCCGCTGGGGTGGCTTTGAATTCCGCGAGCATGTTCTCGGCATTGGAGAACGTCCCGTGCACGAACAGCAGCGTTCGGCCATCGAAGCTCCCGGCCACGTCGTGACCGAGCGTGAAATTGCCGTCGACCCCCCTTCGCAACGGCCTCAGCCGGGATCGTAGCGATTCATCGAGGGCAGGATTGAGCCGCTGGTCGATCTTGCCGACTGCTGCGATGATCTTGTTCGGAGCCAGAACCGGAAATGTCCTGGTCAACACCAAGGGGCCATCCTTCATCTCCGGAGGGATCTCCACCGGCGGCGCGGGGGGCAGCCCGGCACGTCTGCGGAGCCGGCGGCGCCGAGGACCGATGTCGAGCTTGGAGGGCGTACCTTCCGGAATATCGTCGCACCAGAGGAGAACGCCATCCTTCTCGATCAATGAAACGGTCTTGATCGGTTCATCCGTGATGTTTGCAGCCTGCCGCCGCCTTCGGCGCAAACCGCCCACTGTTGCACTTTCGTCGTCGTACTCGTCGTTAAGGCCCTTGAAGAACTCCTCATCCTTGTCCCAGGCTTCCACGTGGGACGAGAAGAGGTTGGGACGATCGCGGTCTTCTGGCGGCATGTCTCGTTCTGTCACTCGTTAATGATCGGAAGCGGGGTCACCGGTGGACTGGCCGTGCGTGCGACCTGGATGTCGAGAAGGCTGTCGAACTCTTTGCGGTTGCGGAGATTGGCCCGGCCTTGTTCCTGGGCTTCAGAGAACTTTTTTGCCGCCGTCAGGTAAGTGGCCTCCAGCATCACCAGATGGCCTGCCGTGACGTACGCCATCACCTCGGCATAATTGAGCTTAGTCAACCGCCACCCGTATTGATCGACGTAAGGCAATGCCGCCGCGCGCGCGGCGCGACTTCCAACGCCGGGGATCGTTGGCGGAATCGTCTTCACGGCGACGAAATGGTCATGGGCTCCCTCGGATCGCCAGTAACCGACGAATGCGTGGTCGACGAGCAGAACCACAACCGGATAGACGCCGATGTATTCGAGGCAAGAAGCAAGCAGAAGGGCGAGGTCGATGCACGTGCCGCTGTTGGACTGCACGATCTCGGTCGGCGTGCGCAGACGCTGGGTCTGTTGAGAATAGGCTGGCGGCGGGTTGATGTATTGAAACCGGTATTCGTTGACTAGCGCGGTCCAGATCGCCTGGACCTGCTTATCCACCTGCGACACGGATTCCTGATAACCGTCGAAGCCCGCCGCGGGATCATCCATGATGCCGATCAGGTAGCGTCGTGACGAAGAGATGATCTTGAGGATGGCCGGATCCCGCGGCAACACGAACGAGGGCAGCCACGGATTCTTCTCGGTGTCGTCGAGCCATTCGTCGACGGGAATGAGGGTCACGCGCCGGGTATCCTCGAATACGGTTTCGTCTTCGCAGGTGACCTTGACATAGACCGTCGATTGCACGCGCTCGCGCAGCGAACGTGGGAGATTTGCGGTCATTGGAATCTTTACCTGCGACGCCAAGGCGAGCTGCACTTCCTTGAGCTCCAGATGGGTGTACCGGTACGGATAGCTCTCAGCCCCGACGAACAGCTCGACCGTCACCGCAATATCCCGAAGCGGACCCTCCATCAGCTTAGTCAGGGTCAGCGTTTTGAGCAGCTTCCGGTTGTTGTGTAGCAGCGAATAATTGACCTCCTTGTCGACCTCGAGGCCAACATGGATGCGGTCGCTGATCCGGGCCGGAGTGTTGGCCATCAACGTCCTCCGCGTGAGGCCGTCTTCGCCGGGGGCAGCCTATTTGCCGACGCATCCGAATGCCCCGCCATGCTGCGGCCCAGCCAGATCACGATGCTGGTGCCGTGCATACCGTCTCCGTCCATCGCCGACCAAGCCTCGAGGAAGGCATCGGAGATCGATTTGTTGCCATGGCACCATGCCCAGTAGAAGGCCTGGAAGAAGAGCTCTGCAAATTCGTCATCGATCTCGTCGAGGAAACCCAAGGCGGCATATACGCCTCGTTTGACCAGCTCGCGGGCCATACGGGCTCCCGAATAGTAAAGGTTCAGGGTAATGACCCCGGGAGGCTTCTTCGATGCGAGCAGGAGATCGGCCAGCTCGTCGTAACGAACAGGGAGCTCGCTGTCGTGATCTCCGCGGAGGATCATCCCATCATGCAGGCAGTCGGACTTATCGATGACGTCGGCGCTTCTCGCAACCCCGGAGTAGAAGTCCTCGATCAGCCAGGCAGCCTGGTGCGTGTCGACGCCGGTAACGTGCACCACCTCCCAGGCCTTCTTGCGAAGCATGTCTTGCAACCTGCTGAATGGCTCGGTTCTCGCGAATGTCAGCCCATGGTTCTCTTTTAGCTTCAGCGCCGCACTCAAGCGCGCTTCTTCATCCGCGAATTTGTATATCTGCCCGATCCGCCCGGGCGCGCTTTCAACGAACAGGACATTCCTGGGCTTGGTCCGCATGACGTTGGAGCTATTTGTGAGACAGCGCGTGACCAACAGCGACTCGAACCGTCCGGCCTTTTGCGTCGCTGAGCTTAACAAATACTCCCAGGGGATTTCCGACGCGACGTCCAGCACCGGAGTCCCGTCCGCTGTCTTCAAGCCCAAGTCGTATAGTTGGACTTCGATGTGCTTGACCGATGCAAATTGCTGGATGTAGTCAGGCGTGATACCCAAATCCTTGAGATCATTGCTTGCTTTTTCGCCGAAATGGTCGCGCATATCGGCGTCGCCGGCCCAGCGTGTTCTGACGCGTAGGATGTATCCCCACTGCATAGCCATGCGGCTGATGGTCCGCACCGAATTGGCCAGCACGAACACCTCGATTGGCTCCTTCTTATGGCCGTGCGCGCGGATTGCGATCAGACGCCCATCTGCCTTTCGGCTATGCCGGCTCCTGGTCGCCATACGTTCGCTTTTCAAAAAAAAACGAGGTCGCAGCCACGGCTCGGGACCTCCCCTCTCCCTTGGATTGAATCGTACTATACACGCCCACGCCGTACAAGCCAAAACCCTCAACCGAGGGCGATCCAATGCTCATCAGCAAATCAGGCGTCCGTTGGGCCTTAACGTCAGCTTCCGGGTCAGGAGCGCCCGCCATTGTGCTGATGGCCTTGAATCTAACCGAACGTCAATGCAACGGCGTGTTGCTCGCGAGCATCGCTCAAGCAAAATTTCGCCGGCCCAGACGCAAATCGCTTGACATATCTTGTTTTCGTCTCTTGTTTTCGTCATTCATTTAAATCGAAGGTTGAACTCAAGCAAGTGAATGCGCTGAGCAGGGCGTTCGCTTGTTGGCGAATGCCGACAGGCTGAGTGCAATCGCAATTTTGTTCGCAACGGCGATCCTTGGCGTACGCCGATAGGTCTTTCCGTCGCGGGCTAAGCTTGGCTCAGTGCGTGCTCGATCGAATGGCAGGCAGTGAAGTCTGTGCTGATCCCGGGATTCGTGCTTCGGCTTACGTTCCGTCAAATCTAAGTGGTTATGTTGTTGGAAATGCCGCCGCGACCGGAATTGTTGTCATTTGATCCGAAACTAGCGCGTTTCAACCAACGGCGTCAGGCCCAACCAATAGATAACCAATAAGACGCCCCCAGGCCCCGAAGTGCGGCGGGAGGTCATCGGCAGCCATTTCCATGTTGTTGAGCTGCGCACACACCTGCTGAAGGCGTTTTTGATCCTGGATCTCCGGTGGGGCATCACCACCGCACCATCAACATCCACGCCGTGGATTTGAAAGACCGACTTCGCAATATCGAGACCAATTGCGCTAATCTCGCCCATGGACGGCTCCCCTCATAGTGGTTCGCTTTAACGCAACCACCCTTTGGCACATCGATGCCGTAGAGTGGCGCCGTCCACAGTATCAATCACGTCATTTCGAGCGTGCACAAACCACTTCCGCTGGGGCAAATCATTAGGTGAGTCCGATATTCAGGAATTTCTGCAAGCGCGATCAGACTATAAGATTTTGGATCGTGCTGGCAAACTATCCTTGTACGGATGCGCCACAAGTTATGGAACGATGCCAACGATAAAGGCATTTCCCTCGAACCTGTATCCGGCTTACATAGAAAAATGAGCCGTCGGGGTTGCCGTCGTCTCTTGAGTTGCGGGTAGCGGGGCCAAGCGCCGGATTGCTTAATTGCCGATATTTGTTTTAGCCGTCGGATCGCCCTGTTGCAGCATCCTTGTCGCTTTAGGCCGCCTCGCTGAGGAATTTCGTCGATGGATCGTAGGCAATCTCCTCGAAGGTGTATCGCAGTGAGTCAACCGACATTGACACGACGGCGGCGGCCGCCGCCAGGACGGCTTCCGCCCGCGCCTTTTTGCTCGCATCGGCACTAGAGAGGTCTTCGTCCAAGAATACCCGAATTTCAAAGGCACCGCGCAGTCCGAAAGGTCGTAGCATGTCGAGTTTGGTCTCGAGATAAACCCACGCGAGGGCCTGGCTGACGATGTCGGTGACGAAGGCGAAAGGCAGATTCGTGCGCATCGTGAGCTGAATGGGATCGCACCAAGCGAGCTGAGCGATCGTGGTGATATCTGCATCCTCAATCCGGTCGGCGATGGAGGAATCGACGTCCGAGAGTTTTCCTACCTGCGAGCGTGCTTCAGCGGCGCCGAGTTCGAGGTTGAGCTTTTTATTCGCCAATTGGCGCAAGATCGTGCTTATCGTATCGAGGGGAAAGACACCGACAGCGAAGGCTAGAAACGGTGCGACACTATCGCTCAACGTACTCAACGCAAGCCCGAGAGGGATGGCAATGGCGAGACGCAAGGCTCCGCGCAGAATATCACCAGTTAACAGGTTGCGTCGTTGCACGCGGGCGAAGAAGTCCCAAGTCACAAACGTGTAAGCACCTGCGATCGCCGCCGGCACGCTATCTAGTTTACCATTCGACGCAACGAGCTTCAGTAATGCGTTCGCTAGGACCCAATTTTCAAGTACAGCCACTACGAGCACAGAGATGATGGGCACAATGTAACGGTGGCGGCCATACCAGGCACGATAAAGCAAATCGAAATCCGTCGTTGCGTTCTCGATAGTTACCGTCTTTTGCTGATACGTAGCGAGGTACGTCCGCTTGGCGGGAGCGGTCAGGCTAGTGCCGATTTCCATCGCCTTGCGGGCCCACCCATACGTGACGTGGTCGATAAGTGGATAAGCGAGGATAAATGTGAGTATGAGATCGATGAGAAACGGCCAGCCGTAATCGTGCGTCACCTGCAACATTTGCGCCCCAAAGCTGAAAAGCCATGACACCATTTAACTCTCCCGCGCTTTGAAAGCACCAGCCCAATGGCGATATCCAATGCGGCGCTGGCCATTACTTTCTTCCCTAGATTCCGCCGATCACTCCGACCGCCGCTATAATGTCCTTGATAATGTTTGCCGTGGTCGTCAGCGCATTGTTGATCTGCGTAATGTCGGCGATGGCCGCGTTAATGGGCTGGATTTGAGGTTGCAGCGCGCTCGCGGCGGCCGCGAACTGTGCGTCGGACTGCTGCAAAACTATATTATCGGCCGTTTCGGTATAGGGATCGAGCCGATCGAGTTGCGCGCCGATTTGCGGAAACTGGCTGGGTGCCGCAGCGCCGCGCAATGCATAGAGCTTGCTCTCCAACAGAACTATCATGCAGGCGTCGTCGTAGGACATCGGCATGGCCGTACCTCACTTGCTCGCAGCGACGGCGGCCATTACCGCGCTGTAAGCGGCCTGCGCCTTCGCCGTGAAATCCAGAATGTCGGTAAGGGAAAGCGTCGGATCGCTTACGGATTTGGCGAAAGCCGTGTTCGTCTTCACGCAGCTGTTTGCCGCCGCATTGAGGCTCTTAAAGGATGCGACCATCTGATCCCTAGTGGATGCTGTCTGTTGGTAGATCGGTAGAAGGATGGCGCGATCCGCGAGACTGGCGGCGTTGGCGGTAAGCGCATCTTCGGTCTTCCAGATGACATCGTTGACGGCATTGGAATAGATCGTCCCAAACATAGGCGATCGTGTATCGAAATCCTGGGCGAACAGAGAGCATAGCTTGTTCACGATCGGCGCCGCCTTGGGCACGAGCTGCTGCAAGACCTGTTCGCGGCGGAAATCCAAATAAATATCGCCGAGCGAGGTGATCAAGTTTCCGACGTCGGTGATGTCGGCGGACGATATACGCAGCTGCGATAGCGTTGTTGCCGGAATGCCTTTAAGAGCGGCCGTGAAGTTGCCCGACGCCGTCGCCAGATTGGTTTCCTGCGTCTTCGAATCGAGCAGCGTCGTCAGAGCTTGCCCGTAGGCGGTGAGCGCATTTGCCGCCGCGTACCGGCCAGGAATGTCCTTTGGGCTAATCCCAAACAGTGGGGTCGTGTATTTGTACTGAGTGATGTCACTGGCGTTTTTCGACACGATGTACGTGGCGGTTCGCAAATTGGCTTCTGTTTGCGCCGCCTGCGTATAGGCCGTCTTCACCCCTTGACCGAGTGTGCTGGCGGATGTTGCAAAAGCCGCGGCGGCGTTCAGTTGACCACTGGTTGCACATCCGGCCAAGCAAGCCCCGACCGCAGAGATGAAGAGAAGATTCGCGAGTGCCGCAAGAATTGACGCTTCCGCCGAGGACGAACGGACACAAGGTACGGAGTACATCGCGGGCCCCCCAGCGTCGCGAAAACGATCATTCCCTTGTTCTAGTTAAACGTGTGCGCGTATAAATCGCAAGATGCTTCGCGGGTCCCCACGCGAAAAAAGTTCTCGCCTTGGAAAATCCTCGGAGTCGCCAAGGCGTTGAGGATTTTGCCGGACAAGCTGATTCCCAAATTTTGCTGGCTTCTCCCGGGCGCGAGCGCCGTCACGTCGGGCTGACGGCGTGAAGAGCCTTCGGCATCTCCAGCGCGCGCTCGTCGCCGACGCCAAACTCGTTGATACCCTGAGCGTGCATTAGCAAGGCGGCATCATCGGATTTCCGCTCGTCTGCCCCGACAGATTGGCTATGGCTCAGGTCACTACCGTGGTGGAAACGGCTTCGATGCGTCTCAGCCAATCATATCCCGGATGATTTTCGTCCAAAGGCACCAGCAGTGAATGGAGCCACCTCCTGTATCCAGCCACCGTGCAGCGTCACGGTCGCTGGTCGCTATTCATCGCCAAAATGGATATCCTTGCTGGCCGCCCGACGAGCCGCCGACTTCATAACCGTTTGACGAGGGATTGGTGAAATCTCTTGAAATCGTCTTGCGTAACTACAGGGCATCCTCGAAAGAGCTTGTCAGGGGATCGCATCCAGCGGAAGCGTGTGTTCCTGGCCAGCCGCAGACTGATGCAGAGCGTGAAATTGGAAACGAACTGTGGCGCTTTTGCTCGCTGAAATAAAACGAAACGGCCGTAACTCAACTGAGTATCGAGTAATACCGTCGGCCTAATGCGGCGCGTTTTGGATCGAGAGTTGAGTGCTGATCGAATTGAGAAGTTGCTGCTGCAGAAAATTGTATGCAGCCGCGTTGAACCCATTGATCCGAGCTAAGCGCTTTCCCTTGTTGCTTCCCTGCGAGAACGCGACTGTAACCTTGTCCGTATTCACCTCGGACAACGATCCCAGTGCCGCTATGTTCTTGAAGCGTACAAGCTGCCAGCTTGGCCCCGTCGCTGAGAGCGACTTCGTAACGACAAATTGTATTGTTCCGCCGAAAACACCGGTCTTCTCGCCTCCCTGGAGCGTCTCATCAAGGTTCGGGCTGGAGGTGGCCATGGAGACGAAATCTTTCAATCCAAGTTCTCCGGCCAAGTTCGTATTTGCAACAGGGCAATCGTGAGGTTGCCCTCCGTATTTCCACTCAGAATAGATCTGACGCGTGGAAATCTCTATGTTCTCGGTAAAGGTGTGATCGCGCGTTTCGCTCAGCGTCCCGGTCGCGCCAAAAGTCCACGAGGTCGCCGCGGTTAACGGAGTGACATACGAGACGGTGGGAGCGAGTCCGCCCGCGTCGTCCACTTCGAGCGACAACGCGACCAAGACGTCATAATCGCCATTCATGAGAAACAGTCTATGGAAAGATGCGGGATCACCAGGGCGGTCATCGCGGACCATATCGCGTATCTCGCATTGGAGACGCTGGATGATGGTAGTGACCGTGGGCTGGTCGTATTTGTCGCGTGGCACGTCGAATGACGGCACGGCGCACCCTGCCGATAGGCCGCATCCGGCTAGTGCCGCCGCAGACATCAGGCAACGGAAACGGCGCATAATCACCCCCTCTGCTGCGCAGTCTCGAACACGTGCCCGCCCGCCGTTCAGCTCGGCTGGGCGCAGTCTCCGGCCACCCATTGATAGTTCTTGCTGGCAGCGATCGCTCGCCGCTTGCAATCGTCTTCGGTGATCCTTTCGATCTGCTGGTCGGGACCGCTCCCTATCAGCGTGCAGCAGCCCAGCGTAGCCTTTGCGGTCAATTTGACCTTCGATGCCGCTTTCTTTGGAGCGGCCTTCTTTTTGGCCTTCGATGCAGTTTTTCGCCTGGACGCTCTCTTCATTGCGATCATCCCACCCTGCCGAGCTTAAACTACCATCTCCCAAGACGGGTGATAATTACGATTTACAATCAAGTGAAGCATTTCTCTCCTGGGTTGTATTTTTGCAACACCTGGCCATCAATATCGCTGATAGCATCGCGTGGGCGCGAATTACCTGGTTTTTTGCAGAGCAGCAAAATTCGCTCGCCTATGAGCGAAATGGGTCATTCGCGACCGGGTCGAGCCGACAGCAGGTCCACCCATATCCGCTGTGCCCCGAAAGCGGAAGCAAGCTGAATGACCCGAAGGCGACCTTAGTAGTCGCCGCGCCTAGTCAGAGTAAAAGGCCGGCCGCGACGATATAGGCCGACCCTTGCTTCCAAACATCCGAGTGGGACGCCACGAAGCTTGTGCAATCGAGCGCATTCACGCCGGGGTTCAACCCTGGCAATGAGGTTCCAGTAAAGATCAAGCGGTTCACACTATTTAGGTTCTGGGGACCGTTCGCGCCGATAGCGCCGTACCGATCCGTCGGACCGCCGAGCACCTGTCCGTGCGGACTAGCCGCCAAGCTAAGCGAATAGCTCTCGCGGAAGACCCGCGATGCTAGTGGATATAATGCTCGATGTTGAGCTTAGCGACTTTCTCATCCATCCAATAACGCTATACGCCCGGCAACCGCGCGTCCAGGCCATTCCCGCCTGCAATCAGACGACATCCCGCGGCGCAACCAATCCCCGGCACACCACCAAACCCTCCAAAATCCGTGACGTGAGTTGTATGGCCGCTCAGAATTATCGCTCGCCGCCTGTTCTTATCTCACGCAACTCTTGTGCGGCCCTGAACGCTGGCACGCTGCAAGTCTTCGTACAATGTTTTCAACCCCATCCGTTCCGCCAGCATTTCCTCCTCCACCTTCATCCGCAATCCAAACATGACCGCGGAGACCCATTTCTGAGTAGCCGCTTCCCCATAGCCTAAATCCTGCACCGCCTGCAGGTAACTCTGTTCCGCAGCCTTCAACGCTCTGGCCCGCTGCTTAGCGGGAACTGCCGCAATCGCCTTAGCAACTCTCGGAATGCCGGCAATAGCCGCTTCAAGCATTTCTTCCATTTCTAAATTTGAGACCATCACTCGGTCCCCACACAATGAGACAGGCTGTTACCGTACTTTGTCGCCCCCACCGCTGCAACGGCCACAACCAACGCCCGTGCACCCGCCGGAGGTTCAAACCCTCCAAAATCCGTGACGTGAATTTCATTAGTGCGGCGGAAAGGGCGCGATCTGCATTGTCAGGTCGAGTTCGCAAGGCTATCGTAAAACGTCAACAGTGGAGATTGCTAGATGGCTAAGGGCACGGTGAAGTGGTTCAATTCCCAAA
>Ga0116110_1001376_pt1 | contig 13004 bp, 5 predicted proteins | sample June2015DPH_8_50_FD_89719 | JGI IMG/M metagenome (GOLD analysis project Ga0116110, IMG submission 89719) | Peatland microbial communities from SPRUCE experiment site at the Marcell Experimental Forest, Minnesota, USA - June2015DPH_8_40 | ecosystem: Environmental > Terrestrial > Soil > Wetlands >...
CCGCTCAACGGGAGAAATTTCCTTCAGCTCGCTCAGTTAGTACCAGGTACCACCGAAGGCTCACCTGGCTCAGGGAACTCAGGCTTTACAGAAACAGGCTTTTCCCTGAGTGTGTACGGCCAGCGCGACTTCGACAACCAGTACACGCTGGACGGAGTGGATATGACGGAGGCTCGCAACCCTTCGCCCATGTTCCTGCCCTCGATCGATGCGATCCAGGAGTTTGACGTCAAGTCCGGCCTGTACGGGGCCCAATACGGCACGAAAGGCGGAGCGCACGTCGACATCGCCATCAAGTCCGGTACGAATTCTCTGCACGGCAGTGCTTACGAATTCGTGCGCAATTATGACATGGACGCCAGAAACTTCTTTGCTCCTACCACCAATCCCCTCAGGCGTAATCAGTTTGGCGGCACCATCGGTGGTGCGATTAAGAAGGACAAGTTATTCTTTTTCGGTGCTTATGACGGAACTCGCCAGACCGAGAATGCCACGGAGATCAGCGTCGTACCCACCCCCGCCATGATCAACGGTGACTTCTCCGCCTTCACCACGCCCATCATCAATCCAGCTACCGGCGCACAATTTCCAGGCAATCAAGTGACCAATATCGATCCCAACGCCAAAATACTGAACCAGTTCTGGCCCGCCCCGAACTACTCCAATGGCCCCCTGAACTATATCAAGTCGAGTGCCTCCTTCGACCACTGGAACCAGGAATTTGCCCGCATCGATTACAACATCAGTGAAAAAGATCGCATCTTCGGCCGCTTCGCCACGTCCAACAGAAAAACAGGCGATCCGGCGGCGATCGATCAATTTACCGATGTTGACCCGTTCATCGCCAATAACGTAGCGTTCCAGTGGATCCACGTCTTTACGCCCCATGTTCTAAATTCGTTGCTTCTGGGAGTTAGCTACTATCATCGTGAGTATGACGACGAAAACACTTACAACAGTGTAGCGCAACAGCTCACCATTCCCCACACGCATGACAATCCGATCCTAGAAGGCATACCTTGGATGGGCATTGTGGGATATGCCACCATCGGTGACGAGTCGTTTTCCCCGCTGATTTTCCACAATCAAAACGTCCAAATCGCCGACAACCTGACCTTGCAAAAGGGCAAGCACTCCATCACCGTGGGTGGTACGATCGAAAGGTTCCGCTTTGACCAGACCTTCCTCTCCTGGCCACGCGGGTACTTTGACTTTGAGGGCATCTATACCGGCAATTCATTCTCCGACTATTTGCTAGGCCTGCCCCATGACACCGACGTGGCGCAAGCCTTAACTCCCGGAGAACTTTTCGACACGCAATGGAGTATCTATGTCCAGGACGACTGGAAAGTAAAACCCAACCTGACGATTAACGCCGGGCTCCGCTATGAAGTGATGGGTGCGATGCATGACGCGCACGGAAGGGGTTCAAACTGGGACATTACCACTGGCCAAGGATTCGGAGCGGGTTCTCCCGTGCCTTTATTTAATACGGACTATGGGGACATCGCTCCTCGTCTCTCCTTCGCTTACCGGCCCACTCAAAACGGGAAGACGGTTATTCGTGGTGGCGCCGGAGTCTTCTACAGCCAACCGGAGGGAAACTTGTGGGCAGATGCCAATTTAAACCCTCCGTTGGGCGAAACGCTTGGCTACGTGTCCTCGACCAATACGCCATTGACGTTTGAAAATCCATACCCGAGCTCGTCATTGCAACCTAGCGGATTGCCAACTTTTTTTGCCGATGATAAGAGATTCCTGAATGGGCGCACTTACCTTTGGAACCTTGATGTGCAGCGTATGCTGGCAGGTAACATCCTGTTGGACGTCGGCTACACCGGATCGAGAACGGTACATCTCATGGACAACTCTATGCCGAACAACACGCTGCCAGGACCTGGCAATCCCCTGCTATCGTTGCCGTATCCCACAGTGGGCGACGTTCTCTATTACACGCCCAACGCGTTTTCAACCTACGAAGGGCTGGCGGTAAAGGTCGAAAAGCGGATGTCGAATGGCTTGTACTTCTTGACGTCGTTCACCTATTCTCAGGCACTTGACCTTACTCAGTCTCCGATCTTTGGCGACGGCTATGGTGGCTCTGCGCCCCAAAACCCCAAGGATCTGTGGGCCGAAAAAGGGCTTGCCAGCTTTGATCTGAAGTACAGGCTTTCCACGAGTTTCGGCTACGAACTGCCGTTTGGCCACGGCAAACGCTTTGCCTCCCAGATGAATCGTGGGGAAGAGTATCTGCTGGGCGGCTGGCAACTCAATGGCATACTCACCGCCGAGACGGGCAATCCATTTACGCCTTGGGTTCCGACTAACACTGCCAACGTGGCCTGGCAGAATGGGGAGCGGCCTAATCGCATCGCAAACGGGAATTGGTCCGGCTCACAACGAACTTTGTCCGAGTGGTTCGATACCAGCGCATTCACTCCGCCTGCACCTTACACCTACGGTAGTTCGGGCCGGGATGTTCTCATTGGACCCGGTTATGGCAATTTGGACCTGTCTCTGTTCAAGAACTTGGAATTCGAGAAGGTTAGGTTCCAATTACGCGGCGAGGCATTCAATATTACCAATCACGCCAATTTCAATCCGCCTGGAAATAGCATTGGGACTTCGACCTTTGGAGTGATTTCCAGTGCCAAAGACCCCAGAATACTTCAGGTGGCGCTTAAGATCATCTTCTGAGCGGAGGTAAGTTAGCTTGGAAGTTGAGTATTAAGCAAGATGCGGATGACGGCCTTGCGCAAAGCAAGGCCGTCAATGCCGCTACCTTCTGGAATGCTCTTGGCCTTGCTATGCCCTTCCGACTGTTCACCGGCCCCTGCACCCTCCTTACTGATGACGTAATCGCTAGTCCCCTCATTGGTAAGGAGGTGGTACGGAGCGATTGAGCGCCGCGAGAGGGATTCGATGAAATCGACCGATCTTCATCTAGATCGAAGGCGCTGGTTGGGCAGTATGGCGGCCCTGGCAGCCCCAATCGGCCTGAGTGCCGGCGCGGAGAAGCAAACAGCGGAAGAATGCGCGCTGCGAAACGACAACCTGGATTTTCGTTTCGCGGTGAGCCAGGGGAGAGTTACTTCCCGTCGCCTTAAGAACAGGCTGGCCAACGAAGTGGTCGAGTTGCCGGATACCGACTTCGCCTTGGAGTTTGCCGGGGGCAAGTCGGTAGAGGCATCTCAATTCACCGCCAAAGTGGTGCGCAAAGAGGCGGGCAGTGTTGAACTCCTCTATTCCGGAACGAAAGAAGAGGTGGCGGATCTTCAGATACGTATTGAGTACACGCTGCCACCCGCGAAGCATTATGTTCGCAAGCAGATTTCCGTCCGCCAGGCTGCCAAGGGCGAGCCGCGCAAGTTGATGAGGGCGGATTTAGAAATTTGGCAGGGTGTACGGCGCGATTGGAGATCGGCCATAGCGGATCGGATGCGCTATGGCAGCCACCCGATTTACTGCGAGACGATGTGGGCGGGCGTGGAGTTTGTGGCCGCGTACAATGAGTACAGCCGCGACGGTTTCATTCTGCGCAGCCGGCCGGGCGGCAAAGCGCTCAGCGGGGAGTGGTTAAAACTTCACTCCACGGTGGCGGGAGTTGCCGCAGCGGGCGAAGCCAAAGACTCCTTCCTCGGTTACATCGAAGATATTCGCGAGGCGCCTCCCCACCTGGCCGCCTGCTACAACACGTACTGGTCCTTACCGGATGTCTTTAATGAAAGAGAAGTTCTGGATTTGGTCAGAACGCTCGTCGAGGACCTCTACCAAAAGCACGGGGTCTTCTTTGACTTCGTCACCGCGGATGCGGGATGGAGCGATCCGCACTCGATTTGGCAAGTGAATCAGCGCGACTTTCCGGACAATCTCCAAGGTGTGGTTGAACTCATGAAGTCCACAGGCGGAAAGCTGGGCCTCTGGATGTCTCCCAGCGAGGTCTACCCCAAGGTGATCGACTGGAATTGGGCGGAAAAGAGCGGCTACATTCCTACCAGTGGAAGTTTGGACTTTCCTTGGGCCTCGCACGGCATCTCCCTGGCAGATCCGAAGTACCGCAACGAGGCAAAGGCCCAACTGAAGCGCCTGATCCAGCAGCATCAGCTCGGACAGATCAAATACGACGGCTTTATATGCCGGGAAAAGCGGCCTCACCACGATCTGCTGCCGGATGAGGATTCGGTGGAACCGCTTGCCGAGTATTCGCTGGAATTGATGCAGGCTTCGCGAGAAGCCAACCCCGAATTATGCACCGAGCCGACCTATCTAAATTCCTGGTACACGTACATCAGCCCATGGATGATCAAGTACGGCAGTTCCGTTTTTGGTAATTCGGGGGGCGACTGCCCGGTCGGTTTGGGGCCCGCTCCGGATTACCGGGAATCTCAGACCACGGCCCGAGAGTACTACATATTCACTTCTCTGGAAGAGGTTTGGCTGCCGCAAAACGCTTTGCAGTATTTCGATATTGTTCACTGTGACGAAGCAGGAGGCTTCCCCAATCATGCGGCGATGGCCTTCGGTCGCGGCAGGTTCTTCGTCCCCACCTACATCAATTCTGAATTCATGAGCGATGCCGACTGGGCAATCTACGCCGGGCTGCTTAAGTGGGCGCGACGCAACCAGGACGTGCTTCGCAACACAGTGGTTCTTCCCTCGCGTGTCGAGCTGGGCGAGCCTTACGCTTATGCGCATTGGTGTCGCAAACGCGGCATTGTCGCAGTTCGGAATCCCTCCAACGTGTCGCAGAAGTACAGGCTCGATTTGGCAAAGGCTCGAGCTCCAAGAAGCCTTTCGGATGGAGTTTGCTACACGCAGTATCCGTATCGGAAGGGCGTCCAGCAAGGGGTCACGAGCACGTCAGCTATCAACTTAGAGCTTGCTCCCTGGGAGTTGGTTTTCCTGGAGATTGTACCCCGGGCCGAACTTTCGGAGCCCGTCGCCCTGGGCGCAAGATGGGAGCGCGATGCCAACGGCAAGATGATGGTTTGGCCGGAAGATTCAAGTAAGGTTAGGATTTTGCTTCCTCAGGGGTCCGAACAGGTGGTGAGCGCGCAACCCGCAGCGATGGAAGACCCGCGCGGCAAGATTTTAGCGCAAAGGACTGATCTGCTCTCTGAGCCGCTGTGGTTCCGTCAGGGTGACAAGCCTTTGCCCTCCGCCTCCTTTGAAGTCGCGAGTGAGGTCACTATTCCGGAAGGTGCGGCAAGCGGCAAGGCCCTGCTGCTGATCCAATTTCCCGGCAAGGAGCACCTGCCGAGCAGTTGCTCCGGCTTCGTCAACGGCCGCGCCGTCGAACTGCACGGAAGCTCGTCCCGAGGACACCTCGACTCCGGCGAGACGACGCCCGAGAGTCCGTGGCGAGATATCCTACCTTATTTGAGCCAGTGGACCTGGTACATCTGTGAGTTGGGGAGTGGGACGACGCGAGTGAAGTTCAGCGGGCTGTGCCCGAACGAGAATTGCCGAATGGGGCTGTGGCTGTGGGCCGATTGGGACCTCAGGGCGCAAGCGGTGGCGGTACCGCTTGAGTGCCCTGAACCCGCTGTACCGCAGAACCAGGGGCATGTGAAACGCCGAAGTGTTTGCCTTTTGCCGCCTGGCATGCCGCGTGAATTACCGCGAACCGAGGGGCGTTGGAGGGCCGAGATACGGGCATGAGAAACTACCGAGAGGAGATCGAACTGGCGCTCGCCGGCGGCGCACCGCAGTATATTCCCTTCACCTTTTACGACCGGCTATTCCCTGCGGGCTTTGACCCTGCGCCTCTTCAGGCCAAGGGATTGGCCTTTTGTACCCGCTGGATGGTCTACCGCAAGTTTACGCCCCACGTGAAGGTAACAGAAATCACGGAAAGCGATGGAGGGCTGCGGACGGTCTATGAGACGCCGATCGGCACACTTAATTCCCTCTACCGTCCGGCTGCTCTCGCGATGACGCCGGTGGAACGGCCGATCAAGACAAAGGACGATTACCGGGTGGCCAAGTTCATCGTGGAAGATGCTTGCTACGAGCCGGACTACGAAAGCTTCCTTGCCACGCGTGCGAAGGTCGGCGATATCGGCAAGGTGGTTGCTGAAACCTGCTATGAACCGCTCATGGACGTTGAGATCACCTGGTTGGGCCAGGAAGCATACTGTTATGCGATTGCCGACAACAGCGACGCTCTCTTCGAACTCGAGGCGGCCATAGCCGAGAATCACAAGAAGATGTACGAGGTCGTGGCCGCGAGTCCGGCAGACTACGTACTGTATGGCGGCAATGTAGTTCCGGAGATGTTGGGGCCCGACCGAGTGCGCGATTATCTCTGCCCGCGCTGGAATGCTTTTGCCGACCTGTTACACGAACGCGGCAAAAAGATCGGCGTACACCTCGACGCCAACAATCGCTTGATTTTGGACACGGTGCGCAACAGCAAGCTGGATTTCGTGGAGGCGTTCACGCCGCCGCCGGACTGTAACGTTTCCGTGGCGGAGGCGCGAGCGGCGTGGCCGAAAAAGCGCCTATGGATCAATTTTCCTTCCAGCGTCCATTTACAACCTGAGGAAACCATCCGGCAGGCCACGCTGGAGATCGTGCGGCAGGCCTGCGACCGCAAGGGCTTTCTCATGGGCGTGACGGAAGACATTCCGCGGGAACACATTACGAGAAGCGTGCGTGTGATACTCGATACGCTGAGGGAGTGCGTTTAGAGTCTAGGAGTCGTCTCATTTGAAAGGACATACCTGGCGAAGCCACCGTCATTCCCGCGAAGGCGAGAATCCAGTTCGTAGGCAGCCCCGTCCCGAAGGCTTGAAGGGTGGATTCCCGCCTTCGCGGGAATGACGCGGGGTTTGAAGCGCCCACAAGGTGCAAGTGACACCACTACCCAACTTCTCGATTCTTTGACTTCTCGGGAGGATTTTAATGAAACGAACTGAGCTAAATCGACGGGAATGGCTAGGGGGGTTGGTAGCCTTGACCGCGCCGGTGGCCTTGAGCGCTGGCCAGGAAAAGGAAACGCAGGAGGAATGCGGCCTGCGAAATGACAACCTGGAATTTCGTTTTGCGGTGAGCCAGGGCAGGATTACTTCTCGCCGCCTGAAGAACAAACTAGCCAACGAAATCGTGGATCTGCCTGAAGCGGACTTTGCTCTGGAGTTTGAGGGAGGCAAGCTGGCAGAGCCTGCGCAGTTTACCGCCACAGTGGCGCGAAAAGACGCGCAGAGCATCGAACTCCTCTACTCCCGCGCCGCGCAAGCGATGGCTGATCTCGAGGTGAGGGTCGAGTACTCGCTGCCGCCCTCCAAACATTATCTTCGTAAACAGGTCTCGGTCCGCCAGTCAGGCAAAGGCGAGGCGCGCCGCTTGATGAGGGCGGACCTGGATGTTTGGAAAGGGGTCAGGCGAGAGTGGAAATCGGCGATAGCGGACCGCCTGCCCTATGGCAGTCACCCGATTCATTGCGACACGATGTGGGCCGGCGTGGAGTTTGTGGCGGCGCATAATGAATACAGTCACGAGGGTTTTGTGCTGCGCAGCCGGCCAGGCGGCAAGACACTCAGTTCAGAGTGGTTGAAGCTCCACTCCTCGGTTGCCGGCGTCTCGGTGGCTGGCGAAGCGAAAGAGTCTTTCCTGGGCTACATCGAGGATATTCGACTGGAACCTCCACGTCTGGTCGCCTGTTACAACAGTTGGTGGAGTCTGCCGGAGATTTTCGATGAACAGCAACTCCTCGCGCTACTACAGGTGGTGAAGAATAAGCTGTACGACAAACACGGAGTGTTTTTCGATTATGTCACCGCCGATATGGGTTGGAGCGCTCCCCAGACAGTGTGGGAAATAAACACGAAAGACTTTCCGCATGGCTTAAGCGCTATCAACGAACTTGTCCAGTCCGCCAACGGAAAGTTGGGCTTATGGATGTCGCCCAGTGAGGTTTATCACCCGGTCATCGATTATGATTGGGCCAAGAACAACGGTTACGTGGTAGTTGGTTCCGGCAAGCCCTCCGATTGGCCCGAGCGAGGAATCTCGCTGGCCGATCCGAAGTTCTGTAGTGCAGTGAAGGAGCAACTGAAGCGGCTCATAAGAGAGTATCAGCTCGGCCATGTGAAATTCGACGGTTTTATCGCGAAAGAAAAGACCCCCCATCACAACCTTCTGCCAGGTGACGACTCGGTTGAACTGCTGGCAGAGCGTTCACTCGAGCTGATCGCCGCAACTCGGGAGGCCAATCCCAAACTATTCACTGAGCCGACCTACATGAATTCATTGGCCAACTATATCAGCCCCTGGATTGTCAAATATTCCACCTCCATCTGGGCTAATGCGGGAGGCGACTGTCCGACCGGTCTTGGGCCCGCTCCGGATTATCGTGAATCGCAGTCTACGGCGCGCGAGTATTTCATATTCTCGTCCTTGAAAGAAGTCTGGCTTCCCCAAAACGCCCTCCAGTATTTTGATATCATCCACTGTGATGAGGCAGGCGGCTTCCCCAATCACGCCGCGATGGCGTTTGGCCGAGGCAGGTTTTTCGTTTCGACCTATTTTAATCCCAAATTTATGACCGATGGGGACTGGGAACTTTATGCCGGACTGCTGAAATGGGGACGGCGCAACCAGGAAGTTCTTAGAAATACGACGATCCTCACCTCGCGTGTGGAGCTTTGTGAGCCGTACGCTTATGCGCATTGGAGTGGCAAGCGGGGCATCATCACGGTACGGAATCCGTCGAACGAATCGCAGAAGTACACGCTGGAGTTGGCCAAGGCCGGAGCGCCGCAGGGACTCACCGATGGCGTCTGTTACACCCAGTATCCATACCGTAAAGGAATTCAGGGCGGCCTGACCGGCGCGTCGGCGATCACGCTGGAGCTTGCTCCGTGGGAATTGGTTTTCCTGGAGATTATGCCGCGTAACGAGCTACCTGAACCCGTCGTCATGGGGGCGCGGTGGGAATGCGACGCGAGCGGCAGCATGAAGGTTTTGCCGGATGGCACCGGCAGTATTCGCGTCTTGCTTCCACACGGTGGCGAACAGGCTGTGAGCGCTGAGGCCGCGGCGGCCGGCGATCCTAAAGGTGAGATCATGACGCAAAAGATCGATCGGCTGCCGGAAGCTAGTTGGCTGCACAAAGCTGACAAACCGTTACCCACGGCGTCGTTTGAATTGCAAACTGAAATCACCATTCCGGAAGGAGCGCCGAAGGGCAAGGCCTTACTGCTTATGCAATTCCCAGGCAAAGACCACCTGCCCAGCAGTTGTTCGTGCCTGGTGAATGGCCGCAGCGTCGCGTTACAGGAGAGCGCCTCGGAGGGGCACATCGGTTACGACATGGTTTCCGCGGAAACCCCTTGGAGAGACCTCATACCTTTCGCAAGCCAATGGACTTGGTACATCTGCGAACTGGAAAGCGGTGTGAATAGAGTGATTTTCAGTGGCCAATGCCCCTACGAGAACTGCAAGACCGGTTTATGGGTATGGGCTGACTGGGACCTCAGGAAACAGTCGGTATCGGTTGCGGTGGAGTGTCCGGAATCAGCGATGCCACAAAACCAGGCCCATCTGAAGAGGCGGGGAATTTGCGTCTTGCAGCCCGGAATGCCGAACGAACCACAGCCCACTGAAGCGTGTTGGAGGGTTGCGTAAGTCTGGTTACCTCCTCTTTCGCGAGGACCGATGGAAAACGTCGGCCCAAGGCCTCAGAAGGACGTGGAGCGGTGGAAGTGCACTTTGTTCTGTTATTACCCGCCAGGAGAGATCGATGAGTGGAAGCGGTGAGGGTCGCGAAAGCAACTCCGCGGCGTATTTTCTTTTGCTAATCCTCGTTAACTTGATGTGGGCTTTTCAGTACACGGGAGCCAGAATTGCGACGCAAAAACTTGGGCCTATCGCTGTTGCTTTGTTGCCGATGGCAATGTCTACAGTCCCGTTGACTGTCTTGCTCCTGCTGGAACGTCGCAAGAAAGGCTCGGAAAACACCGGGGAACGCGGAAGCTTCGGGCGGCGACTCTTGAACTTTGTAATCCTGGCAATGGTCGGAAGCTTTATGGCGCAGTTGGGTTTGACGTCCGGCGTCCAACGTTCGTTGGCGTCGAATGCGGCGGTCCTCACGCTGACCATCCCCGTCCTGACGGCACTGCTCGCAACGGTTCTCGTGGGCGAAAAGATGAGTCGCCTGCTTTGGATCTCCTTCGGTCTGGCGATCGTAGGCGTGCTGACGGTATCGGATGTGGACTGGCGCACAGTCGATATCTTTCATGGCAAGTACTTGGTCGGGAACGCATTGATTATTGCCGGTTGCTGCGGCAGCGCATTTTACAATGCGTACAGTAAGAGGTTACTACGTGTCTTCACTCCTCTCGAGGTGCTCGTTTACACCTTTATGATCGGGGATGTGGCGCTTTTCACTTTGATGATGGCTCGCGAGCGGGTAACCTGGCAATACCTCGCTTCACTAGGCGCCGCCGTTTGGTTAAGCCTCGTATGCATCGCAGTTTTCACTCTCACCTTGGCTATGACGCTTTTCTTTTGGGTGATTAAGCGTATCAATCTCACTCAAGCGGCGCTCTCGTTTTATCTGCTGCCGGTTTTTGGTGTGCTTATCTCCACCGTGACGCTCAAAGAGAAGATGAGATGGCAGTTACTTATCGGGGGAGTCTTGGTGTTTATCGGTACGTTCCTCGCCACGACGTACGGCCGGCGCAAGCAAACTAAAGAAGTGCGATCTGAGTAGGAGAGTTGGAGATGAAGGTTGACAGCACGATTAGCCGGAAGGTCTCCTCCCAGCGGTTCATTACTGCGGTTTGCCGATCTGCACATCCAGATGCCGAATCAAGCTCTCCGGGTTAGGCTTCTTGCTGAGTGTCTCAAACTTTCGGAACTGCTCCTGGGCCTTCGCCTGATCTCCAGTTTTCCGATACACGAGCGCGAGCTGATAATAGGATTGCGCGAGGTCCGGGTTGAGCTGAATGCTTTTGTTTAGTTCGGCAATTGCCTCCTGCGTCTCTCCCGTCCGGGCCAGTACCCTGCCCAGTTCGCAATGCGCTTCCGGATAGCTGGGGTTGAGCTGCACCGCCTTGCGCAGCATTTCAACAGCTTCGGCGTTGTTTCCGTGCCCCGGCTTTGATGCCAACTTTCCATAATAGTAATAAGGCCAGAACAAGTCGGGACGCATCCGCATAACCTTGCGAAAGATGTCCAAGGCCTCATCCACGCGGCCGGTTTGCTCAAAGAAATCACCGAGAGTAACATAAGCAAGCGCGTAATTCGGATCGAGTTCCAGCGCCTTACGCAGAGTGGCCTCCGCATCGTGGAACCGATTAGCGAAGTAGTAGCTCATTCCTAGTCCAACCCAGAGATTTGGAGCATTGGGCAGTTTCTTGAGTGCTGACTCAAAAAGCAGGATGGCCGGATCAGTAGTGCGGTGCTTGAGGAATATCATCCCCAGCCTGAAGTAATGATCGGGGTTTTCCGGCTCGAGCTGCACTGCTAGCTGAAGTTCTGCGGCAGCTTTCTGGGGATCGTCCAACACGTAGTAGACCGTTCCCAACTTGTCGTGAAACGCCGCATCCGGTGTCTCCAGGCCGCGGATGGCTTCGAGAAGCGCCCCTGCCACTGGGTAGTTACCTTTTTCAAGCTCATCGTCTGCCATCCGGTAACCAGCTTTATAACACCGGGTGCTTAAATCAGGATGGCCGCGTACCAAGTCCGCGGCGTTCTGGGGCTGGTCGCTCTCAAGCCAAAGCAGCGCCAGTTGCTCGCGTGCCTCTGGAGGCAGGCGGTCGGCAAGCGCCAATTCGGTGATCAGCGTTTTCGCTTCGGCATCGTGGCCAATTTTGATGTCCGCTACCGCCAGAGCTGTGCTGGTCGAATCGTCCTCCGGCATTGTCCCGTGCGCTTGGCCGAGGTACCGCGCTGCCAATTCGAACTTCTCTTCCCGCTCGTAGATCAAGCCGATGTTCTTCAGGATGAACGGCTGGTTGGGCGCCATCGAAGATACGGCCAGGAACTCCTTGAGCGCCGCATCGTCCTGCTTCACCGCCGCGAGAACGGACCCGAGGTTAACGCGCGCCGGGATAAACCGAGGGTTGATCTGGACCGAGCGCTCGAAAGCTCGCTGTGCCTCCGCGTACTTTCGGTCATCCATCAAGCATAAACCGTAGATATCGAAACCCATGAAGGAGGTGGGATCGCGCGTGAAGACAGCGGGGTCGGCAGCAATGGCTTTCTTGAACTCCTGGATCGCGGCGGACTCTTTCTTCTCGGCGAGCAGGAGGTATCCCAGGTTGGTGTGCGCAGACGCGAAATGTGGATCGTATTCGATTGCTTTCTGGAAGGATTCCCGCGCCGCCTCGTGCTGCCCGGTTCTTTCCTGGCAGATACCCAAAAGGTTATGAGCGACGGATGAGCGTGGGTCCTCGGCCAGCAACGCGCGCAAGATTTCTTCCGCAGAAGCAAATTCTCTGGCCTGCATCTTGAGTTGCGCGGCACGGAGTTGTGCATCCTTCGACTCAGCCCGAGTGGGAACCACCGTACCGGCGAGAACGGCCACCAGCAGCAACCAAAATGCCGGTATTAATAGTCGTTCGCTCACTTCCACTTGCGGCGCGAACTGGCAACGACAGCGATGAATAGCAGGCACTCCGCTGTTAATTCTCCGGCAGCCTGCGGAAAAATACAAGCATCGATCTAGCGGTAGTTTACTGTGAAACTGCCAAAGCGAGCGATATCCGCTTTTGTTCTCAGGGGTTGCGACGAGCGCCTTGTATTACCCACCTGGGGTGCTACGCGGGCTGCTGCAAGCCTAAAGTGTCGACCAAGCCTTTCTGAACCAGGCTCTGCGTGGCGAGTACCGTGGCCGTGCGACGGGGGCCTCCGCCCAGGGCCGGGTACAAAAGCGCGAACTGCTGAATCTGCTCTAACTCCTCCTGCAACTTTTCCACCGTGAGCTGCGGCCAGAAGGCGCGCGCTTGTCGCAGCACGTAGTGCAGCAGCGACAGGCCCAGCAGGCAGTAGAAAGC
>Ga0116110_1001378_pt1 | contig 12984 bp, 17 predicted proteins | sample June2015DPH_8_50_FD_89719 | JGI IMG/M metagenome (GOLD analysis project Ga0116110, IMG submission 89719) | Peatland microbial communities from SPRUCE experiment site at the Marcell Experimental Forest, Minnesota, USA - June2015DPH_8_40 | ecosystem: Environmental > Terrestrial > Soil > Wetlands >...
AGCCATCGATGGAGGCGCTGGTGGCATCGATGGTGCGCCAGGCGAGCTGAACCTGGTCTCCGGCCGAGACGACGGTGGGAGTGGCTGTGATCTGCGCGGTGGGCGCGGGCACGGCGGCCGCTGGCGCCGTCTCAGGCGGTGGAAGCGGCTTCTTCTTGCAACCTGCAACCGCAGCCAGGGCGACAAGCAGGACAACAGGCACGATTAAACGATGAATTCGATGGTTCATGTGGTACTCCTTCCCAAAAAATAACGAAGTTTCTCCCGGGCGATGCAGCCTGCGGGGGATGTGTTGGCAACGATTAGGATTATAGTTCATCAAAGCCTGGACGGCTTGTATTGCTGGCCCCTGCGCGAATCTTTTTCGCTGCCAATCCAAATATAAGACGCGCCTGTCCTTTTTTCCGCTCTGGCTTTACTTCCAACTCCAGTTGGGCATGAAGTTGTTGCCGGTGTGGGTGAGCTGTTGCTGCCCGGTGCCGTCGGCCAGCATGGACCAGATCTGGGTGTGGCCGCCGATGGCGCGCTCGAAGACGATGTGCCGGCCATCCGGCGCCCAGGAAGGGAAGTCGTTGCTGCCGGATTCATGGGTGACCTGCAGCCAGCGCTTGCTGGCGATGTCCATGACGTAGATATCCTGCCCGCCGGGGTCGCCGGGACCGTACTTGCGATTCCAACTGAAGGTCAGAAACTGGCCGTTGGGCGCCCAGGAGGGTGAGATGGCATAGCCGCCGTCGGTCATGCGCTGAATATTGGCGCCGTCCTGGTCCATGGTGTAGATCTGCGGCAGCCCGGTGCGCCCGCTCACCCAGGCGATCTGGGCATTGGTGCGGGGATTCCAGGTGGGCGAAACGTCGGGCCCGCGGAAGTTGGTCAACCGGCGCAGATTGGCGCCGCTGGCATCGGCAACCCAGATCTCGGATCGCCCGTCCGCGAGGAGGAGAAGGCGATCCTGGAGCCGTCCGCGGACCAGGCCGGGGATTGATTGCTGCCGCCTGCCGTGCCGGCGGAAAAGCCGACCGGGCGGTTGAGTTCCAGCGAGTACATGCGGATGGACCACCCCGCGTTGCCCAGGGAAGCGAAGGCCAGGCGGGAATTGTCCGGCGAAACGCGGGGCGAGAGCGAGATGCTGCCCAGGTGGGTGATCTGGTGCTGGTTCTGCCCGTCGTAGTCCATGGCCCAGATCTCTTTGGTGCCGGTGCGCGAGCTGACGAAGTAGATTTTGGTTTCGGCGATGCCGTTGATGCCGCCGCCCAGCCGCAGGATGATCTCATCCGCAAAGCGGTGCGCAATGGTGCGCGCCGAATCCGGGCTGGCATCTTCGTTGTACTGCTTGCCCAGCACCTGGGGGTTGGCGGTGTTGCGCGTGTCGAAGAGCCAGCCGTAAACGATCAGCCGCCCGTTGCCTGCCGAGAGCGAGCCGAAGGCCACCATGGCGGCGTTGGCCGGGGCGTCGGACCACTGCGTCAGGCGGATCTCCTGGGGCGAGCCCGGCGTCTCCTGGGGCGCCAGGCTCTTCGAGACCAGGTCGAAGATGCCGGCGTTGGAAAGGTCGCCAAAAAGGGTGGCGTCGAAGACCGTCTTCAAGGCCGGGTTCTGGGGATCGCTGCCCAGGGGCCTGAAATCGGCCGCGGCGATGCGGATGCGGTCATTGCCCAGGTTGGTGCCCGTGTGCACCCAGTCCTGGGCCGGCAGTTGGCTGGCCGCAAGACAAATCAGAACCAACAGAGAGAGGGGCAGAAGCCGGGAAAATGTCTTCATGCGATGAGCAATCCTTCCTGGTGAGCAGTGGAATCGGCGCTCTTGTACTACCTGCGCCGCGGTTCATACGCATCAATACGCACAATCATAAGTGACGTCCAGCCATTGATCGTTGGAGCCGGCCGGCAAGGCCCCAAATGTGTCCACCCGCTGTGTAGCTCGCTCGCATGACAGGTCAAGGGTCGGGCTGCCGCTGGAATTGTTGATCTTGAAGTTGGACGGGACGCCCTGGCGGCTCACCTTGAAGTATACCTGCGCCGTAGCGCCTCTCGGCGTGCGCGGGTCCACCTCGGCGCGGTACCAGTTCTGATCGACCTTGCGCTTGATGACCTCGACGTACCAGCCAAAGCGGCTGCCGAAGTCGCCGTTGGTCACGCTCACCGGCCCATTCGATCCGCCCATCGCCTGCGCGGAGCGGGGCATGATGCTGCCCGCCTGCTCGCCGTACTGGGCCCGGTTGTCCCTGGGCTGGGGCTGGTTCTTCTGCGTCTTGGGAGCGGTCTTCTGCTGCGGCTTCACCATCTTCCCGGAGATGGGGATGGCCTTTTCATCCACCGCCTCTTTGGTCTTGGGAGTGGGCTCGGCGGGGGCCTGGCTGGGGGTATCGGTGGTCAGCACATTTTCGTTCACCTGCTCGGCGGGCAGGGGCAGGACATTCGAGACCAGGCTCACCTGGATGGCTCCGCCCGCTCCCGGATTGCCCCACATGATGTGATGGAAGAAGCCGTTGAGCATGCCGTAGAGCAGGAGCGAGCTGAACAGAACGCAGTGCAGCACAAGCGAGCCCGCGGCCGGCGCGGCCAGGGGGTCCGGCGCCGGCGGCCGGTCCAGTTGCTCGAGTTTTTCCAGCAGACTGATCATGCGCTTGCTCTTGCCTGTGCTTATCTTCCGCCCTAATTCCCGCCCGCCGCCGCGCCCTTCGTATCCAGCGGCTGGGTCACGATGGAGATGTTGGTAATGCCGGCCTGCTTCACCGCATCCATCACGCTGGCGAAGGCGCCAAAGGGAACCCGCTCGTCGGCGCGCAGATAGATCACCTGTTTGGCCGGGTCGGCCCCGGCCTGGCGCAGTTTCTGCGCCAGCTCATGCACGTTCACCGGCTGATCCTGAAGAAAAACCTGCTGATCGCGGTCGATGGTCACCACCATCCGCTGCTCGGTAATCTCCTTCACGGTGCGTGTCTTGGGCACCGCCACTTCGATGCCCGACTGCAACACCGGCGCGGTAATCATGAAGATCACCAGCAGCACCAGCACCACGTCCACCAGCGGCGTGATGTTGATCTCCGCCAGCGAAGTCCGCGTCTGGCCGTTGCTACTTGTAAAGGCCACGGTCCGCCTCACGAAGGGTTTCGGGGCCAGGGTTGGCGGCGCGTTGCGGCAGGCCCACCCGCACCGGAATCTCCTCCAGCGAGTTCAGCAGCTCGCGGCAAAAGTCGTCCACCGCCGCGGCGAAAACCTTGATGCGCGCCGTGAACTGGTTGTAAGCAATCACGGCGGGCACGGCCACAAAGAGCCCGGCGGCCGTGGTGACGAGCGCCTCGGAGATGCCCGGCGCCACGGCCCTCAGCGTAGCCGCGCCGGCCGTGCCCAGCCCGTGGAAGGCGTCGATGATGCCCACCACCGTGCCGAACAGGCCGATGAAGGGGCTGGTGGCCGCGATGGTGGCCAGCCAGGTCATGCGCCGTTCCAGGTTGCTGATGGCCTCGCTCGCCGCGGTCTGCGCCGTGCGCTCCAGCGGAGCCAGGTTGCGCGGCGGTCCCGTGCCCCCCGTCTGCCGCTTGTAGGTCTCGTAAACATCTCCAAACACCTGGGCCAGGGGGCTGAGTTTGTAGTCGCCGGTCATCGCCGCGATATCCTGCAGCCGGGTGGCCTTACGGAAGGCGCGGACAAACCGGCGGCTCTCCTTGGTGGCCTTGCCGAAGGTGGAAATCTTGTTCAGGATCACGGTCCAGGAGTAGAGGCTGGCCGCCAGCAGCAGCACCAGCACGGCCATGGCCACGGGACCGATGTTGCTGAGCATCTCCATTAGCGCGCTGGAACTCTGCGTCCAGGACGAGCCGGCAGGGGCCGCGCCGCTGTCAACCTGCAACATCATGAGCAAGGAAGCTGTAAGAATCGCCATTCACCTCAATATCCACGGTATCAGACGCAATGGCCGCCTCCAAGTTATCGATGTGGTGCACGGGCAGGGTCCGGGCCTGCTTCAAAAGGGCCGGCGAGGCGCCGTTCATGCTATGCTGCGCTCGGAATCTCACAGCGGCTTTTGCCGTCTGCTGATCCAACCAAAAGGATCGACTCCCCGCACAGGTTGTCATCCTGAGCGGAATTTGGCACGCTTTTGTGCCAAATGTAGTCGAAGGACCTGCGGTTGTTTTTTGATCTTTCTGGAGCGATCGAAAAAGCCCCGTGCCCCATCCTTTCCGTTTTTTCAACGGAAAGGGTGGGAAACCGAAAAAGCACCGTCCGTTCATCAAGAGGTTCGCTGCAATGCTCGTCGAACTGCGCGCTGAAAACTACGCCGTCATCGATCACGCCATCGCCGTCTTTGGCCCCGGCCTCAACCTGCTCACCGGCGAAACCGGCGCGGGCAAATCCATCCTCGTCGATGCGCTGGCCCTGCTCATGGGCGGCAAGGCCTCCGCCGAAGTCGTCCGCCACGGCGCCGCCAAGGCCGTCGTCGCCTGCGTCTTTGAGTCCACCCCCAACGCCGAGACCATCCTCGAAGAAAACGGCATCGACTCCGCCGGCAACGACGTTATCCTCCGCCGCGAAATCCTCTCCACCGGCAAGGGTCGCGTCTTCGTCAACAACCAGCCCGCCACCGTCACCGTGCTCAAGCTGCTGGCCCCCGAGCTGGCCCTGGTCCACGCCCAGAGCGAGGCCCTCACCAGCTTCGACCAGGCCCAGCAGCGCATCCTCCTCGACCGCTTCGGCGGCATCTCCACTGAAACCATCGCCGAAGCCCACGCCCGCTGGCGCTTGGCGGCTAACAAGCTCGATGACCTTCTCCAGGGCGAGCAGGACCGTCTGCGCATGGTCGATCTGTGGAGCTACCAGAGCAAGGAGATCGAGGCCGCCCGTCTCGTCCCCGGCGAAGACGAAGCACTCGAAACCGAAAAGCGCGTTCTGGCCAACTCGGAAAAGCTCTACGCCGCCGCCATGGGCGCATTCGAGCAGCTCTACGAAGGAGGCGCCAGCGCCGAAGTCGCCCTCCGCGCCGCCCTGCGCAACGTCGAAGAGCTGGCCCATTACGACGGCCGCTTCACTGAGGCTGTCCAGCAACTCGCCTCCGCCCGCGCCACTCTCGGCGACACAGCCGCCAGCCTCCGCGACTACGCCGAAGGCATCAACGCCTCGCCCGAGCGCCTGGCCGAGATCGAAGACCGCCTCGCCCTCCTCGACCGCCTCAAGCGCAAATACGGCAAGGCCATCGCCGAGGTCATCGCCTTCGGTGAAGAGGTCGCCCGCAAACTTGCCGAAGTAGAAGATCGCGACGAAATCCTCAAGGTGCTGCGCAAGGAACTCGACGAAGCCGCAACCGCCTACCGCGCCGCCGCCGCCGTCCTCACCGTCGAGCGCAAAGCCGCCGCTGCCAGGCTGGCCAAGCTGGCCGAAGCCCAGATCAACTCCCTGGCCATGAAGGTACGCTTCGAGGTTGCCGTCACGGCTAACGAGAATGAGCCGGGCTGGACCTCGAGCGGCTGGGACCAGGTCGAATACCGCATCGCCACCAACCCCGGCGAGCCTCTCAAAGCCCTGCACGAGATCGCCTCCGGCGGCGAAATGTCCCGCGTCATGCTGGCCCTGAAAGTCAGCGTGGAAGAAAGCGCCGCCAAGCCCAAAAAGAAGACCCCCACCCCCCGCACCCTGGTCTTCGACGAGATCGACATCGGCATCGGCGGCCGCGCCGCTGAAGCCGTCGGCCAGAAGCTCAAATCCCTGAGCCGCGGCCAGCAGGTCCTCTGCGTAACCCACCTTCCTCAGATCGCCGCCTTCGCTGACCAGCACCTGCTCATCGACAAGCGCGAATCCGAAGGCCGCACCAAGACCAAGGTTAGCCTCCTCGACGACACCGCCCGCACCCAGGAAGTAGCCCGCATGGTAAGCGGCGCCAAAGTAACCGAAACCAGCCTCCAGCATGCCGCGCAAATGATCGCGAGCAGCCGGTGAACACCAGAGCGAGGATCAGACGTAATATCCAACCCTAGGGTCAAAATCAAGGCTTACCGTAACAGACGTAATAGAGTTAAGCGATGGCGATTCACACAAGAACGCAATTTGAGACCGTTGTGGACGGCCTCAACCGTGCGTACGACGGTTTGATGGTATTTGAGTTGGTTGGTTCTCTTTCCGACCAGCCGGCAAGTTATCACGATGCGGATATTGTGGTTCACCCGAAGCTCACTACGGGATTCAGCGGGTTTGTGCGTGGCTGCAAAGTAGCGGGAATTGAGATTGTCGAGATTGATACCAAATCCACAAGACAGTTCCCTGGCAGACCAAACGGGCAAGACAGGGTTCAAGTGAAACTGCATTCTGGACAGGTCATCGAACTATTTTTTCCGAAGGGATATTGTAGCGACCCTCCGATCAGGTGATGGAGGTTGGATAGCTACTGGAGATAGCAAAACCATAAGTACGGAATTCTCCGGGGGCCTGGTACTCCAGCTGTCGCCTTTAAGACTAAAAGTCCCTAGCATTCTCTTGTTGACGGGCGGCTTCGACACGGGAATGCTTCTCGAAGGAGTGGCGTGCTGGCGCACAAAGATTACTTGTCCTTGGCTTGGAACTGTACCTTTACCTTCTCCTTTACAGGCTTTTCAGCTTCAAACTCGACCCTTTTCCCAGTCTTTGTCTTGAACTTCACATCTGTCGGTTCCTTCACCGTCTTTGTCGCTACGAACTTCACCGTATGTTTCTTCGCTGGCATGATGTCTCCTACACGTATCAAACTTCACGGGCAGTATAACACCAATCAATTCATCTGGCTGGATGCCCCTGCTCTCGCCTTTGAGCCCTGGGATTCGACCTTCCCCCCGCCGTGCTGAGCATTTTCTCTTGACATCTGTATCGTCAAACGATACACTCATTCTGTGATTAAGAGCTTCGCGCACAAGGGGCTGGAGAAGTTCTTCCGCACTGGCTCAAAGGCGGGGATTCAGGCTCAGTACGCCGCGCGGTTGCGTCTCCAATTGGCCATGCTTGACGACGTCGGTGCGCCCGAGGATATGAACGCCCCCGGATGGCGGCTTCATCCCCTGCACGGCGATCTGAAGGGCCACTGGTCGGTCACGGTGAGCGGAAATTGGCATCTCACCTTCCGTTTTGAAGGCGAAGACGCCATCCTGGTCGATTACCAGGACTATCACTGAGAGGAGAGAGCTCAATGCGTATGTATAACCCTCCGCACCCCGGCGAGGTGATCCGGGAATATCTCGGCGAAATGAACGTGTCTGCTGCGGCTAAGCATCTGGGCGTCAGCCGGGTCACTTTCTCCCGCGTCCTCAACGGCAAAGCCGCCGTCTCGCCGGAGATGGCCATGCGTCTGGCCGCCGCCTTCGGCACCTCCTCGCCCGAAGTCTGGCTGCGCATGCAGGCGCAGTACGACCTCTGGCAGATCGGAAAGCGCAATAAAATCCGCGTCAATCCGCTACCCCACCTTCAGCACAGCTAACGAATGAGCGAAATATATGGCTCGCAACTTCAAAGAACTTCGCGCAAAGATGGACCCGGAACGCCGCGCCCGCGTGGAAAAGCGTGTGCAGGAAGCACTCAAAGCCATGCCGCTTGAGGGGCTGAGAGACGCCAGGGAACTGACCCAGGCGCAGTTGGCCCAGGTCCTCAACGTCTCGCAGGGAGCAGTCTCCAAGGTCGAGCGCCGCACCGATATGTACATCAGCACGCTGCGCAGCTATGTCCGCGCCATCGGCGGCGACTTGCAGATTCGTGCCGTCTTCCCGGAAGGCGATGTCCTCATCGATCAGTTTGAAGACCTGAAATCTGACAACAAGAGCCCTGCATCAACAGCTGCCTAGTTTTGCCTGATGCCACAAGTGCGGAGACCCACGAGAGACGCGACTATGAAGAGAGGTAACCCCAAACCGCTTACGCCGCATTTGCAGGCCGAACTGGATGCTCTTGCCGCAATGCCGGACAGTGAGATCGACACCACCGAAATGCCGCCCATCACCGATTGGAGCCATGCAGTGCGCGGGCCGCTCTACCGTCCCATCAAACGGCCTTTGTCGTTGCGTGTGGATGCGGACATCATCGACTGGTTCCAGCGCCAGGGCCAGGGCTACCAAACCCGCATGAATTTCGCTCTGCGCGAGTATGTCGAACGGCACAGCAAACGCGCTTGATTACCTGTGTTGGGGCCAACTGCCGGGTGCCCCAGGTCTCGCCTTTGAGACCTGGGATTCCATCTCCCCCACTCCTCCGCCAGTGAGCTAAATCAGAAATTCCTGCTGTGACGGCATTTGCACTGAGGGGCGAAGTGTTATGACCATGGCGCTGGCCGGAGCAACCGGAGACGGGCGCCTTGAAGGCCCGCGTATAATTTAAGCCAAGTTGCCGGAGTCAAGCCATGAGATTTTTGCACTGCGTTGCATTCCTGGCCATCCTACTGCCAGCTACTTTCATCCTGCCTGCCGAAGCATCCTCGACGCGCACGAAAATCGAATTTTCCTCGCTCGATCCGAGCCACCCCTACAAAGTATCGGGCGTGCTTTATCTCCCGGAAAACACCGCGAGTCCGGTTCCCGCTATCGTTCTGGTTCACGGCACCATGGATTTTTACCAGCGCAGTGAGCTTTACCGCAAACCGGTTCTGGGCGCGGGGATTGCCGTCTTTGAAGTCGATTTCAAGACCGGGATTTATAAGAGCCCGGCGGACCGGCCGAATCCCGACACTTTTCTGCCACTGGCCTTCGCGGCGTTGAAAGAATTGCGAAAACTCCCCCTCATCGATCCCAACCGCATCGGCATCATGGGCTTTTCGCTCGGCGGCCAAACAGCCTTGAGAACAGCCCTGGAGAGCAACCAGAAACAATGGATGGGAGAGGACAAAGGTTTTGTCGCATTCGCGACTTTCTACCCGGTCTGCAAGGCCTTTATCAAAGAGCTGGACAAGAGCGGCAGCAAGCTGACCGGCGGTCCGATCATCGTCTTTTATGGGACCAACGACTCCTACGGCGAGGGCTCTGCCGTTCCTAAGCTGAAAAAACTGCTCGAGAAAAAGTTCAATTTTCAGTTGAATACCGTCGAATACCCTGGCGCCTCGCATGGTTTCAATCTCAATGTGCCCGATATGAGCTATTTCGATCCCGCCGCCAACGGGTTCAGAGGCCACATATCCTGGAACCCCGAGGCAACCAACGATTCCATCACCAAAGTGGTGGCCTTCCTGCATGAAAATCTGGCCGCCAAGTGACGTATTCCAAACCAGAGCCCGAGCGATCGCAACGCCGTTCTGGCCGGGATTTTCCCCCGGACCTCCGGCAGATCGGCAAGCGCAACAGGATGCGCGTCGGCCTGCTTGCCCGACTCCAGCACTCCTGATTGCACGTTCGTCCTATAATCCATGCAAAGGGGACGCCATCTTGAAAACGCCTCGAAACAAATTCCTCTGCGCCTTCGCGCTTGCTCTCTTCGCGCTGGTCTCCATTGCCACAGCCCGCGCGCAGCAACTTTCGCCGAAACTTCAGAACGCCATCGGCCACTGGCAGATCGTCAACAGCGACGGCACGCCCGGAGGCAAGGCGGAAACCTACCTGGTGAACGGCAAACTCTTTGGTAAGGTCACCGAGGTGCGCCCCGGCCGCACTCCGCGCGACGTGTGCGACAAGTGTTCCGGCGAGTACAAAAACCAGCTCATCCTGAGCATGGTCTTCATGCGCAACTTTCATCCCAACGGCGACGACTGGGTGGACGGCACCGTCGTAGACCCGGAGAATGGAAAGGTATACAAGGGCAAGCTCTGGGTCGTGGGGAAGGACAATCTCCATATGCGCGGCTTTATCGGCTTCTCCCTGTTCGGGCGGACCGAGAGCTGGGTAAGGATTCCCTGAGCAGGCAGAGCGAACTCCCGATGCATGCCGGTTCCGGTCCCAGATCTGTCCCCTGACCCGCCGCATGTGTTGGCCGTCACATACGGCTGTACCGCTTCATATTGTCTGCTTGCCTTACACAGAGGCGCGGTCGAAGCGAAATCCTGCGCCTGCTGGGCAAGAAGGGGAGGAGTGCGATGCCGGATACAAGCGATGGCCGGAGGAAGTTCTTAAAAACCGCGTTGATCTCTGCCGGGGCCGTTGTGGGGGCCGTTGCCGCCAGGACCATGGCGTACGCGAAACTCACGCGCGATCCTTTGGTGCGGGAGATGGAGAATCGGTCCCGGAATACATCCTTCGGGTCCCATAACGAGATGGCGGCCGCTCTTTGTCCGAAGGCGTCCTGCAACCCCGGCTGCGATAGCGGTTGTTCCGTGGGCTGCCAGACCTCCTGCAAACCCGGCAATAAATAAGGCCGCTCTGGCGCCGTGCCGGATGCCGCGCTCCTGGCGTGCGGGACAGGGAGTATTGAGCAGATCATGAACCGCGCAGAGGCTCGAAACACGCCGCCATTTGCGCGGAATGCTTATCCGCGCCTGTTGGCTCCCTGGCTTTTGCGCGACGACGGCGACAACCTGCTGCTGTATAAATGCACGTATAGCGAACTCAAGTACCGCGTCTTATCCCCCGTGCAGGCATTGATCCTTCCGTTCTTTTCCGGGGAGAGGTCCTATGGGGATATTCAAGCCATCTGGCTGCATCTGACCAAGCCTTCCCATAAAGCCGAAAGCCTGGGCGAACTCGATGAACTGGTCCGGAATTTGACGGCGCCCGACAAGGTCATCGGTTTAACGGGCGCCGCAAGCGATTCGTTCAAGGACAAGGCGAAGATTCCGCTGCCGGATTTCGGCAATTATCGCTGGCCCGCGGAACGAACCGGCGTTCCCGTCTCTGTGCTGGTTGCGCCAACCAACCGTTGCGTCGCGCAGTGCCGCTATTGTTACGCCGAAAGGAAGTTGGACGAGGAGCTGACTTGCGCTGAGTGGATCGGGATTTTCGATCAGTTTGCCGAGTTGTCGATTCGCATTGTCGATCTGGCCGGCGCCGATCCGTTCATGAGAGCCGATGTCTTCGATCTGCTGCGCGCGATGGTGGAGAGGGATTTCACTTTCTCTGTCTCCACCAAGAGCCACATCTCGCCGGCATGGGCGCGAAGACTGGCGGAGTTGGGGATTGGCCGCGATCAGCCTGGCGCGACCGATAGAGGCGTCCAGGTGAGCGTTGACAGCGCCAACAACCAGCTCGCCTCCTGGCTGACGGGCGTAAACAACTATCTTGACCGCGCCAGGTCCACGACGGCCAACCTGATCGCTGCCGGGCTCAACCCGCGCATCAAGTGCGTCCTGACCCCTTATAACTGGGAGGAAGCCGGGCAGATCGTCGAGCTGTTCTCATCGCTGGGCGCACGCCGCTTCCAATTCGTTCAATATGGGCGCAGCATTTATCGCCACTCCGACGATCTATTCCTGACCAGGGAACAGAAACTCCGGCTGAGCGAGTCTCTGCCGCGGCTGGCAGCGAAGCGCGGCGATCTTGAGATCGTTTTTCAAGACGAAACCGGCGAAGTGAGGACAGGCGAGCAAATCAAGGCGGCATGGGAGCAGCGCCCCATCTGCACCGGCGGCAGAGCCGCTCTCTACGTGCTCCCCAACGGCGATGTCTCCCTTTGCGAGCAGCTTCCACATGCCCCGGAGCATGTTGTGGGCAACCTTCTCCGGGAGAGTCTGCTGGAGATATGGAACGGCGCCGCGCTGGACAAGTTTATCCATCCGGACAGGAGCAAGTTTGAGGGAACGGCTTGCCGCGCCTGCCCCGAATTCGAGCCATGCCATTGGGGGCGCGGCTATTGCTACAGAGATTCCCTGACGGCATTCGGCAGCGTGTATGACGCCCCTCCCGGCTGCCCGCGGCAAGAGAAGATACCTCTGCGGCTCATTTAGGCTGGGCTGGCGGCCGGTTCGACGCCCGGAACTCCCCACTCGGCGCAACCTCGGCGAGCTGGAAGCCACCGTTTTCGAATTACACCAGCCCCAACACGGGCATTGGTATACTGGGAGATGTGACCCCTACTGTGCTTGAAACCATCTCGAACGGTCCCCACGCCGAGACTTCCCCCAGTCAGAAGAGGGTGTTGTTGCTCAAACCGCGCGGCTTTTGCGCCGGAGTGGTGCGCGCGATCGATGTCGTCAGGATCGCTCTGGAAACCTTCGGCGCGCCTATCTACGTGCGCCGGGAGATTGTGCATAACCGCTATGTAGTGAACGAGTTGGCCGAGAAGGGCGCGATCTTCGTTCATGAAATCGACGACGTGCCCGACGGCCAGCGCGTCATCTACTCCGCCCACGGCGTCTCTCCCGCGGTCCGCGCATTCAGCAAGGGCCGCGGCCTCAAAGTGATTGACGCCACCTGCCCGCTGGTGACCAAGGTCCACATCGAGGCCGTCAAGTTTGCCCGCCAGGGTTACTCATTAGTGCTCATCGGCCACCGCGACCACGACGAAATCGAAGGCACCCTGGGCGAAGCCCCGGAGGTAACTCAAGTCGTTTCAAACGTTGCTGAGGCTACGGCGCTCGAGGTGCCCGATCCGGACCGCGTGGCCTATCTGACCCAGACCACCCTGAGCCTGGACGAGGCGCGGGACATCATTCACGCCCTCAAGCTGAAGTTTCCGAACATTGTCGGGCCTCACTCGCAGGATATCTGCTACGCCACCGAGAACCGCCAGGTTGCCGTCCGCAACGTGGCCCACAATGCCGAGCTGGTGCTGGTGGTGGGTTCGACCAACAGTTCCAACTCCAACCGGCTGGTCGAGGTTTCGCGCAATCTGGGCACCATCGGCTACCTCATTGACAACTCCCAGGCCATCGACCCAAAGTGGCTTCAAGGCGTTACAAATGTTGCGGTTACAGCCGGTGCGTCGGCTCCTGAAATCCTGGTGGAAGACGTGGTAAATTACCTGCGACAAAACGGCTTTTCGAACGTCGAAGAGGTTGAAGTTATGCCGGAAAACGTGCGCTTTGGCCTGCCGCCGGAGATTGTGCAGGCCATCGGCAGCGCCGGCGGGGCACAGGCTGTGCCGGTAAAGTGAATTGGAAGCAGAGAATCGGGAACAG
>Ga0116110_1001383_pt1 | contig 12946 bp, 10 predicted proteins | sample June2015DPH_8_50_FD_89719 | JGI IMG/M metagenome (GOLD analysis project Ga0116110, IMG submission 89719) | Peatland microbial communities from SPRUCE experiment site at the Marcell Experimental Forest, Minnesota, USA - June2015DPH_8_40 | ecosystem: Environmental > Terrestrial > Soil > Wetlands >...
ACTTCGGCATCGTCGCCGACCGGCTCGACGATACGGTCGCGGCAATCCGGCGCGCGCGCGAATACGGCGCCGACATTCTCGTCACCTCGGGCGGGGCTTCGGTCGGCGAGTACGATCTGGTGCAGAAGGCGTTTGCCGCCGAGGGCATGGAATTGTCGTTCTGGAAACTGGCGTTGCGGCCCGGCCGTCCGCTGATGCACGGCCGGCTCGGCGCGATGCAGGTTCTTGGCGTTCCCGGCAACCCGGTTTCCGCCTTTGTCTGCGGCTTCCTGTTCCTCGTGCCGCTCATCCGCCGCCTCGGCGGACGCCGCGATCTGGCCATGCCAACCGAATCGGCGCTGCTCGGCTGCGACCTCCCCCCGAACGACGAGCGCGCCGACTATCTGCGCGCAACGCTCAGGGAGACCCCGGAGGGCTTGGTGGCAACGCCCTTCCCGGTCCAGGACAGCTCGATGATGCTGCCGCTGGCGAAGGCCGATTGTCTGATCATCCGACAGCCTCACGAACCGGCGGCGAAAGCCGGCGGCCGCTGCACGATCGTACGATTGGAGCGCTAGACACTCTAACGGCGATGCAAAAAAGCCCGGGGCGCAGCCCCGGGCTGAGATAGTTCAAAGGATCGCGTGACGCTATCGGCCGAACCAATTGAAGCGCCAGACAAGCGAGCTTGTAGCCGTCTGCACGTACTTCTGTGAGTGCTCGTAGTAGCCCGATTGCGTCCCAGTACTGGTAAAGACGAGCGGAACGTCTTGGGCCTCGTAGCTCGCATACCGATACTCGCTGCGCCAGAACAGGCCTTGGATCGGAAGCCACGTAAGAGCATATTCTATACCGCTGCCAAGGAACCAGCCGCTATAGGTTGTCCCCGGCAAACTGTAAGCGGTTGCCACGGATGGCAGAAACTCCCTAGAAAAATTCACTTGACCGAAGCGCGCCTGGGTATAGCCGCCCTCAAAATAGGTCAACAGCGTCGGCGTGACCAGATAACCGATCCGGCCGCCCACATACCAGGCTCCAGTCTCCGTTTCGCTGCCCGAAATATCCGCAATGTTAGTGGTGATCGGTAATTGAGACTCATTCGTGCCCGTCAGACTCATGGGGTCGTAATCGCCGAAGGCGCCCACGACCCAATTGCCCAAATTGCCCATGCTGAACTGATAATCGCAGCCGCCGCCGATGGTGCCAAGCCACCCTCGGCCGCCATTGGTGTAGGTCACCGAGACTGGGTCAAAGCCACCGGTTGTGAAAATTGGCGGACCGAATTCGGCGTAGTGGTCCTGGTTCCACATGCCGTAGCCGACGCCGCCATTGATGTAGCAACCGGTCCAGTTATAAACTGGCGGCGGCGGTGCCTTGTAAACCGGTGGCGGCATGTCGGCGGCGCGGGCAAGCCCAAATGCCGCGAATGCAACGAATGTGGCACTGCCAATCAGAAGCTTCTTCATGGTCCCCCTCCGATTCGTCCCCAACCCGGTTCCGGAACACAGCTAATGTACAGCGTTCGCCGGCTGGAGGTTGTGCCTTTTGGGTCACGGTCATGATAAATCAATAGCAGCGAGCGTTTGGCGTTGCCCTCGGTTTGTTCGCTTCAAATTACGTGAAAAAAAAGATTTCAAAGCGTTGCAGGTACCAACGTAGGTGGGGTCCGCTCATTGCAACGGATGGGCATTCCGGAAAAAACACTAACTTCGATTAGAAGGACGTCGCTGCAACTGGCAGAGGCCGGGCACGTCAGGCGGTTTGCGGTCAGCGTCTCGAAGGCGGCTATACCTGCTTCGGCTGACAGAGCGAACTAGGGTCAGCCATGGGCGGTTGCCGAGCTCGGGGAAATGCTGGCCTCAGCCCTGACCCTCGACCGGTCGGGCCGGAAGATCATGAACCATGATGCGCCGACCGTTGATCGTCTGGGTGGATATGCGACCACGGCGCTCGTCTGAGTCTGCGACCTTGACGGCTGACGTGCCGGCAGACGCCGAGCGGGCGATTCCTGGCCAAAAACCTCAAGGGAACCAGAGCCGAGACAGCTCTCTCCGTCCCCGCTCAACATGCTCGGCGCCGTCAATATCAAGATCGCAGCCGCCTGAAACAGAAAAAAGGCCCCGGTTTACTGGAGCCAATTTTCCCATTCTCAGCGCTTTAGCACCACCTCGATCGCAGTCAGCTTCCGATATTGGCGATCGTGTGACGGTGGCCCGCGCAATAAAATCTTTGAAACAACCCCTTACAAAGTAGGTGATCCAAGCTTGCGGGAGATGCAGCCGCGCGTTCTTGGTTATCAGCAATATCGCGCCTCAAGTACGTCTCTTTTACGTTGCCCATCCAAACAACAAGAATGGTGGAAATGACGCCGGCAACCAGTGCGCAGATCAAACCTATATTTGCCCAATCGTATAGGCATGATGCGATCTCAAATGACGGCCATATTCGCCTTCCTTTTTGGTTCCCGCTTTCCGCTACAGGTATTGTTTTTTCGCTGGTTGTTTTTTTGTGATTATTCAAATCGTCCGAATAGTTGGTGAGAGGCGGCGGTGATTAATCAAATATCTTTCAGTCGCACAACGTCGGATTTGATTGCAATGAGCGACGCAAGAAAGAACATTGCTGAGAACGTCCCCCGACTGATCTTATTCGCAATGCTGGCCTCAGTCTCCGTCAAGCCATGCTTCTTGAGCCGTTCGGCCAATGAAGCCACGGCCAAGACGCCCGCGAACTCAACCTCGATCAGCTCCAGATCGATTTTGCGGGAATTCCCGGCGGTAGCGTGATCGCTGTCCTCTGGACGAGATACGGTGGGACGAACTACATGAGAAACCAACAGAAAATTGGCTTTGTTTTGCATTTTCATCGCAAGAGACATCTTATAATTGTATTATTGTCTTGTTCGACTTTTAATAGCACGCACCGACCATGCGCGTATTACCGCGGCGCGTCGCTCATACCGGTCAAGCTTGACCAGGTCGGGCAGCGCGCGTCGCACAGCTTCGGCCAAGCGCTCGGGGTCTGACGAGGGCATTGTCGCGGCGGCGTCGATGGCCGGGGGGATCACCCCAGTCTGCTCGTACGCGCGGTCATGGGCTATGAGCGTCTTGGTAGAGACCTCCGGTATATCAAGCTCGCCAAACACACACAGACGTTCGATCAGCGCGACTTTGACCTGACGCACGCGTGCAAGGTCAAATTCGGCTTCCGCAGCTGTACGGGCGAACTCGAGGAGGACGACGTCCGTGGTATCGCCGGCGATCTTGCGTGCCAATCTTTCAATGCGTTTGGCGCGTTTGGTGCTTAAGGTAAGGCGCGCCGTAAGACCGTGACGGTAGGAATTGCGGCTCGTCCTTCTCTTGCCGGCGCTGGAGCGCGGACCGGTGCTCTTGCGCGCGTTGCGACGGTTCGCTGCAATTTGCCGTTTGCTGGCCACGGTCAAGCTACTGCCGATGGCTTTTTGCTGGAGGGTTTTTCCAGTGCGAGGACCTTGCCATCGATGATCCGGTTGCTGCTCTCGCGCAGTTGCCGCGCAAAACCGCCGCGATAGTCGGCGATGCAACGCAGCGCCTTGTTACGACGCGATTCCAACGATGCCAGTAACCTGTCAATTCGCTCGAGGTCCGCAGCTGAACTTCTGATGGCCTCCGCTTCAAAGGCCGATTCATCAAGCTGAAAATCACTGAAAAATTCCAAAACCTGTTTTTTGGCTGCTGGACCAGAGAACCATGCGCGCCCGAGAGACTGCCCCATACCTTCCATTATATAGGCCTGTCCCCGGGGGCACCCCGTAACCTGCGCGAAAAGGTTATCCACGGCATGACGAAACGCGGAATTGATGATGCCCGCTTTGCAGCGCCGCAACCGCAGAATTTCCCAGCTAAGGTATGCGATATCGGCGACATACATCTGCTCGATGATCCCGCGCGGCTTGATTTCCTCATCGAAAGCATCGCGCATGCGATCGAACTCATCCCCGGATTCGGTGATCAGTAGCGGTGACGCCGGCAGGAGCGCCGACTGGGCGCGACGGTGTTTGGACATTTGTGCTCCACGGGCAGAAATTGATCCCCTGATAAGCAGAAATTGATCCCCTGATAAATTGGGTTGAAACCATCCGATTTCAAGCACGGACCGAGTTGGCGGACAGCAGCTGCCGTACCGCGCCTTGACTTCAAAATCTCAGCGCGGCTCGATTGGAGCGTCGCGCATTTATCGGCGGCTCGGACGCCCGAATCATCATGGGCGACGACGCGGCCGCCCTCGTCCACCTCTGGCGGGAAAAGCGCGGCGAAGTTGAGCCCGAGGACTTGTCGGGCAACCTCATCGTCCAGCTCGGCGTCGTGACCGAGCCCCTCAATCGGATCTGGTACGAGCGCGGTAGTCGGCCGTCCAAGACGTCCAGTCCGGATAGACCGCCACCCGGTGAATCGGCGGTGGTCGACCGCATAAATCCCGCAAAGTTTGCTCTTGGTGACGGAAGCGCGCTGCTCCGCCTACGGGGGATTAAAACGCGGCGACGCTATTTTCGCTTTGGACGCCGCGACTTTCGAAGCCGAAGGCCTTCCCCGCCCCCGTTTTCATCAATGAATTCGATTCCGGCTCGCTCCAAAGCCATTCGGATTGCTTCGACAGCTGCCAGGGAAACTTGCCGCCGGCCTTTCTCGAAATCGACCACTGTCGACAGCCCTCGGTTGGCCGCATCCGCAAGCTGCGATTGCGTAATTTCCAGCAGCCCACGAGCAGCTCGACATTGGGCTGGCGTCATTTTATCAACATTTTTTGTTGACAAGCCATGTGGCACCAACTATCAATAATTTTTGTTGATGGCGGACTAACTGAAGACAGCACAACGAAACCTTCGACGTGGGAGAGAACTCGGTGGACGCTCAGACTCAAAGAATAACTGATTCAACACGTAGGCGCAGCTTCATCGGCGGCTCCGACGCCCGGATCATCATGGGCGATGACGAGGCCGCCCTGCTGCGGCTGTGGCGGGAAAAACGCGGCGAGATCGAGCCGGAGGACCTGTCCGGCAACCTGATTGTGCAACTCGGCCTCGCCACCGAGAAGCTTAACCGGCGCTGGTACCAAGCCAATACTGGGCGGGTTGTCACCGATGTCCAGCAATGGGTCCGCCATCCAACGCTTCGCTGGATGGCGGCAACCCTCGATGGTCGGGTCGAGGGTTGCGATGTATTCGAGAGCAAATTCATGCTGCCGTGGTCGTTCTCGGAGGAAGCGGCGGCCGAAAAATATATGCCCCAGCTCCAGCATAATATGTGGATCGTCGCGGCAAGGGCTGCGGTCCTCTCGGTGATTACCGGCGGCGGCAAATGGGTCGAAATCAAAACGCATGCTGATCCGCTGTATCAGCATCTCGTCCTGACCGCCGAACGGAAATTCTGGCGCTGTGTTGAGAGTGGCGAGCCGCCTGCCCTCTTTGGCGTTGAACCACCGAAGTCGCGCATCGAGGCTGTGCGCATCGTGGACATGAGTTCATCCAACGCCTGGGCGGAATTTGCTGGCATTTTCGCCCGAACCCGGTCGGCTCATCTCGAACACGAGCAGGCCAAGGCCGAGCTCAAGAGGCTAGTGCCTGACGACGCCCAGCAGGCTATTGGCCATGGCATCCGAGCCAAGCGTTCGAAATCAGGAGCCATCAGTTTCGAACTCGTTGACGTGGAAGCCAGTCATGCAGCGGTCTAGTGGCTCCATCGGCAACTTGGCGGCCGCTCTCGCCAAGGCTCAAAGTGAACTGGTCAATCCGGAGAAGTCGCTCGTTGCGACAATTTGTATGGATCGCCGTGGTGGAGCTGAACAGACATTTCGCTACGCGCCACTATCGAGTGGGCTCGACATCGTGCGTAAAATTCTGGGGCAGCACGAAATCGCCACCGTTCAGACGACTTCCATTGACCAGACAGCTGGCATGGTCAATCTCACGACGGTATTGGCGCATTCCTCGGGGGAATGGATCGCCTCGGACTGGCCGGTCTGCGCCGTCAGTGAGACTGCGACCCCGCATCGGATGGGAGCGGCGCTCACCTATGCGCGCCGCTATGCCCTGTTCACCCTGGTCGGGATTGCCGGGGAAGACGACCTCGACGCGCCGGATCCCACCGCTCCGACGGTACCAGATTCAAGACCGGAGAGACCGGTTATTACCTCGAACAAGATGGCTGCAATGAATGGCGGGCGGGGAGCAGGAGCAACGTCGATCCGGCGAACCCGAAGGGCCCCTGCAAATATCATAAAACCTGTGCTCGACCCGGACGAATCGGCGGCGTTGCGCGATCAGCTGTTAACAGACGTGGACAGCCTGAGTTCGACCGATGCCGCCGCGATGTGGGCGCACCGGATCATGGCGGCAAAAAACAGCCTGGCGGCCGCCGACGCTCGATGTGTCGAAGAGGTATTTGCGGCGAAAATGGCAACCGTCGGAAGCCGTGACGGAGACGTGATCAACGGACCCTTATCGTCACCAGAACCAAGCCAACTTCACCTGCCGCAAAATCGGCCAGCAGTAGAGCCGAGCGAAGTGTCGGTTTCCGATCGCATCGACAAGAGCCTGCTCGCGTTACCGGAGCCGCGCCGGTTTCGGGACAAGACCCACCGCAAATTCGTGTCCAAGCAGCCCTGTGTCATTTGTGGGCGCCAACCAGCGGATGCGCATCACCTTCGGTTCGCGCAGCATCGTGCGCTCGGACGCAAGGTGAGCGACGAATTCATTGTCCCGCTGTGCCGGGGCCATCATCGCGAAGTGCACCGATCAGGTGATGAAACCGCATGGTGGAGCAAAGCCGGAATCGACGCCATTGGCACCGCCCGGACGCTTTGGACCGAGACTCACCCGCATTCGGTCGGTCGCAAAAGCTCCGGACTCTGATCAGTCGATGACACCGCGAGCAGGAAACTCGGATTCAACATCCGTTCGACGGCCGCCCAAAGGCACCCGAAATCGCGAAACGAAGCCAATTGTTGCGGCCGGCGCTCCCGCGACCAGCGCAGGATCGCCATGCCAGTCAGCTCGGTGCCGTTGTCGGACGAACTCGTCAGGCCGAATCGGCCGTCCTTCACCGCGGCAAATCAAACTGCAACCGGCAGCGCCGAGTGCTGAGCCAAGTTCTCCGGCGGCGCGATGGCGATGCATTCCGGGTTCCAGGACAGCTCCATGATGGCGCCGCCGGCGAAGGCAGATTGTCTTTTGATCCGAGAGCCTTATGAGCCGGCGGCGAAGACCAGCAGCCGTCGCTCGATCGTTAAATTCCAGCGTTAAGCGGACGTTGGACGCGACCCCCGTTTTCTTCACTTCAAATTAAATGGTTGCGGAACACATATGGAACGGATAGTGTCCGTTCATGATTTGTTTCGGCTGCGGCCGGGCAGCCAGGGGAAGCGCCAATGCTCACACGCAAGCAAGCCGAACTCTTGCGGTTCATCCATGAGCGCCTCAAGGAGGCCGGAGTTCCACCTTCGTTCGATGAGATGAAGGATGCGCTCGACCTGCGCTCGAAGTCCGGCATTCATCGGCTGGTCACCGCGCTCGAGGAGCGCGGCTTCATCCGCCGCTTGCCCAATCGGGCACGCGCCATCGAGGTGATCAAGTTGCCTGAGTCGGTGGCCCACGGCATCGGCTCGAGCCGCGTGCGGGGATTCACCCCGAGCGTCATTGAAGGAAATCTCGGCCGCGTGCGCGCCGCTTCGGAAGATGAAGGCGGCCGTCCCGTCGCCGTGCCGGTGATGGGCCGTATCGCGGCAGGCACGCCGATCGAGGCGATCCAAACCCGCAGCCACACCATCAACATGCCGGCCGACCTGTTGACTACGGGCGAGCATTTTGCGCTCGAAGTGCGCGGCGATTCGATGATCGAAGCGGGAATTCTCGATGGCGATATCGCGCTGTTGAAACGCAGCGACGCCGCCGACACCGGCGACATCGTCGTCGCCCTGATCGACGACGAGGAAGCGACTCTCAAGCGTTTCCGGCGGCGTGGCGCCTCGATCGCGCTCGAACCCGCCAACACCGCTTATGAGGTGCGCATCCTGCCGCCCAACCGGGTGCGCATTCAGGGCAAGCTGGTCGGGCTATTCCGTCGGTACTGATGCGCTCAATCGTTTGGATCGAGATCTTCCGGCCGCGGTGTCGCGTCGCGCGGTCACGCCGCGCCCCACGCGCGATGGCGAGGGAGCTTGGGGAGAAGGCGACGCCGTCTAACTACCGCTGACGACCTTGGCCCAGCTGTCGCGCAATCCGACGGTGCGGTTGAAGACCAGGCGCTCCGACCTTGAATCGGGATCGCGGCAAAAATAACCCTGCCGCTCGAACTGCACGGCATCGGCCGAATTTTGCTCGGCCAAGGCGGGCTCGACGCGCGCATCGGCAATCACTTCGAGCGACTGCGGATTGAGGTCGGCGGCAAAGGTTGCGGCATTCGGATCGGGGCGCAGGAACAGCGGATTGTAGAGCCGCACTTCCGCCGGCACTGCGTCGGCGGCGGAAACCCAGTGCAGCGTCGCCTTCACCTTGCGGCCGTCCGGCGCGTTGCCGCCGCGGGTCGCCGGATCGTAGGTGCAGCGCAGCGCGATCACCTCGCCGGCTTTATCCTTCACCACCTCGCGGCAGGTGATGAAATAGGCGTAGCGCAGCCGCACCTCGCGGCCTGGCGCCAGGCGAAAGAATTTCTTTGGCGGGTCCTCCATGAAGTCGTCGCGCTCGATGAACAGCTCGCGGCCGAAAAGCAGGCGCCGCGTGCCGGCACCGGCATCCTCCGGGTGATTGACCGCCTCGACCTCCTCGCTTTGGTCTTCGGGATAATTTTCGATCACGACCTTCAGCGGTCGCAGCACGGCCAGGCGCCGCGGCGCCGTTTTGTTGAGTTGCTCGCGGATGGAAAATTCGAGCATGCCGACGTCGACGACGCTGTTCGCCTTGGCAACGCCGATGCGCTTGATGAAGTCGCGGATTGCGGCTGGCGGCACGCCGCGCCGGCGCAAGCCGGCCAGCGTCGGCATGCGCGGATCGTCCCAGCCGCCGACATGGCCGCCGCGCACCAGTTCGGTGAGCACGCGTTTCGACAGCACCGTGTAGGTCAGATTGAGCCGGGCGAACTCGTATTGGTGCGGTCGCGACGGCACCGGCAGGTTATCGAGGAACCAGTCGTAGAGCGGCCGATGGTCCTCGAATTCGAGCGTGCAGATCGAGTGGGTGATGCCCTCGATGGCATCCGATTGGCCGTGGGCGAAATCGTAGCTCGGATAGATGCACCATTTGGTGCCGGTGCGCGGATGCTCGGCGTGCAGGATGCGGTAGAGCACCGGATCGCGCAGGTTAATGTTCCCGGACGCCATGTCGATCTTGGCGCGCAGCACGCGGGCGCCATTGGGAAATTCGCCGGCGCGCATGCGGCGGAAGAGGTCGAGATTTTGCTCGACGCTGCGGCCGCGATACGGGCTCTCGGTCCCAGCCTCGGTCAGGGTGCCGCGGGTGAGCCGCGTCTCCTCCTGCGTCTGGTCGTCGACATAGGCCTTGCCGGCGCGGATCAGGTATTCCGCCCATTCGTAAATGCGCTCGAAATAGTCGGACGCGTGATAAAGATGCTCGCCCCAATCGAAGCCGAGCCAGCGCACGTCGCACTCGATGGCATCGATATATTCCTGCTCTTCCTTGGTCGGGTTGGTGTCGTCGAAGCGCAGATGACAGCGGCCGCCGAATTCCTCGGCGATGCCGAAGTTGAGGCAGATCGACTTGGCGTGGCCGATGTGCAGATAGCCGTTCGGCTCCGGCGGGAAGCGGGTGACCACGGTCTTGTGACGGCCGGACGCGAGATCGGCGCGGACGATGTCGCGGATGAAGTCTTGCCCGGCTTCCCGAGTTATCGTTGCGTCCGTCATCGGTCGCCGACTCCCATCGCTCAAGTCCTGTTAGCAAGCCGTGTTGTGCAAGTCCTGCTATGTCGGTCCGCAATCGGTTTTACACAAGCCAGCGCCAGAGGAATATCACCAAGCCGGCGACGAACAGCGTGCCGAAAATTGTCTTATTGTGCTGGGCCAACCAATTCGGCAAGTAGATGTCGAAGTTGTCGGTGCGATCCTGCGTATACCGGCCGGCGACATTGGTCAGCGGACATCGACCGTTATTGGTAGCCAGCGCTACACACTCGATGAGAACCACCACGCTCAAGGCCGCGGCGAGATGGAACCGATCCATCAAGGCCGCCGCCGGCAGCACCAGAATACAACCGACCATCATAACCCAGATCAGGGTATGCAGGATTTTGATGGCAACAAGCCGGGAGATCGGGCCGCTACTCCTCAGCAGCCGGAACCTTGCTCTTCGCCGAGTCAATGCGGGCCTCGTCAGCGGTCTTTGAGGGTGAGCAATAACTATACTTTCACGCCGGCGCATCGCATCCACGCGGCATTCCGCTATGCCTTGCCATCCAATGATTATGGTGTACACGGGCCGCAATGACCGAGTCCGTCGTCGTCCGCTTCGCCCCCTCGCCGACCGGCTTCCTGCATATCGGCGGGGCGCGCACCGCGCTGTTCAACTGGCTTTACGCCCGCGGCCGCGGCGGGAAAATGCTGCTGCGGATCGAGGACACCGACCGCGAGCGCTCGACGCAAGCCGCTATCGACGCCATCCTCGACGGGCTCAGTTGGCTCGGCATCGATTGGGACGGCGAAGCGATTTACCAATTCGCGCGCTCCGCCCGGCACCGCGAAGTGGCCGAGCAGCTCCTGGCCATGGGCCACGCCTACCGCTGCTACGCGAGCCCCGAGGAGCTTACGCAAATGCGCGAAGCGGCGCGGCGTGAAGGCCGCTCGAAACTCTACGACGGGCGTTGGCGCGACCGCGATCCCGGTGACGCGCCGCCGGGCGTCAAGCCGGCGATCCGGCTCAAGGCGCCGCTGACCGGCGAGACCGTTATCGACGATCAGGTGCAAGGCCGCGTGGTCTGGCAGAACGAGAACCTCGATGACCTCGTGCTCCTGCGCTCCGACGGCACGCCGACCTACATGCTCGCCGTGGTGGTCGACGATCATGACATGGCGGTGACGCACATCATTCGCGGCGACGATCATTTGACCAACGCCGCGCGGCAGAAACAGATCTACGACGCGCTCGGTTGGCCGTTGCCGGTGATGGCGCATATCCCGTTGATCCACGGTCCGGACGGTTCGAAACTCTCAAAGCGCCACGGCGCGCTCGGCGTCGATGCTTACCGGGCCATGGGCTACCTGCCGGCGGCGCTGCGCAATTACCTGGTGCGGCTGGGCTGGAGCCATGGCGACCAGGAGATCTTTTCCACCGAGGAAATGATCGCGGCTTTCGATCTGCCGCAGATCGGCCGCTCGCCGGCACGGTTCGATTTCCCCAAGCTCGAAAGCCTCAACGGCCACTACATCCGAGGGGGCGCCGATGCCGCGCTGCTGGCAGCGATCGATCAGCTGCTGCCGCACGTTGCTGATGGCGGAAAAATCGCCGCCAAGATGACGCCGCAGCTCCGCAGCCAATGGCTGGCGGCGATGCCGAGCCTGAAGGAGCGTGCCAAGACGCTTCTCGATCTTATTGACGGAGCACATTTTCTACTCGCCGATCGGCCCCTGCCGCTCGACGATAAGGCAAAAGCCCTCCTCACGCCTGACGCGGGAGCCCTGCTGCGAGACATTGCCGCCGACCTCGTCGCAGTCGAGCCATGGACGATAGAGACGACCGAGCAGGCCGTGCGCGTGTTCGCCGAGCGCAGGGGCGTGAAACTGGGCGCTGTCGCCCAGCCCTTGCGGGCGGCGCTGACCGGCCGCATCACGTCGCCGGGCATTTTCGAGGTTCTGACCGTGCTCGGCAAGGCGGAGAGCTTGGCGCGCATCGCCGATCAGATCACACCTGACGAGCAGCTCGGCGCATCGGTCGATCCGCGCGAATAGAGGCCCTGCAATGCCGGCGTGCCTGCAGGCGGACACCAAAGTTCATTCCTGAAGCGGCTGGCGCGGCCGGATCACGGCTCCGTGCCCCCCGCTGGCGCGTCTCCCGATAAAAGCCTATTTTCTTGCAGTGCACACTGGGTTGGGCTACCCAAAATAGGGCCGGACCAATAGGCCTGCACCCGTTTTGCCCGTTAGGCCGCGTGCACCGCACTGTTGAGGCTGCCACACCAGCGAGGATGCGATCATGGACGCGAAAACCGGCGCCAACATCAAGACCGGCAAGCTGACGCTTGGCGACAAGAACTGGTCGTTTCCGCTCTACGACGGAACGATCGGTCCGCAAGTTTTGGACGTCAGCAAGCTCTACAGCGAGGCCGGTATCTTCACCTACGATCCCGGCTTTACCTCGACCGGTAGCTGCGAATCCAAGATCACCTACATCGACGGCGACGAAGGCATCCTGCTCTACCGCGGTTATCCGATCGACGACCTCGCCGAGCACGGCGACTTCCTCGAGACTTGCTATCTGCTGCTCTATGGCGAGCTGCCGACCGCCGCGCAGAAGCAGAACTTCGACGATCGCGTGGTTCATCACACGATGGTCCACGAGCAGATGATGCGCTTCTTTCAGGGCTTCCGCCGCGACGCCCATCCGATGGCGGTAATGGTCGGCTGCGTCGGCGCGTTGTCGGCCTTCTATCATGACTCAACCGACATCACCGATCCGATCCAGCGCATGGTCGCCTCGATCCGCATGATCGCGAAAATGCCGACGCTGGCGGCGATGGCCTACAAATATTCGATCGGCCAGCCGTTCATCTATCCGAAGAACGATCTGGGTTACGCGGCGAACTTTTTGCGGATGTGCTTTGCGGTGCCGTGCGAGGAATATGTCGCCAATCCGCTGGTGGCGCGCGCCATGGACCGCATCTTCACCCTGCACGCCGATCACGAGCAGAACGCCTCGACCTCGACGGTGCGGCTGGCCGGCTCGACCGGCGCCAATCCGTTCGCCTGCATCGCCGCCGGCATCGCC
>Ga0116110_1001388_pt1 | contig 12927 bp, 10 predicted proteins | sample June2015DPH_8_50_FD_89719 | JGI IMG/M metagenome (GOLD analysis project Ga0116110, IMG submission 89719) | Peatland microbial communities from SPRUCE experiment site at the Marcell Experimental Forest, Minnesota, USA - June2015DPH_8_40 | ecosystem: Environmental > Terrestrial > Soil > Wetlands >...
CCCTTCGAGGCCGGGCACGTTGCCGATATAAACGTAGTGCAGGCCCTCGGCGCGGGCGGAGTCGCGCGCTTTCACGAGCGTCTCAACGGGCGTGGGCGCCAGGTGCGTGAGCTTGTGCTCCGGATGAAACCGCGAGAAGTGCAGCGGCTGGTCCGGCCCCAGCTCCTTCGCGATCCAAGCGCACATGCGGCGGATGGTGTCCAGGTTGTCGGTGTAGGTCGGGACGACGAGGTTGATGATCTCGAACCACACGCCCAGTTCCTTGAGCGTCTTGAGCAAGTTGAGGATGGGCTGGAGCTTGCCGGAGTTGAGCTTCTGGTAGGTGTCCTCATCGAAACCCTTCAGGTCCACGTGCGCGGCGTCCGCGAATTGATACAGGTCGCGCGCGGGCCGCTCCTCGATCGAGCCGCAACTCACAACGATGTTCTTGAGCTTCCGCTCGCGCGCGGCCTGGCAGGTGTCCTGCGTGTATTCGTAGAACGCCACCGGCTCGGAGTAGGTGTAGGAAATGGACGGGCAACCGAGCGCCTCGGTCACCGCAACGACGTCTTCGGGGAACAGGCTGAGCCGCGACATTTGTTCGAGCGAAAGGCTCGTAGGCAGCGGCGGGCGCAGGCGCAACTCCTCACCGTGCGGGTCCTTGGTTTCTTCCGGTTTCTTCTGCGAAATCTCCCAGTTCTGGCAGTTGAGGCAACGGAAGACGCAGCCGGACGTGGCGAGGGAAAAGCTCAACGTGCCGGGCAGAAAATGAAACAGCGGTTTCTTTTCAACCGGGTCAACGTGGAAGGTGCAGGGGGCGCCGTAAACCAGCGTGTAAAGCGTGCCGTCGCGGTTGATGCGGTTGCGACAGTGGCTGCGGTCGCCGGGTTCCAAAATGCAGTTGTTCGGGCAGACCTTGCACTGGACGTTGCGGCCGAGCTTGAGGTAATGGCGGCCTTCCTTCACCCAGCCGCGCTTCTGCCACAGTTCCCAAAGCTCACCCGACGGTGCGTCGCCTTTGAAGATGTCCGCCGGCGCCTCGGAGTTCCGCCACCTGGCGAAAAAATCGAACAGCGACACCGCACCTGCCAATCCCACAACGCCTGCCGCGCCCAGCCCGATGGCAGCGCGGCGAGAAATGCCCGCACTTCGGATTTTGGACTCTGGACTTTGGACTTTGGACTTCATGCGCGCGGTTTGATCCAGCCCCATCGCTGGAAGGCAAGATACACCGCCGGGGCGACATGCGCCACCACGAGAATGATCAGCGGCAGGTGCAGCATGCGGTGGAACGTCAGCGCGGATTTCTCGTCCAGCAGTTTGCTGAACCCGTGGCGGCCGTCCATGATGTAACCGGTCAACAGGAACAGCATTACCAGCGGCAGCAACAGCCAGCCGCTCCAGCGGATGATTTTGAGGGAAACAATGTTGAGTTTGGTCATATCGAAGCCTTTCTCCAAAACAGGACGCCGCCCGCCAGCGCATTCAACACCGCCGTCAGCAGGCAGACGCCCGTCACGCCAACCAGCGGAATCAACAGCGTGCTCGCCAGCAGTGCGCCGAGGGATGCGCCCACGAAATCCGCCGTGTAAAGCCGCGACACGCCCGTCGCCGTGCCGTCGAACTGCAGTTGGTTCGCCAGCGGAAATTGCGCGCCGACCAACACGGCGAGAATCAAAGTTAGCGATGTAAAGATCGCCTTGATCGCCATGAGCGACGCAGCCGTGCCTCCCATTCGATTCAATAGTGGCAGCAGAAGCGGAAGCAGAATGGCGTAACCGGCGATGGCAAACGCAAGGTAACCCAGGCATTGTGCCTGACTTTGGTTTGGAGTTCCGCCTTCAGGCGGTTTTATCGCACCGGACCGCCTAAAGGCGGAACTCCGAACATCAAGGTTCACACCTCCGGAGAAGACGAAAGCTTCACGATTCGCCATCATCGCCCCAACCGCCAGCCCAGCCATGAAGACCGTCACGATCACGCCGACCTGATGATAGACCGAGCCGCACAAAACCTGGAAGGCCAGCAGCAGCACGACCTCCAGCGCCGATCCCGCGAAGCCCGACGCAAAGAGCGCGAGCGCCGGTCCGCGCAAGCGAATGAGATACACGAGCAGCAAGAGCAACAGCACCGCTTGCAGCACGCCGAAGCTCAAGGTGAACTGACTCATCCAATGGCGCAGATGGTAAAAGTAAAGCATCGGACTGAAATCCCGGTTCAGCGCGGCGGGTTGCGACACCGCACGCTGGATGTCCGCCATCCGGTCGGCGGTGAGCATGGCGTCAAGATAATGCCGGTTCACGAGCTTCGTCGGAACGCCCTGCGCTTCGACCCGCGCGGCGATGTCGCCATGCAGTGGGCCATCGGACGCGAGGAAGAAGACCCGGCCTCCAGGCAACACCAGAATGTTGGCGAATGACTGCTTCAACGACCGGTGCGCCGAGGCCAGCAGTTGCGCCAGTTCCGGGCTGACGTAGTTTTCGTAGCGGCCCAACGCGAACGAGAGCACGCCGCCATCGGCCATCACCCGTTTGACCCCGCTGAAAAACTCGACCGTGAAGAAGCGGTTGAGCTGCGCCGTGGACGGGTCGGGCAGCGCGAGGATGACGACGTCGTAGCGGTTGGTAAAACTGGTTTCGTTAGCTTCCAGCCGGTGGGGCGAGCGTACCCGCGAGCCGTTGGGATCTGTGAGATTCCGCTTAAGCAGCGGCTCGCCGGTAGTCTCGCCCCACCTTGTCAAAGCAGCTCCTGCCTGCCGCACGAATTGCCGCGCGTCGGTGGCGATCACATGGATGCGCGGATCGGCGAAGTGATCCGGCAGGAAGCGGCGGCCGGTTTCGATGACGAGCGGGTCGAGTTCCACGCAGTCCACCCCGGCGACGCGGTATTTGAGGATTTCCTTCGCCACTCCGGCGACGCCGCCAGAAACCAGCAGCACCCGCCGCGCATCGGGCCGCTGGGCCATGGCGTAGTGCGTGGCTTCCTCCACCTGCTCGACGTTCGGCGTGGACACAACGGCAATGCCGTTCTCGATGAAATTGGTCTCGCCCTCCGATTCCGTGACCACCAGCCGGCCGTAAGGCGAGTTGGCGCGGAACAAGACGTTCTGGCCGGGGAATTGGAGCGAGGTCGAGAGAGCGTCGGCGTTGACGAGCCAAACAAAAGCGAAAATGCCCGCGACCAGTGTCAAAATGAAAATTTCCCGGAGCGCCGGCCTCCGGCACGGCAGGTCTTGAGTGTTCTCAGAAACGCGCCGTACCGGAGGTCGGCGCTCCAATATTGCCATCGGGTCCGGCGGAAAATGTTGACTGCCTGCCCGGCCAAGCCACGCTGCGGCTGCGAGGTTCAACAGGGCCGGCACGGCGAGCAGCGCAATATGGTCAAGAAACCGCACGAACACGAAGCTGAACAGCGCGCCGCCGGCAACACTGCCCAGGCTGTCGGCGACATAGACGCGGCCCGCGGCCTGGCTTGGTGTCCCGCCTTTCGCCTCGGCGAAGCCTCCGGCGTAGCCTGGGTTAGGCGGCTGGGTGTTTAACGTTTCCGGACTATGCGTATCTTCAACCACGGAACCGCCTGAAGGCGGGACACCAAACGCGCCAGCGTTCGCGATGCGCGCCAGAATCGAGCACGCCAGTGTCAGGGTATATCCGGCGACAAGGCAAAACGGCAGCAACAAAACCGCGGCGCTCACGACGGTTCCAGTCACGCCCACCTCTGCGCCACGCGCGAAGACCACGTTGCGCAGGGCACGGACGGCAAACACCTGCGCCAATGGAATTACAGCGATGAAAATTTGCGCGGTGAACAGGACGGCCAGAGGATTCCGGAGTTTGTCAGCCATCCGGCCCAGCGAAGTTCCCAGACCCGTAAGCAGCAGCCAGAGGCCGAGCGTGATGCCCAGCACCATTTCATTGCCCGCAAAGGCACAGAGCAACTCGCGCATCAGCGCCAACTGCGTCATCACCGAGGCCATTCCCAACCCGGCGAGCGCCCAAAGCACCGGCAGCCTGCCGCGTGGTGAAACTTTACACGGCCTGTCGCGTGGTGAAACTTTACGCGGCCTGTCACGTGTTGAAACTTTACGGGGCCTGCCGCTGTCAGCAGGCGGGAGATTCGGGGTGTCAGCGGCCATCAAACATTCCTTTTACTTTTCCGATTCCTTGAACGCTTCGACCCGATAAATGAGGACCGACGTGCCGGGTTTGCGCCAATCCCCGGGCGCGCAGCCCGCCTTTTCGGAAAGGCGATTCAGGAACTCAACCTTGTCCGGCAGTTGCTCCCAGACCTGGGGCAGAAATGTCGCGCCCCGACCGTCAATTTTGAGCACCACGCCATCCTTGTTGGGTTGCAATTTGTCCAGCAAATCTTCCGGCGAAGTGAACGGCAACGGTTTCGGCTCGGTCAACACGCTGATTTCGATTTTGATTTTGCCCGCTTCACCGGGCTGCACCGGCAGGAAGCGCGGGTCGCGGGTGGCCGCGTTCCGCGCGTTGTCCACCACGGCCTGGTAAAGCGGTTCCTGCGGCGAAATGTGGCCGATGCAGCCCCGCAACTCGCCATTTTCCGTCAACGTCACGAAACAGGCCTTGGTTTCCGATAATTGGGGCGACATGCCCCTGGCGTTGACCGCAAATCCCGACAAGTCCGGATTGGTCACCACACAGGTCAGGGTTCGGCGGGCCAGGTCCAGCAGTAACTTTCTTTCCGGTGCCGCGTAGTTTTCCTGCGCGGGCGCGTAGAACGCGATCGCCGCGTAACCAACAACACCGTGGCTCTTGTCGCCCGAGGTATCGCCGCTGTTGCGATAATCCAGCAACCGCGCCTGCCATCCATTCTGGTGTGCCAGGTGCAGCAGCGCCAGAATGGGCAGTTTGCCGCAGGCCTCCTGGGACTCCATGGCCTCGATGTCCAGACTGCACATCGCCTTGACGCAACGGGTATCGAGTTCTTTGGCATCGTCATAGGGATGGTAGTGGCTCAAATCCGAACTCACCACGATCAGGGTTTTGTCGTCGAGTTGTGTCGCCACGGCCTGCGCCACCTGCGCGGGATCCACGTTGCCGAACACCACCGGCAAAATGGCGAAATTCGTCAAAACCTTTTGCAAAAATGGGACCTCGACTTCAACAGAATGTTCCCAGGTATCCGGCGTGTCTTTGCCCGGGTCGGGCGCCGGCTTGGATGACTGCGGCCACCACGGTGGACGTTGCACCGGACAGAAAGGCTCGCTGAGGCAGGGACTGATTTTCGCCAGTGCCCGGGCTTTGGGCGAGATTGGCACCAGCCCGAGCGGCGTGCGATAGGCATCCACCGCCGGGACCGACGCCCCGTCAAAAAGCGCGTAATGGCTCGGCCCCAGAATGATGACCGTGTCGAACCGGCGTCCAACCAAGTTCTTGAAGGAGTAGGCCGCGACCGGACCGGAAAACTCGTAGCCGGCATGGGGACAAACGATGGCTTTAAGGTCCCCAACCGGCTCGACGGGCGCGGCGGCGAGCAGGCGGTCAATCATTCGTGACAATTCGGCCGGGTCTTTCGGATAAAACAGCCCCGCCACGGCCGGCTCCCGTACCAGTTGTTTTGCGACGGCCTTGGGCGTTTCGACCTGCGCCAGGCGTTCACCACCACGGAACGTTTTTTGTTCCACCGGCGCCAACAGCACTGCCGCCAATGCCGCCGCCGCGATCACGCCCGCCAGGATGAACCATCTTGACCGCTTGACGCGGGACAAGCGCCCCACCGGTTCACCGCTCACCGCACCAATGAGAAACAAGTTTAGCATGAAGTTCATAAACATCCTTTGATTTGAACCAAGACATTCTCCGGGATAGAAACCTCTGTTGCAAACGCCAAACCACCCCTGCCGGTAGGAACGCCGGTTTCCAGCCGGCTTTCGGACCAGCTCGCGCCAACCCGCCAGCACCAACCCACTCATGCCCCCCTTTTATCAAATCGCGGCAAACCGTTCAACCACTCAAGGGAAATCCCTGTCGGAAGAACCATTTCACGGAACGCCGTTGCGGGATTTGTTCCTACTGCTCCGTGAAAAGTATGAAAGTGTGGGACTGACCCGTTTCCGACCCGTTTCCGAATGATTCTCGAAGCCGACTGACGCAAAACTCGTCAGGCTGCCCTCAGGCCGAAAAACCGTCGCGACTACGCGCCTTCGCTCTCCATCAGAAACAAATGCTCCAAGTCGGGTAGATTCCCCTCGCTTTGGCGAAAATCCCCACCAGGTCGAGTTCGAGAAAGTCGCCCGTGGTTGTGTTCACAAACACGAACTTGAAATTCTTTTTCAGGCTCTGTGCAACCAGCACCTCGGCGGCAGTCAGGGCAAAAAAATACTTTGAGAAATCCGGCTTCAACTTCTTCCGCGTGGACTTGATCTCGAAGATCGTAATCTTGTTAAGGTGCTGTTCCACTTCGGTAAGGTCGTCAAGGTTCACTTTGCCGGAAGTGCGGACGATGTCAAAAGCCTTCCCGTACACAACCATGCCTCGCTTGGCAAACGCCACGGCAAGATTCTGTTTCTGCCGCGCGGTAGGGATCCAGAATCCAGTATTCTTGGCTACCAAGATGGCCGCTGCCCTGCGGGCCGTGGACTGGCCAGATATGAATTCGTCAGCCATTTAGGAGTCTCCCTGTTTGCTGTCCCTACGGTCAGGCACACCGCCCCTCGACGCGCGCTTGGAAAACAATTTCGCAAAGGCGGCAAGGTCAACCCCAATGGCCCCGCAAAACGCCGCAGTCTCCACGAAGTCGATCCTTCTCTCACCAGTCTCCACCTTGCTGACATAACTCTGCGGCAGGCGCAGCCTCTCCGCCACGTCAGCCTGCGTGAGCCCCTTACTCACACGCAGTTCTTTCAGCAGCGCGCAGAACTCGTCGTTTGACTTAGTGAAAGCACTCTTCGACACGGGCGCAGTTTAGCCGCCATGCCCCAAAAAACCCAAATTGGGATATTTCAGTTCAGGAGGACAGCGGGAAAAGCTGCCAACGGAAGCCAGGGAGCCGCCGGCAAGGTGTGCCCACAGTGGCCCTCAGCACCACCCGCACCGGTCACGCTCACCACTCGAATTCCGCTAAACCCTCAACCTCGCCACCACCGGCATCAAAACGCACGTAAGGAACCCGTCGCTGATAAAGCGCTCGGAAGATACGGACGAACGCGCTGGAGAACCCGAACTCCCTCAGGTCGGCTATCTGCCTCCTGTGAAGGCGACTGTCCAGCAAGACGGCAAACACATCGCCCGGTGATCCGCTCTGTGCGTCCTCCGGATCGACACAAGCAACGTGGCCGGGAGCATCTTGCCGTCCAATCAACCTCCCGTCTTCCTTGGTTATGTGCTTCATTGACACGTCAGCGATTTCATAAAGATCAAACTCTGGCCTTTTCATAGCTTCTAACCATCGTTCAAAAGTTCACCGGACAGACAATCAGACAACAGCGAGCGGGGGGCACAGAACCATGCCTCAACTTCAGAACTCGACTTCCACACCTCCATAGCGGCCTTCCACCCTTTGGTCCGCTTCGGCGCCCATGCCGTTTGAACCGCTCTACATCGCAATCCTGTAGCAGGTGATCCCGCCCGTGCTTCACCGCTACCAAACGATTCTGTTTTATCAACTGCCGAACTCTTACTGGTGTTACACCCAGGATCCTAGCAGCATCTTTTGTCGTGACCAAGCTCATCTCACCGAATGTTCTAAGCCTCAGAACGAAATCAATCAACTGCATTCGTTTCATCGTGCGAAACTGGCGCAGGGCAGCCAGGGATCGATTCGGGTCAGTAAAAAATGCGTCCAGTGATTTTTCCAACGCTGCAACAGCGTCCCAAAATGACAAGCCCCAGCCGGGTAGGTTGATCCGCCGGTCGGGACTGGAATAATGAAGCTGCGGTAGGTTACTGGCAGGATAACTGTAAATTCATTTGACCGGCGGCGATGCCGCCATATGTGTTTCTCGCATTCATGTCGCCAACGCGCATCCGGCTTCTTTGACATCCGAGATTAAAACCTTCTCATCTCCCATTTTGCCCGTCCTCGCCGACCTGATGATGGCGTTCACCGCTCGTTCGGCGTTTTGGTCTCCGACCACCAGATCAATTTTTAGCTTCGGCAAAAAATCCAACGTGTATTCGCCGCTGCGGTAGGTTTCCGTATGCCGGTTCTGCCGGCCAAATCCCTTCACTTCACAAACGGTCATCCCATCAATGCCGATCTCGCCCAAGGCGTCCTGGACTTCCTCCAATTTGGAAAGCTGAATAATTGCTTCAATTTTTTTCATACTTTTTCCAGAGTGTCATTCCATCCTTTAACTGCACTTGCGTTTGGCTGTACCACACCCGTTTAGCAACGGCGATGCCAGCCGGGGCAATCACCGGGCAAATACCGGCAATGCGCCCAATTTATAAAGGTTTTTTTGAGGTATTAATAATTTGGTGTCGTTCAAGAATCCCCGTCTTCCCTGTTTCCTTTTGACCAGCCGATGAGATTTTCGCCAGCACACCGGCAAACTTTTGACCGGGTTGTTTTTGTGCTGTTGATTGTTGTGGCCGTCACGGCGTCATTAAAAGCATTGGCGTTTCGCCGCGTTGAAATCGCCCGCCCGCTTCGCAAAACTTGCGGCTCGACCACTGCGCTCAGGGAGTGGAAGGTTTGGACTTGGCCGCGATTTGCCAGCGCATCTCTTTCATCCGCTTTTGAGCATCGGTGAATTGTTGAGGAGTCAGCTCCTTTCTCAGTAGATCGCGGCTCCCGGCTGCATCTGAATCTGCCTTGGCCGCCCAGCTAAACCACGCATACGCCTCCACTTTATCCTTCACCACGCCCTGGCCATTGGCATAGCAGCAGCCCAGATTGAATTGAGCCTCGGCGTGACCCTGCTCGGCGGCCTGGCGATACCACTTCACCGCCTCAACATAATCCTTCGCCACGCCGCTGCCATTGTCGTAGCACCAGCCCAGATTGGATTGAGCGGGGGCGTAATTCTGTTCGGCGGCCTTGCGATACCACTTCGCCGCCTCCACTATATCCTTCCCGACGCCCTGGCCATTGGCGTAGCAGTAGCCCAGATTGAATTGAGCCGGGGCGTAATTCTGTTCGGCGGCCTTGCGATACCACTTCACCGCCTCAACATAATCCTTCGCCACGCCTCGGCCATCATCGTAGCACCAGCCCAGATTGAATTGAGCCTCAGCATCTCCCTGCTCAGCGCTGGCTTTATATTCTTGAAATTTGCCAGGAACTGCGACGCCTTTCGGTGCGGCGGCGCGGGTCGAACGCAGGCGAGTGCCGTAATTGAAGACGGCGCTTAGAAATCTTCTCATTGAGTTGAAACCTACGCTTTGGCCATTAAGACCTGCAAGCCAAATCCTTTTGCCGCTGCCCCATCCGTTGGCCGGCGGGTTCCAGCTCAAGGCCAACCCGCAGCCGGCTGCTATCATTAAAAGCGGTTCATCCTTTCATCGTGCGAAACTGGCGCAAGGCGACGAAGGGATCGATTCGGGTCAGTAAAAATGCACCCGGTGATTTTCCCAACGCTGCCAGAAGGTCTGTGACTTCCGCCATTGCCGGGGCTGGATTCTCCGAGAGTGTTTCAGCCGGCGCTCAAAAATTCCCCGCGCTTCAACGGCAACCGCCTCGTCTTCGAGGCGCAGCATCAGTTCGTAATCCGCGAAGAGGAAGGAGATTTCCGTTGATGTCTTAGCGGTTTTGAATCAGACCTTCATCCAAGACTTCGCGCACCTTGCGCGCCAAAGTGGCCGTCAGGTAAGGTTTTGGGAGGAATAAAATGCCCGGCCGCAGCACGCCGTGATGCCCCAAGGCATCCTCGGTGTATCCCGAGGTAAATAGAACCTTCGTGTCCGGATGAGACGTGCGAAGGGCATCGGCCATTTCTTTGCCGCCCATGACGGGCATGACGACATCCGTCAGCACCAGGTCAATTTTTCCATCGTGCTGCCGTGCCAGGCGAAGGCCTTCCTCGCCGTTGACCGCTTCAACCACGGTGTAGCCTTTCTCCCGTAATGTGGCCACGGCCAATTCGCGCACCACGGGTTCGTCCTCGACCAAAAGCACCGTTTCGTTGCCTCCGGCCACCTCTGTCGGCGTGATGCGAACGCGGGGTGATTCAAGCGCCGATTGCACCTGAGGGAAGTAAATCTTGAACGTCGTGCCGCTTCCCAACTCGCTATGCACGTTAATGTGGCCGGTGTTTTGTTTGACGATCCCGAAGCAAGTCGCCAGACCCAGGCCCGTGCCTTTGCCCGAAGGTTTGGTGGTAAAAAAGGGTTCAAACAGGTGCGCTTTGACTTCTTCACTCATCCCGGTACCGGTGTCCGCAATGGCCAGCATGACGTAGTCACCCGCATCCATATCGGGGAAATTTTTCAGGTGGTTTTTGTCCGGTGTGATGTTGGCAGTCGTGACGGTCAGTTTGCCGCCGTTGGGCATGGCATCGCGGGCGTTCACCGCAAGGTTCATGATAACCTGTTCGATTTGGCCAGGGTCGGCCTTGATGTGCCCTGCTGCCGGGTCGAGTAACGTGCAAAACTCGATGTCTTCCCCGATGAGCCGGCGCAACATTTTTTTTATGTCAAGGATGACAGCATTGAGATTCAGCACGCGGGGTTCAATCACTTGTTTGCGGCTGAAAATCAGCAGTTGCCTCGTCAGTCCCGCGGCCAGGTGTGCGACCTTCTCGATTTGTTCGGCGTTTTTACGGCGCGGATCATCGGCGTCCAGTTGTCTTAACAAGAGTTCGCTATGACCCATAATGGCGGTCAGAATATTGTTGAAGTCATGGGCCACACCGGCGGCGAGCCGGCCCACGGCCTCGATTTTTTGGACCTGACGCAGTTGCTCCTCGCTTTGGCGTAAAGCCGCTTCTGCCGCTTTGCGTGCCCTGCGCGTCTGGGCCTCGCGCAACTCACGTTCAATCGCGGGCACGAGCCGCGCCAGGTTGCGCTTCATGATGTAGTCATGCGCGCCAGCCTTCATCGCCGCCACGGCCGTTTCCTCGCTGATCACGGCTGATACCAGGATGAATGGCAGGTCGTGTCCGCTTTCCTTCAACAGTTGCAACGCCTCGAACCCGCCAAAGTTGGGCATCTCGTAATCCGAAATGACAATGTCCCAGGCCTGCCGTTGGAGCGCCGCCTGCATGGCCGGTGCGGTCCAGACGCGCTCGTAAACCGGCTCATAGCCGGCCTTCCGTAATACGCGCAACAGAAGCAGAACATCGTCTTCCGAGTCTTCCGCAATCAAAGCCCGCAAGGCCTTGTTCGTGACGCCCGGTTCGGATGAATTACTTTGGCTGGGCGGGATGATAATCTTGTCCATTTGATTCTCCGGCTTCGCCCGTCAGGGTGAAGCAAAATGTTGCGCCGTGATTGACAACGCCCTCGGCCCAGATTTTACCCTGATGGCGGTGAATGACCCGCTGCACGGTCGCCAACCCGATACCCGTGCCACGAAACTCGCTCTGATCATGCAGACGCTTGAATGGCTTGAACAAATGACCCGCGTGCGCCATGTCAAAACCCGCGCCGTCGTCGCGCACGAAATAGGTTCGGGCGCCGTTGGATTGCGGCAGCGCCCCAAATTCAATGCGTGCGCGCGGACGATTCGCCGTGAACTTCCACGCATTGCCGAACAAATTCTCCAGTACCACTCGCAACAACTGGGCGTCGCCCTCGGCGGTCAGCCCCTCGGCAATGACCCAGTCCACCAGACGGTCCGGGTTTTTTTGTTTCAAATCAGCGGCCACGGCATTCGCCAGGGCGGTAAGATCGAAATGATCCACCAGCAACTCTTTACGCATCATATTGGACAACGCCAGCAGGGCATCAATGATGTCCTGCATGTGTTGGCAACTCCCCCGCAGTCGCTGAACGTAATCCAGGCCCTCGGCATCGAGCTGGTTGGCGTAATCTTCCATCAGGATGAGGCTGAAGCTGTCGATGTTCTGAAGCGGCGAACGTAAATCATGCGAAACCGAGTAACTGAATGCTTCCAATTCTTTATTGGCGTTTTCCAGCTCCATCGCGCGGCGTTCCAGTTCTTTGTTCAGTTTGGAGATTTGTTGTTCCACCCGTTTGCGGTCGGTGATGTCGCGAATCGCGCTGGTGACCACCAGTCCTTTTTCGGCGGCCAACGGCTTGGTGCTCACCTCGATCGGAAATTCCCGGCCGTCCTTGTGCAAGCCGCAAAGCTCCATCGTCGTTTCCGGAACCCGGCCGCCGCGCGGCGAGAAGTGCGCCGCATAATATTGCCGTTGGGTTTTTCGAAAGCGTTCCGGGACCAGCAGGGCCATGCTTTCCCCTTCCAGTTCCCGGTCGCTATAACCAAATAGTTTTCCCGTCTGCGCGTTGGTGCCGGCAATCTTGCCTTCCGCATTGACGATGACCAGGGCGTCCGGCATCGAACCCAGCAATCGGCCCAGTTTTTCCTCTGCCTTTCCGCGGCCGTGCATGGCGCGCAGTGCGCACGCGCCGCACGCCAGAACCAGCATGCCGGCCAGCACACTTCCGGCCCAGCTGATCATGGTGACGCGTTCCGCCTTCGCCGCCACGGCCGTTTGTTCCTGGTCCAGCCGCGCACGTTGCTCCTTATCCATCGTGCTGAAAGCGATCCGGATCTGCTCCATCAGATTATTCCCTTCGTCGGTTAGACTCCGTTGGCCGTACCCTCGAAACAGGTTCTTATCACCCAGCTCCACCATGTCCTTCATAACCTTGAGGTGCCTGGCAATCACGGGTTCAATCTCGGTAACGGATCGAAGTTGACTGGGGTCGTCTCGGAGGAGGAGCTTGAGTTCATCCACTTGAGGAGGCACGGCTTCGGCGGCGGTGTAAAATGGACTCAGATGCGACTGTTTGCCGGAGATGGCGAAGCTGCGGGCGGCGCTTTCCACTTCACTTAATCGGGCCGCGATGTCCCCCA
>Ga0116110_1001391_pt1 | contig 12921 bp, 7 predicted proteins | sample June2015DPH_8_50_FD_89719 | JGI IMG/M metagenome (GOLD analysis project Ga0116110, IMG submission 89719) | Peatland microbial communities from SPRUCE experiment site at the Marcell Experimental Forest, Minnesota, USA - June2015DPH_8_40 | ecosystem: Environmental > Terrestrial > Soil > Wetlands >...
CGGGCCTGCCCAGTCGCTCCAGGTTTGGTCGGGGCGCTCGGAGTTGCCGGAGCGCGTGAAGAATTCAAGCGTCGTCCCGGCGGCCGCTTCACCTCGCCAGGCAAGCACGCCCCAGTGCGAGATGAACTTGGTGTCTTTCACGGGAGACTCGTAGCTTCCTTCCGCAGCTACGCCCTGTTCGATCCTCACCAGTTGGGCAATATTGCTAGTGGCGGCGTAAAGGTCAGATCCTTCGGTCAACAGGCGCGTCGCAAGGGACTCATGTGTTTCGGTAACAAGGTTTAGCTTTTCGGCGTTGCGACCCGCAATCATGTCGAAAATTCGCCCATTAGAATCCGTGGAAAAGAGAATGTGGTCTCCGCGCACAGCCAAACCGAAGACGCTCTCGCTGTTCGAATTCCAGATCGTCTCAGCCGTCGAGTCAGGGAGTATTTCGATCAAAGACCCTCGACCCTGCGGGATCTGAAAATTGGGAATGGCGTTAATTACAGGGGTCTGCCGGTTAAAGCTAGGCGGATTTTGTCCCTCATCGGGCGGCGTTTGCGCCTTAGATTCGTCGCCGGGACGAACTTCGTCAGAAGCCAGTACCGTAACGGTGGTGACTCCGCCCGGAACTGCGCCGGCAGGGGGAGGGACAAATAGTTCGGGGGATCCTTTGCCTCCCGCGCCGCCCAAGGCTGCGGCATAAATGCGCCCACTCGAGTCGGTCACCAAGTCATGGATTTCCGGCAGATTGGCCTCATACAGAACGAAGCCTTTTCCCGCCGGAGTGATCCGGTAAATAAGTCCGTTCGGAACGCTGCCGGCAAGCAGGTTTCCATCCCGCTCGAAGGTGAGGCACATGATGTGGGTCTGCTTGCTGTCGAAGAACAGGGTGCCCTTCCCTGTTGCGTCAACGCGGAAAATCTGGCCCTTGTCACCGGTAGCCACGTACAGCCGACCCGCCTCGTCCAGAGCCAGAGCCCAAATGTACTTGGTGTGGGGGTCGTAGAATACTTTCGACTGACCATCCGGCGTAATCCGATACACTTTGCCTTCGGGCGAGCTTCCTACATACAGCGAACCATCGGGGCCGGCGGCCATAGCGAAAATGTCGGGCTCGCGGGCCGCAAACAAAAGGTTGGAGTGGAGCGCGTTATTTACTCGAAAGACCTTTCCCTGATGGCCCGTGCCGATGTAGACGTTGCCTTTCCGGTCGTGAGCCAAGGAAAGGGCGAGCGCTTCCTCGGGATTGAAGACCACGCGCGACCCGGGAGCTAGATGAAGCTCCCCCTCTGTACCCAGTGACACATTGGCGAGCGTTCCCTGAAGGAACTCCTCAAAGGAGCCGACCTGCCAAAACACAGTCTCCGTGCCCGTGCTGGGCAGAGAAAAAAGCAATGGAAGTATTAGGAATAAGAGCGTCTTATTTGGTTTCATGCCTACCTTTCGTGATTCCGTCGCTGCCACGGCGGCGTTGGGGTGGCCCAGCGGCGCACCGATACTGAGGCTTCCGCCTCCTCCTGCCTTCTTCAACGGGAGGCGCCATTCCCACCGCCCTAGAGGCCCGGTCCGACGACCTTCAGAAAGAGCGTCTTTTGGCCGAGGATCATGAACGAAGAAGCCGCTCCCTCAAAGTCGCCGACCACCGAAGTACCGCTGAGGGTGAGGCTAGAGGCCGCCGCAGGGTCGGACATGAAGGTCTGTATCAAGGACGGGGGCGGGGAGGGGTATTCGTCCCCTTCCAGCATGAACGAACGCTGTGGGGCCATGAGCAGCGCGTAGAGCCGGTTGTTCCGTCTCATGCGGTTCAGAGCCTTGACCAGTTGATGAATATCGCGCGCCGAGCTTCCGGGCTGAGTGAACCGGTATTGCAACGAGTTGATGGCCCCTCCGCCACCCACCGCGAGCATCAGACCTTTATCGTTGACGCTTTCCGGTATATCCACGGGAATTCTCTGGGTCACCATTTGCCCTCCCGGGAGGCGCAGGAGACCAAAGACCTCGATGTGATCACCCGGTTTAACCTCTGACTGCGAACTCCAAACCTGCTCGAGCATGGCTACACTCCGCTCGTTCCGTGATCTCACCGAGATTTCGACGCCCTCGACGCGCAAGTCAGCAAAGCCGCTGCCCAACAGGTAAGTAAGGGGCGTCGCCACTAAGTTACCTGCTAGCGCATTGGTCCCGATCTCACCCGACAGGATATCTTGAAAGCTCACCGCGTCTGCCCCCGCCAGGCGGATTTTCCCTTCGACTTCCAAAGTGGATGCGCCTAAGGTTCTCTCCGTGTTGCCCAAGGTTGAGACAAAACCCAGGTTGACTAACAAAGGCGATAGGAACGGTTCCTGAATAACCTCGAACTTATACTGTTCCTGGGTATTCAAGGTGCTTTGAATGTTCACATTAACCGGGATCATGGGTGGGGTTTTCTCCCCCACCACGCCGTAGACGGCGTCAAAGCGGTCCTGCCGGATCGTCCCCATCACGTCCCCGGGCGCATCCAGCTTAAAGGACGACGCGAGGCTCGGCACGGTGACTAGAACGTGGGCGGGTGCAAATGGGATTTGAATCGGACCTGCGGCCAGCAAGTGATGCCCGCACGCGTAGAGATTGTTCCCTTGCCGGAAGGTAATTGTGCAGTCCGCATTAATGTTCAGATCGCCCCGGACAAGCAGCATGCTGATCATCGAACCGGGGTTCAGTTCCGAATTCACCGGGGTTGAACTCTGTCCGCCCGCGAGCGCTCCGCCCATCATCGGCTCAAAGCCCATTTGCCGGAATAGGGGCAGGTACGGTTCCACGGCCTCGGCGGCAAACCCGCCAAACCGCAGTGGTATCTGCACCTTCGGATATGAGATCCCCGCTTCGCTCGCTGGAAAGAAGCGGCGAAGGGTCTCAGGGCTGAAATCCTGTTGAGGAATCAAGCGCGCGCTGTCGCGGGGGCCGTCGCTGCTTCTTGCCAGGCGAAAGTCAAGGGGAAGCTCCGCTTGGGGTGGCGCTTGGCCCTTTTCCTCCGGGACCACCTGCATCATTTGCTCGATGGGCGTAATACCCGCCAAGGGCTCCTTCGAAAATGGAAATGAAATAGCTACTGCGCCAACGAGCTTGCCATCAATGTAGACCGGGCTGCCGCTCATGCCGGCAATGACTCCGGTCTTCTCGAGCGGCCCTCCTGCAAGCCGTGCCAGGATGAGGTCGCGCTTCGGCGCCAGGGCGTTTTTCAATACGCCTAGAATCTCGACTTGGAATTCTTGAATCTGATCACCCTGGAAAATCGTACGACCCACGCCCTTCAGTCCAGGTTTGATATCCTTGAGAGGGAAAAGTTCTGTGTTGCTCTGGCACCAAGCGAAGGGACTCAGCGCCAAAGCGAGTGTGAGTGCAACGGCAGTCTTTCGGAATGTCATAATCTTCGAAATCAGCTCCCAGTTATGCGGGCATGTTTTTAGTCTATGGGGAAAGCGCAGACTCGTCAAGCAATGAGGCTGGGGCTTTCGGCGTGCTGAAGTGCCGACCCCCAGCGCTGTCGCCAATCTGAGCTAAACTTCACAGCGCCCATCGGAAACGATGTCATTCCCGCGAAAGCGGGAATCCATTGTGTTCTGGATCAAAAAATGGACCCCCGCTTTCGCGGGGGTGACGTCGCCCGGCGATTTTCGACCCCCTGGGTGGGTCGCAGGCCTATGACCATTCGGAGCAGGCTCTGAACGTGAGCGCCACGCCGGCACGTGTGTAGGGGCGGTTCGCGAACCTCGCCCAACTAGCCGACAGTCTGTCCTTTTCGAGCCTACGTCCCCGCTCAAAGCGCATGGTCGTCTTGCCCAAAATGTGCTGTTTTCTGCTCCTTTTAGAGTTTGATTTGTGCTGATTTGCGCGCAAAGCGCGCAAAATTTGCAACCCTCAAAAAAGTGATATCCTTTATTTTCAAATACTTCCTAGCTTCGTTCCCACTGTTTTTCATTCTCCGCTACATCCTGCTTTCCCCCCGTGCCGGGACTATCTCGCTTCCGCCTGGGCGCTGGGGCCAGCCGGCGCTTGCCTACGGCAAAGTGTCCTTAAAACGACCACAAGTATAGGCTATCAAGTGCCTCGGGAGTTGTCAAGCGGAAAATCTGTAGGTGGGAGCCATGAAGGTAAACTTTCCGGTTGCAATTCCGTCTTGATGAATTGAGGGCGAGACATGGGGCAGAGTGGGCAAGCCGCTATGATAATTCCGGCGCAGGAGGGAGTAGGCTCCCACCGCAGCGGCCGACTTCTATTCCGCGCACGTCATTTTCGTTTCATCCCCGCGTTTTCCCGGCTCCCAGGTTATAATGTGCGGCTCTGACTTGTAACCATGCATTGGTGAAACATCTGCGTCGAGGCGCGCCATGAAGCTTCGAACGACCTTCTTGCTCGTATTCTGCCTCTGCCATGTTTCCTATCTACTCTGCCAGACGGCGGGGGAACCACCGAGTCCCCAAGTCGAACCCGTCACGCCCCACGTGGGTATCTATCACGAAGCGACTAACGTGGCGGTGGTCCAGCGCAACGGCAACAGCCTGCTGATTGGGTCGGGTGATGGAACGGTCTTGGCGGCGGCAAAGACGTTGGGAAGCAGTTCCATTGACTGGGTGCTCTACACCGATCATCATCGCGACCAGTCCGCCGGCGCCGCCGTGCTTAAGAAGGCAGGCGCGAGGATCGCCGTGCCTGCCGGTGAAGCCGAGTTCTTCAGGAACGCCACGGCCATATGGGAGGGCGCGGACACCATTCTTTACGACCGCATGGACTTCCGCCCCGACCTGTTCATCCTCCGCAGTTCCGTCGTGCCCGACCGCGAACTGCGCGCGGGCGAAGTGCTTCGATGGGAAGGCCTGGACTTTCAGGTTATTCCAACCCCCGGCCCAACCGACGGAAGCGTTTCCTACCTTGTGGATATTGACGGCAAAAAGGTCGCATTCACCGGCGACCTGATTTACGGCCCGGGACAGCTTTGGAACTTCTATATGTTGCAGAAGCGCTTTCCCGGAATGCGCGGCGACTATTGGGGATTTGGCGGGGCCTCGCCGGATTTGCTCAAGAGCTTGGATTTGGTGCTTTCGCATGCGCCTGACATGCTGGTTCCCGCACATGGCGTGGTCATTCGCGACCCCGCCGGCGCAGTTGCGCAACTGAAGCAGAACCTGCATGCGGCGATGGCCAGCTACATGACGCTGGCTGCCTGGCGGCTTTATTTTTCGGGGGATTTCCACGACATTCCCGAGAACATCATTCTGCCGGACAACTCGCATCCGCCCGCGGACCTTGCCGTGCCGATGCTGCCTCCTCTGCCTTTGCCCAAGGCGCCTTCCTGGTTCCATTACGCGTCTTCGACTTCCTGGTATATACAAGCCGAGGACGGGAACATTTTCCTCCTTGATTGCGGTTACTACCCTCTGCTCGAAACCCTCGCCCGGCTGAAGAAGGAAGGAACCATCAAGGGGATCGACGGTATCTGGATCACTCACTATCATGACGACCACGATCAATCGATCAACGCCGTGCGGCGCGAGTACGGCGCGAAGTTCTACGTGCAGAAAGAACTCCAGGATGTTCTCGAGAACCCTTATGCTTACTCGATGCCCGCCTTAACTCCGGAGTGCATTCATGTGGATCATCCCCTTGAGGAAGGGGAGGTCATCAATTGGAAGGGTTACAAGCTGACGGGGTACTATTTCCCCGGGCAGACGATCTACCACGACGGACTGCTGATTGAGCACGACGGCACTCGCCTTTTCATGACCGGTGACTCGTTTGCCGACTTCGGCATCGACGACTATTGCAGCTACAACCGCAACTTCCTTGGCAAAGACGAGCCTGGCTATGAGCGATGCTTCCGGCTGCTCCTTAAGTTGAAGCCTGACTTGCTGGTTGCGTCGCACTGGGGCCCGCAACCTTATTCGGACGACTACATGCAGAAGGGGCTTAACCTGCTCGCCGAACGCAGGGAACTCTTTTCCAAACTGTTTCCCTGGGACGACCCGAATTTCGGCCTGGATCCTTCCTGGATTCGCGCTTACCCGTACCGGCAGTTCATTCTCCCGGGCCAACTGGTGACCATCGAGGCTAAGATCTATAACCACGGTGCGAGTCCCCGCCAAGCCTCGGCTGAGCTGCGCGCTCCTTCGGGGTGGAAAGTCCGAGCGGTCGGCCCCGTTACCATACCGCCCCATACCGAGGGCAAGATTCGGCTCACGGCGGTTGCACCCACGAACCCTCCCGGCCGACGGGAAGTCCTGGGGCTCGCGGTTCATTTTGGGGACCGGAACCTTGGGGAAGTCGCGGAAGCTCTAGTAGATTACCTGCAGTGACGTTCGAAAGGATGGAACACACCATGGGATATGCACTCGTAATGCTCGCAGGGATTCTGCAAGGCGCCTTTATGCTGCCCATGAAGCCCCTGAGGAAATGGGTGTGGGAGAACACCTGGTTTGTCTATTGCACCGCAGGCTATCTGGTCTTCCCCTGGCTGTTTGTGCTCTTGACCATTCCTCATCCTCTGAACGTCCTGACCACGACCTCCCTCCACTCCCTGTTCCTGGTTGAAGTGTTTGGCATCGGGTGGGGCATTGGATCACTCACATTTGGCTTGGGAGTGTCGAGACTAGGCATGGCGCTGGGATTTACGATCATCATCGGGCTCGCGGCAACCGCGGGTGCGCTGATTCCGATGATCGTGCTGTCCCCGGAGAAGTTGACCCAGCCGCAAGGGTTGATGACGCTCGTGTCTTTGGCGCTGGTTCTGGTCGGCCTGGGTCTGGGTGCCTGGGGAGGAAAGCTCCGTGCGCCGGCGAAAAAGACCGCCGAAGGCTCCGGCACCTCGGGTCTTGAGGTCCACGGCTCGTTTGGCGTCGGCCTGGCAATCTGTATCGCCTCGGGTCTACTTTCCGCCTCCGCGAACCTTGGCTTCACCTTTGGCGCGGAATACCAGCGCAGAGCCATCGAGCAGGGCGCGGCGCCGTCAATGGCCGGCAACGCTCTCTGGGCCCCGCTGACTTTGCCGCTCTTTATTTGCAGCGCCGGCTACTGTGTCTGGTTAATGAAGAAGAACCGGACCGGCGGCTTGCTCGTGCTCGAGGGAACGCGCCACTATTGGCCTTTGGCGATTTTAATGGGATTCATGTGGATCGCCGGCTTCGTCGTTTACGCCCCTGGCGCGCGGCTCCTCGGGTCTCTCGGGACCTCGGTGGGGTGGGCGGTGATGATGTCGACCATGGTGATCACCGCGAACATTCTGGGATTCATAACCGGAGAGTGGAAGGGCGCGAGCCGCAAGGCATTTGGCTTTGCGGTCGCTGGCGTGGCAATGCTGATCCTGGCCATCTGTGTGGTGGGCTACGCGAACCATTTGTGAAGGGCGGCTCGGGCGGGCCGCAGCGTGGCAGAATGTGTCATCCTGAGCGAAGCGAAGGATCTGCAGTTCCGGTCCGAGGCAAACTAATGCAGATTCTTCGCTTCGCTCAGAATGACAGACTTTCGAGGATGACAGCCGACGGATTCTTTCGAGAAGTCATTATGAAGCGTCTATTATGCTTGCTCGCGGCCCGCACATCCAGCTCATCGAGAACCGATGGGGATTGACTTCCCTGAGCGACCACCTTTACGCCGACCAGGGCTTCCTTGTCTGGTCGCTCGATAACCGCGGCTCCTGGGGACGAGGACACGCCTGGGAATCAAAGGTCTTCAAGAACCTCGGACACTACGAGCTTGAGGATCAGCTCGCCGGCGTTGCTTACCTGAAATCTCTGCCTTACGTCGATCCTGCCCGCATCGGAATCACAGGCTGGTCGTACGGTGGGTACATGACGCTCTACGCGCTCACTCACGCACCCGAGGTGTTCAAGTGCGGCGCGGCGGGCGGCTCCGTCACGCATTGGAAGTTCTACGACAGCATTTACACCGAGCGCTATATGCGCACCCCGCAGGAAAATCCGGAGGGGTACAAAGCCGCCTCGCCTTTGGAGGTCGCAGATAAGCTGAAGGCCAAGGTTTTGCTGATTCACGGCGCCGCCGACGACAACGTGCACATGCAGAACACCCTGAACTTCGTGGAAGGGCTCGTTAAGGCACGCACGCCATTCGAGCTTTACCTCCAGCCGGGTGAGAGGCACGGGTTCGGCAGCGAATCCGTGCGCCTCTACCTCGCCCAAGGAATGCTGGGGTTCTTTAAACAAAACCTTTAGCGATTTTGGATTTTAGATTTTGGATTCGCGAGAAGAAGCCCTCTCCCTTGGGGAGAGGGTGTCGCGCGACGGCGTTTTCTCCAGCCGTCGCGTGACGGGTGAGGGGTCTCTCTTCCGTTTTCAAGGTTGCGGCGCACCACCTTGCAAGCTCTGCCTTAAGAACTCGAGCACCTTGGGAATTGCGTCCAAAGAGGATTGTGCGTCCCCCTCGACGTTTCCGCCCAAGTTCTGTTCCCGCCCCGAGGTGGGGTTTACAATCTTGCCGTGCATGGTGGGGACCACTTCCGGCCGGCCCGCCCGGTGGCCCGCGTGGGCGTATTTCAGATGTTCGACTGTGTACGCGAAATGAGATTGTTTCAGCCGGACCACCACCTCGTTCGCCATCATGGAGGAGGGCCATACCCCGTCGTCTTGACCCGATATCAACAGCACCGCTCCGCGAGTGTGTTCGACAGCGATCGCGGCGCTCGTCATGGCCATCGGGTTATTCAGGAATCGCGGAAACACAAAAGAGAGCGGTTGCCCCCTCCAAGTCCAGGCGTAGGGGACATGAGTGTTGCCGCAGCAGGCGGCGATGCGCGAACTGGCCGGCACATAAGCCACCACCGCACGAATCTGCGGGTACATTGAAGCGAGTTGCAGCGCCAGTTCGCCCCCGCGAGATGTTCCCATCACGGCGATGCGATCCGGCGCGATCTCCGGCCGCTGCATCATCCAGGCGAGCGCGTTGCCGAAATACTCGAGCGGGATGCCTTCCAGGAGAGGCGGCAGGTCCTCGTACCGGAAGTAGGCCAGCGCCAGGGCCGCGTAGCCGCGCGAGGCCAGCCAGGCGGCTTTGCCTAGCGGCGCTCCTCCTTCGGACCCTCCCAATTCCAGTACGCCCGGATGCGGCCCGCTCGAGTTGGGCAGAAAAAGCACGCCGTGAAGCTGCCCTTCGAGCTTTATCCGCTGCACCCCGTCGACGACCCTCTTCTGCTCGAGTTGTGCCTTCGCCACTTCCTGTCCGTCTTTCACCAGGCGGAAGTCAATGATCTGCGCGCCGAGATTTCGCGGAGGCCGGTAGGCTGCTACGTGTTTCTCCGCCGGCTTCATGGCCCAAACCAGGCCCATCGCGGAGACGCCACGATACGAGCCGTTCACAGGAGCTTCAAGGGAGGTGTCGGCCACGCCTTGTCCGTCAGCGACAAACTCCGCCTGAGACGCCCAAGCCTGGTTTTCGCCGTCCACTAGTCCCGCCTGAATGGACACGCGCTGGTTGGGCTGCAACCCCGTGGCGCGGATCGCCGGCGATTCGTCCACCAAGGCCTGATTGGGAATGACCTCCAGGGTTTGAGCCATGGCCGCGGCAATTCCGCTTGCACAGAGGCACGCGACGAGAACAAGTTTCCGTATCATGAGCCTCCAATACCGTATCAGTCGACAATCGTGACCGTGCCGGTATCACCATCCACGGTGATGCGCTGTCCGCTGCGGAGACGTTCCGTTGCCAAGCCCGTCCCCAGGACGGCGGGAATGTGATACTCGCGCGCCACGATTGAGCTGTGGCTGAGGGGGCCGCCCACATCGGTGACTACGCCGGAGGCAAGCGCGAAGAGCGCGGTCCAGGCGGGGGTGGTAATCTTGGCCACCAGGATATCGCCCGGCTGCATCTCGTGAAACTCGTCGGGTCCGTGAATCACTCGGGCGATGCCGGTAACGCAGCCCGGGCTCGCGCCGATCCCTGAAATCATCTTCCCCGTTGCCTGGCTCGTCCGGGCCGGCATCCAGCGGCTGAAATCAATGCCTAAGAATTTGGCGCTCGCCCTGATGGGCAGGGTTACGGGCGGAGTCACCTTTCGCTCAGTCTCGTGTGTGGCTCGCCGCTCGGCCACCGCCCAAGCGTAGTTTTCCGGCGGACTGCCTGCGTCCAGGTCGGCGGCAACCGCCTGAACCTCATCGCTCTCCAAAAAGAATACATCATCGGGCCGCGCGATTGCGCCCGCGGCAGCTATCCGCTGGCCGATTTCCCACAGCATGCGGCGCAGGATCGGCCAGCCCAGCCCGACGTCGGCGAGGGCATCCTCGCGCAACGGCGCATAGCGCTGGGCGGTTCGCACCAAAGTGCGGAAGATTCGCAACCGGAGGCCCTTCAAGCCAGCCAATGTATCTTCGGTGGCGTCCTGGCGCGCCCGCTCCGCAACTGACTGTCGCTCGTAGGGACTGCGCGCCTGCCCTGAGAGAAAGTATTTGAGAGTTTCAACCAGCGGCGCCGGGTCGTCTGCGGGGACGGGCGAGGCGAAATCCAGATCGTAGACCGCGTGGCCAAAGCGCTCCAGGTGCTGCGTGAATCGAATTACGAAATCGCGCCACTCGTTCGCATCGGGAATCGGAGCTCGGGAGGAAGTGAAGGCCTGCCGAATCTCCTTGCTCGAAGCGCTTTTCAAATACTCGGCCAGCCCCGGCAGTGTGCGCGCCCAGGAAGCCAGATCGTAGAGCGACTTCTCAGCCTGAATGGGCGTGCTGTCGAACCCGAGCAAGAAGGTCAACGCCGCCGGATCGCCATGACGCTTGACAAAGCGGTTGTATGAGTTCGTAAACGCAGGCTCGCTCATGAACGCGCAAGGCAGAATGCCGCTTTGGATGGTCGTGTAATGGCTGGCTGCTGCCTTCACAATCTCTTGCGCGCCGGCCAGCAGATCGGCTGCCCGGGCCGCAGCCAAGTCACGCCCCGCCCACGCGCCGACGATCTTCGCGTAGTGCGGCCGCGCGTCATCGGCCCAGCGCGTTCGCGCCGAGCGCAACAGCCGAACAAGAGCCGGGAGCACCACTATCAAAGAAAAGGCGAGCTTCACCGATTCCCAGGCGCTTAAGCCGAACTCGGCATAGGCGTAGTCGTTGATGGTCTGCAGACGGAATCGCTTTGCCAGCCCGCGATCGAATCCTAACCTTTGTACCAATGCCTGCAGTGTTTCATTCCAAATGGGCAGCGCGAGCGTGGCGAAAAGTGGTGAAAGCGGATTCGGCAGCAACTCTATCACGCTGTTTCGCGCGTACTGTCCGCCCGTGCGCGGCAGTTTCCATTCGAGCGTGGCGCGGGGCTCCGGCAGGGCAGTGATGGGACGGGCTTGGAGGATAAAGACGCGCCCACCGCTGATCGCCCATTCGATGTCCATCGGTTGCCCGTAGAGACGCTCGATCTCGAGGCCGAGGTGCGCCAACTCAGAGGCATGCTCCGGTTGCAACGCAGCCTGCCGGCGCATTCGAGCGGGCACGGGCTCGTCGCGGGTTCCGCCCGGCACGCGCACCGTCATGACTTCTTTCGCGGCGATGTCTTGTGATCGAATCTCGCCCGTGTACTTCGCGACGATGACGGTGTCCGGCGTGACTTGCCCGCCCACGATCGCCTCGCCCAATCCCCAGGCCGCATTGATCATGATCTGGTCGCGCGCGCCCGTGAGCGGGTTGGCCGTGAAGAGGATGCCCGCAACTTCCGCCGGAACCAACTGCTGCACGACGACCGCGATGCTGACGCTTTCGGGAGGAATGCCGTGCTGCGCGCGGTAGCTGAGGGCGCGCGCCGTCCACAACGAACCCCAGCAGCGCTTAACTGCGGCGAGCACGCTCGCGCCGTCGCGCACGTTGAGATAGGTTTCCATTTGGCCGGCGAAGGACATCCCCGGCAAGTCTTCCGCGGTGGCCGAGGAGCGCACCGCTACCGGCGGGTCGGCTCCCCCCAGTTCGCTGTAGGACTGCTGAATCAGCGCCGCGACGTCCTCAGGCACCGTGCTTTTTTCGAAGAGCGATTGGACTTGTGCCGCGACGCGCTCGAAAGCAGTTGGATCGTCACCTCTTTCATTCTGAGCCCCGACTTGTTGGGGCAAAGAATCTCCGCAGTTGGTTGTGTACTCAGCAGCGTCCAAAGAACTGCCGAGATGCTTCGCGTCGCTCAGCATGACCGAGGGTGCGGAAGGCGCGTCTAACGAACCGCTCGCCCGTCCAACTGCTGATAGAATGGCTTCCTCGAGACGGTTTTCGCTAACGAATCGTCGATAGGCATGGGTAGTAATATGAAAGCCCGGCGGCACAGGCAGGCCTGCCGCCGCTATACGCGCCAGCGAAGCGCCCTTGCCGCCCACCATTTCCAGGGTTGCTTGGTGGCTGCCCAATCTGAGAATAAACGGGTTGGCTTGAGTTGAATTCATTCTTGAGGTCCCCCGCCGCTCGAGCGAGCGCAGTCTATCATACTTCTCGCGCCGCGACTTATCCGAGTTCTCATCAGAAGTCGACATCGGTTGCCGGCCCTCGCGTTTGGCGAGAAGGCAGAGAGTTTCTACGTTCCGTTCGGTTGGCATGTGCGGCTCTGCCGCACTGTCTTGCGGAAGGGTTTTGCCTTTCCGTGCTTTCGCCACCCAATTACTGGTTTTTCGGCAAGGCTGCGCCTCGCCGATTGAGGCGCAGCCTCAACCCAAGAACCTCATCTGGGGCCGCCGCCGAAAAGGCCCAGCCTTTCCGCAAAGCCGGGCGGCGGAGCCGCTCGCAGCGATGTTATACTTTCCCCGTGAACTTCTGGCGGAATCTGCGATATGGCGCGCGGGTGCTGATCAAGAATCCCGGCTTCACGTGTGTGGCGGTACTGTCGCTGGCGTTGGGAATCGGCGCCAACACTGCCATCTTTTCGTTGCTCGATGCTCTGCTGCTTCGCGACCTCCCCGTGCGCCAACCGGAGCGCCTTGTGGAGCTTTCCGTAGTTCGGCGC
>Ga0116110_1001392_pt1 | contig 12920 bp, 10 predicted proteins | sample June2015DPH_8_50_FD_89719 | JGI IMG/M metagenome (GOLD analysis project Ga0116110, IMG submission 89719) | Peatland microbial communities from SPRUCE experiment site at the Marcell Experimental Forest, Minnesota, USA - June2015DPH_8_40 | ecosystem: Environmental > Terrestrial > Soil > Wetlands >...
CGGAGGGAGTCGTGGCGGTTGACTACTTCTCTCCAGGCTCGCTCGAAAGCCGAGGTGTTTAGGTTCCCCTTGAGGGCATACAAATTCTGGACGACGTAGAGCCCCAATAATGGCTCATACGCGGAGTGGAACAGCAAACCCTCCTGCGAGGCCGATAGAGGACAACCAACATCGGGGCTGTGATCAGTCATCGAACCTCCTTGTGTATTTTTCACTGGGAATGCTGAGGCCGCTCCCGAACTGATCGGAAACCAATTAAGTTGCTCTCGCATTTGGGGCCAATGAAAGCGACTGGGCACGCGGCAATTTTAGGCATTGAACGTTTCGATAGTATACGACGTAGCCCAGGCCGGCGGCGTGACGGCAACCAACCCGAACAGCAGGACGGCGATTAAAGGCATACTTCGATTCATGGAATGATTTCCACCTTTCGGACGATTTGCAATGCGCAGGTGTTTCCAGGCGTAATAGGGATCGCGAATTCTTATTCTTGAAAAAGTTTAAACTGAATTACCATATCTATGCCACGTAAATCATATGCTGAAACTCTCACGGAATTGTAATTTTAGTTATGTTAGATCGAAGAATGACTTTAGAGAGATAACTCGATACATTATGTAACTTTATGTAAACTTTCCCGACTATTATTAACTATTTTCGCACTATGTGAGCCCGCAAAATAAAGTGGAGCAACGATTGAGGCCCAAAAAATCGAAATGTAAATAAAACCGACACTAAGCCGGAATAATGCACCAACTTCAGCGCCAAGCATCCCAACCGCATTTTCGGGTCTGGTCTTTGCCCGAAAAAACTTCAGTTGCGCGCCTGAGACTGGAAAAAGTATACGATCTCCGGCTGGGATACGCAAGTTATACGTCGATGCGACCGGTTTTTGCGTTTTCAGGACGCACCGCCATTCCAGGAGTTTGCAGCTCGCAACCCGCCTGCCCGTGTTGGGGTTGTCGGGAGGGAGGGACTTTTTACATCTCTCCTGGACATTGCCCCCTCAAGCATCGATCAATCTTTTCCATGTCCGTCACATTTGTGAACATTCATGGGCTGCGCATCGGGCTGCCGCATCCGATCCATTATACCGTCTTCCGCCAATGATCCCACATTGGTCAGAGCCAACCTAAATTCAAAGCTGATCCTCTTCTCCCAGACTCACGAGATCAGGCATCTTCCAGCCGCTGAAATAATGCTTCCTCTCTAAATATATGAATATGCAAGACAACAATTTAATCCACCATATACTTTCAGCCAACTGATCGAAACTCAGATCGGCAGCGGAAACGACTTCACCCGGCAAAGGGGAGGTCGGCCATGATAATTCAAAATCCGCGAATAAAGGCGAAGTGTCCGGAATGTGGAAGCGAGAATGTGGAATCCAAGCTATGCTTTACCAATATTGTCGCACGGCTGGGGAAATTGCTCGGAGTCACAACGGTGAGGATTTTTAAGAAGAGGTGCTCGGAATGCGGGCACGAGTTCCAGGTGTTTCGGAAATGAGAGGTGTATCTATGATGGCCGAATGGAGACAACTTAGCACGCTGACCAAGATTTTCTGCATTGGCGGCCTGGTCAGCTCCATCGGGTGGTAGTGATGATTCTGAGTGGGAAGATGAGCATTGGGGATGCCCTCTGGTGGAAATGGAAGGTGTGCCGGTGGTGTCTGTGATCCTGGAAGGGTTACAGTATGCTTTCGATGAAGAGTCACTGTAGATCACTTGCGGCTTTGATTGGGATATGGAATAATGAACAGTGCCGCCTAAACATTCCAGGAGCTTTTTGGGGCAGAAAAAGATAAGGTCCAGTCAATATCCGAAAGGGGGTTCGATGGGAAAGAGTACTGCAGTCAAATTCACAATGGATCATGTACATATCAAATGCCATGACATCAGCGCGACCAAAGGCTTCTACGAAAAAATGTTTAATGCCAAAACGATTTACGAAGGAAAGCTTCGAGATGTTCCAATGGCTACGCTGGAACTCGCAGGCTCTGTTATCATTATTACTGAGGCGGGAGAGGGAGAAGACCTTGAGTGTCCAAAGAGCCCAAGAGAAGGTATTTGGATTCGATACGGGATTGGTCATTTTGGCGTTCGAGTGGACGACCTTGAAAAAGCTGCTCGAGAACTTAAAGCAAAAGGGGCGGAGTTTGGAACCCACGGACATAAGAGAAGGGGTGAGGATAGCCTTTATAAGGGCCCCTGAGGATGACGTGATTGAAATCGTTCAAAGGCCCTACTAGGTTTCGGGACTTTCAGCGTCGCGGCAAGGTCTCAGCGTGAAGGCCGCAATCCCCGTACGGGCGAAAAGATCAAAATTCCAGCGTCAAAAGTTGTCAAGTTCAAAGCAGGCAAGACTCTCAGTGAAAAAATCAAATAGCAGAATTTAATCCTCTCTTATTTGATGAGACCATCTGAAGGGACTGCTCGAGGGAATGTATTGGCGCCCGGTTCTTTTCATTTTTATGGGACCATGCCAGCAATCCAGCCTGATGATTCACATTATCTCCGAACTTGTGCTTCTGGCTTAGCTCACGCCATTACCCGACGGACGTAGCGAAGGTCGCGGGTTACAAGATCGAATCGGAAAAGTGAAAGATAAAAAGTTCCAATTTTCATCATGAAGGGAATGATTATGAAAACAAAACAAGACAAGGTGATGAGCGCCAGGGAGGCCGTCACGGAGAACGTTCATGACGGCGACACGCTCATTATTGGAAATTATACCATCGGTATTGGCATGGGTCTTGTCCATGAAATTGTTCGTCAAAAGAAGAAGGGGTTGACCCTGTGCTCGCAGTCGGGGCATTTCTGCGACGAGATCCTGACGGCGGCCGGTTGCGTGGAGCGCATAGTCACGGCTTATGTAATGAGTGCGGGAACCATGGAGGGCGCTTATCCCGTGGCCCGGGCCTTGAAGAAGGGGATGCTGCAGATCGAGGATTACACGAACTTTCAGTACAACGCCCGGCTTGCGGCCGGAATGCACGGCTTCAGTTTCATGCAGGTCCTGGAGGGGATTCTGCACACGGATGTTTTCAGGAAACGGAGCTTCATGGGAGAAGACAAATTCAAAGTCATGACCTGCCCCTTTACGGGAAAAGATACCGTCCTGGTCCCCGCCTTAAATCCCGACGTTTGCATCGTCCACGTGCAGCGGGCGGACAAATTCGGCAATGCCCAGTACTGGGGGGCGATGGGCAGCGTCCAGGCGGCGGCCCTGGCGAGCAGGCGGATCATCGTGTCCTGCGAAGAGATCGTGCAGCATGACGTGATCGCCTCCAGCCCGCATTTTACGATTATTCCGGCCTACCGGGCCAACGCCGTGGTGGAGATGCCCTGGGGCGCCCATCCGACTGAAGTGGTCGGCTACTACAATGCGGACAAGGCCGGCCAGACTATTCTAGCCTTGGGGCTGATGAAGGAAGATACCTGCAAAGCATTGCTGGACGAATGGATATACGGATGTGCCGATCATAACGCCTACATGAACCATTATGTCGATTCACTGGGGCTCGAATCGCTCAACGCTCTCAAGGCCCGGGCGTATTATTCGGCGCCGGCGAATTACGGATCGGCCTTTTCCTCAGTCTGGGATGGGGAAGGTAAGGAGCGAACCCTGGGCATGACCCTGGAAGAACTCGAACAGATCATGAAAGAAAAGGGGGTGCTCCATGAGTAAACCATACACGCTGAACGAATTGATGATCATCGCCACCGCCAAGGAAATCCATGACTACGAGAATGTGGTTCTGGGCGTGGGCCTTCCCATGATTTCGGGCGCCCTGGCAAAAGCCCTCTTCGCGACCAATGCAACGCTCATCATGGAGTCGGGGATTATGGATTTCGAGCCGACGATGCCCATGAATAACATCGCGGACTGTATGTCGTTCAGGGGATTTTCCTGCTCCACGGATTTATTTTCGACTTTCACGGCGACCTATCGCGGATTTGTGGATGTCTGTTTCCTGGGTATTGCTCAGGTGGACAAGTACGGAAATCTCAATACAACGGTGATCGGGGACTATGAATGCCCCGATGTGCGCCTGCCGGGTTCAGGTGGAGCTGCGGATTTCATTTCTTATGCGAAAAGAACGATTCTGACGATGCGCGGCGGACAGTTTGTGGAGAAACTGCCATATATAACTTCTCCGGGCTATTTGGACGGGGGCGACAGTCGCGAGAAATCGGGTCATTTCACACCGAATAGCGGGCCGGCCAAGCTGATCAGCACCCAGGGAATCTTTGAGTTTGATCCGGAGACGAAGGAGATTTTTCTATCCAGCATTCACCCTGGAATAAAGGTAGAAGCCGTCAAGAAGAAAATCCCGTGGGATTTGAAGGTGTCCCCGGATTTGAAGCAGACACCGCATCCGAAAGAAGAAGAAATAGATTTCATCCGCCGGCATTTCCCCACGGAATCGATCGGCAAGGGATTGACGCGCGAAATTGTGCGGGCCAATTTGGCCAGGCGTTTAGGCCAGGGAGGCAAGGCTTAAAGATCCTCGGCCACTGACCGGTATTTTGAGCGAAAGAGTAAAAAAACTGGGGAGGCTGGGGCAAGTACTGATGAAGAAAGCGCTGCTGGAATCGACGGTTACGCTGAATAATCGGTATGGAGATCTTGCCGAACAGTATATCAAGAGGCAGATTGATTTTGAGGCTCACGTCAATGAACAGTCTATTCGGCTGATGGAGAAATATCATAAGCCGGTTATCGGGGTCTATTGGCTGGGCGATGAGAATTCGCACACGGTTACTGAAATCAACGACTGTCAATACAAGGGGATAAATTTACCACGCCGGAACGGGCTGTCAAAGCCCTGGCGCGGATGTATCAGTATGTTCAGTGGCTGCAAAAACAGCAGCCGACCCAAATCAAACAGTATAGGAGGATTTGATGAGACTGAAAGATAAAGTAGCCATCGTGACCGGATCAGGCCGTGGCAACGGCGAAGGGAGGCCAAGCCATGATAATGCCAAACATACCAGGAAAGGCGAAGTGTCCATCATGTGGGAGCGCGAATGTCCAATCAAAGCTCTCCTTTACTAACATTGACGCATGGACAGGGAAATTGCTCGGAGTCCCGACGGTTAAGATTTTTACGAAGAGGTGCTCGGAATGCGGACATGAGTTTAAGGTTTTTCGGAAGTAACTCGCAGATCCTGCACCGGGAAGGTTTTTTGACTGTCGAAACGTAAGTCTGCAAATATTTATCCCGTCAAAATATTTACTGCATAAAAATAAGATGAGGTGGCCGGAACGGTGGACGGTCGAATGGAAAACCAATCAGCGTCCTGCATTGCGCAAGGTTTTTCCAGATGACGTTAGTCGGCACATGTCTTGCTATGATGGCCCTTGACTCGAAATGCCTTTTAAGAGCGCCCAGAGACGAAGTAATGAGAGAACGACTAGGCAAAGAAACGTATAGAATGTCAAAGAGCAATTTCAAATTCAAAAACCTGACCGGAAAAAAATGGGGTGAATTCCAATCCCTATTTCAACAGCCGGCTGATTCTCATGGAGCCTTGATGAATATGCAGGGCCATCCCATAAAGGTTCTTCTCATCGATGATGATGAGGACGACTACATAGTCGTACGGGATCTACTCTCAGATATCTCTTCCATAGAATTCATCCTGAAGTGGGTTTCGAATTACGAGGCTGCGCTGGATGCAATACTTTCAAGCGAGTTCGATGTCTGCCTGCTGGACTACCGGCTTAAGGAGCGAAATGGGCTCGAACTCTTGCAAGAGGCCGTAAGCCGCAGCGCTATGACTCCGATCGTTTTTCTCACCGGCCAGGGAGGCTACGATCTGGATCTTGAGGCCATGAGTAAGGGAGCAGCTGACTGGCTTGATAAAGGCGAGCTAAGCTCCGCCCTTCTTAAGCGCTCCATCCGCTATGCGATAGAACGGCAGCGCAAGCGGGAGGAGTTGATTAAAGCCAAAAGGGTGATCCAGGCGCTGAGTGAGTGTAATCATGCAGTGATCAACATCGAAGATGAGTTTGAGCTGCTGCGCGCGATTTGTCGCATTGTGGTGGATGTGGGTGGTTACAGGATGGCATGGGTGGGATACGCCGAAGAGGACCCGGATCAAACGGTCACACCTGTTGCTAAATACGGCTATGAGAAAGATTATCTTGAGACGGTTAAGGTCACATGGAAAGATGCCGAGAGGGGAAGGGGCCCTACGGGTGCTTGCATTCGCAAAGGTTTTCCCAGCATCTTTCATTCTGTTGGCAATCAAGGGGAGTTTGCACGCTGGCAAGTGGAGGCCTCAAAGCGTGGCTATGCTTCAATCATAGGTCTCCCCCTGTTTCTCGATGGACGAAGGCTGGGAGCACTTACCATCTATTCCTCGGAAACGGATGCTTTCGGTTCGGAAGCAACAGATTTCCTCGTGAAATTATCCGGCAATCTTTCTCATGGCATAGGAGTGCTAAGGCTGCGTAAAGCTCGAATGCAGGCTGAAGAATCGCTAAAGGAAGCCAATCTTGATCTGGAAAGGCGGGTAGATGAGCGTACTTCCGAACTGATTAAAGTCAATGCGGAACTTAGGAGAGAGGTGGAGGAACGCAGGCAGGCAGAAGAGGCGTTGAGAGAAAGCGAAAAGCGCTACAAGCAACTTCTCCAATCGGTCACAGACTATATCTACACGGTGCAAGTTCAAGATAACCGTCCATTCGTCACGGTTCATGGTCCAGGTTGCGCTGCGGTGACAGGCTATACGTCAGAAGACTACAAAGCTGATCCGTACCTTTGGTATCGAATGGTCTATGAGCAAGACCGAGATGCTGTGAGGGACCAGGCAGACAGGGTACTCTCCGGAGAAGCAGCATTGCCTTTAGAGCATCGGATCATTCATCGAGACGGTTCAATTTGTTGGGTGAGCAATACACCCGTGCCACACTACGACGAGCAGGGAGAACTGATAGCTTACGATGGCATGATCGCGAATATCACCGCACGCAAAATGGCGGAGGAGGCTCTGCGGGAGAGCGGGGTACGGCTCAAGATAGCGATGGACCTCGCCAAGCTGGTGCAGTGGGAATACGATGTCAAAACCGGCATGTATAGTTTTGACGAGCAGTTCTATGCGCTGTATGGCACCACCTCCCAGCATGAAGGGGGGGCGCTGATGACCGTCGAGGCCTATGTCCGCAAGTTCATTCCGCCGGAGAAATCTCATGTAGTCGCTGAGGCAATCGCCAAAACGTTGGCAACAACCGATCCCAATTTCACCCAGCAACTGGAGCACCGAATCATCCGGGCTGACGGGGAGGAACGCCATATTATCGTCCGTTGGGGGGTTATTTGCGACCAGACGGGCAGGGTCGTCAAGATTCGAGGAGCAAATCAGGACATTAGTGACCGCAAGCGGGCGGAGAAGGCGCTGGAGGAAAGCGAGGAGAAGTTCCGGAACCTTTTCAACAACGCTGGGGTCGCCATGTTCAGGACAATGTTAGACGGATCGGAGATCCTGGACATAAACGAGAAGTTTCTCGAAATCGCAGGAAGGACTCGGGCAGAGACGCAAGGAACGCCCTCGTTAACATTTTGGGCAGACCCAAAAGAGCGCGACGCGATGGTCCGAAGGCTTGTTGCAAAAGGCCGCGTGTCGGAGCTTGAATTTAAAATGCTGAACAAACAGGGAGAAGTAAGGGACTGTATTACGTCCCTGGTGCTCTACCGGGAACAGGGGATCGTGGAAGGGGCTATTGTCGACATCACTGAGCGCAAGCAGGCGGAAGATTCTTTGCGGCAAAGCGAAGAACAGTTCCGCACACTGGTGGAAAGTGCGCCGGACGCAATTTTTATACAAGTGGAAGGGCGTTTTGCTTACTTAAACGATGTAGCTGCCCGGCTTTATGGGGCGGCATCGGTGAAAGAATTATTGAGCCACGCTATCGTGGAACGAATCCATCCTGATCACCGTGCAAAAGTTCTGGAGCGCATCCGGTTGATAAATGAGGAAAGAAAACCCGCACCGCTGACGGAGCTGAAACACGTGAAACTCGATGGAACGACCGTTTACGTCGAGTCCCATTCCGTGCCCATCAGATACCAGAAGAGTAAAGGCGCCCTGGTTTTCGTCCGTGATATCACTGAGCGCAAAAAAACCGAGGAGTCCCTCCTCCTCAGCGAGGAAAGGTACAGCAGACTGTTTGAAGACGCCGTTCTGGGCATCTTCCGATCTACCCCTGATGGAAAGCTCATCAATGTGAATCCGGCTTATGCCCGGATGTTTGGTTTTGATTCCCCGGAGGAAGCGAAGCGTCAAGTAAACGATGTGGCCGTTGACCTCTACGTCGATCCTGCACGCCGAAATGAAATCGTGCGCATGATTTTGGATGCCGATGGGCTGATCCATTCAGAGAATCTATACAGGCGGAAGGACGGGAGCATCTTCACGGCTGACCTTCATGTCTGGACGGTGCATGACACAGAGGGGAAGCTTTTATATCTTGAAGGATTTGTAGAGGATATCAGCGAGCGAAAGCGTGCGGAGGAAGAAAAGGAGAGGCTGGAAGCCGAGCTTCGCCAGGCTCAGAAACTCGAAGCCATTGGGACGCTTGCCGGAGGCATAGCGCACGACTTCAACAATATCCTGCAGCCTATGATGGGCTACACGGAAATGGCGCTAAATGAACTTTCTCCATCCAGTCCGTTGCGAGATGATTTAGAGCAGGTGCTCAGCTCATCTCTAAGGGCCAAGGAACTGATCAGACAAATCCTGGCGATTTCCCGCTCTGCTCCAGAGCAGCAAAGAATACCGTCCGATATAAGTTCGATCATCAAAGAGGTCCTGAAGCTTTTGCGGTCCTCGCTCCCCACCTCGATAGAAATAAGGCAAAATATCCGGAGTGGTGTCGCGCTGGCCGATCCAACTCAAATCCACCAGGTATTGATGAACCTTTGCACCAACGCAGCCCATGCACTGGATGACAATGGCATTCTGGAAGTTCGCCTGTCCCCTGTCAATTTGAGCGAGACCGATTTGGCCGATCAGTTAATCGTTGATCTCAAGCCTGGCCCATACCTGAGATTGACGGTTTCAGATACCGGGTGTGGAATGGATGCAGGCACCATGGAGCGCATCTTCGACCCTTACTTCACCACCAAAGAGGTGGGAAAAGGAAGCGGCCTGGGGCTCGCGGTTGTTAACGGAATAGTCAATCGGCACGAAGGGGCCATTACCGTCCGAAGCGAACCCGGAAAAGGCACAACGTTCAGTGTCTATATCCCAAGGGTTGATGTCCAATCTGAAGTAACCATGAAAGTTGACGATCTACTGCCGCAAGGCCCGGAAAGGATATTGTTCGTCGATGACGAACCGGCCGTGATGAAAATGGTAACCAGACTCTTGGAGCCTCTGGGCTATAAAGTCACCCATCAAACAGACAGTGTGAGTGCGCTCCAGGTTTTCCGTTCGAATCCGGACGAGTTCGACCTCGTCATCACCGATTATGCTATGCCAATTTTGACTGGGATGGATCTTGCCAAAGAAGTCCGTCGGATTCGGCCTGATATGCCGATCATGCTCTGCACGGGGTTTAGTGAAAAAATTACCTCTGATAGCGTCAAAAAGCTTGGGATGGAACTCTTGATGAAGCCTTATTCAATGAGGGAATTTTCCGAGGTGGTCCGAAAGATTCTCGATGCGCGAAAGGGAGGTTGATTTGAAAAGGGAAATTAAAAAGGTTCTGGTCGTTGATGATGAACAAGATATCTGCACCTTGCTGACTAAATTTTTGCGATCCTCCGGTTATTCCTGCGAGAGCACTACCGATCCGACTGAAGCACTGGAAGGATTAAAACAAAACAGTTTCGAGCTCATTATCTCAGATATTAAAATGGCGGGTATTGATGGCCTGCAACTGCTCAGTGAAATTCTTAAAATCGACCCCGAACTCGATACGATTATGATGACCGGTTATACCAGTATTTATACGTACAGCGACATAATCAAGGCTGGGGCGGCTGACTTCATAGCAAAACCGTTCCAGTTGCCCGAACTCAAGGCAAAGATAGAAAGGATAGATCGCGAACGGAGGATGCGGAGAGAACTTCACGACTTGAATGGTGCCATGAGAGTGCTCCTTCAACAGGCGGAGAAAGACAAGGAGACACTCAGTGAAAATGTTGTCTCCAATGTGAAGGCACTGATTCTCCCTTACGTGGATAAGTTGAAAAATAGTCATCTAGATGCGGAACATAGGGCGTATATAGAGATTTTGGAGACAAATTTGTCGGAAATATGTTCTCCATTTATGAAAAATTTGTCACTTCAATATGCGCACATCAGCTCAATGGAGGTCCAGGTTGCAAATCTTGTCAAAGCCGGAAAGAGAAACAAAGAGATCGCTTCGGTACTCGGGGTCTCCTGCAATACTATTATGACTCACCGCTATCGTCTTCGAGCAAAGATTGGGTTAAAACAGAAGAAAGTCAACCTGCAATCCTACCTAAACTCCATTGAATTTTAGTGAATACGTGTAATTATTTTGTCACTCTTCTTTCATCGTAGAGAATTCCTCGAACAATACCGATCTATATGCAAACGCTCAACCGAAGTTACATTCAGCACTGGGGTACGGTTCTGGGCATAACTGGAATGTCTTTAGGTCGGGGCATAAAATTACTGTGAACTTGGACTCATGGACCATCTTGACGAAGATTCTCAGTTGGCCGGGCGAATTGCTCTACAGGCTACAGGGCGAAATATCCTCAGCGAATGGCTGGCAGGATGCTCTAATAGCGCTGGGAAGCGACCTGGAATCACTGGGGAAGTCCACAGAAGGCGAATTTCTTTCCATTGGAGAAAAACTGCAGGATTTTTATCAGCGTGCCGGAGAGATCTCGAAGATAGCTTCCTCGGTTGCCGGTCTGATGTCCGGAGAAGAGCTGGGGACCGTTATCGAAGGATTTCGTAATGTGATCGAGAAAATGAAAGGGCTTGAGGGTGAATCCAGGCGGAACACGGGAACTCTTCGAGAGGTATTGGAAAACCTTGCTTATCTCAATCATGAAGTGGAAGGTTTTCACAAAACCATACTGAACCTGCGGGTCTTATGCATATCCACAAGAATTGAGAGTGCCCGGCTCGAGGACCCGGACACCGGCTTCGAGGCTCTGGCGGATGAAGTGGGAAAACTGTCTTTGGAGATTGAAAACCGGTGTTTTCAACTTCTGGCGAGTTCGGATTCGCTAAGCCAACTGATCGGGCAGACCCTTGCCAAGGTCCTGGATCTGGAAATCGCTCAGCAAACCCAGGCCGGCATCGTTTTCGACAAGACCATGTCGAGTCTTGAGTCCCTCATGGAAAGACAAGGTCTATCCGCTACGGGCGCCGGACAGATCTCCACCCGTTATGAGGCCGTCTCCCAACGGATCAGGGGGATCGTCTCGTCCATGCAATTCCATGACATTACACGCCAGCGGATCGAACACGTGCAACAGGCGCTCGCCGGCCTTGATCCTCATGAAGGATCGGCAGTCAACAGAGGACGGCAGAAAGATGGAGGATTTCTATTCGGTTGCAGACGGATGCGCCCGAAGGGGACAGGGGAACATCTGCGTCTGGTGGGAGATGTCTCTGACCTGCAAATAGCCCAACTCCATTATGCCAGGGAGGAACTGATCTCCGCCGTGAATAACATTCTCGATAATCTCTCCGCCCTGGCAGACCTCGTCGCGGAAATGGCCCGGGAGACATCCAAAATGGCGGGAGCGGCCGATGAGACTGGACAATCGTTTCTCACCGGAGTAGAGGCCGGTTTTTCTTCGGTCACCTCAGCCATTAAGGCGTACGGCGAGGCCGACCGGGAGCTGTCTTTGGCAACGGGCTCGGTGGGGAGCATGCTGGGGCAGATGTCGGCACACACCGGCAACATCGAAGCCATCGGAGAAAAAATCAAGATGATTGCACTCAACGCCATCATCAAAGTCTGTCACATTGGTGATGAAGGTGCAACGCTGGGCGTGCTGGCTGATGCGGTCCACCAGCTCTCGGTTGAGACCCGCCAGCGGACGGAAAAGGCGAGTGAGGCTCTGCGTTCTATCACTTCAGCATCCGAGTCCCTGTGCGCCGCCGTCAACGCAGACGGAAAAGATAAGGCAGGTGAACTGGCATTCGTCGGTAAGGAACTGAGAACCCAGTTGCAAACCCTGCAGAATGTCAATCAAGGCATCGTCTCTCTTCTCACGCAAATGAACCTGGAAGGCTGCAGCCTTTCCGGTGACATCCGAAAAACCATTGATGAAGTGCATGTGCATCTGCGGGTTGACCAGGTGATCGGCAGCGTAGTGTCAGGCCTGGACGAGATCGTGGCGTTCTCACGATCGAAGGGGCCGGTTGGCGATCAGGCGGACAGAGCGGAGCGCATGGAGGCCCTGGAGGCCACTTATACGATGCAGGGAGAGCGTGAGGTGCACCATTCCCTGTTTGAACTGAAAACGAATCCTGCAGAAAAGCCGCATGGGGATATAGTAAACCCCCTGACGGCCATCGGGGCGAAAAATGAGAAGCCCGATATAGAGTCGAACAAGGCAGATGAAGAGGATCTGGGGGACAATGTCGAGCTCTTTTAGCCAAACACCGGAAAGAACAAAAGGAGAAAGACGATGGATGTCGAGATGACACGGTCTGCTGAGACGAATGTTCTCAAACTCAAGGGCAGTTGGACCATAGAGAGAGCAAACGAACTGAAATGTGTTTTACTGGAAATATTGAACACTTGCGAGCATATGACAATTGATATCGAAGGGCTCACGGAACTGGACCTGTCTGCTGTGCAACTATTCTGCTCGGCCCATCGGACATCTTTGAGAGACGGCAAACACCTCGCACTTCACGAGCGAAAATCGGAGACCTTCAAACGGATGGTGTGTGATGCAGGGTTCGTGC
>Ga0116110_1001394_pt1 | contig 12916 bp, 11 predicted proteins | sample June2015DPH_8_50_FD_89719 | JGI IMG/M metagenome (GOLD analysis project Ga0116110, IMG submission 89719) | Peatland microbial communities from SPRUCE experiment site at the Marcell Experimental Forest, Minnesota, USA - June2015DPH_8_40 | ecosystem: Environmental > Terrestrial > Soil > Wetlands >...
AGGAAAGTTTATACAGCCGTAGAACAGGTGTCAGGTCTCAGGTGTCAGGTCTCAGGAAAATCACGGACAATGGCCGCGTCCGGTTTTCCTGAGAGCCGAGAGCTGACAGCTATGGCATCAAAGACGTTTCCGAGGATGACTAAATGATCGGAGCAAAACTTAAAATCGCACTGCTGTACGACCTGTGGAACGAGGATCCGGTCGCGGCGGCGGCGAAGGAAGAGGCAGCCGCAGCAGCGGTGCGCAAGCCGCACAAGAAAGTGAAGAAGGTTAAGAAAGAAAAGACCGACCGCGAGGAAATTTTTGAAGCGCTCGAGAAGTTGGGGCACGAGCCTTCTTACTTCGAGCTCGATGGGCGTCCACAGTCTTTGCACTCGCTTTCGCGTTGCGATGCCGACCTGATTTTTAATTTGACCGAATCTTTCGATGGCGATGACACCAAGGAAATGAACGTGGTCGCCTATGTCGACCTGCTGGGATTGCGCTACACCGGGGCGGGTCCACATGCCATTTTCATGTCGCAGGACAAAGCGATTGCCAAGAAGATCTTTGCGTTTCATGGCATCAAGACTCCGTTTTTTGCTACTGCCTACCGCGGACGCATTGAACATGCTCACGACATTTCTTTTCCGCTCATCGTCAAACCGTCGTGGGAGGATGGATCGATCGGCATCGATGCCGGCGCCGTCGTGAAAAATGTCAAGGAGATGATGGAGCGCATCCAGTACATCCAGGATGAATTCGATTCTCCTGCCTTGATCGAGGAATATATTGAAGGGCGCGAAATTTACGCAGGAATTCTGGGCAGCTACGAACGGACGCAGGTTTTGCCGCTGGTGGAACTCGACCTGTCGCGCTTGCCCGAAGGCACTCCGAAGATCGCTAGCTACGACGTGAAGTTTGAAAAGAATACCGAAGCCTACAAGCTGACCAAGTCAGCCATCGCGGAAAATCTGGACGAAGATACAGTGAAGCGTCTGTCCGATACGGCTCTGGCCGCGTATCGGGCGCTGAAGCTGCGCGACTACGGGCGCATCGATATGCGACTGGCTCCGAATGGCGATGTCTACGTGATTGAAGCGAATCCGAATCCGTGGCTGGCTAGTCGACAGGAATTCGCCATGGCTGCTAAGGCTTCAGGACTTTCCTATACGGAGTTGATCGGTTCCATTATTGACTTGGCGATGAGCCGCTATCTAAATGCCAACCTGGTGAATGCGGCGACGATGCGGTAGGTCTAATTCTTTAAGGATGTTGCAACCTTGCTACTCCGATACCGGGAGTCCTCAGTATCCAGGCTTATCTTGCCGTCGTCGCCTTACCCACCGGCTGCAGTCGTTCGAAGGCCTCTTCGGCTCGGCGCAGGGCGTCCTGCACGTTGTCGCAAATATTTTCGGGGCCAACTAACTCCTCGAACTCTGTCTGCTGGATCAGTCGCAAAGGCTGTTCTCTGGCGCCACAGAGAATCAACTCCCGGCCGCTCTTTTTCAAAGTCCGCGCCACTTCTTCCAGCGCGAAGAGCCCGGTGGCATCGAGCGCGGTCATATTTCGCAGACGCAGGATCACGACCGGTGGAAGCTGGTGAATGTTTTCCGTGATGACATCAATCTTGTCGGTTGCACCGAACAGAAACGGGCCGTGGATGCGGAAAATGGTCGCGTAATACGGGATGTCCTTATCCTGAAGAATGTGCACGCGTCCATCTTCGACGTAGTCGTCGGTGACTTGTGAAACCGTGGTGGTGGCGGCTACGCGGCTGATGAAGAGCAGCGCCGCCAGAATCATGCCCGCCTGCACGGCTACAGTAAGATCGGCGAAAACGGTCAGCGCGAACGTGACCAGCCAGACGCTGACATCGGTTTTGGTGAGCTTGAGCAGCGATGGAATTTCGCTCCACTCGCCCATGTTGTAGCTCACTACCATCAGGATCCCCGCCAGCACCGACATGGGCACGAAACTCACGAGCTTCGAAGCAAAGAGCAGAATCGCCAGCAGGGTCAGGGCATGAATCATGCCCGCTACCGGCGTTTTTGCTCCCGCGCGGATGTTGGTTGCGGTGCGGGCGATGGCCCCGGTTGCCGGCAGACCGCCGAACATCGGGGAAACGATGTTGGCCATTCCCTGCGCCACGAGTTCAACATTCGGATTGTGGCGGTCCTTGATATTGCGGCTATTGCTCATGCGATCGGAGACGACCGCCGACATCAGCGATTCGATGGCGCCCAGCATGGCGACCGTTAATGCCGGACCCAGAAGCCCGTGAATCAAATCGGTACGAAATGCGGGAATGTGAAAATGCGGCAGGCCGCTCGGAATGCCATGAAAACGCGAGCCGATGGTTTCGACTGGAAGTTTGAAAATCCATACCGCCAGCGTGCCCAGCACCAGGGCGACAATCGCGCCGGGTATGCGGTTGGAAAGCGCCCGGCAGATAAGAATGATGACGATGGTGGCGGCGGCCAGGGCGGTGGCTTCGAGCGAGAAGGTATGAAAATTCTGCGCCAGCGCTTCCATGCGCAGCCAGAACACGCCGGGAACTTTGTCCAGTTTGAGGCCGAAGAAATCTTTCACTTGCGTGCTGGCAATCAGGATGGCAATTCCATTGGTGAAACCAATCACGATGGGCCGCGGAATATACTTCACCGCCGCACCCGCGCCGGTGAGCCCCATGATGACGAGAATGACTCCGGCCATCACCGTGCACATGAACAGGCCGTCGACGCCATGAAGGGCGATGATGCCGGCGATGACGACCACAAAGGCTCCGGTCGGACCACCGACCTGGGTCATGGATCCGCCGAGCGCCGAGATTAGAAAGCCTGTGACAATGGCGCAATAGATTCCGGCTTGCGGCGGGAGGCCGGAGGCGATGGCGAAAGCCATGGCCAGCGGCAGTGCCACCAGTCCCACCGTGATCCCGGCAACCAAATCGTGCAGGAATTTATTCAGACTGTAGTCGCGCAGGCAGAGGACTGATTTGGGGAGCCAGCGTTCGTCAAAAAGTGTGAGTTTCATGGGATAGAACAATTATCGCAGGGAGCATCTGAGGGCCATAGTTCCCGAAAGGGTAGTGAGCGAGATGTGCCTTCTGAGCACGAAAATGAGCGGTTATCGGTTGCCAGTGGCCTTTTAGCTCCCGCTTCGCCAGAATTTGTCACCCCGAACGAAGCATGGGATCTGCATTTTGCGGCGGACTGCAGATCCCTCGCTTCGCTCGGGATGACAAACCAAACCTTAGAACAGATTCCACAGGAACTGGTTGTACACCTCGTGGTGGAATTGCACCTCGGAGGGCTTGACGATCGTGCCCAGCAGGCGCGGGCAACGGTCGGCCGATGCCTGCTTCAGGTCGGCGTAGCGGCCTTTCACGTCTCCCCCGAGGAGTTTGGTTGTCCAATCGGCGTTGCGGAAGTTGTCGATCGCGGTGTAGATGTTGTCGGGCAGATAACGCTCGGCTTCGCGGAGGTTCTTGATCTTGGCCGTCTCGCCTTCCAATCCGGTCTTGAAAATGGAGTACATCACGAGGTAGGGATTGGCGTCGGGAGCGACGGCGCGGACCTCCAGGCGCATGCTGCGCTCGTTGCCGATCGGGATGCGGACCATAGCACCCCGGTCCACGGCCGACGCTCTGAGCTGATTCGGCGCCTCGAAGTGTGGATCGAGGCGGCGGTAGGCGTTGACGCTGGAATTGAACACCAGGCAGAGATCGTTCCCGTGCGTGAGAACGCGGTCGAGGAACTCATAGCCGAACTTGCTCAGCTTTTCCTCACCCTTGGGATCCCAGAACAGGTTCTTGCCTTCCTTGTTCACCGAGATATTGGTGTGCATGCCGCTGCCGTTGACGCCCACCACCGGCTTCGGCAGGAAGGAGGCGGTCAAGCCCATATTGCGCGCGACCTGGCGGCAGATCAATTTGTAGAGCTGGATGTGGTCGGCGGCAGCCACCACTTCGGCGTAGTTATAGTTGATCTCGAACTGCGAAGGCGCCACCTCGGGGTGATCCTTTTCGTTCTGGAATCCCATCGAGCGCTGCACCTCCGCGGTCGTGTCAATGAAGTTGCGCAGCGGATCGCCGGGCAGCGAATGATAGTAGCCGCCCGTGTTCACGTACTCGAACTTGCCGGTTTGGTGGTAGATGCGCTCGGCGTCCGGCCCCTGGAACAGGAAGCCCTCGATCTCATTGGCGGCGTTGAGGGTGTAGCCGTGCTTCTTGTGCAATCCGTTGGCAAACAGCTTCAGCATGCTGCGGATGTCCGCAGTGTAGGGCTGGCCGTCCTTATCAATGACTTCACCAAAGACGAGCACCTTGCCGGGCCCGAAGACATCCGCCGGGCCCCAATAGAAAGCGGCCCAGTCAATGCCTAGACGCAGATCGCTTTCGCGCTGCGCGGTAAAGCCGCGAATCGACGAACCGTCAAAGGTCAGGTTGTCGTAGCTCTTCAGCAGGAATTTTTTGTCATAGTCCAGCATGTGCAGACGGCCTTCGAGGTCGCTGAACATCACGGTGACAGCCTTGATGCGAGACTCGTCGGTCAGGTACTTCAAACGTTCTTCCTGAACTTTGTGAGGAGCCACGCGGTCCAGGCGCTGCTTCTTCGCCTTCAGATTGATCTCTTCCAGTTCGTCGTAGGGGATCGCTAGAAAATTCCGCAGTTCAGTTGACATGCTTCTCCTTATTCGATTCGGGCGCTGCCCAGGTATCAAATTGAATGGCCGGGGAACCTAATAGGCTATCGCGTCGGGGGCTAGCAGACAAATAGAAATCGGTTATAGATGCGATTAGGTTTTGCAATTTGCATCAGGAACGGTGCAGAAAACGGCTGCTGGCCGCTGGCTTCTGGCGCGATCCGTCACGTTGATGAAGCTGCCTCATGAAATAATCAAACTCCGAGGACCCGCACTTGAGTTGCTCGATTTGTGAAGAACGAAAAGAGAAGCGGTTCTGTCCGGCCGTGCACGGGAGGATCTGTCCGCAGTGCTGCGGCGAGCAACGCGAGGTGACGCTCGACTGCCCGAGCGACTGTCCTTATCTTTTACAGGCACGACAGCAGGCGCGTGAGCACGCGACGGGGCAGCACGCGAAAGCGGAGAATGAACAGCCACAGCCAATGGATCGCGAGGCTTTGTTTCCCGATGTGGAGATCCCCGAGCAGTTTCTCTACGAACGCGAGGAGTTGATTCTCGGACTCAGCTTCGCGCTGGCAAAAAGCGCACGCGCCGTGCGTTCACTCGCCGGTCCGCTCACCGACCGTGATCTGATCGCGGCGGTCAGTTCGCTGGCGAAGAGTTATCAGACGTTGGTGAACTCGCACCTCATCTACGAACCACAAACCGCCGACCTGGCGCACCAGGCGATCGTTCGAGATATCGCTCGCGAAGTCGAAACCATGGTCAGGGAATTTCGCGACGCCGAGAAGCAGCATATTGGCCACACGCGGCTGCGGGATTCCGATGTGCTGAAGGCGCTGGTGTTCCTCTTGCGCCTGGGTTTGGGGCGCACGTCGGGCAGACCGAAGTCGCGGGCGTTCATCGATTTTCTCTTTGCGCAGTTCCCGGAAAAGCAGTCGGCGATCACCGGGCCAGACGAGGCAGGCAGCCGGATCGTGATTCCGTAAGTAAAGCGAGGTCAAAGGTCAGAGGTCAGATTGAAGAGGTTAACCCTCAGGTTGTACCTCTGCAATCTGACCTCTGACTTCTGACCTCTGACCTGTCGTGATCTCTCGGCACTCACAGCCTGCGTACGATTTGCCCGTCGGCCAGCTCCGCCAGCAGTTCTCGCGCCGTTTTCCCGAGTTCAGGATGGCGCACTTCGGGAGCGATTTCGACCAGCGGTTCGAGAACAAAACGCCGCTGGTGCATGGCCGGATGTGGAATCTTCAAGCCCCGCTCATCCAAAACGATGTCGCCAAACAGCACCACGTCGATATCGATTTTGCGCGCGCCCTTCTCGCGCATGCGAAGACGTCCCATGGTGGCTTCGATGTGCAAGGCAAGCTGGAGCAGTTCTCGCGGCGTTTTCTCGGTTTCAATCGCGGCCACGCAGTTCAGAAACCAGGGCTGGTCGGGAATGTCCACGGGCTGGGTCTCATAGAGCGCGGAAACTGCGAGCAACGGGCCGGCCGCGTCCAGGCGCGCAACCGCCACGCGCAGGTTGGCCGCACGATCTCCCAGGTTCGATCCCAATGACAGGTAAGCGATTTCCACCTAGCTAGTTTCGCGATCCATTGCGTGAGAAGCCAGAAAAAACTGACGGAAGCAGAATCATTTTTGATTTCCTGGCTCTCTGAAAGCGATCGATCTGGATTGCAAGCACTCCCGCGGGAACCTTTAGGGTTACGAAGGAACGCGCTTCGCCGGGCACCTGCAAAGGGTACCTAGGTTACTTTCATAACTTCCCGGCTGCCGCTAACATGGAAAACGCCATGAATCTGGATTCTCTTCTCATCAGCAGGGACGCCGACTTGCTCAGCGTGCTGCGTCCGGCACTGGAGAAGATCTCGGTCAATCTCGAGGTTTCGGCAGGGGGCCAGCCCGGCAACGATCTTCTGGCGAAGCGCAAGTTCGATGCGATCATCATCGACTGCGACGACTTGCAGAACGGATTTAGTCTCCTGCAGTCCCTCCGCTACACCGAAAGCAATGCCAAGTCGGTATCCTTTGCAGTAGTAAATGGGAAGACGACCACCCAGCAAGCCTTTCAATCCGGAGCCAACTTCGTACTGCAAAAGCCGCTCACGCTGCTGCACGCTTCGCGTTGTTTTAATGCGGCGGTTAATTTTATGGTGCGGGAACGGCGCCGGTACTTCCGCCATCCGGTGGACATGCCGGTGCGCATCAGCCTTCCGCACAACCCGGAAATAACGGCCACAGCGACAAACCTGAGCGAGGGAGGCATGGCCATCCGCGTTCTCGGCAAGTTGCCCAAAGACGCGCAGGCGCAATTTCGTTTCACGCTCCCAGGTGCTGGTGCTAACATTTCGCTCGAACTCAAAGGCGAGGTCGCCTGGGCTGACGGAACCGGCCACGCCGGGATCCGCTTCGTCGAGGTTCCGCAGAGCTCGCAGTATCAGCTTGAAAAATGGCTGACCGATCGCTTGCAGGAAGAAATATCCGCACGGCTGGAAGGCTATGCGGCGCTTCGCTAGCAGGCTGCGGAAAAACTTCGGTTTCGTATCAGGGTATCGCTTTAGCGATACCGCAAGTCCTCGAAATCAGTAGCCCCTTTAGGGGCTGCGGTTTTCGACTTTTTCCGCAACCTCCTAGACCTATTTCACCCCCGCCCGGCATCCAGCTTGCAACTTGCGCCCGGCCCTGGCTGTGGCACTGTAGAGACGCAGCGAGCGCGGATCGAGTTCCAAAGGGCTCGTTTGCATTAGAAGCATGATTACATTGGAAGAAAAAATCGCCAGGACCGAGCGCTTGTTGCGCCGACTGGAAGAAGACCTGCCTTACCTTCATGTGCGCTTGTCCGCACTCGGCGCCGAGCACCGCCAGAGCGCCCACGCCTTCGCCGAGCGCATGCGCGCCGAAGCTGAAGCCGAACTGCAGCGCCTGCTCGCCGAACGAGCATCCCCCTATGAGTGGAGCGTTCCCCAGCCCGCCGACTGAAAGCAACCAAAGGTCTCAGGTGTTAGGTCTCAGGTCTCAGGGGAACAAAGTTCTGCGACCTGAGAGGCGAGCGCCGCGGGGTGCGATTGCCAGGCGTATTGCTAGGCGTAAAGACTGGCCGCGGACGCTAGCGCCGGCGCCGCAGCTTCATCTTCCAGCACGGTTTCTTCCCAATACGACCGGTCGCGTAGAATGCGCGAGACCAGCGCGGTGTGCATGGCGTGGCCGGCGCGGTCGGCTACAACCGAACCCAGGATCTGCTTTCCGATCAGTGCCAGATCGCCGATCAGGTCCAGGACTTTGTGGCGTACGAATTCGTCGGGAAAGCGCAATGGCGGGTTCAGCACTTCGTGGCGGTTCAGCACAATGGCATTCTCGGTTGACGCTCCGCGGATCAGGCCCTGCTGCCGCATGGCGTCGGCTTCATGCAGAAATCCGAAAGTGCGCGCCGGCGCAATCTCTTTCAGATAGCTGCCATTTGTCAACCGCACGCAGAAGCTCTGCTTGCCGATGAGCGGGTGTGGAAAGTTTATCGAATACGAAACCGAATAAACGTCCGCGGGATACACGGCTATGAATTTATCGCCCTCACGCAACTCCAGATCGCGCACGATTCGGAGATAGGTGCGCGCCTTGCGCTGTTTGCGAATCCCAGCCCTTTGAATCATTTCGACAAAGGGACGGGCGCTGCCATCGAGAATGGGCAGTTCAAGATTGTCCAGCTCGACGATGGCATTGTCGATGCCGACGCCGGTAAATGCCGAGAGCAGATGCTCGGTGGTGGAGATGAGCACGCCCTTCTTCATCAGGCTGGTGGCATAACTGACGCGGGCCACATTGCGTCCGCTGGCTTCGATCGGAAAACTGTCAAGGTCGGTGCGGTGGAAGACGATTCCCGTTCCGGCAGGGGCGGGAAGAATGCGCAAGCTGACCGGGGCGCCGCTGTGGAGACCTATCCCTGTACAGGTCACCGCAGCACGAATTGTTTGCTCGTGTGTCAAGGGGAGGACGGCTTAAGTCTTTTGCTGTGTATCAGCTTACCGCAAGAGGCCAACATCTGTATGTGGTAAAACAGCCACACTCCGTGGCTGGTTGCAGCGTTTCTGGGGCTAACTTGTTCAGGCAATTGTAGATGTTTGGGGGTGTTTAGGGCGGAACTTGGCCTTGTTTACGGTACTTTCGTTAGTATTTGACTGCGTCTCGCGGGCGTCTCGGCAGGGCGGTTCGTCGATCGCTCGTGTAAGCCGAGGGTGACAACTCGAACAGCCTAATAATCGACTACTATTGCCAGATTACCGTTTCTTGATCGGCGCCGTCGGATCGTAGGTCACTTCCGCTTCGAACATGGAATCCGCCAGCTTCTGGTTGTAGCTCGCGGTACTGATGAAGCGTTGCTGGGAAGTCTCTCCGTTGAAATACCGGGTAATGGAGTGGGGCGTCCAGATTCCCTGCACCAGCTTGTAGCTGTCGTAGACCTCATCCTCCACATTCTTCTGCTTGTCTTTCGGATCGCGCCACGAATAACTGATCTTGACCGGATAGTGCGTATTCTGGTCGAGGTAAACGCTCACCGAATCATTCTGATTATTCAGCAGCGTGACTCCTTCGGTCACCTTTCCACTCACTACCGCCACGCCATCATAGAACAGGGCCACGTTCGGATCGCGCATCCACTTGCGGAACACCCATTCGAGCGAATGCTGGCGGCGGCGAAGGTAGTTTTGCAAATCGAGCTTGTCTTGCGCGGCCGTTCCCTTGTATGTGATCTCGTATCCTTTGTCTCCGTTGTGAATGAGGGCGAGATCGAACTTGTTCGTGACCTTCACACCTCCGATGTCGATCGTTCCGGGAATCACATGAATGTCCTTGGTGTGGAGGACTTCGAAACGGTCCCGCTCCGGATACTCGACATAGTAGCGGTAGGGAATGCCGGTGCTCTCAGTGCGTCCGTGATACAGCGGATAGTAGCGGCCTTCCTCACACCGGTTTTCGTAAGTGAGGTACGGTTGGCCGCCCAGTGCCTCGATCGTCTGATCCAGAATCGCTCGCGCCTTGCGGGCATTTTCGGAGTCGTTGAGGTTGATGGCGGGCTTAGGAGAAGCGGGTGTTGGCGCGGTCTGGGCAGCGGCCAGCGCGCACAGCAGTAATAATAAAAAGAGAAGACGCGTCATGATTCTGTTGGGTTAGAAGCACCCAGGACGATTTTAGCTGCACAGAACACGTAGCGACGGACGCATTCGTCCGTCCGCCTGCACCCAGTCCCCGATCTCTAGGGCCCGGTCAAACTGAAACTCACTCCCTACCCCACCAGTACCGCTCCGCCATTGACATTGAAAACCTCGCCCGTGATAAATCCGGCATAGGGCGTGCATAGGAACAGAATCGGCCCAGCAATCTCGTCCGGCGTCCCTACGCGTCCCAGCGGAATAGTGCGAAAAACTTTATCGCGCGTTAACGGATCGTTCAGGGCCGCGGCCGACATGTCCGTCTCCACCCATCCCGGCGCCACACAATTGACATGGATTGCATCGCGCGCCAGTTCGGTAGAGAGCCCTTTCACCATGCTGATCAGCGCGCCTTTCGAGGCCGCGTAGTCACAGTGGAAGGCTTCGCCGCGCTGCCCGGCCGTCGAGCTGACGAGCACGATGTGGCCGCCGCCCTGTTTCTTCATTTGTCCGACCGAATGTTTGATCAGGGCAAACACGCTGTCGAGATTCACGGCGAGGGTGCGATGCCATTGTTCATCGGACATGCGATCAATGGGCACATCTTCCGGCGGCCAGATGCCGTGATTCGCGACTAGAATATCGAGGCGTCCGAAACAGGAGACGGCCGACGCTACCAGTTGCCTGGCCGCTTCGGTCGTCGAAAGATCGCTTTGCAGAGCGCGACAGTTCTCCACGCCGCATTCCCGCACCAGAGCCTCGGCTTGCGCCTTCGCCGCCTGATAATTGAAGACTATTTTTGCGCCCGCGGCTACAAACAAGCGCACTGCCGCCGCGCCAATTCCGCGCGATCCGCCGGTGATGAGAGCAACTTTATTATTGAGGGTGAGATTCATAGCGCACACAAGTATCGCACGCCAAGATCGGTATCGAGGCTGGGCGAGGACGCCCGACGCTCCCCGGACCTCCATAATTCGGCGTACCCGCCTTGACACCCAGCGAGCCGTCCGGCATTCTATTTAACTTGGGATAAAGTCCGTTTCTTTCTGTGCCGTTCCGAATCTAGACCGGAGCGCGGCATCGCCGGTTCCAGCCTGCAAGCTGTAGGTCTCCGGCCTTAGAAGAAAAGAATTCCCGCAGGTAGGCGACCGATTCTTTCCCAGGATTTTAGGGAAAGTTAGGCCGCGAAAGCAGCAAACTTGTGCCGAGTTCCGCTCGGCTTAGCCCGAACACGGGGCTTCCGGCGGCTGCGGTGAATTTGGATAATTCGTTATAGAGGATCGACTTGCGGTGGAAATCATTTTATCGGGCATGGCGTCCAGTATGACTGGCGGATTGGCGTTTTGGTTGCAACTGCCGGGGGGCAGCGGTCTGCTCGGGCTCGCTCCTCTGCTTTTCATCTTTGCCATTTTTTATTTTTTGCTGATTATGCCGCAGCAGCGGAAGCAGAAAAAGTGGCAGGCCATGTTGAGTGCATTGAAAAATCACCACAGGATCGTAACCAGCGGCGGTCTGAGCGGGACCATTATCAGCCTCAAGGACGATGCGATTATTTTGCGCGTGCCGCCCGACAATCTGAAGCTCGAAATCAGCCGCGCATCGGTGGTGTCGGTGACGACGGCAGAAGAAGGAAAGTAGAGGCAGCCGCCAGCTCTTAGTTCTCAGTTGGAACTCCGGGGCGCCATTTGACGAATTTTTATGACTAAGAACCTTACTTGGAAGTTGGTCATCATCGTCGGAATCCTGCTCGTCTTCCTGTTCGGCATCTTTGGCGTTCCGAAGGATTGGTCGGGCAAGGGAGTGCTGGCGGCCATCACCGACCGCATTCATTTGGGTCTCGACCTTCGTGGCGGAACCCACCTGATCCTTCAGGTGCAGGTCAACGACGCGGTCAATGTCGATTCCGACAACGCGGTAGCGCGGCTGAAGGAAGACATGCGCACGCGCAAGATCAATTATGCCGACATCGGGAAGCCCGATTCGGTGAACCACCCGGAGATGATCGTGGTCAAAGGCGTTCCTCCGGATCAGACCAGCGATTTCAAGAGCATTGTTTCCGATCGGCTGCCGGAATACGACGCTACTTCGGGCGCGGAGAATTCCTGGACGGTTTCGATGAAGTCGCAAAACCTTGCCGACCTGAAGAACCGGGCGGTCGCGCAAGCCATTGAGACTATCCGTAATCGCATTGACCAGCTCGGCGTGAGTGAGCCGGTCATCCAGGAGCACGGCCTCGGACAGTACCAGATTCTTGTCCAGCTTCCGGGCGTGGACGATCCGGCGCGGGTCAAGGAAATCATGCAGTCCACGGCGATGCTTGAACTCAAGCAATCGCTCGGTGGGCCCTATTCGAGCGAGCAGCAGGCGTTGCAGGAGCACGGTGGCGTGCTACCTCCGGATACGGTTCTGATGCAAGGCAAAAGCATCGGCGCACGCAGCACCGAAAGCGGCGAAGCCTGGTACATCATTACTCGGGCCTCGGCCGTGACTGGTCGCGATCTTCGCACCGCGGAACCGTCCAACGACGAAAATGGCCAGCCGGCTGTACGTTTCATTCTTACGGGCGAGGGCGGCCGTAAGTTCTACGCTTTTACTTCCGCTCATGTTGGCGACAACCTGGCGGTCGTTCTCGACAACAAGGTGCAGGAAGTGGCGGTGATCCACGAAGCCATTCGTGACAACGGCATCATCAACGGGCGGTTCACCCCGCAACAGGTGCAGGACCTTGCGATGACGCTGCGTTCCGGTGCCCTGCCGGCCGGGATCAAGTACCTGGAAGAGCGCACGGTCGGGCCGTCGCTGGGCGCCGATTCGATTCGGTCCGGCGTGCAAGCGGCTATCGTCGGCATGCTCGCCGTCCTCATCTTCATGCTGATTTACTACCGCTGGGCGGGCGTGAATGCCGACGTAGCGTTGATCCTGAATCTGGTTATTCTGCTCGGGTTCATGGGCTACTTTGGAGCGGTGCTGACGCTGCCGGGAATTGCCGGCGTCATTCTGACGGTTGGTATGGGCGTGGATTCGAATGTGCTGATTTTTGAGCGCATCCGGGAAGAATTGAGGAACGGCAAGACGCCGCCTTCGGCCGTGGAGCAGGGATTCAGCCATGCCTGGATCACCATCGTCGATACCCACGTCACCAC
>Ga0116110_1001395_pt1 | contig 12914 bp, 15 predicted proteins | sample June2015DPH_8_50_FD_89719 | JGI IMG/M metagenome (GOLD analysis project Ga0116110, IMG submission 89719) | Peatland microbial communities from SPRUCE experiment site at the Marcell Experimental Forest, Minnesota, USA - June2015DPH_8_40 | ecosystem: Environmental > Terrestrial > Soil > Wetlands >...
GTCGTGCGCCTGCTCGCTGATTTCTTCAACATGCGCCTGGCCCGCTCGCAGGCCTCGGAATTCGAGGGCGACGCCGTCCTGACGCTCTCCAATGGCCTGCCCGACACCTGGCAACTGCTGCTGAAGCGCGCGTTTGACATCGTGCTGTCGGCGCTGGTGTTGGTGTGCGTGGCGCCCATCTGCGCGCTGGCGGTCGTGGCCATCAAGCTGACCTCGCCCGGCCCGGTCTTCTTCATTCAGGATCGCGTGGGAATGAACAAGCGCACCTTCCGCATCTTCAAGTTCCGCAGCATGGTGGCGGATGCCGAGCGCCGCCAGCGCGAGCTCGAGCCCCGCAACGAAGCCACGGGTGCCGTCTTCAAGATCCGCAACGACCCGCGCATCACACCCGTGGGTAGGTTCCTGCGCAAGACCAGCATCGACGAGTTGCCCCAGCTCCTGAACGTGCTGAAGGGGGATATGAGTCTGGTGGGCCCGCGGCCGCTACCCGTGCGCGACTACAACGGCTTCAACCAGGATTGGCAGCGCCGCCGCTTCTCCGTGCGTCCAGGCATTACCTGCCTGTGGCAGGTGAGCGGTCGCAGCTCCTGCCCCTTCGAAAAATGGATGGAGCTTGATATGCACTACATCGACCACTGGTCGCTGGGACTCGATGTGAAGATTCTGGCAAAAACCATCCCCGCCGTCGTAAGGGGCGCCGGGGCTGTGTGAACGAAATTTAGCCAAGGAAGTGATGCTCTGAACGTGTGTGTGGCTACGCGAAAACGAGAAGTTCGACCCTCCGATTTGGAAATCCAGACAAACCGGGCATGGCTTTTCCTTTTGATTTCGCTCATGTTGATTTTTTCTTTATCGGTTACCAGCCAAAGTCTCTGGATTGACGAGGCCTATACAGCTTCGATTGCTGCACATGGAACGCTGAAGGCACTGGCGCGCGCGGCCCTCGGATATAAGACATCGGACGCTCAAGCGCCGCTGTACCTTGTTTACATGTGGGCTTGGGCGAAGGTTTTCGGCTTTGGCGAGTATGCCCTGCGAGCGTCGAATCTCCCCTTCGGCATGCTTTTCGTTTTTAGTATTGCTTGGACCTCGTTGCGCATCCTCCGTCGACCGTACGCTTGGATCGTGTTTTGCTTGTCGCCGTTCGCCGTGTTCTACATGAACGAAGTGAGGGCGTACCTTCCTGTGATGGCGTCCGCGGCCGCGACGTTTGCGGCCGTGCTTGCCTACTTCGCCGATCGGGAGCGATTCCGGCGCTTCGCTCCTTGGGCTTGTGTGGCCAGTTTGGTGGCTGCGTGCGGCATCCAGATGCTGGCGGCATTTTTGATACCCATGCTGCTGACATACTCCTGTTGTGCCGTCATCGGAAAACGTCTTGAGTCGCGCGTTGTGTTGCGGGATTGGCGGAACGCCCTCTTGGCCGGAACTGCGGCCCTGACCATCACCGGCGTGTACTACGCCTGGACAATAACGGCAGGCTATGGCGGGGTACGGGGCAGAGTGGGTTTCGGCAACCTCGCGTTCGCCGCTTACGAATTCATGGGATTTGGCGGGCTGGGGCCACCCCGAAACGAGCTTCGGGCCGTTCCAGCGGTACAGACACTGCTTCCATATTGGCGGTGGCTCGCACTTGGCGTAGTGGCTTTTGCGGGCGTGAGCGCGTCGACTCTCATGATCTGGCTGCGGTCCCGACAAGCTAGGGAGGCGGTTTGGCTGGCGTGGGCGGCGGCGGCAGCGCTGGCGCCATTCGTAGTCGCGGCCAACTTGGCAAGCTTTCACTACCTGGGGAGGCACTTGGCTGTCTTCTTTCCGATATGTGCATTTTTGGCCCTGCAGCTTACATCCGGAACGGATGGCAGTAAGCGCGCACGGACGGTCCACGTGGTCGCTCTTGCCGCACTCGGAATCGTATGGTTGATATCTGATTTGAGGCTGGTGAGAAACCCCTCTTATTCTAAGGATGATTACCGGTTCGCCGCAGCGTTCGCGCTCGATGAAGCGCGCAAAACCGGCGGGAACATTGCGTGGGCTGCGGACCCAGTTGCGGCGCGTTACTATGGAGTGCGGCTGGACCGTGCCGTTGATGATAACTGGCGTAGTGTCGGCAGCGGCGTCCTCGTCGCAAACTGGGGCGACCGGCAGGTTTCTGGTTACTTAAGTCTCCACGGACACGACGACAAGGAGACGATACTGGTGCTCAGTAAACCAGATTTATACGACAAGAGCGGCGCCTGGCGAGACGCGGTGGGGAGGGCGAGTCCCCGGCGGATCGCCTCGGCGAATAGTTTCGACATTTACGTTTTTCGGCCGTCGCGCGCTGGCATGTAGGCGAACTCACTCTCCCTGTTGTCACTGGTCGCTCAAACCCGATGCGAAGATTCTGGCAAAGACCATCCCCGCGATCGCCAGGGCGCCGGGGCCGTATGAATGGAACACTTATAGGAACACAGGGTGCACTGCGAAAGCTACAGTTGGGGTGTCTCGACCAGCCTCTTCCGGGTTGGATCAACACCGACATTACACCTCACATATTCATCTCGCGAGTTCCAGGTTTGCCCCCGGTTCTTTGTGCTCTAGGCCTTATCACCGAGCAGCGCCGGCAACAGCACAAAACCGGCATTTTCCGCAGGGTTCGCTATCTCGACGTCAGAAGAATATTTCCATTCACAGCCGATTCTTTCGATTATGTGTACTGCTCGCACATGTTAGAGCACTTGTATCCCCAACATGCAGAGTTTTGCCTGGGCGAGGTTCACCGCGTATTGAAGCGCGGAGCGGTTGCGCGAATTGCCGTCCCTGACCTCGACGAGGTTATCGGCGGGTATGATCCACTGAACCCTGACGATTTTCTTGAGTCGTTCTTTGAGGCCTCGGAGCCTCGCGCTAAGAACAGGCATCATTGGCACTATAACGAGGTGTCTCTATGCGGTCTGCTGGAACGCGCGGGATTCTCGAAAATAACACGCTGCAAAGCGGGGGCATGCCGGGAGGTATCGCTGGTCGAGACACGTCTGGCGTCCTTAGTCATGGAGGCAGTGAAGTAGACGCCCTTAGACGCCCTGTCGCTTTCGTCAGGGCGCGGCGGCTTGGCTGCGCTGTTTCCGTTACGCCAATTTCTGGCTCTCAACTCTGGAGATGATATGAGTACCAGCGCTCGCTTTTTGTCACACTACGACCTGAAGTATGGATACGCCCATGCCGGGGCTGTCTGCGGCTACGGAGGTTCGTTCCTGTGCCGTCTTTGGCCTGCGATGTTTTCGGAAGCTGCCATGGTTGTGCGTAGGTAGAACCGAGGGTTGTTTGAATTTCGCTTCTCTCTGTCCAGTTGACGTTTACGCTGCGCGATACCGGCGCAGTAGGGTGGCCCGAAATGCCAGTTGGATGTTTCTCGGTCAAGGTCTCCGCCTGATCATTCAGGCGGCTTACTTCGTCATCATCGCGCGCAGTCTCGGGACGACCGAATACGGCGCATTTATGGCCGTCGTAGCAGTGGCCGGCGTACTTCGATCGTTGGCGGGTCTGGGCAGTGATAAACTGCTCATCAAAAACGTAGCCCGAAATCGCGAATTGCTGGACGTGTATTTCGGAAACGGCGCCGCGATGACCGTGGGCACCGGGCTGGCGGCCGTCGCCATACTAATGGGCATCGCCCGGGCGGTGCTGCCCCCCTCTATTCCCTCCATTGTCGTCCTGATGATTGCGGTGTCGGACATCGTGTGTTGTCGGCTAATTGACCTCTGCGCGAGCGCGTTTCAGTCTGTCGAGCAGCTCAGCAGAACCGCTCAGATTACCGTTTTGATTAGTGCCGCGCGCCTTGTCGGCATTGCTGCTGCAGTGGCTGTTTGGCGTCGACCTACGGCAGAATTGTGGTCGTTCGCATATTTTGCCGCCACTGCCATCGCAGCGGTCGTATCACTCCTCTACATAACAGCATTGCTACGGTCGTTCAAGCTCTCCCCCGACCGAATCAGAGGAGAATTGGTGGAAGGATTCTATTTTTCGGTCGGACTTTCCGCACAGACCATCTACAACGACCTCGATAAAACGATGCTTGCGCGTTTCTCCACTCTGGACGCCACTGGCATTTATTCCGCCGCGTACCGCATCATCGACGTAGCCTTCACCCCTGTAGGTTCGCTTCTGTATGCTGCATACCCAGGATTTTTCCGGCAGGGCAGCCGAATTGAGGGAACGTACGAATACGCCAAGCGGCTAATGCCCCAGTCACTTGGATTTTCCGTTGCGATTTTTGTCGCGATCATTTTGGGAGCGCCGGTGGCCCCTAAAATCCTAGGTCGCGATTATGCGCGAATCGTGGAAGCGCTGCGCTGGCTCGCTCTCTTGCCTGTGCTGAAATCGATGCATTACTTTCTCGCCGACGCGCTGACCGGTGCCGGCCACCAGGGCCTGCGGACGGGCATACAGGTAGTTGTGGCCGGTTTTAACGTGCTCATCAACATTTGGCTAATCCCTGCGTATTCCTGGCGGGGGGCGGCTTGGTCAAGCTTGGCGTCAGATGCGCTGCTAGGAGCCTTGATGTGGATCGCGATCCTGACACTTGGGCAGCGTCAAGCCTCCGACAGCCAGACCGAATTATCGGTTTGCCCAGAAATATGATTCCCGCGGTCGAGCGAGGACCCATTACGGACCGGACACGAATAAGAGCATGCGCGTGATAGCTTGGCCAGCACGCAGGTGCCGCGAGGAGAACCCATACACGTATTTGCTGTATGAAGGCATAGAGCGACTGGGTGCGCAGGTTGATGAGTTCTCGGTCCCACAACTTTTGAGCCACCGCTATGATATTTGGCACATTCATTGGCCCGAGCACTTTCTGAACGTGCGCCGCGGGTGGCAAGCGGCCCTCAGAGCATGGGGTATCCCGGCCCTTATGGACGCTGTTCATGCCCTCGGCACACGCATCGTATGGACCGGGCATAATCTACGTGCTCACGAAGGCGGCGGGACGAAGCTGGAGGAGATGTTCTGGCGACGCTTCATCGACCGGCTTGATGGTTTCATTTCGCTCTCCAACTGCGGACTCGAGCTGATCTATTATCAGCACCCCACCCTGCGCAATGTCCCATGTTTCGTGATTCCTCACGGGCACTACTGCGGAGAATACCCAGTCCGTTATACGCGCGCGCAAGCCCGCCAAGTTCTCGGATTACACGGGAATGGGCCCGTGATTTTATTCTTCGGAACAATTCGCCCGTATAAGAACATCCCAAAGTTGCTGCGTGTGTTCAGGGAGATCGAAGACCCTGCTGCTAGTCTACTTGTGGTTGGATCCGGTAACAACACCAACCTCGAAACTTCTATTCGTGGGGAGGCACGCCGCGATGCACGTGTCAGGCTCTTACTTGAAAGCATACCCCGGGCCCACGTGCAGTTGTACTTCGCCGCGGCCGATGTCACGGTTCTTCCGTACACCGCGATGCTGAACTCCGGGGCGGTGATGCTTTCGTTATCACTTGGATGCCCCACGTATGCATCGGCTCAGGGGTCCCTCATAGAAATTCAGCGGATGGTAGGTGACGACTGGCTGCGCGCGTACTCCGGCGATTTTGACCGGACCGTGTTGCAGGACGCCATCGAGTGGTCCCGCGCCGTGCGACCCGCCCAAGCGCCCCTCGAACGGTTCGGCCTGAACGATATCAGCGCAAAAACTTTGGCCGCTTATTACGCCGTGACTCACAAAAAAGGCACTGTCCGCCGTTAATTAGTCTTCGTTATGAAATTCAAATATCTGCCGATTATTGCCGTCCTGTTCATGAGCACGGGAGCGTTCCTGAACCTTTGGGTAGACACCAGCAACGGTTTGGATGTTTCGACGCAAGGGATTGAGAAGCTTCAGTGGATGTGGACGGCAGTCGATCTGGCTGTGCTTTGGTTTTGCGCGCTCAATGGGCGCTGGATCATTCGAGTGGCATTACAGCAACCCTGGTTAGTCGCATTTGCCGGATGGTGTGCTTTATCGGTGATTTGGTCCGCGGATCCTGCCTTGACCTTCCGGAGAAGCGTAGCCCTGATATGCACGACGTTGTTCGGCATGCTTCTCGGAATGAAATTTGAAACGGGTACTTTGTTGCGCCTCCTGGCTTGGGCCCTTGCGTTGGCGATGCTGGGGACCGTTGTCGCCGCCCTTCTCTTCCCGTCGCTGGGTGTTATCGATAGTGGCTATGGCGTGGCGTGGCAAGGGATATTTAACACCAAAAACGCAATGGCCCGCGTCGTCGGATTGGCGCTGGTGGTTTTCTTATGCCTGTTCTGGCAGGCCAAGAGAAACAATCTGCTATACGCAACATCCATCTTGGTTGCAGTTGTCGTAATCGCGTCTTCGAATTCAGCGACTGGAGCCATTGCGGTGTTCCTCACCGTTGGGTTGGCGTGTTACCTCAAGTATCGGCCTCGCTGGTCGGTTATTGCGGTTTCGACGGCTGCACTCGTAATCGGGCTCGCGGTGGCTGTTCTGGTCAGCGGGAACCTGGAAGGGGTCCTTGCGTTCCTAAGACGTGACAGCACTCTTTCGGGGCGGACAGAGTTATGGCGGCTTTCCGCCGGGTTCGTTTTGCAGCGGCCCCTTTTGGGCGCCGGCTGGGATGGATTCTGGGGCTCTGCAGATGCTGACTGGGTCCGCAATGTGGTTGGGTGGCCAGCGCCGCACGCCCATAACGGTTTTTTGGACATGGCATTGGATTTAGGTTTGACTGGATTATGCCTATTTCTGCTGGGATGGGCAGATTGCTTCCGTCGCGCCATCCAGTGCAGTCGCCAACCAGGCCGTCCATATCACCTCTGGCCGGTTCTTTTCCTGAGCTACATGTTTTTCTACATGTTCACAGAGAGTCACTTGGTCAGTCGACATTCTGTGTTTTATATCGTTTACTGCGCGCTTTCTGTTTCATTAGCGTTGGCCGAAGACCGAGATGGATGCGTGAGGATCAGAGACTTAAGTAACAACCGGCGTGCCAATTATGGGATTCACTCGATTTATCCGAATCCTATCGGGAGAACGTCTGCGCGTCCTCTGGGCGTAAGCCGTTCGTCATGAGGTTGAAGCCACAGCGCTGGAAGCCTCGCCTGCTCGATTAGCGAGGGGTAGAGTCCACATGTCAACCCGAATAGCATTCACTACCAACTTTGTTGCGCCGTACCGGCTGGGCTTTTTCACTGCTCTCGCGGGTACGCCAGGTTGGGAGTTCAAGCTGTTTTCATCCTGTCATACTGAGTTTGACCGGCAGTGGAAGCCTCTTCATGATTTTCCGTTTGCTCATAAACGGAGCTTCAGTTTCTCTTACATCCGCCGGGTCAGGCATCAGGGGCGGTTCGGCTTTCTGGATAGAAAGCAGGTGAACATCCCGCTGGGGCTTTTGCTCGACTTGTATCACTTCCGCCCCGACACGATAGTTTCCACCGAATTCGGCGCAGGCACATTCATCTCCGCGGTGTACGCACTGATCATGCGCAGGCGGCTGGTAGTTTGGTTCTATGGTACGCCACATTCGGAGCGGGACATCAGTTGGAAGCAGCGCCTCCTCAGAAAGATCCTCACTAGAATGGCGGACGCATTCGTGGGAATGGGGACGGAGGCGCGTCAGTATCTCTTAAGCCTGGGGTTGCCCTCAATGGCCATTTTCGACGCGCCGAACGCCACCGGGCTTTTGGGCTTCCAGTCTCGTCTGCAGGAACAGGAACGCATCTCCATTCGCCGTCGGCTGGACATGAAGGGGCTCTGCTTTCTGTACGTAGGGCAGATCAATGAGCGCAAGGGCGTGGGCTCGTTACTCGGGGTCTGGCAGGCTTTCTGTGCACAAACCGGGGTGGACGCATCGCTGATTTTGGTCGGTGACGGTCCAGACCGGGTCCGTTTCGAGAACCGTTTCGACAGCAGTATTAAATTCCTCGGTCATACTGACCCCGAGCGGCTCCCTGCCATATTCCAGGCCGCTGACATTTTCGTGTTTCCGACTTTAGAGGACGTATGGGGCCTGGTGGTGAACGAGGCGCTGACATCGGGATTGCCGGTCATCTGCTCACGGTGGGCAGGGTGTGCCGCTGATTTGATCATTGAAGATAAAAACGGCTGGGTCGTCAATCCCGAGAATCCCCAGGACTTTTTGGAAGCACTTAAGAAAGCTTGGGACGCATGGGAAAGAAAAGAGGAAATGTCAAGAGCAGCCCGTGAAACGGCTGCCGAACTGACCATCGCGCGCATGACCAGTGGATTTCAAAAAGCAGTCGAGTTTGCCTTTTCCAAGCCGCAATCGACATTCGAGCCCATTCGGGTCACTGATCGGGTGAATGTTGACCCCAGCTAATCGTCCAAACGGAATCCCGCCGGTTTCACCATGAATAATGCAACCAAATGTTTAGTCTATTCGCAGCTTCTGGCGACACATCCCTCCGAGTTCCTGGACCGAATGGAAGTCCACTGGGAGAAACTAACCCAGAGGATGCGTCAACAGACTCCGTGCGAGGCAATCTACCCGATGGCCTGCCGTATGAAGGAGGGCCTTGCGGCTCTGTCGGCCGCGCTTGGCCGCAACTTGACAACCATACTCGATGAATCTGAGTTGCGAGATGTTCAACTCCGTATAGGCCAATCAACACGGACGATGGCAGAAACTCCAGACGCCCCATTCCCCGTTTTTTTCAATGCGGACCCAACGCTGGCCCAGTTGTGCTACATACTCTCGAGAGCCTTGCAGCCTGCGACTGTTCTGGAAACCGGTGTGGCTTACGGAGCTACTTCGGCGAGCATCCTGGCGGGATTGCGGAAAAACCAAAAAGGTACTCTCTATAGCATCGACCTGCCACCCGTAGGTGATCGTGCCAGCACGCATATTGGGGCGCTAGTCCCAAAGGAGTGGGCGTCGCAATGGCGTTTGTATCGAGGGTCTTCGAAGCGTGTAATGCCACACCTGTTTCGGAATGTCACAGGTTATGTCGATCTGTTCATCCACGACAGCGCGAACCTTCCGGGTGTGCAGAGGATGGAACTGGAAAATGTCTGGCCACATTTGAGGCCCAACGGCGCCATTCTGATGAACAACATCGGCAGTAACGCCGCATTCGCGGATTTCGTAAAAGAGCGCGAGATTGCTCATCATTTCGTGATCGAGCAAACGGTGAACACAGGCCATCTCACCGGTGTCATCCTGCGGAACGAGGAGCTTCTTAATTGAAATCAAAGGCAACGATCGTTACAACAAGCTGGGATGACGGGAACCCATGCGATCTGAAAATTGCGGAGCTATTGAAGGCCCGAGACCTGGGGGGAACCTTCTATTGCCCGTTCCGCGGTCCCGAAGGCCGCCCCATCCTAACGTCCACCCAAATAAGGTCTCTGGCGGAGGAAGGGTTCGAACTGGGCGGTCATACCCTTTCCCACACTGCACTCACGCACCTCTGTTCCGAAGAGGTCGTTCGGGAGGTTCGCGGCTGCAAAACGCGGCTGGAGGATATTCTTGGGGATAGTGTCCGTATGTTCTGTTATCCCAATGGCCGGTTCAACTCTGAGGTGATTCAGCACCTCAGGGCGGCTGGATTTCAGGGAGCGCGCACCACCCGCATGTTCAGGTACGAACTTGGCCTTGATCCCTACCGAATGCCCACAAGCATCCATGCGTATCCCAATAGCAGGTCGCAATACGTCAGGAATCTGGTCAGGGGCGGGAATCCAGCAGGCCTTTGTTGGTATTTGACTAAGTTTGTCAAACGGAACAGTTGGGTCTCAGTCGCCAAGGCACAATTTGATCAGGCTTTGAGGGAAGGCGGCGTCTGGCACCTGTACGGTCATTCCTGGCTGATCGAAGAAATGGCACTATGGGACGGCCTCGTTGAGGTTTTGGATTACGTCTCGAGGAGGGAGAACGTCAGGTACGCCAACAATGGGGAGTTAGGGGCGCCCCGAGAAACCGCTCCTGCGCCCGATCTTGCATTGGCGTCATAAGATGCGCATTCTCCTCGTCCACAACAGGTACCAGCAAGCCGGAGGCGAAGACGTTGTCTTTGAGCAGGAGCGGCGGCTGCTGGAGAGCGCCGGGCATAACGTGTTCACGTACCAGCGAAGCAACTGGGAGATCGCCGGCTATTCCCGTTGGAAGCGTCCCTTGATTATAGGCAAGATGCTGTGGGCGCGTGATACCCGTCATGCCGTGGCTGGGCTGATCCGTGAAAAGAAACCCGACGTTGTGCACATCCACAACACCTTCCTGATGGTCTCGCCTTCAGTATATACAGCGTGTACCGAGGCGCGCGTGCCGATCGTGCAGACGCTGCATAATTATCGCCTCATCTGCCCAGGGGCGATATTCTATCGGGACGGAGCGGTTTGTGAAGACTGCCTGGCACGAAGTCCATGGCGCGGCGTACGGCACGGCTGCTATCGCGGCTCCCGCGGTGCGACCGCTGCTGTCGCTTTGATGGTGAGCGTCCATCGTTCTCTTGGAACCTGGAGCCGTAAGGTGAGGTGCTTTATAGCGCCCAGTGCTTTCTCTCGCCAGAAGTTTATTGAAGCAGGGCTTCCAGCACATAAGATCCTCGTGAAACCCAATTTTCTGTTTGCAGACCCGGAATGCCGTAAGGGCGCGGGCGAGTATGCGCTGTTTATTGGAAGACTTTCCCCCGAAAAGCGCGTTCTCACGATGCTGGAGGCCTGGAAGCAGTTAACAGTCCGTATTCCGCTCCTCATCATTGGCGGCGGCCCGCAGTTTGAAACTCTCCGGGCGTACGCAAAACAGAAAGAACTGTTGCACGTTCATTTCCGTGGGCAGTTGCCACATGATGAAGTGATAGCGGCTCTCAATCGGGCGCGGTTCTCTCTGTTTACGAGCGAATGGTACGAGACGTTCGGGATGACGATGATTGAAGCCTTCGCCTGCGGCGTGCCGGTCATCGCATCACGTCTCGGAACTATGCAAGAGATAGTCTCGGATGGGCGCACGGGATTGCATTTCGCACCGGGAGAAGCCGCTGATCTTGCTCACAAAGTGGAATGGGCTTGGACCCACCCTGACGAGATGGCGGCAATGGGCCGGGCGGCTCGCGCCGAGTACGAAGCGAAGTACACCGCCGAGCGGAACTACGCGAGGTTGATGGATATCTATCAGTGTGCAATTGATCAACAGCGTGCAGCCTAGAAATTCGACGATAACCCACTGATGTCACAACAACTGGTGTTCGAACGGGATGCGGGCGAGGTGAGATCCGGCTTCAAGGTATCGGGAGTGCGGGTGCATGGTGCGCAGATTCCGGACGTGATTGCGTGGATGGAGCACTTGATTGTGACGCGGTCGGCGGGGCACTCGATCGCATTCACGGGGGTGCATGGGATGACGGAATGCCCGGCGGGACGAGGGGTTCAAGCGTCCTGAATGCGACCGACCTGGTGGTGCCCGACGGCATGGTGCTGGTGTGACTGGAGCGCTGGCGCGGATGCGAGATGCGCCGGCGCGTCTATGGGCCGGAACTGCTGGAAACCTTCTGCGTCAACACCGGTCCCATCTACCGGCACTACTTTTACGTGGGCGCCCCGGGCGTGGCGGAGCGGGTGGCGGCCGTTTTATGCCAGTGCTATGACTTCAGCACCGTCGGAACCTACTCGCCGCCGTAGCGCCCGCTGACCACTGAGAATTTGGCTGTGGAGCACGGGATCCAGGCGGCTGCGCCGGATATCGTCTGGGTGGGCTTGAGCACGCCCAAGCAAGAGCGTTGGATGTTCGAGGAGCGGGCACGTTTGGGAGTGCCGGCGCTGACCGGGGTGGGCGCTGCATTCGACTTCCTCGCAGGAACCGCTCGGTAAGCGCCCGATTGGATGCGTGAGCACGGGCTGGAATGGCTCTTCCGTCTCGCTCATGAGCTCCGCCGCCTCTGGCGCCGCTACATTCTGCTGGAATCAGACTTCGCGTGGAACGTCGCGCTGGAACTGCTGGGCGTGAAGAAGTTCAACCCGTGTCAGGAAAATCCACGCACTGCACACCCCCAGCAGGACGCTCGGCGCGCGGCGTGAGCACCTTCTACGGGGGTTCGCGACGCACGGGCACGCCATGGTGCCCGCACCTAAAATGCTTGAGGGTCTGTCAGGGGAGGCTCTAAAGGGCGGCTCTACGCTTCTGATATTTGACACGAGCCAGGAAATAGGGAAGGCGGAGTAGGGAACAGGTAGGCCGGTTCTCGAGAGTGGAGCTTCCAGTTACGACTCTCGAATTTCGGATTTCGCCCTTACCCCTGATACTGTATTCGTGGAATTCTCTGCCGTCACCACTGCCAGAACAATGGGATTAACCTGATAACCTGCCGTCGTGAACCGCTCTCCCTTCTCTTGTGGGCGCCGGCCATGGCGTGGGCGGGCTTGATCTTTTGCCTTTCGACGCCGACCTTTGGGCCGCATTGGTCAGGACGGCTCCTCGCGCTGGGGCTCCGACTGGCCCACTGGCGCTTGTCGTGGCAGACATTCGGGCTGCTTAACGTCGTGCTGCGCAAGCTGGCCCATGTGACCGAATACGGTATCCTCGCTCTGCTGCTCTATGCCGGCGCGGGCAGCGGGGAGCAAAGCGGCTGGCAACCCCGCCGCGCTGTGCATAGCGGCGGCCTTCGCGTATTCGCTCAGCGATGAGCTGCACCAGCGGTTCGTCCCAGGAAGACATGCCTCCATCTTCGACTGCGGCATCGATAGCTTCGGGGCCAGCCTAGCCATGCTGGCCCCCTACCTCAAAAGCAAGTCCTGGCGCGGGGGTTAGAGAGTAGAGAACTGAGAATGGCTTCACCCTGACACTTGTCCGGGCACGCGGCCGTCACAATCGCGCTGGGAGTAGTGCTGGGGTATGCCGTGTTCCAATGGGGAGGCGTGATGCGGGGCACGGGAGCTAAACTGAAGTACGAACTCCGAGGTCCCGGGTTGGGGACTGAGA
>Ga0116110_1001397_pt1 | contig 12911 bp, 9 predicted proteins | sample June2015DPH_8_50_FD_89719 | JGI IMG/M metagenome (GOLD analysis project Ga0116110, IMG submission 89719) | Peatland microbial communities from SPRUCE experiment site at the Marcell Experimental Forest, Minnesota, USA - June2015DPH_8_40 | ecosystem: Environmental > Terrestrial > Soil > Wetlands >...
GCAAGGTGCCGCAACTGACGCCCACGCCGTTTGCAACCACGTCCCCGAGTTCCACCGAGCGGCCCGGCGAGAAGTGCTGACCCGCCTCCATGAGGACTCCCAGAAGGAACATCGAGAGGCCTGCCACCAGCCCTCGGCGGCGATCTCTAAATCCGACCACTGGCAGAAATGACAGGGCCAGGTAAGCACCGAAGTGTTGCAGTTTGTCCCAGATGTGGAGGCGGCCGACCGCGATCATGAGCGAAGACGCTGCGGGCGCCAGGGAGCCGACGACGACGCAGCAGATCAACACGGCCCAAAGGACCAGGATTAGGGTGCGCCAAGTCCTTCTGCATGCATTCCGGCCGGCCGGGGCCGCGTAGTCGTTTTGCGTGGACGTTTTCATCTGGTCCCCGTCTCGCCCCTCAAATTATGCGCTCAGCCTCTTTGGAAAGTTACCAGCGCCGGTGGCGCGCTTACCTGAGGCTAGTCCCCGGCCACCTTGCGGGGTTGGCCAGGATGTCGCTGCACAATCCCCGACCAAAACAGAGTGTGACATCCGAGGCTCAGGTCTCCTGGGGATGCGGCAGTTGTTGGGGCAATAACCATCGCAGCGATGGTTGCGGTGGTACTGGGTCAAAGGCCGGCGGGCTTGAGCCCGCTTCGCCATGGCGCGGGCGAGCAGGCCCGAAGGCGGATCACCAAGTCGTTTGAGCTCGATCACCTGGTTGCCAGCGGCTATGTAGTCCAGAAGAAGCCGGGCGCAACGATTACAGAATGTCATTCTTCCTTCGCTGTGGCGGGGAGCGCCGGGAGGGCGGAAATGGCTCAAAGACGTGGGCTCTATCATGGAAAGGCGCTTGTAGGCGTCTGCGTGATACATGATCGAGAACGAGCATTTGCGCCGGCCGCTTACGGAAAAAAACAACTTTCTAAGCCCATGGCTGACGGATTCGGGAATCCTCTCGCCCGGACCAATGCGGGACTGCCGGGAATCGAACTCCGAACAGGCAAAGTCTGCCTTGGATATGAAGGGATAAAAAAGAAATACGGCCCCCCGAGAGGAGCCGTATCGTTCAAAGTGCTATGGTGGTTGACTCACCCTACCAGGTGTAGCCGTATTGGTTCGTCAGGAAGTTCATCCCATACAACGGGACCTCACGATCCACGATGCCGTTCGTGATCGACGTAGCGTTCTGGCGCAAGTCCTTGATGTAGGCTCCGTACGTCGTGAATACCATCCCGAGCTGCTTGGCTTCCGTGATGAACGCTTCGAGTTGTTGCGGTGTTACATCGAAAGGGTTCCCATGGGAATAGAAATCGAACACAAGGGGAATGAACTGCCCCTTTATGAACACCCAGTCCGCCGCTCTGATTTCATCGGGGTTGGATTGCGATCCGAAGATCGGGTCCGTCACAAACGTGCAGGAACTGTCGAATGCGTCAACACTTGCTAGTTGATCGATGCCGTCGTTCAATCCGGCTCCACGGTACGAGAGGAAAGACGTCTGTGCCATGATCCAATTCCTGAGTGGGGTGTCCACCAAGCCGCTAGGGTAGGCCCCAACGATTGGGGTGTATCCATACGTTGCCTTGATGTAGGTGGCATAGTTCGTCACCTCCTCCGTGAGGAAGCGTTGGTAGTCAAACAACATGTCGTAGGGGAACGACCTTCCGGTCTGGTCCGCGTGTACTTGCATCAGAACGTCGTCGTGTGTCCCATCTCCTGCTGTCACTGTCCAGCCGAGGCCTTTGACGGCAGCAATCAAGGTGCCCACCGTCACGGTGTCATTCCAGTTTTGCGTCCAGTGGAGGGAGACGTTCTTGGCCGGGTCGCTGGATGTCAGGGTCATCCCTGTGGCCGTGACGGTAATTTCTGGATTGGGATTCGTCGTCGCTATGGTCACGAGCCACGTGTCGCTTGACCGCAGGTCGATGTGCGACCTGCTCAGAAGCGACAACTCGTGGCCGCACCCATTACTGGGCGTGGCACCGCAAGGTTTGGCCAGCGCCCCATAATATGCAGCCGCGCCGGGGGATGGGTGCTCAAGGAAGAAAGTTATTTTCGTGTTCGGATCTAAGCTCCGGACGATGGTGTCCATGAACGAACCCGGCGTGCCGAAGTTCTCTGGCACGTCGAACCCGAACGTTATCATCGTTTGTAACCCGAATCCGTACCCGAAGGATGTCGGAATCTCTTCGTATGTATTGCCGCCGCCGTCGACGAACGATCCGGTTCCGTAGGTGTAAACCGGCGCAGATCCGTTCCCCCCGAAGTCGTTGTTGGCGTAGGTGATAACCGCGCCATTCTGAGCCGACATCGGCGGATAGGTGATCCCGCCGTTTACCCAGACCTTGTTGCGGGTGAAAGAGATGCCTACCTGTCCGTAACCGTACACCGCATAGCCTCGGTTCAGGGCGATGACATTGTCATCGATCTGGGCCGCGGTCCCGGTGAGGGTCACGACCACCCCATGGGATGATCCACCGCTAATCAGGTTGTGGTTGATGTCGCAGCCTGTAGCGTTGATGTTTACGGTTCCGGTGAACGCGAAACCGTGCACCGTGATATAACCCTTCCCCGTGAGGGTGCTGAACCCTGTAGCTGTAGGCTTCAGCAGGGCCGGATTGTTGGAACTGTTGTACGTGGTGATCGTAACGCGTGCACTTGATGTGCCCGCGCATTTCGATCCAGCGTTCAGATTCCCTAGCACGGTTCCATAGTCGACGTAGATCACGTCGCCGGGCAAACACCCAACGGACGTGAATTTAGTCCAGGTCTTCCATGGACCATGCGTCTTGTCATACGACGGAGCCAATCCGTCGTATGCATCGTTGCCGTTCGGCCCCGAAATGTACTTTGACGTCCCCCAGCAAGGGGCGAGCGTCGCCAAAACAACCCAAAAAAGCTTCCTCATTTTCAGTTCCCTTTCTGCCCGTTTTCACTTGGGATTAGAGCTGCCATGCTCAAGGCCGCTTACTTCCTCTTTCGGTTTGCGGAACCGGATTGCCGTCGCTGCCGAAGGTCAGAGGCGGACGATCTTCTGGGACATTCGGGATTTCAGGGCGTTCCGGGTGTCAATGATCAGTCGGGCGTTATCAACCAGGGCACTGTAGTCAAAGGCCTTATGGTCAGTGACGATGACTACGCAGTCCGCTATAGCGGCATTCTCTTGCAGATTCGTCGACGTCAGACAGTGGCCGTTCAGCCGCAGCGCGGGGATGTAGGGATCGGAATAAGTGACTTGGGCGCCTCTCTGTTCCAGTAGCAGTATGATGTCCAGCGCCGGGGATTCGCGAAGGTCGTCGATGTCGCGCTTATAGGCCACGCCCGCGACGTGGACGTGGGACCCCATCAGGGGCTTGGCCTGAGTGTTGAGCGCTGCCTGTATTTTATCGACGACGAAGCGGGGCATCTGGCCGTTGATATAGCCTGCGAGGTCAATGAAGCGCGCCTCTATGCCGGCTTGCTTGGTCTTCCACGAAAGATAGAACGGGTCGATCGGAATGCAGTGGCCACCGAGGCCCGGGCCGGGGTAGAATGGCATAAAGCCGAACGGCTTGGTGGCGGCGGCATCGATGATTTCCCAGACGTTGATGCCCATGCGGTCGCACATCATCGCCATTTCGTTCACCAGACCGATGTTGATCATGCGAAACGTGTTTTCAAGGAGTTTTACCATTTCGGCTACACTGGTGCTACTTACCGGAACGACACTTTCGAGGGCCTGCGAATAGAGCAGGGCGCCCATGTCGGTGCAGGCGCGGGTGATCCCGCCGACCACCTTGGGGATGTTGCGCGTGTGATATTGCGGGTTGCCGGGGTCGACGCGCTCCGGCGAGAAGCAGAGAAAGAAGTCTTCGCCGACCTTCAGGCCACCCTTGTCAAACATAGGCAACAGGAGTTCTTCGGTGGTGCCTGGATACGTGGTCGACTCCAGGATGACGAGCATGCCCGGGTGAATGTACTTCGCCACCTGTTCCGCGGCGGAGACCACGTACGTCATGTCGGGGTCCTTTGTCTTGCGAAGGGGCGTCGGGACAGCGATGTTGATGGTGTCTAGTTCCGCGATGACAGAGAAGTCCGTGGTGGCACCAAGGCGACCGGAATCGACATGTCGCTGGACGACGCTGCCAGAGACGTCCTGAATGTAGGAACAGCCGGCGTTCAGTTCGTCGACCTTTGAGTGCTGGACATCGATACCGGTGACTGAAAAGCCGGCGTCGGCGAATTCAATCGCCAGGGGTAGGCCGACGTAGCCCAATCCGACGATCCCGACTTTAGCCGTGCGGGAGCGGATTTTGTCGGTGAGGATTTGTTGTTCGGTTGATAGTGTCGATTGCATATTGGACCTATGTCGCAGAGGAGTCGTGAGGCGAAGTTCTATTCGGCCGGCGTCGCAAGAGGTGCCAGCGAAACCTGGTGGACGTAGAGCGTTCCCGAAATGCGGTTGTCAAAATTCTGAGAGGGACGACGCTCGAAGGGAAATCACTTCTATAATATCAGGGCCTTTTTAATCTTTTTAATCGTAGAATAAAGTTCTGGTGCCGATTCACACATGACCTTCCTGCCCTTACGCGGCATCGTGCCTGGCGTTGTCGCACCGCTCCTGTTCCCTGTTTTCGCTCTGCCCGCGACTTGGCAACAAGCGGGCCCGTTCGGCGGAAGCGCACAGGTTGTCGTGGTGGATCCGAACCACGCCAACGTCCTCCTGGCGGGTACCCAGAACACGATGGTGTTTCTCTCCGAAGACGGCGCCCAATCCTGGCGCCCGCTGCCGTTTCCGCGGAACTATTCGGGCACGGTGCGGACGTTGGCTATTTTTCCCTCGGAACCACGGCGCTACTGGGCAGGGGTTTCGAGTGAAGACCGCTCGAAGGCGGGCATATGGGAAAGCCTGGACGGCGGTGAACACTGGCGGGCTTTGCCGGGCCTGGCAGGCCGGGCGATCGAGTCCCTGGCGATCTGGGAGGGAGACGCCACCGTCTGCGCGGTGGGCACGCAACACGGCGTCTTCCTGACCAACGACCAGGGACGTACGTGGCGGCAGATCTCGCCCGCTGGCAACTTCGAGTTGCAGGACATCACGGCGATCGCTTTCGATCCCATCCACGCCAGCACGGTTTATGCCGGCACGCCACACCTGCCGTGGAAGACGACTGATGGCGGCGCGACCTGGCGCTCCATCCGCAACGGCATGGTGGATGACTCGGATGTGTTCTCCATCCATCTGGACGCGCGAAGACCGGAGCGCGTTTTTGCGAGTGCGTGCAGCGGAATCTACCGCAGCGACGACGCTGGCAAGTCCTGGCGCCGGTTCCAAACCCTGCCGGGAACCAATCCGCGCACCCACGTCATCATGCAGGACCCGCAGGACGCGAACCTGGTTTACGCGGGAACCACCACGGGATTGTTCCAATCCCAGGATGCCGGCGACACCTGGCGCCAACTGAACGCGCTTCAGGTAAATTCACTGGCATTCGACCCAACCAATTCACAAACTCTGTACCTAGCCACGGAGTACGGGGGCCTGCTCAAGAGCGCGAACGGGGGCGCGACGCAGGAGCCGGCCAACCGGGGATTCTCGACCCATAAGATTGCCCACCTGGCCGCATCAGGCGATGCGCTTTACGCCAACAGCATCTATCAAGGGGATTTTGGCGGCGTTTTTGTGAGCACCAGCCAGGGGCGGGAGTGGCACTGGCGCGCCGGACCGGAAGCGTTCCTTGGTGGCAACCTGTACGCGTTAGCGGGGACGAAGAGCGGCAGGCTCTACGGCGCAACCGGGCGCGGGGTGATCCAGTCGAACGACAACGGTGCGACGTGGGCACCGCTCCGACTCCAGCCGCGCACGCGGCAACGACAGGGTGTGGCCGCGCAGACGCCGGTGGTTCGTGCTTTGGTGGCCATTGAACAGGATGGCAAGACGGTCCTGTTCGCCGGCACCGCAGCGGGGTTGTTCCGCCGCGCAACCGAAGAGTCCCACTGGGAGTGGATCGAAATTGCGGGGCAGTGGGACCTGAATGTACGGGCGATCTACACTTCTCCGGGAAGTCCCGGCGAGATGGCGGTGCTGACGACGGAGGGACTGTTTACCTCAATGAATGGAGGCACGACGTGGCGGTCTTCGACCCTCCCGCGAAAGGATTACGCCATCTATGATGTGGCACTGTCCTGCGCGGGCGATGAGGCCATTCTGTTGGCCACCTCGCACGGCCTGTACCGGTCGCAGGATGCTGGGACAAGCTGGACGCGCCGGGCCCTGCCGCCGGAGACGGTCACCGCGGTGGAGTGCCATCCGACGCGGCTTGGCGAGCTTTTCGCGGCGCAATATGGAAGGATTTACCGGTCGGTGGATGGGGGGAGCGAGTGGACACCCCTCGCCGGCGGGCTCAACGGAGCGCTGATTGACTTCCTGTGGATCGCTCCGTGGCTGCCAGACCGGGCGTTCGCGAGCGCGCGGGAACAGGGCATCCTGTACTTCGATCTCAAGTGATCCGGCGAGGCGGTGCAGGCGAATCACCCGCACCATCCGCGCCGTTTTCTACTTGGGGCAACCCAAGGGGGTGATGTCCCGCTCAGCCAGCACCTGCGCGTGCTGCACCGAGGGGGGCGCGGCCTGGCCTTCCGGAACGAGCCAGATCTCCACCCTGCGGTCTTTGATTTGCGGATCCGAATAATCGATGCGGTCAGCTTGTCTTTCGGCGACAGGCGGCTGGGTGGAGACGGCGCAGGGCGTTTCCACGTAGGGCGTGTCGGCGGCACCAATCCAATCCACCTTAACTCGCAGGCGGTCTAGTTTCCCGCAGGATGCCTTTCCGCTCGTGAGCACCGCGGCCACATTAAGGACGCGTTCGGGGTCCAGTGCAGCGGCGGCCTTGGCGCCCGGCACCTCATTCGCCCCGCGATGGCCCACGAGGTAGATGGTGTAGCCGCGATACGACCCGACGAGCTCCGGAGACAGGCGCTCAATCAGGAAGCGCTTGGCGCAGTTGTTTACGCGCGAGCGCCCTTTGGCGAAGACCACGTCATAGTGTACGGGTTCGGGGTCCTTCCGCACCGTGATCTGGGTCCGGCAGGATTCTTTCGCGCCCTGCTCGGTGGATACGGTGACGCTGGCAGTGATGATCTTGGTCTGCGTCTGGTATGCGGGCGGGAATGAGATGCCGCTGGAATCGAAAGTGGCATCGGCACTGTTCGGGTTGACGATGCGGCCTTCCGTAACCGACCAATTGTAGCGGATTTTGTCAACGGCAGGACCGGCTGCGGTCACGTGGAGAGGCGCTGTTCCCCCCAGCACAAGGTCGCCGGTGACCAAACCGCAACTGATGGCGAGAGGGCAATTGCACGGCGGAGGCGGGGGGGGCGCACAATCCACCGCGTGGACCGTGAAGGAAAGGGCGTTCTGAGAAGGCGCCGGGGTAGCGGCAGTATCGACGATCTCCAACTGGATCCGGTATTCGCCGGGGCGGTCCGGGGTGAAGGTAAACTGCCTGGAATTGTCACCCACCGGCCGCCCGTCCACCGTCCAGTGGAAAACCAGGGTGTGGCTTTCCGGATCCGCGGCATCGGAACTGAGCGTAACCGCGCTGTTCGCGCAAACCCTGGCCGCCCCGCTGATGGTTCCGAGATAGAGCCGGTGCGGCGGGGGCGGCACAACAATCGGCAGGAGCGGCGGCCCGTGTCCCCAGTGGAACGTAAAGCCGGCGATGAGTTCCAAGCCGCGCAGCCAATCAGATCCGGGAATGATGCAACCACAGTTGAGCCCGAAGCTCGGGTTCCTGGACACCAGCCCGCGCGCCTCCACCACAAACCCGAAATTGTTGGTGAACCGCGCTCGCAGGCCGCCTCCAAAGTTGAACTGGAGCTTGGTCTGGGAGTTCAAGGTGACCGGGGTTCCGAAAGGGCTGGGAGTGAGCTGCGCTTGCTGACGGGCCAGATCGGTGGGGCGGAACAAAATCGCGCCGGCACCGGCGGTCAGGAAAGGACGGAAGCGGGAATGCAGACCCGTGAAGTAGAAGATCGGGTTGAAGGTTGCGGAGTACCCGCGCACGCCGAATCCCTGGGTCGCGCGTCCGGGAATTGCAGTGCTAAGGAGCCTGAGATTGTTGGATGCGTACGTGAAACTCTGCTCGAAGCCCCAATGCTGGAAGGGATTCTCCACCAGGCGGATCCCGATGCTCCCGCCGGAAACCAAATGGGTTCCGAAGCCGGAGTGGACCGACCGATACCAGGCCACATCGCCTACGAGATCGGCTTCCAGAAAGTTCGCTTCAAGCCGGTAGTCACGCGAAGCCGGGGGTATGCCGGCCGCGGCAGCCTGGCTGGGGGGTGCGGCGGATGTCTGGTCGTTCCCCTGCGGCAAAGCGCTGAGTAGCGGCGGGTTGGGAGCAGGCGCGGCGGCCTGGCTGGGCGGGGCGGCGGATGCCTGGTCGTTCCCCTGCGGCAAGGCGCTGAGTGGCGACGGGTTGGGGGCAGGCGCGGCGGGACGCCCGGCGGGGTCGAAACTGTGGTTCGGCGCGGCGGGGGGCGCCAGCGAAGGTGGAAGCGCCGCCGCCCGCGCCGGGAGATCAGCCGCACTGGTGAGTTCGATGACCAGGCGGTTGGGATTGTACAGGCGGGTGGTGGTGGCTTTGATGTCCGCTGAGACCAAGTCGAGCACCACGCGTGTCACTGCCGGTTTAAACCGAGCCACACGAATCCTCTCGACGCGTTTGTCTGGCAGGTCCTCGGAATAGAGAGATGACGTTCCGATGCCCGGCTGCGCGCTCAGAATGTCAAAGTAGATTCTCTCGGTGTTATGGAGGCGGGCGCTTTGAAAATGAAAGTCCCCTGACATCTCCATAGTCACCAAGGTCAGATCATCGGACGACCGGTGGCGTATAGCCTTTATGGGGTATGGCGCGCGGACGGTTTCCGACATCAGCAACGGGACCGAAATCACGAGCGCGGCCATCAATTTCAGCGCGTATTTTGGTAGCATGATGACACGTAAATAGATGATGCAGAAACCCAAAGCCTACAGCTACTGATTCGTCGCACTGAAAACCACTGCCTGAAGGCGGTGGCTCCAGTGGAGGACTGTAATCCCTCTTTCGGCCGGAGGCCGGCGGGATGCGCCTCGCACCAAGCGGGCTTCAAGAAGTAGATGGACTCGACCATCCACTGAGGTCAAGTTCTATTCGGGCGGCGCCGGAAGCCGTACCAGCGAAACCTGGTAGATGTGCAGTGTTATCCAAGACCTTCCTGCCGTGCCCAGAATCGGCGCGCTCTCGGCGTTGAGGCGGGCTGGGTTGGCGGGGTCGAAAATGCGGAAGAAGGGCCCCTGGTCGGTGGTGAGATTGTCGGACGAGACCTCGGCGGAAAGGCGGTACCGGCTAGGCGGCACGACGGTGAACTGACGCACTCCGGAGAAGCCTACGTTTTCTGTGCCGGCAAAGCGCACCTCCAATCCGTTCGCGCGCGTGACGGCAACCGTCGGGCTAGGGCCGAGCGTCCAGTCAAAAGGAGTCTCGCGGGGCGCCGTGTCGAAGCGGGTGTTCGCCAGGAGTTGGGTTGTTCCGAGCCAGTCGGTCCAGAGCGCATAGGCCGCCCGATAGGATGCCCGATTCCAAAGCGTCCAGGCGACCTCGCCTGCCGATTTCTCGTCGAGCAGGCGATGCGCCTTCATCCACGCCCAGGTTTCGCAAAGGTCCTGGTCCGACCCGTGTACGCGCAGCCAGCCCAGCCAGGATAGGGCCGGGCGCGACGCAGCGGGAATGGCCGTCCCGAGCACCGTACCAGCCGGAACGTCCGCACGCTGGAGGTAGGAAAAAAGGATCTCATCGAACGCGCTGGTTTGCGAGAGTATCCGTGTCGACAGAAGAAAGCCGTCGTCGCGCCGGCCGTGCGTGAAATCGAAATTAGCAGCCCGCATCAGGACGGGCGACATTCCAGGGCCGAGGGAGACCGCGTGATCAAAGGCGGATTGGGCCTGCTGTGTCTCACCGTGAACGCTTAGAACCTGGGCATAGGCGCACCAGACCAGGGGGTTTGCGGGGTCCGCGTTGACCAGGATGGAGACAGCTTCGGGGGTGTCTCCGGCGGCATCGACCCCGGCAAAGATCTGGTCGAACCGGCAGCCGCCGTATCGGCACAGGCTCGAACCGGGCGACGGATGAATGACGTCAACCGCCAGCGATAATGCGGCAACCAGCACCGACGCGACTGGAATGATGGCGCGCATGTCAGGCGGTTGTGGGTTCCAGGCTTGTGGCTACGCCGGCCAACCAAGCCAGAGCCAGCGCGTTGGCCGGGATGAATAAGTTGAACTCCGCCAGGCTGTGCAGGCCAAAAGTCAGAAAAGCTCCGAGAAGGCCGACCGCCAGCTCCCAGTTCGCCCCGCCTCTGGTCGAGACGACCAGCGTCAGGGTCCGCTTCAAAATCCATCCCCCCAGGACGGCTACCAGCAGCATGCCGGGCACGCCCAATTCGGCCAGGATTTGCAGGTAGTCGTTGTGCGCGAAGTCGACGGTGTTGGTGGGAGCCACGGTCTTGAATTGGTAAAGACCGTGTTCGTACGCTCCCAGGCCGCATCCGGTCCAGGGATAAGCTGCGACCACGCCTAACGTGTCGGACCAGATCTCGATGCGGGTATCCTTCGAGATCTCCGGGGTGGCCGTGAGATCGGCAAACCGCAAGACCAGCTCCCGGGTGGGCAGGACTACGAAGAGGCATAGCGGGATGGCGACCGGAACGAGCCATAGCCAGCGGCGCCGGCGCTTCACTTCGCCCACGCGCCGCGAACCGAGCGCCGCAAGGGCCGTGAGGGCGGCTGCGGCGAGCGTGGACACGACACCCATGCGGGAAAGCGACAGGAAGACTCCCATCAGCAGGCATGTTGCGACCGTCAGCATGGCCGACGTGCGCAACGCCGGGCCGGCCGGCTGGTTTTGGCGTGTGGTTCCTTTCCTCCAAGCGGAGACCGCCCCCATGACCGCCAGCGGAAAGGCCATCCCCAGCAGGCCGGCGAAATGGTCGTAGTTGACGTAGGTTCCGGCCACCGAAACCGCCGGGCCTCCAGCCATTCGCATCAGCGCGAACTGGGCCAGCCCCAATAGGCTTTCCAGCCACGCGACGGCGACAACCGGCGCGACCGCGACCCATGCCCGACCCGGCCACCACCACACCACCTCCCGCGATGCGACAAAGGCGGCCATGGCGGGGACAACATACAAGAGCCGTTGCAGGGTCGCAGGCGGAGCAACCGATAGCGCGACCCACGCATGCAAATCCTGGCCGGTCGCCTCGCGCGCAGCCTGCACGGCATTCCACCGGTAGGGCGAAAGGAAGGCGACGAGCGCGGGCGGCACAGGGAGGAGTTGCAGGAGCATCCAGCCAAGGAGCAGAGCAAGGACTACCATTCCCCAGGTGGGCCGGGGAGCGCGGCCCCGTTCTGTTCCGCGCGACAACGAAAGACAGGCCGCAAGGGATAGGCCGAGAGCGCTCCACTTCCACTGCGAGGCCACCACGCCGCCTTTCAGAAATGCGGCAGCGGCTAGCGAGACCGCCATCAGTGTGTACGCTGCGAGGCGCATCCGTGCGCCAGCCGCCGGGGAGGAGATTGCCCGGCTCACAAGGCAGAGAGACTCCCCACCGTCCGAGGCGAAGGCAGGCCTTTCACGAATACGGATCGTCTTATTGACACGGGCTGACTGGCGCACCGCCGTTGACTGCGGCGGCAATGCCAAAGCTTACACCTGCGACCCCAACCGCCCCCGCCAATAGGAACGCCGTGCGGCCGGGAGTCCACCAGCCGGCCGCGGCACGCTTACAAGTTATGCTATAGACACCAGTGAGCTTTGGCGGCGAGACCGGGTCGTTCAGTTTCACGGCCGACAAAGCCGAAAGGGAGTAACGGGCGGTGCCGCATTCGAGCTGGAACGAGGGGGTCTGTCCGGAGATCGTTATCTTGGCCGACGATCCGGGCTCAAGCGCGACGCTGGATCCACCGGCAAACGTGATGATGACGGGTGCACTACCGGCTTGGATGGTGTCACCCGGCATGACCGGCCAGGACGGTACGCCCTGATCGGTCGTGACATTGGCGCCTCGTAACTGGAACGGACCGGTGGAGGTCACCGTGGCCACCTGGCCTTGGGCGCACAGCATAGGGACCGCCGCGAGAAGCGCGGTCAAAATACACACGAGTTTACGCACAGATATCTCCCTGGGAACCGGTGTTGCGATCTTGACCAGGACTTCCGCCCTGCCATCCTGGCCAAGCATCAATCGTACATCCAACCGTTTCGTTGGAACGTTTTTTCTGCCCGCGCTCCCAGATCTTCTCGAACCGACCAGTCGGAACGTCGGATTTTGCGGGAGCCGCTCGGCATCTACGGAAGTTAGGCCCAATACTATTCACGGTGAGGCGAGGCCGCGCAGGAGAGGACTGTGGAATTACGCGCGGCTCAGAGAATGGCAATCAGCGTGCGGATCGGAAGACCCAGCAAGGTGCCGCAACTGACGCCCACGCCGTTGGCGAGGACATCGCCAAGCTCGACGGAGCGGCCGGGCGAGAAGTGCTGACCCGCCTCCATGAGGACTCCCAGAAGGAACATCGAGAGGCCTGCCATCAGCCCTCGGCGGCGATCTCTAAATCCGATCACTGGCAGAAATGACAGAGCCAGGTAAGCACCGAAGTGTTGCAGTTTGTCCCAGATGTGGAGGCGGCCGATCGCGATCATGAGCGAAGACGCTGCGGGCGCCAGGGAGCCGACGACGACGCAGCAGATCAACACGGCCCAAAGGACCAGGATGAGGGTGCTCCACGTCCTTCTGCATGCATTTCGGCCGGCCGGGGCCGCGTAGTCGTTTTGCGTGGACGTTTTCATCTGGTCCCCGTCTCGCCCCTCAAATTATGCGCTCAGCCTCTTTGGAAAGTTACCAGCGC
>Ga0116110_1001399_pt1 | contig 12898 bp, 10 predicted proteins | sample June2015DPH_8_50_FD_89719 | JGI IMG/M metagenome (GOLD analysis project Ga0116110, IMG submission 89719) | Peatland microbial communities from SPRUCE experiment site at the Marcell Experimental Forest, Minnesota, USA - June2015DPH_8_40 | ecosystem: Environmental > Terrestrial > Soil > Wetlands >...
AACATCTGCATCCGGAATCCCTGGCCAGGCATCATGCAAACCATTTGGGGCTCTCACGACCGCTTCGTTGCCCAGTACTACGCAAAATACTGCAAGAATCGCAACAGCAAGGATTGGCGGGACTGGCCGTATTTTGCGGCGGATGGAGCCGTGCTGGCCGCCGACGGCTATTTCCGCATTCTCGGCCGAGTTGATGATGTCATCAATGTGGCCGGCCACCGCCTGGGCACCAAGGAAATCGAGTCTGCGTGTCTGACGGTTCCCGAGGTGGCGGAGGCAGCGGTGGTGCCGGTGGCGGACGAGATCAAGGGCCGTGTGCCCGAAGTCTACATCGCTCTGAAGCCCGGTGTACAAGCCAGTCAGGAGATCGTCGACAAGGTCAACAAGGTCATTGAGACCATGATTGGCAAGATAGCCCGTCCGAAGCATGTCCACATCGTTCCGGATATGCCCAAGACCCGTTCCGGCAAACTCATGCGCCGTGTTCTCGCCGCCCTTTCCAACAACATGCACACTGGAGATATCACCACCTTGGCCAATCCGGATGTGGTCGCAAGCATCCGGGAACTGGTCCAGGGCAAAGAGCCTGTGGCGGTGGCAGATGGACCGGAGGACCTGAAGAGATTCGGGACCGAGGAGTAAAAACTAAGAGGAGTAAGAACGCACATCAATCAACCGGTGGAGGGACGGGCGCCTCGCCCGTCCATGCCGGGCGGGGACGCCCGGCTCTCCACTGGCAAGTTCGCAATCCTATTGCGGATACCACTCCAGCAGCCGCACTTCGATTCCAGTTCCTTCCAGCCCTTTCTTGAATACGGCGAGATCGGAACCGTGGTAGTGATACGGAATCACGATCTTCGGGTGGAACGCCTTCACCGCATCCGCCGCCTCTTCCGGAGGCATGGTGTAGGGAAGATTCATGCAAACGAATGCCACGTCAATGTTCTTAAGCGCGCGCATTTCAGGTATGCCTTCCGTGTCACCGGAGAAGTAAAAACGTACACCGCCATAGGTGAGCACGTATCCGTTGCCGCGTCCTTTGTCATGGAAGAACTTGCCCGGTGAGGGGCCGCGCTTGAGGTTATAAGCGGGGATTGCCTCAATCGTCCAGCCCTGCCAGATTTTGGTTTCACCATTCGCAATTGGCTTGCCGGTCGTCACCGTTGCGACTACGGCGGGAGGCGCAAGGATCTCCGTTCCGGCTTTGCTGATCTCGGCGATGGCAGCCGGATCCATGTGGTCGGGGTGAATGTCGGTGATCAGAATGAGGTCCGCCTTCGGCGATCCGGAGAATTTCGCTGGCTTGGCCGGGTCGAGGTAGATGGTCTTTCCTCCCGCCTCAATCAGGGTGCTGGCGTGATAGAGCGGCATGATCTTGACTTCCCCGGCCGAGGTTGGAAACTTCTGCTCAGCGGTGGCAGCATAGGCAAAGCAAGACAGGGCAGAAAAGACGGCAAGAGCCAGAAGCATTTTCATCTCGACCTCACATTGACGTTCAAACACGATTCTAAAGCCAAGCGAGCTTTGCAGGATGACCAAACAGCCACTAAATAAAAGTAGTTTCTGCTGCGACCACTCGAAGCCACTTGTCATCTAAGAAAGCCTTGAAGGCAAAGTCGGGGTCGGCTTGCCTTCAAACGAACCTTCGTCTAATCTCCGCTACCTGACCGGGAGCCCCAAATGCTTGCTGCGCAAAAGGGCGTCGCTGTTTCTAATGAACTCCCTCACGGACTCCCTCACGAACTCATCGAGCGGGTTTCCGACGCTCGCCGGCGAAGCGATGCTCTCTTCAATTTGTTGCGCGCCGACGCGTTCTATGAACGGCCCATCCCCGAGCGCCACCGCATCATCTTTTATGTAGGTCACCTCGAGGCCTTCGATTGGAATCTGCTGAGTGGACGCGTCGGCGGACTGAAAAGCGCTAACCCTGAGTTTGATCGGCTATTTGCCTTCGGCATCGATCCCGTTGGCGGCGGACTGCCGACCGATCAGCCATCGGACTGGCCCTCATTGAACGCTATCCGCGACTATGTGAATAGTGTCCGCAACACTCTCGACGAGTCAATGGGGTGGCCCACTCCTTGCAGCTCTATCGCAAGGGGTGGGTACGAGATGTCCACTTTGCTGAATGTGGCGATTGAGCATCGCCTCATGCATACGGAAACCCTCGCCTACATGCTGCATCAGTTGCCGCTTCATCTGAAAGTGAAGCAAACGGATACCCCGATTCTCACCGGTCTTCTCACCGGTCTTCCCGTCATTCAAGACATGGTTGCCATTCCTGCTGGCGCAGTGACACTAGGCCTTCAACGGAGTGCTGACAGCTTTGGTTGGGACAATGAGTATGAAGCTCACACTGTCGCAGTTCCCGCTTTCGAGATCGATCGCTACAAGGTGACAAACCGGCAATATCTCGACTTCATCGCCGCTGGCGGCTATGACACGCGTGCTTTCTGGGACGAAGACGCCTGGAACTGGAAGAGCGCGCACGGGATTTCGCATCCCGCATTCTGGAAAAAGAAAAGCCACGGCTGGGTCTGGCGCGGCATGTTCGACGAAATTTCGTTTGACGAAATGCCGCTCGACTGGCCCGTATACGTGAGCCAAGCTGAGGCAGCGGCCTATGCGCGCTGGGCAGGGAAGTCGCTCCCCACCGAAGCGGAGTGGCAGCACGCCGCCTACGGCACCATCGACGGCGAGCGGAAGACAAGGCCGTACCCTTGGGGCAGCGAGGCGCCTAATCCCAAGCTCGGCAATTTCGACTTTCATCGTTGGGATCCCGTCCCGGTCAACGCGTTTCCCGCGGGCCAAAGCGCTTTCGGCGTTCATGATCTACTGGGCAACGGGTGGGAATGGACCTCCACCGTTTTCGGTCCATTTCCTGGTTTCGAGCCCTTCCCGTTTTACCGCGGGTACTCAGCCGATTTCTTTGATGGCAAGCATTTCGTTATGAAGGGCGGCTCGGCGCGCACGGCTGCGTGCATGTTGCGCCCCTCGTTCCGCAACTGGTTCCAGGCGCATTACCAATACGTGTATGCGGGCTTTCGCTGCGTTAGGCACTGATCTTCGATGTGACGATCTTCGATCGTGGAGCGACGGGCTTCTCGCCCGGAGCTCCATAAACAGATCTGAGGGTCGAAAAGGACTGACCAATGCTGATTCACGCAATCAATAACGTCGCCTACGAGTTCGCTGCCGAGGTGCGCGACGGCCTCACTCGGCCGGGACAAAAGGAACTTCCCTCTAAGTACCTCTACGACGACGTGGGCTCCGCGCTCTTTGAAGTGATCAGCCGTCTGCCCGAATACGGACTCACCCGCGCCGATGAACGTTTGCTGCAACGGCATGCGGCTGAGATCGTCGAACGCCTGCACGATCCGGTAGCTGTAGCCGAACTTGGCAGTGGCAGCGGCAAGAAGGCCCGCTGGATACTGGAGGCGCTCGGCCGTTGGCAGCGGACGTTCTATTATCCGGTTGAAATATCCCGTTCCGCCTTGCTCATGTGCCAGCGCGAACTAAGCGATATTGACTCGCTCAGCATCGTCGGTTTCGAGCGTGAGTATCTCGAAGGCCTGCTCGAAGTTGCCGCACATCGGCAGTGCAACCAACATCTTTTCGTATTGTTCTTAGGAAGTACAATCGGCAATTTCGATCGTGATGCCGGAGTGAAATTCCTGGCCGCGGTCCGGCGCATTCTCGAGCCCGGAGATTCCCTACTTCTCGGAACGGATCTGGAAAAATCCGGCGCGCAATTGCTCCGAGCCTACGATGATGAAATCGGCGTGACCGCGGCCTTTAATCTTAACCTTCTGGCTCGCATCAATCGCGAACTCGATGCCGATTTTGACTTGAGCCAGTTCACCCACGTAGCCCGGATTAATCCCGAAGCTCGCAGCGTCGAAATGCATTTGCAATCCAAGCGGCGGCAAACGGTTCGCATTCCAGCAGCCGATCTGCGCGTCGAGTTTGCGGAGGGCGAGACCATCTGGACAGAGAGCAGCCACAAGTACGCGCCTGACGAAGTCTTCCGCATGGCGCGCGCTGCCGGCTTCTGCTGCCAGGCACAATGGATTGACGAGCAGTGGCCTTTTGCGGAAAATCTGCTAGTCGCGGAATAATCTTCTTCTTGCGCTGGCGCCGGAGGAATCTATGCCACAAGAATGTACCCATCTGAACCAGATCAAAATAAGAGAAACCAACAAGCATGTCTGCGAGGACTGCGTGAAGACCGGCGATACCTGGATCCATCTCCGCATGTGCCTTATCTGTGGGCATGCCGCTTGTTGCGATTCGTCCAAGAACAAACATGCGACGAAGCATTTCCATCACACCAAGCATCCGCTTATGCGCTCCATCGAGCCGGGAGAGTCCTGGATCTGGTGCTATGTAGATGAGATCGAGGCGGGCGAGCTTGCCGCTTGAGCGGGTGATTAGTGTTCAAGTTCATCATCAAAGCTGAGACCGAATAATGCCGAAACCGATTTTGCTGAGTGTCGATGACGACTCCGACGTTTTGCGGGCGATTGAACGCGACTTGCGCTCCGAGTACGGTGCGGAGTATCGCGTCATCGGCAGCGATTCTCCGGAAGGCGCGCTGGATCTGTTGAAGCAGTTGAAGGTTCGCAATGACAGCGTAGCGCTGCTGCTGGCCGACCAGCGCATGCCCAAGATGGATGGCGTCGCGTTTCTGCAGGAAGCACAGCATGTTTTTCCGGATGCAAAACGTGCGTTGCTCACCGCATATGCCGACACGAACGCAGCCATCAGCGCCATTAATCAAGCCAGTATCAACTACTTCTTCCTCAAGCCCTGGGATCCGCCGTCGGAGCACTTGTATCCACAACTGAACGACCTGCTCGATGATTGGCAGGCTTCCTACCGGCCTGCGTTCCAGGGAATACGGGTTCTCGGCACCAGGTGGTCGCCCCGATCTTACGAATTGCGCGACTTCCTCGCGCGCAATCGCGTTCCCTATCAGTGGATCGATGTGGAAACCTCCGCCAATGACCCGGAAACGAAACGTCTCTTGGAAGCTCTCGGCGATGAAGCCAACAGCCTCCCGGTCGTGCTCTTTCCGGATGGAACGAAACTTCTGGAGAGCGTCCCGTCCGAGGTCGCGCAAAAAGTAGGCTTGCGGACGCGCGCACAAACCAGCTTTTACGATTTGGCAATCGTGGGCGGTGGACCGGCGGGTCTGGCCGCCGCCGTTTACGGCGCGTCGGAGGGTCTGCATACTTTGATGATCGAGCGCGAAGCGCCGGGCGGCCAGGCAGGAATGAGTTCGAAAATTGAAAACTATCTTGGATTTCCCGCCGGGCTCAGTGGTAACGATCTCGCCCGGCGAGCGGTGGTGCAGGCCAAGCGATTTGGAGTGGAAATTCTTGCTCAAGAAGCGGTCGGCGTGCGCACCGAGGGATCCTACCGCATCGTCAAGCTGGCTGACGGCAACGAAATCTCCTGCCACGCCCTGATGATCGCAAGCGGAGTGCAGTGGCGGCGACTGGAAGCCCCTGGAGTCGATCGGCTTCAGGGTGCCGGAGTCTACTACGGCGCCGGAGCCACGGAAGCACTCTCCTGTAAGGGCGAAATCATCTATGTAGTCGGCGGCGCGAATTCGGCGGGCCAGGCCGCCATGAACTTCGCCCGCTACGCCGAGCGCGTCGTCATGGTCGTGCGCGGCAGTTCGCTGGCCAGCACCATGTCGCAGTATCTGATTGATCAGATTAAAGAGACGCCCAACATTCAAGTGTGGGCCCACGCCAGCATCCAAGAGGCGCACGGTGACTCGCGCCTCGAAGAGATCTCCGTCCTTTGTTCGGATACCAACAAGGTGGAACGAGTGCCGGCCAGTTCGATGTTTATCTTTATTGGAGCCCTGCCGGCCACGGACTGGCTGGGAGGTCTGGTGGAACGCGACGAGCGTGGCTTTCTGTTGACCGGCCCCGATCTGGTTCGCGATGGCGAACGCCCCAAGGGTTGGACGCTCGAACGAGATCCATTCCTGCTCGAGACCAATGTTCCCGGCATCTTTGCGGTGGGCGATGTGCGGCACGGTTCGGTGAAGCGGGTGGCTTCGGGAGTTGGCGAAGGATCAGTAGCGGTGCAGTTCATCCATCAGTATTTGAGCAAGGTATAAAGACATAAAGGTAATAAAGACATAAATGGTCGAAAATTCGGAATTACTTCTCGTTCCGGCATTCGCGGATCTGCCCGACGATCAGATCGCCTGGTTCATCAGCCAGTCGCAAGAACTCCGCTACAAGGCGGGCGACACCTACCTGCGCCAGGGCACTCCCGCAGATTCGATGTTTGTGGTTCTCGAGGGGCGACTTGAGCTCCACGGAGAATTGAGCGGCGAGACTGTCGCATTTTCCATGGGGCCGGGCGATGTCACTGGAGCGCTTCCGTTCTCAAGGATGAAGCAGTTTTCGGTGAATGGGCGCGCCGCCACCGACAGCCGCATCTTGCGATTTCCTGCTGCGCTATTTCCAGAGCTGGTGCAGAAAATGCCGGAGTTAGCCAAGCGTCTGGTGGGCCTGATGGCCGACCGGATCCGCGAAACCACCCGCATCGAACAACAGCGAGACCGATTGGCCGCATTGGGGAAGCTCTCCGCGGGCTTGGCTCACGAACTCAATAATCCGGCCTCGGCTGCCAAACGTGCCACCAGCCAATTGCGTGACATCCTGAAGAAAATCAAGAACGCGAGTCTCGAACTGGGCAGGCGCGATCTCACTTCTGCGCAGAGAGCGGAAATCGAGAAGCTGGAAACTTCGTTCATCCAGCACGACGACCCTCCACTCGATGCGTTGGCTATCAGCGACCTGGAAGAGCAGCTTGATTCTTTGTTGCGCAGTCACGGGCAGACCGACTTGTGGCAACTGGCAGCCGATCTGGCAAGAAAGAACATCAAGCCGGAAGTGCTGGAATCGTTGTTCGCGGCCCTCGATGCCGGCACCGCCCGAGCCGCATTGGTAAGGATTGCTGCCTCGGTCGAGATCGCGGGTCTGCTGAACGAAATTGAGAGCAGCATATCGCGCATCTCCGATCTGGTCGGTGCGGTCAAGGAATACACCTACATGGACCAGGCGCCGGTACAAAATGTCGACATCGTGAAAAGTCTGGAAACCACGCTCACCATCTTGAATCATAAGCTCAAGCGCGGAGTCGTCGTACAGCGCGACTATCAGCGGGTTCCACTGCTCGTGAATTCATTCGGCAGCGAGCTGAATCAGGTGTGGACCAACCTTATCGATAACGCTATCGATGCGATGGGGGGAAAGGGCGAGCTTCGAGTGCGAACCTATCGCGAAGACGGTTGCGTTGTGGTTGAGATCGGCGATAACGGTCCAGGCGTTTCGCCCGAGGTTGAGCCCCACATCTTTGAACCATTCTTCACGACCAAGGGAGTCGGCGAGGGCACGGGATTGGGCTTGGACACAGTTCAGCGCATTGTGAAGAAACACAGGGGAAGTATTCATGTCGATTCAAAACCCGGGGATACACGTTTTCAAGTGTGGCTCCCGCTGGCCGAAGCCTCGATACCTGCAAATAAGAATCACAACTGAGAATCACAACGAAGGAGAAATCTTTATGGCTACGATCACAGTGAAAGACGGCACGCAGATTTACTACAAGGACTGGGGCACGGGCCAGCCCATAGTGTTCAGCCATGGCTGGCCGCTCACCGCGGACGACTGGGACGGACAGATGTTGTTCTTCGGCCAGCAGGGTTATCGAGTCATCGCGCATGACCGGCGAGGGCACGGCCGTTCCACCCAGACGTGGGATGGCAATGACATGGACACCTACGCCGACGATCTCGCGGCTCTCACCGAAAAACTTGACCTGAAGAACGCGATCCATGTGGGCCACTCCACTGGCGGCGGAGAAGTTGCCCGTTACATTGGGCGGCATGGCTCGAAGCGTGTCGGCATGGCCGTGCTCATCAGTTCGGTGCCACCGCTAATGCTGAAGACGGAAAAGAATCCCGGTGGCTTGCCCATCTCGGTCTTCGATGACCTCCGAGCCCAGCTTGCGGCAAATCGGCCGCAGTTTTACCGGGACATTACCCTCCCCTTCTACGGCTACAACCGGCCCGGCGCCAAGATTTCGGAAGGCATTCGGGAACACTGGTGGTTGCAGGGCATGTTGGGAGGAATGAAGGCCCACTACGACTGCATCAAGGCTTTCTCGGAGACGGACTTCACTGAAGACCTCAAGAAGATCGATGTGCCTACCCTCGTCATGCATGGCGACGACGACCAGATCGTGCCAATCGGCGCGTCTGGTCTGATGTCCGCCAAGATTGTGAAGAACGCCACGCTGAAGGTGTATCCAGGGTTTCCGCACGGGATGCCTGCAACCAACGCGGACCAGATCAACGCAGATCTGCTCGCGTTCTTCAAGCGTAGCGGACAATTGGCGGCCTAACTGGCGAAATGAATATGAGATTCTCAGGCAAGTTGGCCCTGGTCGCCGGTGGCACGGGCGGACTGGGATGCGCGGTGAGCCTCGCGTTTCGGGGAAGGCGCGAGGGTCATTGCGACTGATGCTTGACGTTCCAGAGAGGACTCCAATACATTCAAGAACCGGGGTCGATCGGGCCCGCAAAGTATTTTCCGCATTCAAACTGGTATTAACGAGGTATTCGTGCATGACTGTGAAGAAGAACGCTGTCCGCAAAACGGCGCTCCGACAAAAAGCGCAGTTGATGTCGGGCTCGGAGATCGAACGCACACTGGTGCGACTGGCTCACGAAATCCTCGAAAAAAATGGCGGCGTTGACGGCTTGGGATTAGTGGGAATCCGCCGCCGCGGCGTTCCCATTGCCGAGCGGCTGGGCAAAATGATTCAGCAGGTCGAAAAGAAAAAAGTTCCCGTGGGCACGCTCGATATCACGTTCTATCGGGATGATCTTTCTACCCTGGGCCCGAAGCCGGTAGTGCAGGAAATGGAGATTGGTTTTTCCATCGAGGGGAAAAAGATTGTGCTGGTCGACGACGTGCTCTACACCGGCCGCACCACGCGAGCTGCCCTAGACGCCCTTTTTTCGCATGGCCGCCCGAGCCTGGTGCAGTTGCTGGTGCTGATCGATCGCGGCCATCGAGAATTGCCAGTCGAGGCCACGTTCATCGGTCGAACCGTGCAGACCACTGACAATGAAGTGATCGAGGTCAAGTTGACCGAGATCGACGAAGCCGAGAAAGTTCTACTGATGGAGCGCTGAGACCTAGCTTGTGTGGGCGCCTCGCGAGCCTGCCCTGAGCGAGGGCGAAGGGTCCAAGCCGAGCGCAGCTCGGCCCCACCTCTATGCCTTGCTTCTTCCACCCCACTCCGAGTCAAACCGCGCGCGGTCATAGAAAGATTTCTGCGTCCCCACCCCAGTAGTCGAAAGCCCCGCATAAAGGTTGGCGCGCTTGACGGCTTCGCGCTCCGGTACACCCTCGCCAAGAAAGGTCGCGAAGCTGCCAATAAAAGCGTCACCGGCTCCGGTGCTGTCAACGCTCTTCACGTTAAACGCAGGCACGTGCTCCATGCCTTCACTTCCGGCAAGCAGCGAACCGTTCGCGCCCAAAGTGAGTATCACGCGCCGAATGCCGCTCGCCACCAGCTTGCCCGCGCAGCGTTTGGCATCATCGAGATTGCGCACCGGCATTCCGGAAATCGCCTCTGCCTCGCTCTCATTGGGAACAAAATAATCGAGGTCAGCGATCGCCGTGATGTCGATGGGTTGTGCCGGAGCCGGGTTCAGAATGCAGCGGATACTATTCCGCCGCGCAAACTTGATGGTGTAGTAGACGGTCTCCAGCGGGATCTCGAACTGCAGAACGATGCAGTCGGCGCTCTTCAGCATCTCTGCCGCCGCATCCACATCAGCAGGTTTGAGTTCATCATTGGCGCCTTTGACCACGATGATTCGATTCTGCCCCGAAGCATCGACAAAAATCGGCGCCACTCCGCTCGACACACCGCTCAGTTGCCGTACATGCGTGGCGTCGATCCCCAGCTTTTCAAAGTTCTTGATGGTTGATGGACCAAACAGATCGTCCCCGACCCGCGCCACCATGAAGACGTCGGCTCCGCAGAGGCGCGCGGCAACCGCCTGATTCGCGCCTTTCCCGCCAAATCCCAAATCAAACTTCTGCCCAAAGATGGTTTCTCCCGGCCTGGGAAACTGGTCTGAGAACGTAGTCAAATCGACATTGGCGCTACCGACAACCGCGATACGAGGACGCTTTCCCATAATTCTCTCGGCGCAACCGACACGTTCCAACGGTAGCGCGCCGCCTTGCAGTAAGGAAGGCAGAGTGTAGTCAGTCCGGTCGCGGCATGTCAACCAGCGTAATGTCAAGCTTCCGCAAATCCTCCAGATGTTGCGTCATTGGTGTTTGAGCTTTCGGGTGTAAAAAAAAGCGCATTCATCTGGTATCCGCCCGCGCTCTTGGGTATCCTCTTGACGTGGCCACCGTCTCGCTAAGCGAACTCTTGGGCTCGACCGTGTATGACGCGTCCGGCGCGGCAAGCGGCCGAGTGCGGGAGGTAGCCCTTGCCCCGCAGGAAGACCGCTCCCGCGTTGCCCTGCTGATTGTTAAAACGCCAGCGGGAAACCGAGTCTTGCCCTTGACCGCCGTTTCCGAGATCAATGGCGGTATTCGCGCGTCCACTGGGGCTGCCGATTGGACCGCAGCCGATGGTTCTGAAGGCCTGTTATTGCTCAGCCGTGATCTGCTCGATCAGCAGGTCATTGACGTCCACGGTCGAAAAGTTGTGCGCGTCAACGACGTGGACTTTCACCAGGACAGCGCCGACAATCATTCCGTTCTAAGAGTTGGTGGCGTGGATGTAGGCGCGCGGGGCGCCGTTCGCCGCCTCCTCAAAGGCATGGTCCCAGCGGCTGCCCTTCGCGTTTTGCTCCTGCGCATTCCTGCCCGCGATATTCCCTGGGACTTCGTGGATATCGTCGAGACCGACCCCGCCCGTCGCGTCAGACTGAAGATTTCGAACGAACGCCTGGGCAAACTTCATCCGGCTGACATTGCTGACATCGTGGAAGATCTCGCTCCCGATGAGCGCGAAGCCGTGTTCGAGACTCTGGACGAAGACGTTGCCGCCGGCGCGTTGGAAGAACTCGAGCCCAAAGTGCAGAAATCCGTCCTGGAATCCCTCGACTCCGATCGGGCCGCCGATATTGTCGAGGAGATGGAACCGGACGCTGCCGCCGACCTTTTGGCCGATCTCTCTGACGAGCGCACCGAAGAAATCTTGGTGCAGATGCAGCCCGAAGAGCGCCAGGAAGTTACCGAACTGCTCGAGTTCAAAGAGAATACCGCTGCCGGCCGCATGACCACCGAATACATTGCGCTCCCGGTCGCAGCCACAGCCCACGATGCCATCGAGGCCATGCGTAGTTTCGAAGGCCGCATGGAAAACATGAGCACCATTTACCTGACCGATTCTCATGGCACTCTGGCGGGCGCCGTGCCACTGGTGAAGATCGTTCTGGCGCCCTCCTCGACCCCGCTGCTCGCTTTAGGCCAGGAGCCCCTCATTTCCTGCGACGAAGGCGCGAAAGAGAAGGAATTTGCCGAACTGTTTGACAAATACAACCTGCTCACATTGCCAGTAGTCGACGAGCAAAAACATCTTACCGGCGTGATCACACCGGACGACGTGATCGCGATGCTGCGCGCCAAGCTGTAGCCACTCGCGTCTCTACGAAAAACTTTCGGGATTTTGCAGATTCGTCTACCCACGCGGCGCTTTTAGCATTTATTCTGATCGTTCTGTTTTGCCAATTTGAACCGTCCCTGTGGCCTGCGCGCATGAAATTCCTGAGAAGTTGGAAGATCCGGTTCCTGCTGTTTTTTGCGGTCGTAGGGCCAGGCTTCATCACCGCGAACGTCGACAACGATTCCGGCGGCATCTTCACCTATTCGCAGGCTGGCGCACAGTTCGGCTACCTGCTCTTGTGGACCATGATCCCCATTACGGTCGCCCTGATCGTAGTGCAGGAGATGTGCGCCCGCATGGGAGCGGTTACCGGCAAAGGCCTGAGTGACCTGATCCGGGAAGAATTCGGGCTGCGGGTTACGTTCCTCATGATGATCGGCATTTTGATTACAAATTTCGGAAACGTCATTACCGAATTTGTCGGCATCGCGGGAAGCATGGGGCTGTTTGGAGTCTCGAAGTACATCTCGGTACCGATCTGTGCCGTGATCGTCTGGCTGATCGCCGTCAAGGGGCAGTACAAGAGCGTGGAGAAGGTGTTCCTGGCGGCTTCGTTCTTCTACATCACTTACATATTTGCGGGAGTGCTGGCCAAACCCGCGTGGATGGAGGCCCTGACCGCTACGGTGAAGCTTCCTCAGATGGCGGCCTTCAGGCAGGGCCCATACCTCTACATGGTGATCGGCGTTGTCGGTACCACGATCGCGCCCTGGATGCAGTTCTATCTGCAGTCGTCAATCGTGGAAAAAGGAGTCACTCGCCGTCAGTACAACACCTCGAAGCTCGATGTGATCGTGGGCTGCATCTTCACTGACGTGGTGGCCTGGTTCATCATTGTGGCCTGCGCGGCCACGCTGTACGTGCATAATGTTCGTGACATTCGTGACGCCGCCGACGCCGCCCAGTCCCTCCGTCCCTTGGCGGGCGATTACGCGTACATCCTGTTTGCGCTGGGCCTGTTCAACGCATCGGTGTTTGCGGCTTCGATTCTGCCGCTGTCGACGGCCTACACGGTTTGCGAAGGATTAGGGTTGGAGTCAGGCGTGGAACGCAAATTTTCCGAAGCCCCCGCCTTTTACTGGCTCTATACGGCGCTCATCGTCGCAGGGGGAGCTGTGGTCCTGATACCCGGGCTTCCGCTGATCAAGATCGCCGTATTTTCGCA
>Ga0116110_1001414_pt1 | contig 12846 bp, 8 predicted proteins | sample June2015DPH_8_50_FD_89719 | JGI IMG/M metagenome (GOLD analysis project Ga0116110, IMG submission 89719) | Peatland microbial communities from SPRUCE experiment site at the Marcell Experimental Forest, Minnesota, USA - June2015DPH_8_40 | ecosystem: Environmental > Terrestrial > Soil > Wetlands >...
CTGCTCACTTTTAAGGGACTTATCCATGTCCGGATTGATGGGCGACTCCGCGGCGGGCAGCAGTAGCCGCCCTGCGGCCAAGACCAGCACCATCCAGGCCTCCTACCGCGTCACCACCGCGGTAGAGGGCCTGGCCATCCCCCTTTTCTACGGCCGCAACCGCCTCCAGCCCAACATTTTCTTCGCCTGGGGTTGGATGCCGGTGGCCCAGCCGGCCTCCTCCCAGAGCATGGGCAAAGGCGGCGCCCAGCCCTCCGGCGGCTCCCAATACGTCTATACCATCTGGGTCCTCTTCGGCCTCTGCGAAGGGCCCCTCACCGCCATCGGCCGCACCTGGAGCGACAAGACCCGGCAATGCCTGTTCAGCGCCGCGGGCCTGGCCGCAGGCTCGCGCCCCCAACCCCCGGTTCCCGAGCTGCTGAGCGGAGCCCCGGCCCAGGCCCTGGGCTATTACGGCACCGCCTTCTATCACGGCAACATCTATCTGGGTAGCGGCAACTCCATGCCCAACGTCTCCTTTGAGTGCTACGGACCGCTTCCTTATACAGTCGCCACCACCGTCACCGGCGAGCCCCAGATGCTGCCCCCGGCCGCGACGGCCACCGAATCATATACACTGCCATACTACAGTGCGGGCGGGGGGCCTATCACTCCCGTCAGCGTGGCCAACGCCGTCGCCTTCATCAGCGATGGCGGGGTTATCTGGGACAGCGTTGATGCAAATGGCGACTTTAATCAGGTCTCCATGACCAAAGTGTCCGGGACTCCAGAGGCCTCGGGGCAGTATTCCCAGACCGGTGGCATTTATACTTTTTATGTCGGCACTCCGGATATCGCGCCTGATGATCCGGGCTATGTTCCTCCCGCTGCCGGCAATATAGTCATCTCCTACACCTATGTCCCGGCACCCGCCTTCCAGGCCGTGGCCCGATGCCTCGGGACCTGCACCGAGGCATATACCCTCCCCGACGACAACCCGGTCCAGGTGGTCAATGACGACCTGTGGACCGGAGACGCCGGCGTCGCTCTGACCGGGGTCCTCCTCACCCCCATTCCCTATTCCCAACCCAATCCCCTTTACCCGCCGGTGGTCGCCCAGGGCTGCTATATGAGCCTCAACGGCTCCTACTGGTTTAGCCCCCTGGACGCCAGCCAGAACCCCGGCGACCTGGTGATCGCCTATTACTACGCCACGCCCCAGGGCGCTACCATCTCTCCCAGCGGCTGCGTCTGGACGGAGGACAACGGCGTCACCTATGACGATGGGACACCTTTAACCCCGGCGGCCGGCGCCCCCGCCGCGGCCGGCCAATACAACGTCACCGCCGGCACCTACACCTTCTCCGGCTGGGACTGTGGCCGCACCGTCGTCCTTAATTACACTTACAATACCCTGCTCGACTCCAATCCAGCCGAATTCCTCCCGGATCTCCTCACCAACCCCGATTATGGCGCCGGCTTCAACCCCACCAAGATCGGCGATATGAGCCAGTTTTCCGACTATTGCCTGGCCAACGATTTCCTCCTCTCTCCGGTTCTCGATGAGCAGCAGGAAACCCGGGAGCAGATCGCCGACATCCTCAAGCTCCTCAACACCCAAGTTATCTGGAGCGAGGACCATCTCAAGTTCATCCCCATGGGCGACCAGGTCGTCAGCAGCGCCAAGACCGGCGTCACCTTCACCCCGGTCCTCACCCCGGTCCTCGACCTCACCGAAGATGATTTCCTGGAGGACGACAACAACGACCCGATCCAGATCACCCGCAACCCCCAGGTGGACGCCTATAACCAGGTGCAGCTCGAGTACCTGGACCGTTACGCCGACTACAATACCACCATCGTGGTGGTCAACAACCAGGCGGCCCAGGACGTTTACGGGCTGAGGCCCCAGGACGTCATCATGGCCCACCCCATCACCGATCCCGACGTCGCCATTGCGGTGGCCGCCAATATCCTCCAATATTGCCTTTACGCCCGCAACACCTACCAGTTCAAGCTGGGCCTCATCGCCAATATCCTGGAGCCCGGCGACTGGATCACCCTGACCAGCCCGCGCCTGGGGCTAAACCAGATGCCCCTGCGGGTCACCGAGATCTCCGAGGACGACCAGTGCACCTCCACGGTCACAGCCCTGGAATGGCCCATCGGCACGGCCCAGGCCCCGGTCTATCCCAGCCAGAACCGCTCGCCTCTGGTCCTGAATTACAACTCTCCCCCGGGGGACTGCAATCCGCCGGTCATCTTCGAGCCGCCTTTGGGCCTGAGCGACGATCTGGAGGTTTGGGCCGCGGTGAGCGGCGGTCCCAACTGGGGCGGCTGCCAGGTGTGGGCCTCATGGGATGGCAGCAATTACCAGCAGATTGGCATGGTCACCTCGCCGGCCCGCACCGGCTTCCTGGTGAACCCGCTCCCCGCGGCCCCGGATCCCGACACCACCGACGTGGCCAAGGTGAATCTCACCGAGTCCGAAGGCGTATTGCTTAGCGCCTCCCTGGCGGAAGTGAACGCCTTGGTCACCCTCTGCTACCTTTCCGGCGGCGAATTCATCGCCTACGAAAATGCCGCCCTGGTGAGCGCCTCCATCTATGACCTCAGCTATCTGCGCCGCAACTGCTACGGTTATGGCACTGGCGCAACCGGCTCGCCTGTGGGAATCGCCCACGCCGCCGGCGACCGCTTCGCCCGGGTCGACGGCTCCGTCTATAAAATGCCTTTCTCGGTCAACCAGATTGGCCAGACCATCTATTTGAAGTTTCTGTCCTACAACCAGGTGGGCGCTGCCGTCCAATCCCTGGCCGATGTCGAGGCCTATCCCTATCAGATCCAGGGCAGCGCCCTCACCTCTCCCCTCCCGGATATCACCGGCCTGGTGTCGGTTTACCAGGGCTCCCAGCAATACCTCCAATGGACCGCCATCACGCCGGCCCAGGACCCGAGGTATTCCGGAATCAATTACGAGATTCGTTCTGGCGCCGTTTGGGCCACAGCTCAAATCCTGACCTATGTCAGCGATCCCGATTTCCTGGTAACGCAGGCCGGCACCTATTGGGTGTCAGCCTCTTATGCCAGCAACGGCGTCATCCTGGCTTATTCCGCCGTGACCGCCCAGATCGAGGTCGAAGCCGTTGCCATCACCATCAATGACATGGTCAGCAGGGATGAGGCCAGCGAAGGCTGGCCCGGTATCCTCACCGCTGCCCAGGTGTCCTCCGGGACCGTGGTGCTGGCAGTTGGTCAAGCCGTCGGCTCTTACGCCATTCCCGCCAGCGAGGTCCCGGACCTGGGTACGGCCCAGGCCGCGGCCTTGGGCGCCTCCGTGGCCTTCAACAACGTGGTGCCTGGTGCTTCCTTCGATACCGCTCCGGACATGGATGCCATCCCCGACGTAGATCAATATGATGCGGGAGCCGGCGGGGAATTCGATTCGGTGCCCGACGTGGACGCGGCGCCGGACTTCGACCAGGCCGGAGGGGCGCTGGCCCAGACTGTCCAGATCCGGGTGCAGTTCACCCAGGACGGCGCCACCTGGGGAGCCTGGCAGAATTTTACCCCCGGCACCTATGTCTTCCGTAAAGTCAACTTCCAGGTGCTCTTGACCCAGATAGTTCAGGGAGGCGTCACTTTATCACCCGTGGTCACGGACTTCGCCTGGTCCATCTCCATGCCGGACCGCCTGGTCGATGTGGGCAGCATCGCCTGCCCCGCCACCGGGCTGGCCGTCACCTTCACCCCGGCCTTCCAGATCACCCCATCCGTCGCGGTGACCATTCTGAACGCCCAGGCCGGGGACGTGGTGACCTTCCCCACGGCCATCGGGCCAGCCGGGGGCGCAATCATGGTTAGTAATGGCGGCACGGGCGTAGCACGGAACATAAGTTACATCGCCAAGGGCTATTGAGCAGTAAGCAGTGAGCAGTGAGCAGTAACTGCTCATCGCTCACTAACCTGGCCCCTATCAAAGGAGTTTCCCATGAAAAAACTAACCGCCTTTTTGCTGGTTTTTTGCCTTTTTACTTTTAACTTTTGCCTTGCCTCCCAATACCCCCTGGTGGTTCCCGACGGCACCGGAGCCCAGGTGCGCGCCGGCTTCAATAATGCCCTCGATTCCTTGAACACTATCAACTCCGGACCTTCGGCGCCCACCACCACCGAGCCTTACATGCTCTGGGCCGACACCACCAACAACCTCCTGAAACAAATGAACTCAACAAACACCGCCTGGATCGTCCTCGGAACGCTGGGCGCCGCCAACCTGGGTCTGGAGCTAGCCATTACCCCCGGAACCACTTCTCAATATTGGCGCGGCGACAAGGCCTGGCAGACCTTACCCCCAAGCCTGTCTTATCCGGGAGCGGGGGTTCCTCTGAGCACCGGGTCCGCCTGGGGGACTTCCTACACAGTGGGGACGGGGGCGAATGACCTGGTCCAACTTAACAGCAGCGGCCAGCTCCCCGCCGTGAGCGGGGCTTTACTGACCAATCTGCCCACTACCGGCATGGTCTATCCCGGCGCCGGAGTTCCCAACAGCACCGGGTCGGCCTGGGGGACTTCCTACACGGTGGGAACGACCGCCAATAACCTGGTCCAGCTTAACAGCAGCGGCCAACTGCCCGCGGTGGACGGCAGCCTGTTGACCAACCTGGCGGCCGCCTCTATTCCTCCTGGAGTCATCGTGCCCTATGCAGGCGCCTCCGCTCCCAGCGGCTGGCTCTTATGCTACGGCCAGCAGGTGAGCACCACGACCTATGCCAGCTTGTATGGCGCCATCGGCACCACCTACGGCTCCGGGAGCGGCACCTTCGGCATCCCAGATTTGCGGGGCCGCGCCGCCTTCGGCGCCGACGCCATGGGAGGCACGGCGGCCGGGCGTTTGGGCTCGGGCAATACCGGAGGCATCACCGGCAGCGCCACGCTGGGAGCCAGCGGCGGCCAGCAATCGCATACTCTAACGTCGGCAGAGGAAGCGAGTATGCCGGTAACAGGGACTCTGGCAACCGGCACCGGCGGCGGGGGATCAAATGCAGTCATACAGGATAACGTTAATACCGCACTTATCCAGAGTGGCCAGTTTACGGCAATTACCGCCCTGAATGGTATCACAGGGACCGCCACCGGCGGCGGCGGGGCGCACAATATCACCCCCCCCGCCCTGGTGCTGAATTACATCATCAAATATTAAGCAGTGTAGGGTGGGCACCGCCCACCATTTCTGTGAGCAGTGAGCAGCGGTGTAGGGCGGGAAAGCGGAGCGCATCCCGCCAAGACAGTAAGCAGTGAGCAGTAAGCCGGTAGCATAGGCGTCCCGCCTGTGGCCCATATGATTACTCACAGGCCAGGGGCCTTTGCTACCGGCCACTATACCAGCAGCTAAGGAGGCCATATGACTTTCTGGCAAAAAATCTGGGCCGATCCCAAGACCACCATCCCCGGGATCATCGCCGCCGCCCTGAGCACCCTGGTGGCCTTAGGCATCATCACCCCGGCTCAGTCCAGCCCCTTGCAAACAGCCTTGACCGCCACCCTCGGCGGCATCGTCGCCCTCGTGGGCCTCTTCAGCAACTGGCCTAAATAAAGGCGATTATCTGTTTTCTGTCTTTTATAAATGGGTCTGATTTTGCCTTTCCCAGAAAAACAGAAGAAAGAAAACAGAAAACAGGAGCTTTTATGGTCACAGGCGCAGACATCCTGCAAAAAGCCCGCACCCGCCTGGGCGATTCTTACGTCTTCGGCGCCCTCACTCCGGTAGGGGCGCCGAACCCCCGGGTCTTTGATTGCTCCAAACTCGCTTCCTGGGCCGTATATCAGGCGGCCAAGCTCATTTATGGCGCCGACCGCGACAAGGGGAACCCCCTGGAGGTTTACGGAGGCACCATTTATTGGAACCGGGACGCCCGCAGCGTCGGCCTCATCGTCTCTCTGGAGGAAGCTGCCGCCTCGCCCGGGGCCGCGGTCCTGAGGTTGGGCACCGCCTCCCAGTGCGGCCATATCGTCTTCTCAGACGGCCTGGGGGGGACCGTGGAGGCGCATTCTACCGCAACCGGGGTCATTACTTCCACCCTGCACGGCCGGCGCTGGGATTTGGGTATAATGGTTCCAGGGATCGAGTACCAGACGCCCCGGCCTAATATTCCGGTTATGCCTCCAACCGGGCCCATTTACCGCCTCACCGATCCCCTGATGAGGGGTCCGGCGGTGCAGCGCCTCCAGGAGGCCCTGAAGCGGCGGGTGGTTCCGGCCTGTGGGTCTTTGGAGGCGGATGGGGTTTATGGACCTCAAACGGAGCTTACCGTTGCCGGTTTTCAACGTTCCCAGGGCTCCCTGGTAGCCGATGGTGAGGCGGGCCCGGCCACGCTGAAGGCCCTCGGCATTGAATGAAGCGAGTGAGCAGGGAGCAGGAATAAAACAACTGCTAACGGCTAAGTGCTTACCGCTTATAGGAGTCTCGAATGAATAAGTTATTCAAAGTCACCGTGGTTGGGTTAGCTTTACTGCTCACTGCTTACTGCTCACCGCTCACTTGCCATGCCGGCCAGTGGACCGCCAACGGCTATTTCTACGAACCCTCCCTGGGGGCCGCGGGACCGACGGAATATAACCTGTTCAACCAGGGCCTGGCCAAGGCTGACGCCGAACTGGCCCTCCTGGCCGCGAATGGGGGCGGAGGGGGCGGCGTCAACTTCTCGCCCGCGGCGCCCCTCACCTATAACGCCGCCACTCGCGTAATCAGTATGCCCCAGGCCGGCGCCGCGGCGGCCGGCTACTTGTGCGCCGCCGACTGGAGCGCCTTCAACGCCAAGCAGGCCGCCCTGCCGGTCGGCACCGCTTCCCAATACCTGAGGGGCGACCTCACCATGCAGACCCTCAACGCCGCCGCGGTGGGGCTGGGGAACGTCCTCAACGAGGCCCAGGAACCCGCCATCGCCCCCGGGACCACCTCCCAATACTGGAGAGGCGACAAGAGCTGGCAGACGCTTAATGCCGCCGCCGTCGGCTTGACCTTCTACCAGAGCCTCCTCAACACGGGCGGGACCGTGGCCTTGTCCGGGGACTCATCTTCGCCCGGCAATTCTATGGTGTACGGGACCAATGCGTCCGGGGTTAAGGGCTGGTACTCCCAACCCGGCAGCATGAGCTGGCCCTCTGCTTCCGGCATCCCGGTCTATGCCGGCTCCGGCGCCTGGGGGAGCAGCCTGACGGCTCCGGGCAGCGCTCTAGTCGGAGTCTCCGATACCCAGACACTCACCAATAAAACCCTGACCTCCCCGACCCTGACCACCCCGGCGCTGGGCACTCCCTCTTCCGGCAACTTGGCTAATTGCACGTTCCCAACCCTGAACCAGGATACTACCGGCAATGCGGCCACGGCCGCCACGGCCACTACGGCCACCACGGCCATGAATCTGTCAGGCACCACGGCAGGCTCCTTAGTCTATCAGAGCGGCTTCGGGGCAACATCATATATCCCGGATGTGGCCGCCAACAAGCCTCTCCTGTCCGGTGGCGTCGGAACGCCCCCTGCCTATGCCGGATATTCTCTTTCCGGCACCTCCGGCAACACCTATGCTCTGGATGGCTTCGTCACCACGGGCGGGACGCAGACCCTTACCAACAAGACCCTGACCACCCCGACCCTGACCACCCCGGCTCTGGGCACTCCATCCTCCGGAAACCTGGCCAACTGCACCTTCCCCACCCTTAATCAGAACACCACTGGCCAGGCCGGGATGGTTGCGACCATCAACGGCTTGATAAGCTCCGGAAGCAATATCACCCTTTCTGGTTCTGGAACCGCGGCCAGCCCTTATTCGATTTCCAGCAGCGGCAGCGGTGGCAGCATGCTTTATCCGGGAGCTGGAGTTCCACTTTCCACCGGCTCCGCCTGGGGGACCAGCCTTACTGCCCCGGCCAGTGCCTTAGTCGGTATTTCAGATACCCAGACTCTTACCAATAAGACTCTGACTTCACCGACCCTGACGACACCGGTCCTTGGGACTCCGGCCTCTGGCAACCTCGCCAACTGCACCTTTCCTATTCTTAATCAGAATACTACTGGCAGCGCTGGGTCAGCTACCCTATGGGGAGCCTACGCCAGTATCGCCGGTCCCAGTTCCGCCGCAACCTATACTTTTCCTGCATCAAGTGCCACGATGTTATATTCCGGCGGAGCTTTAGGCACTCCATCCTCCGGAAACCTGGCCAACTGCACTTTTCCCACCCTGAACCAGAATACCACCGGGAATGCTGCGACCGCCACTACCGCCGCCGGACTTTCCGGCTCCCAGACCGCCAAATCCTTCTACGCTGCGCCTAATGGCAGCTCTGGCACGGCTTCGTTCCGGTCGATTGTAGCCTCGGATATCCCAACCCTGAATCAATCCACCACCGGGGCTGCGGGTTCCGTAACGGGTGAGGCTTTCCCCGCCAGCGGCATCATCGCTGGCACTACGGACACGCAGACCTTAGCCAATAAAACCCTCACGTCGCCCACCTTGGTAACCCCGGCCCTGGGCACCCCGGCATCCGGTAATCTGGCCAATTGCACCTTCCCGACTCTGAATCAAAACACGACGGGTACCGCCGCCAACGTGACCGGAGTCGTAGCCGCCGCCAACGGGGGCACCGGCTCGACCGCCAACGCCAACGCCGCCAATGGCGTGGTGCTGCTCAATTCCAGCGGCCAGCTTCCGGCAGTGAGTGGGGCAAATTTAACCAACCTGACCGCGGCGATGGTAGGCGCGGCCCCGGCCACTACCGGCACCGGCATCCTCAAGGGTAATGGCGCTGGGGGCACTACGGCGGCAGTCCCCGGCACCGACTACGCCCCGGCCACTTTGGGCTCAGCTCTCCTCAAAGGGAACGGGGCAGGCGGGTTTACCAGTGCCAGTCCGGGAACAGATTATGTGACGCCTACCGGCAGCATTACCGGGCAGGCCGGGTCGGTGGCAAGCATCAACGGACTACTAGCGGCAGGCGGCAACGTCACCATCACCGGCTCGGGCACGGTGGCCAACCCTTATGCCATAGCCTCGTCCGGCGGCTCCTCCTCTCTCACCTTCAACTCCCCCCTCACCAACACCGGGGGCGTGGTGTCCATAACCCCGGGGGCTTATGCCCCGGCCACTACCGGCACGGCCATGTTGAAAGGCAACGGGACCGGAGGCACTACGCCGGCGGTCTCAGGCGCCGATTACGGCCTGCCTTTGGGCTACACCATCGGCGACCCGGGCTGCGCCACCCTGGCGGCGGCCATCACCACCATCGGCACCACAACCATGGCCACCTTGCATTATAGTAGCCCTCAAGCAATTTCTACTAACCTCACCATCCCCGCCAACCTCACCCTGGCCCCGGAGCGTGGAGCCATCCTGTCCATCCCCACCGGCGTTACCCTCACCATCAACGGGGGCTTCCAGGCAGGGCTATATCAGGTGTTCTCCTGTGCCGATGCAACTGCGCTTGTCTCCTTTTGGAACAATTCAAATGCAAACTGTCCGGGAAAGCCCACAACTCTGGTTCCTCAGTGGTGGGGAGCTAAGGGCGATGATGTGAACGATGATACAGCCGCCCTCAACAGTATGGTTGTGTCCGCTACGTGTGGCCCCGGTGGTGCCCCTATCTATTTACCAGAAGGCGAGTACAAGATTACCGATACCTGGAAGATAGGGGAAAATTCTCGCTATGGTCTTATTGGCTATAATATTAGGGGTGCGGGAAGCAAAGCAACATTTATTGACGCTACTGCCTTCGGGGACCGGCCTGCTGTTGCACTATGTAATTTACGGGGAACAGTAATAGAAGGCCTTACAATCAATGGAAAGAATGTTGCGCCAAGTACTGCTTGTAACTCTTATGCAAATAGTATGCCTGACCCCGTGAAGGCTGATTGGGTCACGGCGGGCTGCAATGACACGCAATATTCCCCTTATGCCGGGATTGCCCTTGACCCTTACTCCGGGACCAAACCCACAGGCGGGTACAGCAACGATACCTACGGGCAGGGATATAGTTCGGGTCTGTTTCTAAAAGATATTCAGATAAGCAATTTCGTCGTGGGCTTTGTGGCCCTGGGCGGCGAGGCAGATGACACCATCAGCATCAGGGATAGCCAAGCTATAAATTGCACTTATGGCTTTTCCTTTGGCGGAACCCAAAATGACGGTTGTATTACGGAGAACGGTTGGGTTACTTCCTGCTGGCAGGGATATACTGGGACGGTCCACGGTGCTCAACAAGGACAAATTCCTTCTATCTATGGTGGAGGGAGTCAAACAACCTGGGAAGTTATTGATGGGGGAAATGGCGCCAGTGTAGTATCAGGCGCAGAAATGGAATCTATTGGCTGGCTGGGAAATAATTCCTGTCATTATGATAGTTGCCTTATAGACATTATTCATTCTTACGAACCGTATTTGTTTGTTGGAAGTTCGCTATTTACAGGGTGTAGCATAGAGGGTGGAGGAGTAGCTTGGGGGTTCAATTTCATCGCCGACAATAGGCCACCGGTATTTACAGGAACTACATTTCTATCATTTAATGCTAATGCGCTTATCGGTTATACTCTAAATCCTCTGGACTTTGGGACATTTACAAACTCCCCGATATGGGATAGCCCCGGTTATTTAGGTGAGGAATATACTGGATATTATACCGGGAAGCAGTACATCTCGCCCTGGACGACCAAGGCACAGATATTCACCAATCAAAGTTGTACCCACTACAATATTAACGGCGGTCCTGGTTATAATAACTACATAACCGACACCTTTTACTATAGCGGATTGTCCATATCCGGCGTCGGCCACAGCGCCGTCCTGACTTTTACAGCTGGAGCAGGGGGAGGCGCCGATTATCAGTTAGGAGATACAATCTTATGGAATGTGCCAGACAGGTCAACCGTTAACTCAGGCAATATCGCCCCAGCTTTCCACGTCACTAATATCACCGGGGCTCAGATCACAGCCCAGAGTTTAGTGGATAACATCAACACTTCATGGGCGCCAGCAGGTGGCTCTATCCAGGTCGTAGTGCCGCTTTTTATTATTGGCCCCGGCAATCTGTCAACGGCGGCTACCAATTCCAGCACCTCTCTTACGAGCGTGACTAACATCGGCAACTGGATGGTAGGCGACTTCATTCAGGGTAGTGGCATTGGCCCTGACAACAGAGTTATCGCTATCGACACCGGAACGAACACCCTGACCCTTAGCCGGGCGGCTTCGGCCTCGGCAGCCGGGGTGAGCATCTTCAACTGCGGGTTGACGGCTTATTAAGGAGGATCGAACCATGAAAAGAGCAGTAATCCTGATGGCATTGCTCCTGCTGACCCTGGCAATCAACGGGGCCGAGGCCCAGCAGTATCTGGTGGGGCAGGGCGCACCCGGCTCCGGCGTCCCTCTTGCGACCGGCTATACCTGGAATAACGCCTATGAAGTGGGGACTGCGGCCAACAATCTGGTGCAGCTTGACGGCAGCGGCAGGCTCCCTGCGGTGAACGGCAGCCAGTTGACCGACTGGCCGACCTTTAATCAGAATACTACTGGCACGGCGGCCGGTATTTCCGGCTCGCAAACTGCCAACTATATCTACGCTGCGCCTAACGGCAGTTCCGGCACGGCTTCGTTCCGGGCCCTGGTAAATGCCGACCTGCCCGTAGCTGCTTATGACCAGAAAACCGGGACGAGCAGCCCCACGGCCCCGGCCAGCACCAGTGCTTACAAAATGCAGGGATTGGCCGGCTCCATTACTCCGACTCGCTCCGGGAGAGTCTTAATCACGATCTGCGGGACCATCATTGCCCCCACCGGCACTACGGTCGACAACGGCATTTTGTATCAGATTTCCTATGGGACCGGCGGTGCGCCGTCCAATGCTGGCACTCTGACTGGGACTCAGATCGGGGTTATCCAGGAATATACCAACCCAGCCGCCATCACCGCCGCTGACCTGCACGTGCCCTTTTCCGTCTCCGTGGTGGTCACCGGCCTGACCCTGAATACGGCCTACTGGATCGACCTGGCCGCGGAAAGCGTCACCACGGCCTCGGACATGGGTTTCACCAATGTCGGCATCAGCGCCCTGGAGCAGTAAGCGGTGAGCAGTGAGCAGTAGGGGCGGGTTTAAAACCCGCCCCTACCCACTGACCACCGACCACTGATCACTGATCACTGGTTTACGTTGCAGGACCAGAAAAGTCTCATCCACCACTAAATCTGCCCACCACCGAATCTCCCGCCATCATCCGCCTCTTCCTTCTCCTTTGAGGATGCATTAGAATTTGGGGAGGGGAGTGCAAAGAACTCTCCAGATTCTGAGGAGGCCAAAATGCCGGAAATTAAAGTGAAAGGGATGAGTTGCGGGCATTGCGCCGCGGCGGTGACCAGTGCCCTTGAAAGCCTGCCGGGAATCTCGGAGGTGCAAGTGAACGCAACCGACGGCCGGGTGGCTTATCAGAGCGCCGGACCGGTGGACCCAGGGGAATTGGCCCGGGTGATCAAGGCCGCGGGCTATGAGGTGGTCCCGGGATAGCCGCAACCGCGGTTAGCGCCAGCCTCGCCCCTCCCCAGTTCCACCGGTCAGCGGCGCCTGCCTGGGGATTGAAGAAGCGGGGCCAGGCCGCGGCGCCACCTGGGTTTGCAACTGTCGCGGGGCGAACCCGGGCTGGACCTTAATTCCTTGAGCCTGCCGCCGGATTTGCCGCCGCATCAAGGGGGTCAGGGCCTGCTCCGCTTGCGGGGGCAGGGCCAGGCCCCTGGGCAGGGTCGAGGCCTTCCCAAACGTACCCATTCTCGGTGCCCGCTGTCGTCCGGGTGCCGTCAAGATTTCGGGAACCTCCTGGGCGCCCCGGGA
>Ga0116110_1001416_pt1 | contig 12825 bp, 11 predicted proteins | sample June2015DPH_8_50_FD_89719 | JGI IMG/M metagenome (GOLD analysis project Ga0116110, IMG submission 89719) | Peatland microbial communities from SPRUCE experiment site at the Marcell Experimental Forest, Minnesota, USA - June2015DPH_8_40 | ecosystem: Environmental > Terrestrial > Soil > Wetlands >...
CGGATTGGCTACACTGTGTCATAGCAAAGGCCGTCTTTTTTTGGCGTTAACTGCTGTGTGGAAACTCAGTTATGCCATGAAAGGCGGCTTTTTGCCAGTGCCCCTGTGAGAAATGGCGGCTAACGCCTATGCGAAATGCGCCTGAGCGCGGATCTGATCGAGGCGCACGGCATCGAAGAAGGGTTGTTGCTGCGGCTCGGCCAGCCACCGCGCCAGGCCGTCGGCGTCTGGCCAAACCAGGGCCACGCTGCCGGAAATCCCCTGGTGGGCGGCCCAACTCTTCCACGCCTCGTGGATGGCGCGCCGCTCCTCGGGCGTTTTTGAATCGAGGCTTCTGGCGAGCAAGACCACTGTTACTGGGGCGTCCTGGATGTCGATATGAACGAGAGCCGCCGATTCAGGCATCGAGCCGGCGGGATGCGCGGCATCCGACAGCAGGTAGTGCACCAGGGGGTTCGTGCCTTGGGCCGCGGCGTCGGGATGGGCGTCCAGGTAGGCTTCGCAATCGAAGAGCGGGTGGGGGCTGGCGGCTCCAGCGCCGCTCTCCAGAAAGTGCGCGAGCAGGTTCCCGCCGCGGCCGGGGGCCTCCGCGCAGGACTTGCGGTAGTGGCTGGGTTCAAACAGCGGAAGCGGTTTGCGGTCTTCCGCGGTTCCGTGACGCACGTAGTGGACCAGCGGATTCACGCCGACGCGGCGAATGTCGGGATTGCGGTCGAGGTAGAAGCCGGGGTCGAAGAGCGGGTGCGGCTGGCGCAGCTCCGCGGCGCCGTGCTTCAGGTAATGGCAAAGCGGGTTGACGCCAGCCGCTGCCACGTCGGGGTATTTCCGAAGATAGAACGCGGGGTCGAACAGGGGATGCGGCGGGCGGCCCTGGTAAGCGCCCTGCGTCAGGAAGTGGAGTAGCGGGTGGCGGCGGCCCGCGCTTTCGTCCGGAAACGAAGTCCGGTAATAGTCCGCGTCGTAGAGCGTCTTCAGCGCGCTTCCGCTCAGTTGCCGCCAATACGGAACGAGGCTCGCCACGCGGCGCGCCGTGGTGAAGAATCCGGCTGACGCCTGGGTGCGGCGCTGCTCCGGCTGGACCGGCCGGACGGTCTGCCGCGGCACCTGCCGGAAGCGGTGCAGCACCTCCGCGCGGGCGCGATCGACAAGCTGGCGGTCGAGCGCATTCAGCCGCAGCAACTCCTCGTGCACTTCCTGGCTGCACGCTTGCCGGAGCTTCTCCGTCCGGCTGGCAACGGTGCCGTGCAGCCCATCTGAAACGTTAATCGCCGGCCGGGCGCAATCCAATTCGGGGAAGGCGCAGCGCAGGGCGTGTGCGCCCGCTGCGACGCTCTGGTCGAAACAATCCACCACGCCCAGAAAAGACGTGGCCAACATGCGCTGGATGGCCAGATCGAGATCGCGCGGCTCCGGTTCGTCGGAGTCGCCGGCGCAGGCCAGCAGGTTCACCTGGACATTCTTCACGAAGAGCGGAAAGTCCTGGATCATGCCGGCGGTGAAATCGCCCAGCGCGGTGCGGTTGGCCAGGTCGCTCATGGGATCGGCGGGGTCCGGCTTCTGACGGAAGTAAGTGTAAATGGACCGGATCCGGTCGATGGGGTCGCGCAGGAAGCAGATGTCGAAAAACAGGTAGCCGCGCGCTTCCGGCAGCGGGTGGCGGACCTGATGGCTGGAGAAGGCGCGGAGGCCGGGCCGGGCATCGAAGAAGCGCACCAGGTCCGGATTGGAGATCAATCCTTCGTGAGCGGGTGTCTCCAGCTTCGCGAAACGCTCGCCGAAGCTGTGGTCCAGAATGTCTTCGATGGTCGAGCCGGCATTCTTGAAAATGTGATAGTGAAGAATCGCCAACCGCATGAGGGCCGGACCGATCATGCGATAATAGCACGTTTGACATTCCTGCTCGGATTCCTCATAGCCGCGGCGGTCGGTCTGACGGGAGTGGGAGCGGGATCGCTGACGGCACCGCTGCTCATTCTGGTTTTCAACCAGCCGCCGGCCGCGGCGGTGGGAACGGCGCTGGTGTTCACCATGGCGATCAAGGTGGCCGTGGCGCCGGTGTACATCAAACGCCGGCAGGTGAATCCGCGGGCGTTGGGAGCGATGTGCGGCGGCGGGGTCCCGGGCGTGCTGGCCGGGACGCTGCTGCTCTCCTATCTCGACGTGCACCGCTACGAGCGCGCGGTGCTGCTGCTGGTGGGGGCCATGGTGGCGGGGATGGCGCTGTACAACCTCTACCGGCTGGCGCGGCCGAGCGGCGCGGCGTCGGGGACGGACCGGCTCCGGTGGGTGGCGGCAGTGGCCGTGCCGATCGGAGCGGAAGTCGGGTTCTCGTCGGCCGGTGCGGGCGCGCTGGGGTCGCTGATGCTGATGAATCTCACCAGCCTGACGCCGGCGCAGGTAGTGGGGACGGACCTGTGCTTTGGACTGGTGGTTTCGAGCATCGGCGGGGCGTGGCACCTTTCCGCCGGCGACTACAATGCGACGCTTCTGCGAGGGCTGGCTCTGGGCGGGCTGGCCGGCGTGCTGCTGGGCGCGTGGCTGTCCTCCGTTCTGCCGGCGCGGCCGCTGCGCGCGGCGCTTTCGGTGGCGCTATTCGGGCTGGGACTGGAACTCTGCTGGAAGGCTTGTTTTTGACATGAAGGAGGAAATGATGCGAACCATTACCGTGTTGTTGATTGCGTGCGCGGCTGCGGGGCAACTTTCGGCCCAGCAATCCGCCACTATCGCACCGGGCACAAAAAAGGTGAATTCCAAGGATGGGCTGACGTACGTCTGGATTCCGCCGGGGAAGTTTCAGATGGGCTGTTCCCCTGGGGATGCCGAGTGCTTTGACAATGAGAAGCCGGCGCACCAGGTCACCATCACGAGAGGCTTTTGGCTGGGACAGACGGCCGTCACACAGCAGGCTTATCAGCGCGTGACAGGACAGAACCCGGCCAACCATAAGGGCGCTAGCCTTCCCGTTGAGGAGGTGGATTGGAACGAAGCGCAGGCTTACTGCCAAGCCATCGGAGGGCGGCTGCCGACGGAGGCGGAGTGGGAATATGCGGCGCGGGCCGGTTCCACGGGCGTCCGCTACGGCAATCTGGATGAGATCGCCTGGTACGACAAGAACAGCGGAGGCAAGTCTCAAGAAGTAGGGCAGAAGTTACCAAATGCCTTCGGGCTGTACGATATGCTGGGAAACTCGTGGCAGTGGGTCGCGGACTGGTATGGGCCCTACCAGGCCGGCGCACAGAGCGATCCAACCGGGCCCGCCAGCGGCCAGCTTAAAATGCCGCACGGCGGTTCGTGGGGCAGCACTTCCAGGCTCACGCGCGCGTCGTACCGCGGCACGGTCGAGCCGGAGCACCGCGGCAACAAGCTCGGCATTCGGTGCGCGGCGCAAGAGTGAACGATGGCTTCTCCGGAATTGCTTCGAAAGATGAAACGGGATTGGAATAATCGCGCGCGCGAGAACTTCCAGTACTATATTGTCAATTCCCGCAAGGATTGGTCCGATCGAGACTTCATGGCTTCCGGGGATCAAACCGTTGAACATTATGTTCTGACGGATATGGAAAACGTGTGTCAGGGCAAGCGGCCATGCGACATGAAGGTACTGGACTTCGGATGTGGAGCCGGGCGTGTGACCCGGTCGCTGGGGAAGTTGTTCGGCGAAGTTCACGGTGTCGATATCAGCGGCGAGATGTTGAAACTAGCCCGAAGAGCGCTGGCGGACCTGCCTAATATCCGGCTTTATGAGACCAATGGACAGGACCTGGACGTTCTAGGAGACGCGTTGTTCGATTTTGCATTCTCGTTCTCCGTCTTTCATCACATTCCGGGCGAGGCCATCATCGAGAGATGTATCGGGCAAGTCGGCCGGCATCTTCGCTCCGGCTGCCTTTTCAAGTTTGAAGTTCAAGGCCATCCATTTGAAGCCCCGGAAGGCGATACGTGGCTAGGCACGCCGATGAGTGAACCGGACATGCTCGGGATCGCAGACCGGACTGGCTTTGAATCCCGCTACCGAGTAGGGGAAGGTAAAGAGTCCTACTGGCACTGGTTCTTCAAGAAGTAAGTTGGGAACCCTCAAAACGCCATCCGCTCCGCTTTTTCTTCAATCTTCTTCGCGTCCACGCCGGGAACCTTCAGCAGGTCGCGCCACTCCTTGAATTTGCCGTGGTCCTTGCGGTACTCGACGATCGCCGTTGCCTCGGTTGCCGAAAGACTCAGGACGGATTTCAACTCATCGATGGGAGCGTCATTCACGTTGACTTTGGCGTCGGGGCCAAAGTTGGCGGTCAGATAATTCACCACGGCCGCCAGCTCTTCGGGCGTAGCTTTGGCGCCGCGCTCCACCATATCTGCGACCTGGTCGTCCCAGTCTTCCCGGTTCAGCCGCTTCTTGGTGAAGTTTCCCGGGCCGTGGCACGTGGTGCAGACGCGAACCACGGTATCTTTTCCGGGAACGTCCGGCAGCCGCTTCAGGTCCTCTGCGCCGGCAAAGGCGAAGCACGCCGAAACCAGTGCGCAAAAGCTGACCGCTTTCCAGGCGGGAGCCGGTTTCATGATCGTGCGGACCCCAGGAAAATGTCGTGTATGCGGAGAAGCCCGAGCGCCAGGCCGGCCTCGTCGGTCACCGGCAGAACGGAAATCTGCGAAGGGCGCCGCTCCATGCGTTCCAGCGCCTCCGCCAGGGTAGCCTCCGGGCCGATGGTCACGGGCGTGCGTGTCATGGCGTCTTGGGCTCGCAGGCCGCGGATGTCGTCGTGGCTGGTAAGCGCGCGGCGCAGGTCGCCGTCGGTGATGATCCCGGCCAGCGCGCCGCCGGGCCCCACCACGCAAGACGCGCCCAGCGGCCGGCGCGTCATGGCGATAATGACGTCTTTGAACGACGCGTCCGGCGCCACCGAAGCTACTTCCTCGCCGCTGTGCATGGCCTGGCGCACCCTAAGCCGCAGGTTGCGGCCGAGCTGCCCGCCGGGGTGGAAACGCCCGAACTCCTCGGGCGTGAAATTGCGCGCGCGCATCAGCGCGATGGCCAGCGCGTCCCCCATGGCCAGCGCGGTGACGGAGCTGGCCGTGGGCGCCAGGTTGTTGGGGTCGGCCTCCCGCTCCACCGAGGCGTCCAGCAGCACGTCCAATTGCGCCGCCAGAGGCGATGCGGTGTTGCCCAGTATGCCGATCAAGGGCGATTGGAATTCGCGCAACAGCGGCACCAGCGCCAGCAGCTCGGCGGAAGTGCCGTTCTTGGAGATCATGACGGTAGGATCGCCCGGCGTGTAGATGCCCAGATCGCCGTGGACCGCTTCGGCCGGATGCAGGTACACGGATGCCGTGCCGGTGCTCGAAAGCGTGGCCACGATTTTGCGCGCGATGTGGCCCGATTTCCCGATTCCCGTGACCACCACCTTGCCCGGATGCGCCAGAATCAGGTCCACCGCGCGGACCAGCTCACCGCCCAGCCTGCCGGCCGCGCGCGCCACTGAAGCGGCTTCGATTTCCATGGCGGCGCGCGCGGCGGCGAGCCACTCCTCCTTGGGGTTGCCGGAAGACATGAGCTAAGCCCTTCGGGATATCGTTACGAAGAAATCCTGAGTGATGTTCTGGATTTCGACATCCACCCCCGTAAACGGAAGAAACAACTCTTCAACCTGGCGGCGAGTGTACAGGAACAGATCACAGCGCCTCCGATAGCGTAGCTTGCGTAGCCACGCGATGAAGCCTCCGTCCATCGGGAAAGACAACAAGGCCTTTGAACGGGCCAACGTCAGGACCTTTGCTATGACCTTACTTGGCTCCGCCATATAGTCCATGAATCCCATAAGTATGACGTAGTCGAAGGACTCGCGTCCGTCGAAAGAGAACAAGTCCTGGTTGCGAAACTCACACCGGTTCGCAACCCCGGCTAAGTTAGCGCTCTCCCTTGCGAGCTTCAACATACCTTCCGCGAAGTCCAAGCCGACAACGCGCCGAGCGCCGCGTTGGGCCAGAGCCACTGAGTAATGGCCGGGGCCACAGCCTATATCCAGCACCGTCTTACCCTGAACCGGCGAACATCCCTCCAAAGTCTTGGCGTAGCGTAGCATCATGCTGGCGCGGAAGGTGCGATTGATCCAGTTCTTGAGAACGCCTTTGCTTGTGCTGTAAATGCCCCCGAAGTCGGCGGCGTAGCCATCGAAGAAACTCCGTGTTCGATCAGAGGACATAATCGGACTCCACTGGCGGCGTCGAGCTGAAGACTTCAAGGTGGTCGCAAACCCGCGACAATGGAAGCTTTGCCGCAAGAAGGTAGCGAAGCCTGGCTTCGCAACCGCCGATACCCCAGTAGTGTATCAGGGCTTGCAGCCGTGGCATGCGGAGTCGCGGTTGCCCGGGGTCGATCTCTCTTGGATGGAGGTACAACATTACCGACTCGCCCCGCTGGTTCCGCGTGCGGACCAGCCGGGTCAGCAGCCTGGCTGGGAACAGCCTCATGTAAAACGGAATGCCGGACCGCAAGATATCCACCCTGGAGATCGGATACTCCACCAAACCCACTTCGCACCCATTTAGCACAGGCCGATGCGGTTGGCCGGGAAAACCGGGGATTCCATAAAGATAGGTTTTCCCCGGAAAAACCGACGATGAATAGCGAAAGCCAGCGGCGCTTAGAACACGGTAGTACCACTCAATATTCGACCTCGAGACCGAGAACGAGGGCGCCCGGTATCCAATCACTCCGGAACCGATTGCCGACTGGAGTATGTCGCGCGCCTTTAGAGTATCCTCCTGGAATTCGGATTCCGTCATGGCCGACAAGCTGCGGTGCGAGTAACCGTGAGACGCCACCTCGTGCCCTCTGGCATGGATGCTACGCACAAGCGCGGGGTAGGTTTCCGCGACCGTCGCCAGCACGAAGAAGGTACACCGGGAACGGTGCTCGTCGCACAGGTCCAGCAGTTTGTAAACCAGCCGTTCCAGATTCATGTCCCGCGCGTCAACTGGAATCCGGCAATTTGAATAGTTCACCCGGAACCATTCTTCGATGTCGAAGGTGAGGAAATTCGTCAACATCATGACTATATCACTGCGGCCGCGCACCGCGATTGCCCGCCGGCGGGCGGTTGCATTTCGTTTTGCGCGCATGGTGTAGTTGAAGAGTCCACAGACCCGAAAATGAATGGTGACCAGACCCCTCGATTTGCCGTAGTGATACCTGCGTACCGGCCATCCGCGTCCCTGCCGGACCTGGTCCGGGAGCTGGCGGCAAAGGCCATACCCGCCATCGTGATCGTGGACGATGGCAGCGGGCCGGAGTACCGGGAGGTGTTTTCCCGCGCCACGGAATTTCCCAACGTTCACCTGGTCCGGCATGCTACCAACCTGGGCAAAGGCGCCGCTCTGAAGACCGGCATCAATTACGCGCTGTGCGCCTTCCCGGAACTGGTGGGAATCGTCACCGCGGACGCCGACGGCCAGCACCACCCGGACGACATCGTGCACATCGCCGGCACTCTGCTGGCGCACCCGGACTGCCTGGTTCTCGGAAGCCGCGGCTTCGATGGCGACGTGCCGTTGCGCAGCCGCTTTGGCAACACTCTCACCAGCATGGTGGTGCGCGCTCTGATCGGCCAGAAGCTGACCGACACCCAGACCGGCTTGCGCGGTATCCCCACCAGCCTGCTGCTGCGCATCCTGCGAATCGAATCGACCGGCTACGAATACGAGCTGGAGATGCTCATCGCCGCGCACCACTCGTCGGTCCCCGTGATCGAAGAGCCCATCCGCACCATATATGAGGCCGGCAACAAGTATTCGCACTTCAATCCCATCGTCGATTCGATGAAGATCTACTTCGTCCTGGCGCGGTTCGGCTCCGTCTCGCTGATGACCGCCGTGCTGGACAACCTGGTCTTTTACCTGGCCTTCCGTCATTCGGGCCATGTCCTGGGATCGCAGATCCTGGGCCGGGTGTTTGCGGTGGGCTTCAATTATTCGATGGTGCGAAGCTCCGTCTTCTACTCCAAGCAGCGCCACAAGACGGTTTTGCCGAAATATCTTCTGGCGGTGCTGGTGAGCGGAGCTGTTTCCTATGCCGGCATTCGATTTCTTTCGAGGCTGGGCATCAACCCCGTCTCCGCCAAGCTGATGGTGGAAACCATTCTTTTCTTCGCCAATTTTGCGATTCAGCGCATGTTCATTTTCAAGCCGCAGGCGGGGGCTGGCTCACAGGCGCAGCCCGCAATCGAGCCGCAGCCCGCCCGTCGCCAGCGGGACGTGCCCGTCCGGCTTTTTGCGTGGCTCGTCTTCTTCGTATTTCTGGGCGCGCTGGGCCTTGAGGTATACGGATTTCGCACGGGGCATCTGTTTTCCCAGCACATCTGGGAGCCCGTTGGACTGCAGAGGCTGGCCAAGTTCGGCGGAGAGTATCTGGCGGTCGCCGTGCCGCTTCTGCTGATAGTTCCCTGGACATTCGCCGCGTTGATATTCGCGCTGACCATCCTCGGCACGGGCATTGCAGTTGGTCCGCAGGCTGTGCTGGCCACCGCTTTTTTTCTGATTGCATCCTGCGCGCTGGGTTCGAAGCTTCTAGGCCGGGCCGAAGAGGACTCGGTAGAGACGCATCTCTGCGCAACCCTTCTGGGAATGGGCGTCTGGATTTTTCTGATGACTTTCCTGGCCCGGCTGCCGGTGAATTATCCGGCGTTCTGGGCGGTGTTGCTGGCGGTCCCGGTGGCATGGGACTGGCGCGGGGTCTGGCGGCGGCTGGCGTACTGGGGCAAGCGGATCGGCTCCGCCGAGTTGCGCCCCCCGGGCGAGCGTGCGGCCTTGGCGCTGCTAATCCTCGTGCTCCTGATGCACTGGCTTGTAGTGCTCAAGCCGGAAGCCAGCGCGGATGGCCTGGCCATGCACCTGGCGATCCCCGCCAACATCGCCGCCAACCACGCCATGACTTTCGAGCCCAGTCGGTTCCTCTGGTCGGTCATGCCCATGGGCGCGGATTGGTCGTACTCCATCGTTTATCTTTTCGGCGGCGAATATGCGGCTCGTCTGCTGAACTTCGCCATGCTGCTGGTGGTGGAGGCATTGCTGTACTGCGCGGTTCGCCGCTGGGTGGCGCCGTCCACTGGCTTCCTCATTCTGGCGTTGTTTGCGGCCACGCCCATGGTCCAACTGGTGACCGGGGAACTTTTTGTCGAGAACCTGGTGGCGGCCATGGTGTTGGGGATGATGACGGCCATCTGGCGCTTCGGCAAAGATCGTGAAAAGCGATTCCTCTACCTGGCGGCGGTGCTTGCCGGAACGGCCATCGCCACCAAGGTCGGGGGCTTCGCATTCCTAGCGCTGGCCTTGCCATTTGCGCTGGTGGAAGCGCACCGGAACTGGAAGCGGCTGGGAGCGAAGCCGGCGGCCGCATGTGCGCTGGCAGTGCTGCTCTTGCTGCTGACGGCATTGCCAACCTATGCGATCGCTTGGCGCAAGACCGGAAACCCCGTGTTCCCCTTCATGAACCAGAAGTTTCCATCGCCGCTGCTGGATCGGGCGGCGGACATTAGTTTCGACCAATATCGCAGGCCCTTGAGTTGGCGCGTTCCGTTCGATCTGACGTTTCACACCAACCAGAGTTACGAAGGGCAAGACGGCTCCTTCGGTTTTCAATATCTGCTCCTGGCGCCGCTGGCAGTGGTGGCGCTTGTGGTGGTGCGGCGCAGGCCCGCGGTGAGTGGCGCGGTGGTGGCGCTGGGCGCCGCCATCGTCATCATGCGATCCGAACCGAACGCGCGCTACGTCTACGCGGCGCTGCCTCTGCTATCGGTGCCGTTCGCGGCGCTGCTGGGGTGGCTGGACGGCCGCCAGCGCTGGCTGGCGCGCGTTCTGATCTGCTACGTCATCGCGTGTACGGCTTTGAACGCTTACTTTCTTCCGTCCTCAAGTTACTACCATAAAGACTTCACCATGCGATCGCCGCTCTCGCGCGCCGACAGGGAACGATACATGGCGTACACCGCTCCCGTCCGGCTGGTGATTGCGTACTTTAACCGGGCGCACCCGCGTGCCGCGGTGCTGCTCACCTCGGGCAGCGACATCGCCGGTCTCACGGGCGAAGTTTACGAGAATCATTGGCATCAATTCACGACCATCGACCGGATTCGCAAAACATCCGACATGGCCGGGATGCTCAAGCTGATGGAAGGCTGGGGAGTCCGGTACTTCATCGCGCGCAAGCCCGTCGCCGGCGAGTACGCGCGGCCCCCGGCCTTGCAGCAATTGCTGGAGACCTGCACCACCCCGGAGTACGAGGCGGGGGATTTCTATCTGGCCAGGCTGGAACCGGACTGTGGAAAGCGAATCGAAGGCGCGGCTGTGCGGGATGCCAACCGGCCCGAGATCGTGGTTCCACCAGGGTACTACGACGACTTCGATCCCGCCATCCGTTATCGCGGCGACTGGACCAACAGCGACAAATTCGATGGCCCGTTCCAGCATACCATCAGCTTCACCGATATCCCGGGAGCCGAGGCCGCCTTCGCGTTTGAAGGGAGTTCACTGGTCTACATGTACACCAAAGCGCCCAATCGAGGCCTGGCGGCGATTACCATCGATGGGACGAGCAAGGGAACCATCGATCTGTATGCTTCGGCAGTTGAGTGGCAAAGCTCGTCCCGGTTTTGCTGCCTGGGACCTGGCAAGCACGTGGTGGTGATCCGGGTGCTGGGCCAGAACAGTCCTGGTTCGACGGGGAAGTTCGTGGATTTGGATGGGTTCCGGGTGGAAAACTGACGGACCACATAATCCGGCGCCTTGCAGGTGCGCGCGTGCCCGCACTGCGGTTATAATCTGGACTGATGAAAGCTTTTATTCTGTTGCTTGTTTCCGGGACCGTGATGCTTGCCCAAGCTCCGCCTCCGGCGCCTGCTGCGGCGCCCACCGGCAACCTGATGAATCCGTCCACGCTGAACGCCCAGGCTCCGGATTTGTATCGGGTGAAATTCACCACCACCCATGGAGACTTTGTCGTCGAAGTGCATCGCGCCTGGGCTCCCCTGGGAGCGGACCGCTTCTACAACCTGGTCGTCAACAACTTCTTTACCGACGCCGCCTTCTTCCGGTACGTCCCGGGATTCATCGTGCAGTTTGGCCTTCCGGCCAATCCCGCCATCGGCAGAGTCTGGCAGAGCGCCAATATCAAGGACGATCCGGTCAAGCATGGCAACACGAGGGGGACGCTGGTCTTCGCCACGGCCGGTCCCAACACGCGAACCACGCAGTTGTTCATCAACTTCGCCGACAACACGCCGCTGGACGCCCAGGGTTTCGCTGCATTTGGACAGGTGGTTTCGGGCATGAATATTGCCGAGGGCCTCTATAGCGGCTATGGAGAGAAGCCGGACCAGGGCCGCATCACGACCCAGGGCAAAGCCTATCTCGACCAGAATTTCCCGAAGCTGGACAGCATCAAATCCGCCACCATCGAAGAAGTGCCCGCAGGCAAGAAGAAGAAGTAAGGAAGCGCCGGAGCCAAGTGTTATTTGGCGGTCAGCTCGGCCTGGAGCTGGCGGTAGGCGGTTTCTTCGTAGTTGGTCTTCAGCCGCTCGCGGGCCTGGGTTCTGGGATCGCCGGGGCGCGGGCCTTCCTGTTTCAGCGCGCGGCCTAACATGACCGTGGCTTCGGCATCGTTGGGATTGCGCTCCACCGCGGCGCGGAAGCTCTCGACAGCCGCCGCGTATTGCCCCGATTGCCACAGCACGCAACCCAGGTTGAAATGATAATCGGGGTCGGCGTCGTCGCCTTCCAGCGCTTTCCGGAAATTGGTGCCGGCGGTGGCGGAATCGTTGCGCTGGGCTTGCGCGGCGCCCAGGTTGTTGTAAACCTCGTTCAAAGGCACCGATGCCGCCACAAGCTGAAAGGCCTGCTCGGCGCCCTTGAAATCGCCGCCATAGTAGCGGCACAGGCCGAGAAAAAACTGGGCTTCCAGATAGTGCGGGTCGGAGCGGCTGACGCGCTCGAGCCATCCCGCCGCGATCCCGTATTCTTTCTGTTCCCAGAAGGTCTTGCCCAATTGAAAGCAGGGCTGGGAGTAATGCGCGTCCAGGCGCGCGGCCTGCGTAAAGAAACGATGACGCTGCTCGGGAGAGGCCGCCAGAAGGCCGCGCACGTAACTTTCCATGGCGTCCAGGCGCACCGGCGGACGAGCTTTGAGAAAGTCCTCCTCCGCAGGCGCGGTCTTGGGTTGCAATTGCTCAAGCGCCTGCCAGCCCAAGCGAACCTCCATCGCGGCCAGGTCGTCCAGCGCGCCTAGTTCGCTGAACGCCGGGCCCTGGCGGGTGCGCCGCAGATCGAGAATTCGCGCGGTGATGCGCAACGAGCTCTTCGACTGCTCTTTGCCGGCCTCGGCGGGAAGCAGCTCGTAATAGCCGTAGATGACCGTCGAAGCGTCCAGCGACTGCCCGATCTTGATGACGGAGGCGTGCGTGATTTCCGCTCCGGGCCGGAGCGCCAGGCGGCGGTAGGCCTCGAGCCGGTCCTCGCGGTCCAGCACCAGCAGGCCCTCGGAAGAGAGCGAATCCCGCACGGTTTCAGAGACGCTTTCGCCGATCCAATCCAGGTTGGCGGACTGGGAATGGTTGAAGAAAGGCAGGACCAGAACCGTTTCCGCGCGGAGGGCGCCGCCGAAGAGCGCCGCAAGAACCAGAAGCCGCAACATGCGATTCCAGTTTAACAGCCCGTGCCGGGGGTTAGCAGCCCGTGGCAGAACCCCCTGAAATGCGGCACCGACAATTTCGCGTGTAAGAACGACTGACCGCGCCATCTCGGCGGTTGAAACGTCCGGAGACCGCTGGAGACGCCACACTTGAA
>Ga0116110_1001420_pt1 | contig 12813 bp, 11 predicted proteins | sample June2015DPH_8_50_FD_89719 | JGI IMG/M metagenome (GOLD analysis project Ga0116110, IMG submission 89719) | Peatland microbial communities from SPRUCE experiment site at the Marcell Experimental Forest, Minnesota, USA - June2015DPH_8_40 | ecosystem: Environmental > Terrestrial > Soil > Wetlands >...
GCGCGTGGTTTGGAGGGGAGCGAATCTATAGGCTCCTGCCGCGGGCGGGATGACCCAAGTCTCCCCCGTGCGATACCCAAGCCAGCCCGCTGTGTTCTCGACGCGTCCCTCACCTTGCAGGATGGAATAAACCTCCACTCGTTGCGGCGAACTCTTGAACGTGGCTTTCTTGCGCAGGAATATTTCCTCGAGTGCGAAGTAGCGGCAAGCCGCAACGTATCGCCGAGTCCCGAAGGGCTCCTGGAATTCCCATCGCGGCAGGCGGCATGGAGCAGGTAGCTCTTCCGTTATGACGTCCATGCCTTTCGACAAATGGAGAGGGCGAGGCTTACCGTCCAGCCCAAGTCTCCCATAGTCATCAAGGCGGTAGGTAAGATCTGAATTCTGCTCGACCTCGAACAGAACCAGCCCGGGGCCCAGAGCGTGCACCGTGCCGGGCGGTAGGAAAATGGCCTCCTCTGCTTTGGGGTGATGGCGAGTGAGCAGTTCTTTTGACTTTCCTTTTTCGAACGCCGATTTCAGAGCCTCTCGAGTGACTCCCGGCTTTACCCCGACGAGGATTTCCGCGTTCGGGTCGGCTTGGAGGATATACCACATCTCGCACTTGCCGACATTCCCCGGGTCGTGGACGCGCGCATAGTCGTCGTCGGGATGAACTTGCACCGATAACCAGTCACTGGTGAAGATGTATTTGGCAAGTAAGGGGAAGCGTGCCCCCTCCCAAGCTCGCCCGTGGAGCGCCGGACCGTACTTTTCGGAGGCTTCCGCGAGCGTAAGGCCCGCCACCGGGCCGTTCAGGAAACGGGAGGTGTCGTCGTTCGACCAGACCTCGCCGATTAATTCGCCGGGCTTACTCGCGCTCTTCGAGATCTCCGCTTTTCGGGAAACCGGAAGGTCAGTCTCTCCCTGCGCCGGGTATATGGGCGCGAGATCCTCCCGGCCCCAAATCTTCGGTTTAAAGACTGTGGAAAGCTGAAGAGGCGTGTTCAGCGTCGACATGGTCCATTCACAACTTTGAGAAGAACGCAGCCATACGGCGCAACCCCTCGTTGATATGTTCCATTGAGGTTGCGTAGGAGATACGGATGTGTTCCTGCGTTCCAAAAGCCGTGCCGGGAACCACCGCAACGTGCGCGTCCTCCAACAGGCGTGTCGCCAGCGCGGAGACATCACCCAGCCCGTCTCTCTTAAGATAATACCCGACATTCGGGTAAGCGTAAAAGGCGCCGTGCGGAGGAACACAACGGAGGCCCGGTATGGATTTCAATCCCTCCGTGAGACGATCCCGCCGGCGATGGTACTCGGCCAGCATCGCGTGCACCGGTTCCTGTGGCCCCTCGACGGCCGCTAGCGCAGCCTTCTGCGCGATGGAGTTGGGGTTCGAGGTGGAATGGCTCTGGAGCTTCAGCATGTTGGCCAACAGCCGGGCTGGACCTAACGCAAACCCGACTCGCCAGCCCGTCATCGCATACGTTTTGGAAAAAGAATCGACAATCAGCAGATGTTCGCGTTCTCTCGAGGACCCAAGCGAAAACGGCTTGCGCCCGTCGTATACGAAATGGCAATAGCATTCGTCTGAGATCAGAAGCAGGTTATGGCGGACGGCCAGCGCCAGGATCTTCTCCATCTCTCCGGGCGGAACCACGGCTCCGGTGGGATTGTTCGGCGAGTTCACGATGATAAGCCGGGTCTTGGGGGTGATCAGTTTTTCGATGGCTTCGGCGTGCACGGCGAAGTTCTCGCTCTCACTGGTCTCCAGCAGAACGGGCGTGGCGCCTTCGTACTTGATGATTTCAAGGAAAGTTACCCAGTGCGGTATCGGTAAGATGACCTCATCGCCTTCGTTGAGCACTGCGGACATCGCTTCAAAGATTGCCTGCTTTCCTCCCACCGTCACCAGGCACTCCTCGACCATGTAGTTCGATCCGTAAGACTTCGCGTGGTGCTCTACCAGGGCTTGCCTCAGCTCCCTGATACCGCCCGTGGCCGTGTACTTGGTGAAATTATCATTAATGGCGCTGATGGCAGCTTTCTTGATATGGTCCGGCGTGGGGAAATCCGGCTCACCCGCGCCGAAGTCTGCCAGTCCAACATCCTTGGCTTTCAGTTCTTCGGCCTTTTGCAGGACGGTGGCGATAGTCGAAACCGAAATACGGGAAATGCGCTCGGAAAGCCGCAATTCAACCTCCCTTAAATTTTGCCTTGAAAGACCTTCTGGCGAAGCCGATCTTCGACCAAGGGTGGAACCAAATCTTTTACTGACCCCCTGTTCTGGAAAATCTCTCTGACCAGGCGGGAACTGACGTAGTTGTAGGACTCAGCGGGGACCAGGAAAACGGTCTCGAGGCTCGGCTCGAACTTGCGGTTCATGATGGCCATCTGGAGTTCGTACTCATAGTCTGTGAAGGCGCGGATGCCGCGCAGAATGATCCCTGCATTCTTCTGCTTGGCGTAAACTACGAGCAGCCCCCCGAACGTCTCCACGGAGACATTGGGCATATCACGAGTGACTTCCTGAAGCATCTCGACGCGTTCCTTAACGGTGAAGAGCGGCGCCTTGTCCGGGTTTGCCCCCACCGCAACAATCAATCGTCCAAAAACCCGCCGCGCGCGCTCGATGAGATCGAGATGACCGTTGGTGATGGGATCGAAAGAACCGGGATAAATCGCCAGATTTTCGGGCATAAACTGTTTGGTAAACTACGCCCCGATGACGGGACCCAAGAGAGTTATTCTAACTTTCGGGGTGGAAGGTTGTAAACGAGAATCTACGACCTTAACTCGTAGTGCCGGCCTTCAGGCCGGCATTCGCCTACCCTTCGCTTCGCTCGGGGCAGGCTCTAAAGGCCGGCGCTACTTTTGCCTTAGGCCGCGACCCTACGACCTTAGGTCGTCGGCACCATCCGGCCTTTCGCTTCGTTCGACTTGTCGGCGTGGCAGGTGCGGCAGAACTGCGCCGCGCTGTTGCTGGTGGCAGAGCTGCCGGGATTGTACCAGCCGCGCACAAAAAAGCGCGTGGGCTTCACCGCCCCATTCGCAGTGCTGAAATAGGGCATGTCGTGCTGGTCGTGGCAGGTGGTACAGGTGATCCACGATTTGCTCATCACCTTGGTGCCGTTGACTGTTGACCCGGGCACTTTAACCAGGTGATTCAGCGGACCGTCACCGGCAGTTACATCAAAGTAGTCGGCGATGAAGGCTCGCGCTTTGGGGCCCGCGAAGGTGACGGAACCGTCCGCCTTTAGGGTGCAGTCCCACCCCTTTTGCCCGCCGCAGGAAATGGTCGCCTCAGGTCCCACCGGATGGCCGTTCAGGTAACTCCCGGAGTTCGATTCATCGCTTCCGAGAAGCGTGGGAGGATTGAAAGTGGTCCCGGCGATGCTGATGGTCTCGACGGTGGTGCCCTTCATCATGTCGCTCGACGCCAGGTTGCCGTCGTGGCAGCTTAGACAGGAAAGAAGGTCGGAGTAGCCGGCCCCGGAACTGGACGGAAGTCCCCCGCGGTTGGTCTCCGGCAGCGTAGCGTTATTTCCGCCGTGCGGATTGCCTACAGACGTCAGGGACATCCCGTAGTGGGGCGATAGATCTTGACCCCAGAGCGCGACACCGCCGCTATTTTTGGAGGACCTGGCCCCGTTGCCGGGTATGCCGTTGTGGGGCGCGTGGCATGCCACGCATCCGCGGCCATACACATTGTGCGCTCCGAGAACGTCTTCCGTCGGGGACGTGACTTGCGCAGCGGCAATTTGCGCCGAGAGAATTACGAGGAGCGCAATTGAGAATTGCTTCACCCCTGGCATTTCCCGAAGTCGTCGGAACAGTTGATGCCCGAATTGCAATTCCGGGAAATTCTTTAAGTATGATCTGTTGCTTGAGGACAGAGTGAAAGTAGGCACCCGGCGCTTCATCATGCACCTCCAGACGCACGTTTTGGAGTCGGTGTGATCCACCGACTAATTCATCGGCGGCATTTCAGCAGACTTAAGGGTTGTTGTACAGAGTACGAAAGTCACGGTCTTGAATGGCTTGGCGCGCTCAGGCTGACAATGGGCACGGTTCTCGCTCACGGTGGAAGTACACTCATATCCGATGTATATTGCCCATCGAGGGACAGGAGGCATTTTGATGCAAAGGCGCGATTTTTTGGCATTGGCGGCAGCGGCTATGGCGGACCCCCCGGCCCGGGGTGCGGCCCAGCAGGCAACTCTTCAGCCGGCGGGATGCACTTTCGGCGGCTCCGGGAGACTCGCCGGCATGAGCCTGCCGGAACTGCGACAGCATCTCCACACGGAACTGTTTGACTCCTATCTGCCCTTCTGGGATCGCTACGGAATCGACCACAAGTACGGCGGATTCATGTGCGCGATCGACCATGACGGCACGCGCATCAACGACACCAAGTTCCACTGGTTTCAAGGCCGCGGCGTGTGGGTTTACAGCTTTCTCTACAATCATTTCGGAAAAAACCCGGGGCACCTGGAAATCGCCAGACAGGCGAAGGACTTCATGATGGCGCATTTCCCGCAGCCGGACGGCACCTGGGCGGAGCTGGTTTCGCGCGAAGGCAAGATGCTGAAGCCTTTCCACGGCGACCTATTCGGAATGTTCTTCGCCGCGGAGGGCCTGCAGGAGTACGCCTACGCTTCCGGGGACGAGGAAGCGCGCCAAGCGGCCTTGCGTTTGATGAAGCAGCTTTTCGCCAAGCTCAAGGATCCCGCCGTGCCCGATCCCGAGACCGGCCTCACGGGTGTACGGTCCCAGGGCGTCTGGATGGTGGTGGTGCGGACGGCCACGCAGATGCTGCGCCGCTGGCCCGACGCGGAAGTCGCCGCCATGGCCGACCACAGCGTCGACAGGGTCATTCACAAGCATTACAACCCGCAATTCGGGCTCAACACGGAAACCTTGAACCTCGATGGCAGCCGTCTGAAAGAGCGGGCCAACGTCACCCTCTGCGGCCACTCGGTGGAGACCTTGTGGATGATCATGGACGAAGCGCTGCGCCGCCGGGACCAGGCGCTCTACGGCCTCTCGGCGGAACGCTTGCGCCGCCACCTGGACGTGGGCTGGGACCACGTTTTCGGCGGCTTGGCCGACTCCGTCAACGTTAACCAAGGAGCTTATCAGTGGCCGGTTGATACTCCCGTGGGTACGAACTACCAGTTCCGCGAAGTGGGCGAGTACAAGTGGGTAAAGACCTCCTGGGCGTTCGATGAAGTGCTGAATGGCACGCTGAGCGTGATTGAGAATCGGGGCAGCGAGTGGGCTGTGCGCTATTTCGAGCTTGCCCAGGAGACGTTCGACAAGAAAATGTCCCTGAAGTCGCGCGGACTGCCCCTGTTCACTTCTTTCGCCGAACGTGAGATGGAATTTACGCCCCACGTGGTGCGCCAGGAGAATTACCACCACGCGCGCCGACTGATGCTGAGCCTGCTGGCCCTTGACCGCATGGTCGATCGTGCGGCGAGTGAACACTGACAAATCATGGCTGGTAGCCTTCAGAACATCTAGCCAAAGTATAACCAGGAACGAAGTGGATCATTTCCGATTCACCAACCCTCCTTGCTGCCCTCTGTCACGGCAGTTTTACCAACTAGGAACCCCCGAACATTCTTCTTGACAGCATCTTCAAACTGTCCTACTGTCATATGACAGGAGCCGCACATGATTCTTCAAATCAATTTCAAGTCAGGCTTGCCGATCTATCTTCAGATCGTGGGTCAGATCAGTGCCGCCGCCGCCTCTGGGGCGCTGCGGGCCGGCGAGGCGCTCCCCTCGATCCGTCCCCTGGCTGAAGAACTACGCGTCAACCGCAACACGGTTGCCAAAGCCTATGCGGAGCTCGAAAATCAGGGCGTCATTGAAACGCTGCCGGGGCGGGGTTGTTTCCTGAAAGAGAATCAATCGGCATTGCGGAAGAAGGTCCGGCGCGAGTTGCTGATCGAGGACATCGACCAGGTGATCGTGAAAGCGCACCATTTGCAAGTGCCCCATGATGAATTCCTCGATTTGATCCACGAGCGGCTGGATGTGCTCGACGACAAACGACGCGCCCATGAAGACCTTAAGGAGGATTGACCAGCCATGAAATCTCCAACCACTCCGATTCAGATCGAAAACCTCACTTACGCTTACGGGCGTGCCGAGGCGGTCCGTGACTTGAGCCTGACGGTCGAGCCCGGCCGCTGTTACGGACTCTTCGGCCGCAATGGCGCGGGCAAGACGACCACCATAAAGTGTCTGCTGAATTTGCTTCGTCCGCAGAGCGGCCAGGTGCGTGTCTTCGGCCTCGATCCGGCAAGGCACGACGTGGAGGTGAAACGCCTTCTCTCTTACGTGCCGGACCAGGTGGCGTTCTATCCCTGGATGAGCGTGGGCGAGACCCTGGATTACCTCGCCTCATTCCGCCCTCATTGGAACCGGCAGACGGAGCAAGAGTTGCTTGAACGTTTCCAGCTCGATCCGGGGCAGCGCACCGGTAATCTGTCGAAGGGCCAGCGGACGCAGGTGGCGCTCGTCGCCGCGGTCTGCCCGGAGACGGACCTGCTGGTGCTCGACGAGCCCACCTCGGGCCTGGACCCCATCGTTCGCCGCGAGTTCATTGAGGCGGTGATCGGCGCGTACCAGCAGGGCGTTCCGGGCAAGCGCACGATCCTGGTTTCCACCCACCTCATCACCGAATTTGAGGGATTGATTGACGACTTCACGCTCATCGATCACGGTCGCAGCGTGCTGACGCTCGACGCCGACCAGGCTCGCGAGCGTTATCAGAAGATTCGCGCCCGCTTTGCACAAGCGCCGCCGGAAATCGACCTCCAGGCAGCATTGCGCGTGCGCCGCGACGGTCGTGAGCTGGAATTGATTGCCCATGGCTCGGGCCCCGAATTGATGGAACGATTGAAGCAGCACAGTCCTGAGTCGCTGACCACCGAGTCGCTGACACTGGAAGAGATATTTGTTGCGACATTGAAGGCGTAGGGGCGCCCCTCGTGGGCACAGGCGCTAGAATAGGCTCGATCAGATTCTGAAGCCCGCCCGGGCGCAAGAATGTGGCCCACGGCGACAGCCGTGGGGAGAAACGAGGGCCGATGCGCCTGAAAAGCCCCGGGAGGGGCGACAGACCTGCCTTGATAATCGCAGATCTTCTGTCGCCACTACGTGGCTCAGCGTGCTCTCTGTCTGCCGTGATCCCACGGCTGGCGCCGTGGGCCACATTCTTGCGCCGCTGGTGCGGCTTGGCGTGGGGTGGCGGGCTTATTCTATCGCCTGTGCCCTTCGTGGGTGCCCTGATGCCGGCCATGCCGGGCGGTTGGGCAGGCATGACGCCTGCCCCAAAAACAGGAGGCGAAGATGAACGCCCAGAGAATGTATAAGGAAGCCCATCCGCTCATCTGGCCCTGGTGCGCCGTGGCCGCGGCGGCCCTGCTGCCGCTCGCGCACCCGCCACAATTAATCGAGTTGATCTGGCCGATTGGATTTCTCCTAGGCATCCCGCTGCTCGCGACTCTCCCACTGGGCAACGAATTCGAGCACCGGACGCTTTCCCTGCTGCTTTCTCAACCTATAGGACGGACGAAAATCTCGGGCGAGAAGCTGAGCGTTACAGTGCTTGCGGTGCTCTCCGCGGTCCTGTTTTTCTCACTGACCTTGCGGGCGACCTCATTTCGGCAGGACTGGGAGGTATGGGCCTTTGGGGGTGCGTGGATCGTCGCCATCACGGCTTCGGCGACGTTTTGGACGCTGTTCACAAGATCAACGGTGGGCGGCATCGTCCTGAACATTGGGGTCCAATCCTTCATCGGCTTTGCTCTTCCCTGGGCAAACTTGGCCGCCTGGCTTCGCGCGCGCGGATACCTCGCGCCGGGAAACCCCATCGTTGTTTCAAGCGTTGTTTTCGTCTTCGTTTGCTATGCAGGTGCAATGCTCTGGCTGGGCGGGCGAATGCTGGCGCGGTTTCAGGCGACGGGAGGCATGGCGGGTGATGATCTACTGACGGCCGGTCCGGACGTGTTGCCAGGCGCATTGGTTGGCTGGCTTCGCTGCCGCCCCACGGGAGCGGTTCTCAACTTGATCCGCAAGGAATTCCGATTGCTGCGGCCGGTCTGGCTGATCAGCTTGTTGGCTGCCGTGGGCTGGGCATGCCTGACCCTGTTGGGGTTGCTGCATCTGCAAGGACTAACCAGGAGTTTCGAAACCGTGGTGGTCAGTGCAGGTGTGATCACTACGTTGATGATAGCTATTCTCGCCGGGAGCCTGTCGCTGGGGGAAGAAAAAACGTCGGGGACCCACGCGTGGCAACTGACCTTGCCGGTGTCGGCACGCCGCCAATGGTTCATCAAGCTGTGCATGGCGCTGTTCGCGGGATTCGTAGGCGGGGGACTGGTCCCGCTTTTGATCGCCGGCAGATTATGGGGAGTGGGGGCGATCCTTCTGACTTTTGCCGCCTTCTGGTGCGCGTGCGCGGTGAAAGGTACGGTGCCTGCTGTGCTCTGGGCTCTTCCGGTGATGATCGTCCTCTACTTGGCTGTTGAACTCGGCAAGTGGGCGGGACACGCACTCACGAACCTCTTTTTCTCAAGTTTCGATCCGTGCGCAAATGTGAAATTCGCCCACGCTGTTTCGCGCTTCAGTTCTAACGCATTTTTCAAACTCATCGATGCTGCGTCAACCAACATGACCGACAGCGTGCAAGCGGCATTCGTGCTCACAATAACCATATTGATTCCGACGCTGTTCTACGCTGTGATCCAAAGTTACCGGCTGTTTCGGGCGCAACTCGAGGACCGAGCGTTGTCTGTGGTCAGGAGTCTCGTGCCTTTGGCCATGATAGCGTTTCTGTGCGGATTTTCTTCGCTGGCCTTCTATACCTTTGTGGTAAGAGCAGCCCAGGACCCAAAATGGACAGTGCTCATTGAAACCACCGAAGCAATCCAGAAATTCCAATCCCGCGTTGGGAAGCTGGATGCGGCACATCCACTGCAACTCACGGTGGACGATCTGGCCAAAGTTTCCCCGCTCTCGAAAAGTACGCGGCGCCTGCTGGGCAATTCTCACATTACGCTCGCTCTCGATGAGCCTCCTCATCACGGCCAATTCGGCTGCGGTGAAAACCCCCAGCCCGTTGGCCTTTCTGCCCTGGGTTATTCCTGGCACTCGGCCGTCATCCCTCTTCGAGACGGCTCCCGGTTTATCGTGACATTCGATCCCGTGACCCACTACGTCATTTCCGCCGGAATCTGTGGAGGGCAACTCCCGCCTTTCCCGGGTCGCGTCCCTTGATAAGGCGCCGAATCTATCTGGTGTGCTCCGGATTGGCAGGGCGAAAAGATCCGGAAGATTCGACCTTATTCGCATTTTCCGCTTGACAGGTCCCGGGGGTCATGATAGCCTATGGTCATGGTCTTATAACCCGCGCCCAAGAGCGCCAGCGATTGCTCGCCCGCCACAACCCGCGGGCTGCGGATGACACCGGACCGGATCCATGGATACCGAACGAATTCGTTACTGGATTTGCGAGGCAAGATGGCACTACGTGCAGTTGAAGCGAAATAACGCCGAAGGCAGATTGCGGTATCTATTTGGGCATGTCCGCGATCGTTTCGTTGTCCCTCGCCTGGGCAACGACAGGACGGCTTATTTTATTGGACTCTACGGCAGTGGGCGCCTGTATCTCTTCCAAACATTGATGCAGTGCATTGGAAAGAGGTCCAAGTACCTTCGAGACGGAGTCCGCTTTATAAAGGGATCGAGTTCGATGATCTATGTCGGCCATGCCACAATAAAATACCCTTCTCGCGCTCAGGCTTCGCCGGCCGTAACTCGCCGAATCCTGCAAGAGGTGAAATCGCGATGTGCCGACCTGATTTTCGTCTATCGGCACCCCCTCGATTCCTTGCTCTCAAACTGGGTTTGGTGGCGAAATTACATCCGGCAGGGCTGGATGCTGGCTGGGATCTCGGAAGCTCACAAAAACTCGGACGACCTGTGTGCCGAATTGGATAAGAACTTCTCCGATTTCGCGGCCTTTGCTGAAGGCGATCCCGATTTTTTCGCCGGCGCGATTGGCCCCCGCTTTTTGTCTTTCCGCGAATATGTCGAGGAAACCGAGCTTTTCTTGCCGGCCGCCTCACTCAGTTTGCGCTTCGAAGATTTCGCGATCGATCCATACAGGGAGTTTACCAAGATCGCCCAGACTTTGTCGTTCCAACCTGATCGCGAGCGGTTACATCTGGTTCCTCCCGCAGCCAAGCCCTATCGGTATTTGACTGTTAAGGAAAAAGTTCCGCGCTTCAGGGAGTTTGTCGCTGGACTGGATGCGGATACGAGAGGGAGAATTGAGAGAATCGGTTACGAGTTATGAAGCCGGCCGTGTCTTTATGACGCAGTGATAGGCTAGAAGCATGTTCTGCCGCCGCCCAGGCGTTTCCTCATGGAGCTTCCTCGAGCACCAGTTCTCCCCGCCTTGCCATTTCCTCGTAGAGCGCCACGTCCTCCGGATTGTCGACTTCGCCCCATTGACTCTCGGCGCCGAAAGTTGCGATGCTGAGTTCTTTTCCAGCCAGCAGCCGGCGCAGCAGCCCGGTCACGTCGAGTTTGTCGCGGACCGGCCCGTCGAGGTTGGCGAGGAGCGCTTCGACGAGACTCCAGGCAGGGGGCGTAAACTTGAAGAGGCCCATGTATTGCCCCTGGATGTCTTCGATCCGGGTCGTCCTGCCGCCGATCTCCAATAATTGGCCGTCGGCATTGATGCGGAACGTTTCCGCGTCCGCCAAGGGATCGGCAAATCGCCGGCTCCACAGGCTGCGCCAGGCACGGTCGTAACAGACGACCAGCGGACCGGAAGCGCCGGCCAGTCCGCGCACCAGCTCGCTGCGGTAGAAGATGTCGCCGTAGCTGACGATGACCGGCCCCGAACGCAGCCAGGTTGCGGCCCTCGAGAGCGACATCACCATGTTGGTCTCTGCCCATCGTTCGTTGATGAAATAGGAAATCCCGGGAAAGTCGATCATCTCAGCGCGATAGCCGCGGACCACTCCGATTTCGTCCGCTCCTCCCAGCCGGAGGGCCGCGATCTGGCGCTCGATGAGAGGCTTTCCCGCGAGCGTCACCAGGCATTTCGGACGATCCGCGCCGAGGTGGCCCAAACGGCTGCCGCGGCCGGCGGCGAGAATAAGTGCGCGCATCATTTGACCTTGAAGACTTCTCGGAATAGCTCCATGTCGGCGGGTGAAAACGGGGAACACCGTTCCGGGTGCCACATGATCCCCGTGATGGGCAGCGTCGAGTGGCGAATGGCCTTGACCACGCCGTCGTCAGCGACCGCCCAGACATCGAGTGGCGGCCGCGATTCGAAGGCGGCAAAGTGATGAAAGCTGTTGACCTCGCGCGGCCCGCCTGCGATGCGGATAAGTTGGCTTCTGGCGACGTGCCCTTCGACGCGGTGCAAGCCGATGCCAAAGCGCTGCTGAATCACTTGCATGCCGCGGCAAACACCCAGCACTGGAAGCCCCCGCCGCTCCGCCCAGTCGAGCAGGGCAAATTCCGCGGCGTCGCGCTCCGGGGCATCGCCTCCGCATGAAGCAAGATCATTGCCGCCGGTCAATACCAACCCGCCGGCGTCCGCTGATGCGCTCAGCTCCAGCGCTACTTCGAGCACGTTCGGAAGCGGCAACGGCGTGAGCCCGCATGCCGCCAGGAATCTTGGCCAGGCCTGATCGAGACAATCGCGCCGCTCACCGTACTCCGGCACGATGACCACCCGTTGAGTAATGGCAACCACTTTCATGACTAGGCCGAACCCTCGCTCCGAGGCTCGAGGCCGGCGCAGAGGAAAGCTCGGCGCTTGGCAATATTCCAATTAAGGAAAGCCGCAGGGCTTCGCTCTGCGCCAGCCGATTTCCTCAAGTCAAGGCATCTTCTGACTAAGGACGCTAGTTGATCTTCTGTGCGAAGTAAATCCGAGTCGTGTAAGGCACGTCGATGACTTCCGGCAGGCCGTCCAGATAGCTCGCAATTTGCCCGATGATGCGGTCGAACACCTCGTCGCTTGCCGCCTGACGCTTTAGAGTGGCATGTGACTTCCAGGCAATAATGATGTCTTCTTTCGACATTTTCCACTCGAAACGGCTTGCTATCGATTTCGTATCCGAGAAGTAACCGCTGGAGTTGATGACGTTCGTCGGATCTTCGCGTCTGGATCCGTACGAGTAACTTGGAAGCGCGGATTTGATAATCGACTCGATCCGGCTCTGAACCGGATCGTCCAAGTCCCGATGGTTCCACATACAGGCGAACCAGCCATTAGGGAAAAGAATTCTGGATGCTTCAGCGAGAGCCGCGCGTTGATCAACGACATTGAATGAGCTGCCAAAAAAGACCGCGTAAACACTACCTGGCGGCAGGCCTGTTGCTTCGCCCGTCCCCGCAGACCAGGTAACCGGCAGCGCTTTTGTATTTCGAATTCCGATGGTTCGCATTGCTTCGTTGGGCTCGACGGACCTGACTGTCAACCCACGCTTCAGCAGCTCTTTGCTGAGCTTTCCCGTGCCCGCGCCAACGTCGGCGACGGGCCGGGAAGTGTCGCAGCCAATGGCTTTCAGCAGTTTCTCAACGGCGTCGGCGGAATAATCCGCCCTCTTATCGTAATGGGACGCATGCTCGGTATAATCCCACGTGACTGTTTGTTGGGCAGTGGTAGAGCCCATCGATATCCTCCCTCAACTCTGATGTTCGGCGATTGCGCCTTCGTGCCGGGTGAAGGCGGCCAGATTCACGCGATAATCAAGACCTTTTGGTTCGTGCAATCGAGGCAGA
>Ga0116110_1001423_pt1 | contig 12800 bp, 7 predicted proteins | sample June2015DPH_8_50_FD_89719 | JGI IMG/M metagenome (GOLD analysis project Ga0116110, IMG submission 89719) | Peatland microbial communities from SPRUCE experiment site at the Marcell Experimental Forest, Minnesota, USA - June2015DPH_8_40 | ecosystem: Environmental > Terrestrial > Soil > Wetlands >...
ACGTCGCCGACATCGGCCAGGAATCCGGTCACTCCGTGCTCGATCAGTTCCGGCACTCCTCCGGAGCGAGTGGCAATGGGGACGACCTCACAGGCCATCCCTTCCAGTGCCGCGAGTCCGAACGTTTCCAGTTCGCTGGGCATCAACAGCACGTCTGAGATAGCCAGTTTTTCCCGGATCTGATCCTGTTTCCCTAGAAACAGCACGTGCTCGTGAATACCTTTTTGCACCGCCAGCCATTCCGCCTGGGAGCGATCGGGCCCGTCGCCAATCAGTAACAGCTTGGAAGGAATCTTCTTGCGAACGCGGTCAAAGATTTCGATCACGTCCAGGACGCGTTTCACCGGGCGGAAGTTGGAAAGGTGCACCAGCAGCCGCTCGTCATTCGAGACATACTCGCTGCGCTTTTCCATCCATTCCGGTTTGCGCAGATAGTCGTCGCAGTTCACGAAATTCGGAATGACTTCGATGTGGTTCTTGACGTCGAATACTTTGAGCGTGCGGTTGCGCAGATATTGCGAGATCGCCGTTACGCCGTCGCTCTGCTCGATGGAAAAACGCGTAATCGGAAGATACGAGCGGTCGAGCCCGACCAGAGTGATGTCGGTGCCGTGCAGGGTGGTGACAAACGGCAGATGCTTCCGCGGCGGAGTTGCCGCCAGCATCTGCTTGGCCAGCATCGCGCTTACCGAATGCGGGATCGCATAGTGCACGTGCAGCAAATCGAGTTCGTAGAGCTGGGACACCTCGGCCATGCGCGTCGCCAGCGCCAGATCGTACGGAGGATATTCAAACAGCGGATAGCGCGTGACCTCGACCTCATGATAATGAATGTTAGGTTCCGGCCCGGTCAGACGAATGGGCTGGGAATAGGAGATGAAATGAATCTCGTGGCCCCGGCGAGCGAGCTCAAGCCCCAATTCAGTGGCGACAACTCCGCTGCCGCCGTAAGTTGGATAACAGGTGATGCCAATCTTCATGCGCCTCCAGATGCGAGTCCAACGATATCATCATTGGATTCGCAGGAAGGGCTGGCGATGCAGGCGGGGCAGTCAAATTGTGCTGGACTCCAGGCTCTACTAATCTCGGCCCAGCCGTAGAACAATTCCGGCGCCAAGCCGCAGATTGTTCTGGCGGTTGTTGAGACCATCTGGGATTTTGGTCATGAAGTACTCGGCCTGTACGGGGCGAACGGAGACGTGCTTGGACACTTTGAAATCAATGCCGCCGCCCGCCGTCATGGCAAAATTATTTTCGGACCCTGAGTGGCCAATCCCGTCGGTTGTCCAAATGCCTCCGAAGAGGGTCTGAGCGAATGGCGTAACTTTGCCGTGCCTGAAATTCACTCGGGGCCCAAAAAGATAGGTAAACGCTCCTCCGACCAAGGCGCCGTTTGTGGTGGCGGTCGCACCATAGCCGGCCATATCTCCCACCACACCGAGCCAGTTGTTGGCGTTGTACTCGAGCTGGCCACCGCCGCCGTTGCCGTTGAATGTTTCCGAGGGTGCGCCGCTGGCGGCACTGGCATTTACATTGAAGCGCGCGTAGTAGTAGCCGCCATACGCCTCAAGTTTCGAGGCTTGCTCCTGGGCCTTCCCGTGCGGTCGCAAGTAACCCAAGGAATAGGACAAGCGCAAATGTCTTATTCACCTATGCCGCGCCTCCTTATAAGGCCATATAAGGCATGCGAAGTTCGTGACGACCAGCCCTAGTCCGAACTCGGCTTCTTCGGCGTCAGATCGCAGGCGTGTTTGACTCGATCCAGATCCAGCCCGCCGGGAGAAAACTCGGCGATCTGTCGTCCGCTCCGCGTTGGGAGTTCCACCTTGAAAACCTGGGCCCCGATCAAGCCCCTAACGGTGCCCTTGTCCATGGAGAGGAAGTGGCCGCGCATCCAGTTCCAGCCCTTGAAGTAGTGCGCATCGTCAACGCGGACCATAACTTCCAACTGGGGCTGTCCCCAGAAGCCGGGGCGGTTCGGCGGAGGCAGTCTGACTCCGGGATTGAAGTCGGCCAGCTTGAGCTTGCCGTCATCGCAATACAGATCCACTCTGGGCTTGTACTCCGGGTCTTCGCGAAAATAATTGTCCGACTGGATTTCAAAGCGCACTTTTTTCGCGCCCGTCATCTTGTCGGTGGAGTGAAACTCCAACCATTTTCCGCCGGCGCTGGCGCCGTCGGATTCGTCCTGATAAGGAGTCATGGCGCCACTCTGGGCGCAGGCCCATGCCGCTGCGCCAATCAAAAAGGACAAAAGAACGGCTCTCGCCGCCAACCCGAAACCGATTGCCTTACCAAACAAGCGCGATACTTTCAAGATCTCCTCCTGACAATCACACTCCTACATACTATTGAACCCGGAAACTCCCGAAAAGTTGTATGGAATGGTGCAAAGAGTTTCGCAGGCGATGCGCGTCTACAACGTTGAAAGGTGCGACCCCGACCTTAACCTTACCGGGACAAACGGCGCTGCTGAGAATGAGAGTAGACTCGGGCGTGGAACCGCCGCATGAATCCGACCGAGTATGAACCAGTGGAGCTAATGCCGTAAGCGCTTCGAAAGTCGCGCCGCAACGTGCGTGAAAGCGCGAGTTCCGCCAGAAGAAAATAAGCAGAATGTGCAAGACTTTGCACCTTGCCTCTAAACAATTGGATTGTGATTCCACATCCTTGGCTGTATAAAAGGCTCCATACCTAGTTACAGATTCCGTCAGGTTCTACTTTTACAGTAGGCCCTTCTAAGTGCTATTTACCAGGGTAAACCCCGGCTCCCGGCGGTTGTATTCGGAGGAAACAAGGTAATGCGTAATTTCTTGTCACCCCAGGTTGCGAAAATCCGTTCCAGCGCGCCTTCCCGAACCATTCATCAATCGATGTGTGCGTCGCCTGCCCGCAATCTTGGCCTGACTCTGCTCATCTTCTGTATTGTCTTGCTGTCGCCCTCGTTCGCGCAGCAGCCTTTTCCCACCAGCCGCTTTGATAGCGCACGCGACGGCGCGAATATCTACGAAACTCTGCTCACCCCCGCCAACGTCAACAAGAATAGCTTCGGCCACCTCTTCAGCTTTCCCGTCGACCCTGGCGTGGCTGCGTCGCCCAACGCCGACGTGATGGCCCAGCCGCTCTACATGCCCAACGTGAATATTCTCGGGCAGGGTAGCCACAACGTCGTCTACGTCGTCACCATGGCGGATTCGGTCTACGCCATTGACGCCGACTCAGGCGCCCAGCTCTGGCACGCCAGCATGCTCAATGTCGGTGGCACTCCCGCCACTGTCAGCGACAAGACTTTGCCCTGCGGTCTGGGAAGCGGTTTCGATGAGGAAGGCATCATTGGTACACCCGTCATCGATCCCACCACCAATACCATGTATCTGGTGGCCAAGACGGCTCTGAACGGCACCGTCCGTCATCATATCCACGCCCTCGACATCACCAGCGGCAATGAGCAACCGGGCAGCCCCGTTCAAATCAAAAACATCCAAACGACCAGCAACAAGGGACACGTCACCGTTTTCAACAGCCTTCACCAGAAAAACCGCCCCGGCCTCTTGTTGACGGTCAACGGTATCCTCTACATTGGCTTCGGCTCGAACGGCTGCAACGACCAAAACAGCGGCTGGGTCCTTTCCTACAACGCAAGCGCCGCTATGGGGAGTTCTGAGTATCTGGCACCACTCGCGGTCTTCAACACGTCGCCCGACTGGGGATTGACTTCCATCTGGCAGGCTGGCACCGGTCTTGCCGCCGATGAAGCCGGCAACATCTTCTTTGAGACCGCCGAAGTCGCGGGCGCGGGCCACTATGATCTCCCAAGCGGTGGTCAGACCTACTGCAACAGCGTGGTGAAGCTTGCCCCCGATCTCACGGTTTTAGATTATTTCACCCCTTGGACCGTGGCCTACCTCAACTCCAACGATCTTGACTTGAGTTCCACCGGGGTTCTCATCCTCCCCGATCAAGACGACACCCATGAACTTGTCGCCAGCGGCAAGCAGGGCTGGGTCTACGTTCTCAATCGCGATAACATGGGAATGTACGCCCCGGGGGGGCCGACCGATCCTCAGGTCGTCCAGGAATTTCCCCTCCTCGAAAAAAGTGCCAACCCGGAAAGTGACTACGACGTCCAGTTCGGTTCTGCCGCCTACTGGAACGAGACCGTTTACTTCGCACCCGATGCCTCTCCGGTATTGGCTTATCCGGTGTCCGGCGGAAAGCTGGGCACTCCCGCTATGACTGCCCAGAAATATAGCGGCAGCCACTCCCCATCCATTTCCGCCAACGGCAACACCAACGGAATTGTATGGGCGATCAGCGGTAGTGAACTTCTCGCCTTTAACGCTTGTACCGCAAGCGCACCGGCAGGCACCTGCCAGAACCAGTACGCTCCTCTCGAACTGCTTTATTCCACGATTCAGGCCTCCAATAAGCGCGACGCGTTTCCGCACGTTGGCCATTTCGTCACTCAGACCGTTGCCGGCGGCAAGCTCTTCGTCGGCACCCAGACTAGTCTCGAAGCCTACGGACTCTTTCCCGTCGTCACGGTTACCGGAGGCAATGCCCAGACTGCTACCGTCGGCACCGCGCTGCCCGCGCCAATCAAGGTCCAGGTCGCCAATCCATACAACGGACAACCCAACGTCGGCGCCATCGTCAACTTCAGCGATGGCGGCAAAGGCGGCGTATTCCATCCCTCCTCCGGCCCTGGCACTGGTTCCGTCACCACCGACGCCAGCGGCAACGCTTCCATCACCTATACCGTTCCGCAAAAATCTGGGACCTACACCCTGACGATGTCCGGGACTGGCTTCGGTAATGCCACCACCACTGCTACCGCTGCTGCCGCCGCCGCCATTAAAATCATCTCCTACGGCGGAGCGAAGCAGACCGGTAGTTCCATCCTCCCCAACCCTATCGTCGCGCAGGCCCAAGACGTCTACAGGAACGGCGTCCCCGGTGTCACCGTCAACTTCACCGCCAACAATGGTGCCGTTCCCAATCCGTCTTCCGTGGTCACCGACGCCAAAGGCTTGGCTCGCACCACTCTACAGTTGCCGACCACCGTCTCCACGGTCACTGTCACCGCCAGTTCCGCCGGTCTCAAGAACGTCACCTTCGTCGAGTACTCCGTGGCCGCCGGCGGCAATAATCAGTCCGGGACCGCCGGAGTGCAATTGCCCTAGCAGGCTGCGGAAAAAGTCGGATTGCACGCTGTGCAGCCCGCAGCGGCTAAAGCCGCGATTGTTTTGCTGCACTTACGGCGCGGCTGAAGCCGCGCCCCTTCAAAACAAGATCAAAATCCGAGTTTTTCCGCAACCTGCTAGGCCCTCGCCGTGTCTTCGCCGAAACCGTGCAATAGCCGCCAGTGTGGACGCGGGCGACCACGCCCACGTCACCGTTCGCCCCGAATCCAATGTCACCCCGCGAAACTGATCTAACTCTGCCGAGTCCGCTGCCAGCGCGAGACAAGAGGGTGCGGATAGCTCCGCACCCCAAATTTCAAAGGCAGCGAATCTCCTGGCCAATTGACTTCCCCCCCGTTTAGCGGGAAACTCGCCTCAGAGCCAGGGACAAGAAAAGAATGCTTCCGCAACGTATCTCGAGGTCCGAGTTCCACCCTGACGAGTCTCCTCTTGACCCGACCGTTACGCTTGAGCAGCACCGCCTCGCCGGTTTTCCACCCGACCTCGCTCTCGATTTCGTCCTCAACACGCTCGTAGTCCGCGCCGCCGAAGCCATCCACGCCAACTCCGCCGCCCTGGCTCTCGCCAGCGGCGATGAAATGGTCTGTCGTGCCGCCAGCGGACCCCTCGCCCCAGATCTCGGCGTCACCCTCAACACCCGCGACGGTCTCTCCGGCGCCTGTCTCGAAACCCATCAGCCCCAGCTTTCTGTCGATACCGAGTTCGACCCTCGCGTCGACCCCGCCCTCTCCCGCCACCTCGGGATCCGCTCCATCCTCATCGTTCCCGTCTTCGACAGTAACGACAAGAACGCTCTCACCGGAATCCTCGAAGTCTTCTCTCCCTCTACCGGCGCCTTTTCCCACTCCGACCAGAAGCTGCTCGAAGGTTTCGCCGAGGAGTGCTCTCGCATTCGCGATGCCTCCATCGAACTTGGTCAGCAGGAACCCGCCGCCGTAGTCGTCCGGCCCGAGCTCGTTCCGCCCGCGTCCATCCTGCCCGGCTTCGATGCAGCCAGCCCTCTGCCCGCTCGCCGCCCTTCTTACGAAGCCTGGACCCTCGTCCTTGGGGCTCTGGCGATTCTCGCCTTCATCACCGTCAGCTTCCTCATCGGTTCCCGTATTGGATGGCTCCGCCCGGCCGCACCTCCTGCCCAGATCTCTCAGCCAATCCCGGCTGAGCCAACAAAATCAGCCGACCCGATAAAATCCACCGACGCGACAAAATCAGCCGACGCGACCAAATCCACCAGGACAAAGAAGCCCGCAGCGCCCGCAAAATCCACCGCCGCTTCCGCTTCCGCTCCCGCTGCTGACGAATTAGTCGTCTACGAAAAAGGGAAAATCATCTTCCGCATGAAGGACGATTCCACCAAGACCGACCGAGCGAAATCGCAACCAGCCAAGCCCGATTCCGCCAAGCCCAATTCCCCCAGACAAGACAGCGATTCCACGGCCCCCAAGTAACCGCTGGCAATGCTGACTGTCAACTAACCAACGCTCGCAGTCCGGCCCGAAGTCCGACGTTATGGGGAGCCTGGAGCCTGCCAGGCGCTAGCGGCCACTTTGAACTGGGTTTGGGAATAAGCGACGGATGAACAGCCTGTCCCTTTTTTGTTCGGTGGTTACGCCTCGGCGAGGAGCTGTGCGGCCTCGGCGGTACGCTCGCGCAGCTTTTCGAGTGAGCTGTGGAGAGGGTCACTGTTTGCCTGCGTCTCCGGCTGCTGGCCGATGGGCTGCTGGCCGACGATCAAGGCGAGCCGGTCTACGGCGTCAGCGAGGCGCTGGGCGAGGTCGACGAGGACTACCAGAGAATCGGCGTGCAGCTTCCAGACGGAGCGGGAATTCCGCGAGCGCTTGAGTTCCTCCAGTTCGGTGGTCATGCGCGCCGTTACGGCGACGACGCGGAGCAGCATTCGCGCAGCGTCCGCCCGCGGTCCTGCTTGTTCGAGATAGTCGGCGGTGTAGGCCTCAATCTCGGCGGGACTGAGCATCAGGTTGAAATAGCGCATGGGCACGATCTGGCGGAACTTGGGATCGGCGACGCGCACGAAGATGCGGATCGATTCTTCCACCCTCCGCAACTTGGCCTCTTCGACCGAGAGCGCCTGCGGTGTAATAGCGGCGGGAACATACTTGAAAGCGATCGCCGGAGCAGCAGCAGCCGCGCCGCCCGCTTGCACTGCGTGACCGGGAAGAGTGGGGTGCGGTTGGGCACGGCGGATTGGCGGCCTGCGTTCCAACTCTTTTTTCAGCCGGGAGACGCGGAGGAATTTCTCCAGGGCTGCGCCGTAGTCGACTTTCAGCAGGTTCTCCTGGTTCAGCGCGGCAACGTGCTCCACGGTGACTTCGACGCCGTCGACGGTACTGAGGATGCTGCCGCCGAGTTCTTCAAGGCGGTGGGCGTAATCCTTAATCTCTTCCGCGGCGCTGGCGAACAGCGCATGGAAACGGTCGCCGAAGGCGGAATTGTAAGGCGCGATCGTGGCCAGCACACCGGGATGATAGATCGATTCGCCGAGCGCAGCTTTCAACTCCCGAACCCGCTGGATGATGCCGGAGTCCATGAGGGCGCTGAAGTTCTGGAAGCGATTCGCCTGGTCGAGCAAGGGGCTAAATTCGCGCAGCAGTTGCACATCCGCTTCCGACAGCACGGGCACGTCGGACTCGGACAGGATTTCCAGCAGCGCAATTTCAAACGGAGACAGAGGAATCGATCCATCGAGGCCGTAGCCACGCTGCTCCCACTGGCCAGCCACGCGAGGATGGCGAAACAGAAAGGTTGCGACCAGATCGGTTTTGTCGCGATTGGCGGCGGAATCGTCGCGGTGGCGCGCGAAGTAGCGCAGCAACGCTTCGGCAACCTCGGGATCAAGGTCGGATTGCACTCCAAGCCGCAACATGGCGGGAGTGATCGCCATATCGAGAAGCTGGATCCAGAGGTGCATTTGATCGAGGGTGGCGCGCACGTCGGCCGCGTGGCTGATGACGTCGGGGGCGAGGTCGGCGGGCGCGGGCATCTCTCCGCCAAGCTGGTCGCTCAGCAGCCGCTGATAGAAGCTCTGGACGGTGGCCAGCAGCGCCAGTTCCCATTTGGGGTCCTCAACCAAGGTCATCTCCTTCGAGATCGCGCGTTACTGCTTTCAAATGGGCACCATCCTTTAGTAAAGCCGAAAGGGAAGGGCCGCGCAATTGGTTACCTGGTTACGGAAGTGGCTGCACTAATATCCCTCTGTAGAGATGGGGCTGCCCCACTCTGTGCCAGGAGACGCGGCAAGCCGCGCCTGTACAGGAATCAGTTGCCTGAGTCGGGCTATTGAAAGACCACGGTTTTGTTTCCGTACAGCAGGACGCGGTTTTCCGCGTGCCAGCGGACGGCGCGCGACAGGACGACTTTTTCGAGATCGCGGCCCTTCTGGACCAGGTCGTCGACGGTGTCACGGTGGTAGATGCGGACCACATCCTGTTCGATGATGGGGCCATCATCGAGTACTTGAGTAACGTAGTGCGCCGTGGCTCCGATCAGCTTCACGCCGCGTTGGAAGGCCTGGCGGTAGGGTTTGGCGCCGACGAACGCGGGCAGGAAAGAGTGGTGAATATTGATGAGCTTCTCGGAGCCCAAGGTTGCGATGAACTCGTTCGACAGCACCTGCATGTAGCGTGCCAGGACGACGAGACTGCATTTGTGTTCGCGGACGAGCGCGATTTGTTTCTGTTCCGCTTCCCGCTTGTTTTCTTTCGTGACCGGTAGGAAGAAGTAGGGGACTCGGTGAAAGTCGGCGATGCGCTGGCTATCGGGATGGTTGGAAATGATCAGCGGGATGTCGCAGGGCAGTTCGCCGCTTTGGTGGCGGTAGAGCAGATCCTGCAGGCAGTGGTCATGTTTCGAGACGAAGATGGCAATGCGGGCGCGGTCGGTGGAGTGGGCGAGCCGCCAGTCCATCTGGAAGTCGCGGGCAATGGGAGCAAAGCGCTCGGAAAACTGGGCCAGGTCAAAATCGAAATCGGACGGGTCGAACTCAACCCGCAAGAGGAAGAGATTCGATTCTTCGTCCCCGTGCTCATCGGCACAAAGGATGTTGCCGTTGTGTCGATAGACGAAGTCGGCCACCGTGGCCACAATCCCTTTGCGGTCGGGGCAGGAGATGAGAAGGATGGCGGAGGAGTGCATAGCCAACTTCGGATTTTACCAGCGCCCCTGCGATCCTCTGTGTATTCTGTGGTTCAAGAAGCTCTTTACCACAGAGGACGCAGAGGTACACTGAGGGGCACCAAGCTGCAAATGGCGCAGCGCCGCTACTGCGGGAAAGCCTCGTGAACCGTCAGAAATTGCAGCGGTTGGACGAAGAATGGCGAAGGACACAAAGAAAGAAGAACGCGCGCCGGAACAGTGGGTGAATGTGAGTGTGCAAACTTCGACATTGGCGCGCATGAGCGATGCTCATCTCCGAAGTGTCACATGCCAAAATGGAGGGATAGAAAAGGCGAACGAAAGGCTGGTCGGAAGTAACTAGCCTCTACCTTAGGTTCTTTTGTCCGAATTGACGAAACTGGAATTCGAATTCTGCTGGTGAGTATATCCCCTTCTGCACGAGAAGGGTGTTCATGGCGTAGACGGTAGCTCGAAACCGGTCCTCGCGAGACAGTCTTTCCATCGCCTCCTCGAAGCTGATCAGTCTCGCGCTCTTATCAGAAGCCTTCGCGGATTGACTCACTGATACACTTGCCATGATGAGAACTACCCCCTGTACTCTTCACGCTATTCTGCCTAAGTTCCGCGGTCAAAACAAGGAATAGATGTCCAGACCTAGCAGGCTGCGGAAAAAGTCGGATTGCACGCTGTGCAGCCCGCAGCGGCGAAAGCCGCGATTGATTTTGCTGTACTTACGGCGCGGCTGAAGCCGCGCCCCTGCAAAACAAGATCAAAATCCGAGTTTTTCCGCAACCTGCTATGCGGCATCCTCGCGGCTCCCGCGCTTCCAATACAGATATCCCGGCACCCCGATCAGCACAATGGTCGCACCCCAGAAGGCTTCAGTTGGCCTCTGGATGATGGTGTTTAGCGTCCAGGCGACGCCGACCAGAACGTAGATCGCGGGCAGCCACGGGTATCCGGTGCAGCGATAGGGACGGGGAACGTCGGGTCGCTTCCAGCGCAAGATAAAAAGGCCGATAACAGTCAGCGTGTAGGACAGCACCATGCCAAAGATGACGTAGGTGTAAAGCTGGTCGTAGCGTCCGCTTACGGTGAGCACCGCGGCCCAAATGCCTTGGCCGATGAGGCTGAAGGCGGGCGTGCGCCACTTAGGATGGATGACGGCCATGCGGCGGAAGAAAACGCCGTCCTGTGCCATGGCGAGATAGACGCGCGCGCCCGACAGGGTGCAGGCCGCCGCCGCGCTGAAACACGAAATCGCGATCATGGCCGACAGCCAGACCGCGGCCGCCGGCGAAAAGAGTTTTGTTGCGGCGGCGTGGGCAATGGTTTCGTACTTTGCGACCTCACTCAGCGGCATAGCGTAAACGTAAGTCATATTCATGGCGAGATAAATCGCGCCCACCACAAGCACGCCTAAGACCATGGCCAGCGGCACATTGCGCCGCGGGTCCTTGACTTCGCCAGCGACCCACGTGACGTAGACCCAGCCGTCGTAGGCCCAGAACACGGCGATCAAACCGACACCGAAAGCGGAGATCAATTGCGCCGGGCTCAGTCCCATAGTCAATCCCTGGTTTAGCCCGCCCGGCGCCTGCGCACTGAAGTTCGACCAATGCCCCTTACCGATGGCAAATCCCAGCACAACGAAGGCTGCCATGGCGGCGAACTTGGTCCAGGTGGAGACGTTCTGAAGGAGTGCGCCCCAGCGCAGTCCGACAACATTGACATAAGTGAGGATGGCGATCAGTAACAGCCCGACCGCATGCGCGCGTGTGAAGGGAATGCCTGCCAGCGAGAAAATCACGCGCTCCTGCGAAATAGCCGGAATGATGTTCCCCATGTAAGCTGCCGACGCGACGGAGAGTGCGGCGATAGTACCCCCATTTGCGACCGCGAACAACATCCAGCCGTACAGAAACGCGACCAAGTCGCCGTAGGCTTCGCGGAGGTAAATGTATTGTCCGCCGGAGTCGGGATACATGGAACCGAGTTCGGCGAACGCGACGCAGGCGCACAATGAAATCACTCCACCGAGCACCCACACCAGAAAAAACAATGTCGGATTCGGCAAAGGCCCGGCAATATCTTTGGCGGTAAGAAAAATAGAAGAGCCGATGATGCCGCTTACCAGCAGCAGTACGGAGTCCAGCAAACTAAGCCCACGGACGAGACTCGGCTGCTGACCGGATGTTTCGGCTTCGGTGTTCATTCAGTAGCCGGTGAGTTATGCATCCGCAGATTAAGTCGTTGGTCGTTCGCAATCCGTCGTTCGCCATTCGTCGTTGGCCAATCGTCGTTCGCCAATCGTCGCAGCTCGCAATCGGTAGACGCTGTGGGTGTTGCCAACGACTAACGACCAACGACCAACGACTGATCTACCCCATGCCCAGCTCATCCGACGATTCCAGCGGCGTTCCGCAGCGGCGGCAGATGACGGCCGAGCAATCGCCGCAGGTCAGGGGATTGCTGACTTCCACGGCGCAAACTGGGCAATAGAAAACCACTGCGGGTTTCTTGGCTTCTGGCGCTGCTTTCGGGGAAGTTTCCATGAGCACGAAACTGTAACACAATTTTCTGGCGCGTTCGCGCCCACTTACTCGGGCGGCTTTCGCAGGATCAGGTCGCCTTCCGTCGGGGGCAGCGAAAAGGGAAATTGCCAGACTTTGTCTTTCATCCAGACCCCGAGAATAAAATCCTCTCGCTCTTTCCACGGACCGATCCATTTGTTGCCGGTCGCGAAGAAGACCCAGCCGTGGGCTTCGGGATTGCCCGGGGTCAGCATCACCGTATTGGGATCGAGGCTTTGCGTACTTAGAAACTCGATGAACTCGGCCGCTTCCTTCTGGTACTCCCGCAAGCGAGCCGTTTTTTCTTCGGCGATCTTGGGATTCTTCTTGATCTGGCGCTCGGTTTGGAAGATCTCGGTATCGACGTCGTTCTGCAATTTGTTGGAGAGTTCTGTGGGATCCTCAAAGCCCTCAAGAACGTCGTGATGACGAACGAAGTCGATCCGCAGGTCAGCCGGAAACTCAAATTTGTCCTGACCGGTGTAAGTCACAGCCACGTATACGCCGAGGAGGTGATAGAAGCGGCGGCGGCTCTTTGTCAGTTCCTGAGAATCCACGAGCAGCGTGACCGTGAGGTCTTTCCCGGTCATCGTCCAGCGGTAGCGTCCGTCATCGCCGCGTTCGAACGCGCAACCGGGCGCGCCCGCGGTCCAGCGCACGGCGGGCAAGTCTTTCTTTTTCGAGGCGTGGCTCAGCGTCGGCGACAGAAGCGCGCAGGACAGAATCGCGCAAACCGGGAACGCAAGTGTTGCCCCGAAGAAACGGGAACGCAGCATGAAAGCAGAGTGTATCGCTTTTGCGCCTGGCACGTCACGGCGCACCGGGCGCGGAATCGAGGGCCGCGACCCGTCGAGCGGGCGGGCGACTCCACCCCAACCCCAATGGCTTCGGA